>Ga0115030_1001275_pt1 | contig 11298 bp, 11 predicted proteins | sample SidtaG_4_FD_87174 | JGI IMG/M metagenome (GOLD analysis project Ga0115030, IMG submission 87174) | Marine algal microbial communities from Sidmouth, United Kingdom - Sidmouth_Male1 metaG | ecosystem: Host-associated > Algae > Red algae > Unclassified | place: Sidmouth, United Kingdom | collected... | reverse complement strand
GGGTGTGTGTAGGGGGCGCCGCACAGGGGCCGGGGCGCCCCCGGGGGCGGCGGGGGGGGTGCCCCCCCCCCCCCCCGCAGACACTACGAAGGTAGTGGGCAGTGGGGCTGAGGCCGACCTCGCAGCCGGGAGCGTCGCGGCGGCCGCCCCGACGAGGGAGGCCAGCGGCACCACGGTCGCGGCAGCCGGTGCGCCGCCCCAAACCCCGCCCTCCGGTGCCGCCCACGCGGTCAGGCGACCACACCCTGATGTTGCGCGCTGGCTCACCCCCTCCCGCCACCACCTCGGCCGCGTGGGCTACCTATGGTGGCAGCAGTGATGGAGGGGTGATGGCAGTGGCAGTGGGGGGAGGCAGCGGATGTGGAGGGAGGCAGCAGCAGTGGGGGGGGGCACCAGCAGAGGGGGGCGGCACCAGCAGTGAGGGGAGGCCGCGGAGGTGCAGGGAGGGAGCAGCAGTGGGGGGCGGCACCAGCAGAGGGGGGCAGCACCAGCAGTGGGGGGAGACACCAGTGGTGGGGGGAGGCACCAGTGGTGGGGGGAGGCACCAGTGGTGGGGGGAGGCACCAGTGGAGGGGGGAAGCAGCGCGATGGTGCGAGCGGCGAGCGGGGGGCGTCAGTGGCAGTGGTAGACAGCGGCATGTCGAGCTCTCACAACGACGGCTGTAGCCACACTGGTGACATCGCCCGGCTGGAAATGGCTCCACCAAGAAGTGTGAATGGAACCCCATCTGACAGTGTTGCAGATCCAGAGCATTCGGCAGATCGACACTGACACTGCCCAGTCTAGTGGATCACGTATTTTCTCTGACATTGTTCAATCCAGTAGGTTGCCTCTCTGCGCTTCTGTTCCTGCCTACACATGTCCTATTTCTTGTCTGGCCGAAAAAACGACATGGCATGCCACCCACAGTACCATGTGCCCATTGTGCTCAACTTTGATGACAGTTGGCATGGTCTGATCATTACTGCTCTGCGCGCTGCCGTCTGGTCCATGATAGAGGAGCATACGACATGTCCGGGCCAAAATCGACAAAAACATCACATTTACAGAGAAAATCGCATCTGGTGCTTTGACAGGTCTTGGGAGTGGAAAAGTGAGTCGCCCCTCCAAGTTCTCAGTGGCCAGATATGCCCCTAACCCCCCACATTTCCCTGCCTATCTGCTGGGCATCTTTCTTAGTACGTTGGCTGTGCTACATCCTACGCTCTCGATAACGGCAAAAAGGACGCACCAGTGAGGTCGTAGGATGCCCACTGCGCGAAATGTGCGTTCAGGCAACCCAGCCACCCTAGCATCATGCGTATGAGTCGCTTGCAGAGGTGGCATGCAAGCCAAACTACTCTGGAATCTCCCCAACAGTGAGACCTCCCCAACTTGTGCGATCCCCCGCACATGTAGTAGTGGCCCATGACCCCCTTCCAGGCGGTTGTATCACTGCTGTCTTCTGGCACCTACTGACCAAAGGAGGCCACCAAAGCCCTTCTAAGGTGTGCACAGTGCTCAGCGAAGATGTTAGGAAGATGTTAGTGCGGTAGTGACAACGTCCGCATCGAGCCCGCTCCACAAAAATTAAGAGCGCGACGTATGTCGCCATGTAGGCCTCTGAGTGGGTGTCGAGCCCGCGGCGAGCTCCTTACGAAAGGGTTCTGAGAGACCTAATGTATTGCTGATCCCCTAATTTTGTTCTCGGGAACCGAGACAGAGACTGACTGTGAATAAGAGATTCCCATTGGTCAAAAACGACAGTAAGAAGGTCCCAAAGCAAATAGAAGTCTCGGATCGGGTGCGACGACCTTGCTTCCAAGAGAAATAACTGCTTCTTGCGTTCGCTCCTCTCTTCTTGGCACGGAACACGCGTCCCACGGGAGATCTTGAGATTTTCTACTGTTTGCTTGCATAAAGGGCGGAGAAACAGAGGTGGTGATGTGGGTTTCCGGGCCGTATGGGCGCATATAAGCAATCAGGAGCTCCAAGTCAGTCCTAGGGGCGCATCTTGTTGGTGGAGGGAGTCGGCCGCATCGTGCTAGCGACGGCGGCCGGTGGGCCGCACACCTGGAAACACATTCTATTTTTCTATGCAGTGTATCGCTGTTCTCTGGTGCACTGCTTTTTCTGGGTTCTTAAACAAGCTCTGCGCGCCGTAGACCGACGACCGTAGCCTTCTGCCACTCGGTCCCATGACCTGTCAGTCGTCAAATCTTTGTGTAGGTAGTGGGGGGGGGGGGCTCACGACTGTGCCCGCACCACGTCGAGAGCGAAGCCTAAAGACGAAGGGGGTTGGTTCTCGTGCTCTGCCTCTCTCTCCCCCGCACCCCCCCGGCTCACCTCACGTCACTATATGTACTTGAATCCTTGCCGCCTGTCCGCTCGCCTCACCCCCTTCCAGCGGGGCTCTCTGCTCGCGCGCACTCCCCCGTCGCCTCGCTCTGTCCACCGCCCTCACAGCACGCCGCGCGCATCGAGCGACACGCTCGCCCCTCATGATGTCCCTAGCAGGTGGCCGCCATCTAACTCAGCTGCGCGTGTCCACGCGGCGGCGGCCGCGCTTCAAAATTGGCCACCACGCCGTTCATAGCCTTTGCGCCATCATGCGCCCCGAGCTGGGCACCAAATGCAGCACCGCCGCTGAACGCCTTCTCGGAGCCCGTGGCCGCCGCGTCAGTCACCCACGGTGTCCCGCCGCCCGTGATGCAGCCGCCGTCCCTCGCGGCGACTACCAGGCCGTCCCACGCGTCGGCCGTGCCGTCGTCCTGCGTGTCCACCGCACTGCCTTCCGGTGTGTCGGCCGCCCCGCCGTCCGGCGCGTCAGCCGCCCCGCCATGCGGCGCGTCGGCGACACCGCCGTCCGGACCGTCCGCCACACCGCCTTCCGGCCCGTCCGCCATTGGGCAGGCCGGCCCATCGGCGATCCCTCCGGCCCGCGTGTCGGGCCGTTCCAGCACTGACGACGCTATAGAACCATGGGGAACGGCCAGGGGATCGGAGGTCCCCCACTGTTGACAGTCCCCCGTACAGGCCACTGCAAGATAATGAGGTACAACAAGCATGTCCATGGGGAAAGGAACCGAATGAAGGAGCAAAAAACGTTTGCCCCACAGCTCTGGGTGATCATCGACACCTACTCCCCCAGAAAGCTAACACCTCTGCCCCAGGCTAGCATCACATGGCGTGCTCCGAAGAGGGCACGTGCGCCCAGAACCACCGCAATGTCGAGCTGGTCAACACCCACCCCGTCGCTCATGGCTTGCAGGCCAAGCCCTGTCCGGAGAAGAGCAACCGCGAAGAAGATGGGCCCCACGACCGAGGCACACGAGGGTGGGCACGACGTCGGTCGGCGGGCGGCGGTGAGTGGGCGGCGGTGGGCGGCGTAAAGTGTCGCGCGGCCGCGCCCGGCCAGCAGTACTGAAGCAACGACCTGGCGCTCCGGCAGGCTGATGGGGGTACAGCCAGCACCGCGCCCCCGTCCTCCAGATCGGGCACGCTAATGGGGGTGCAGCCGTCACCGGCACCCCGCTTCCGATGGCTGGTCCGCCAGCAGGGTGGAGGTCGGCATCACACGCCCACACGACTCGTGGCGTTGCGCGGATACGCCAAGAACCCGTGGGTGGAAACCATCCAGCCCGCTGAGCACAAAGGAACCCACCCTATCCTCCGGCACGGCAACGTCACCGGCTCCTACGTTTTCCTGTGGCCGCCGTTCCAGGCCGTATCCGACTGTTGGCACGGCACGTCCCGTGCCGATCATACCTTGCCCGGGCCCCGGCCAATCAGAGAGCGAGATCACACAACTCCGAGCCCTGCTGGGGCTTTCCGGGGCTAGGGGGCCTCTTTTCACTGGCCGCTTTTACAAAGATTTGACGCCTGGTGGCGCAATTTTTGGGCTGCGAGAGCGCCCTCTGGTGCACTCTGACGGGCGGGAAGCTTGGCGATGTCGGCCCCTGAGCGATTGGATGAGAATGCGCGGTCAGCACATGCCGCGCCAATGGGCATCGTTCTTGAATTGTGACAGGTGAAAGAATATCGGCCGGGCCCACACCTGCAAGGACCCCGTACCGGTCCACATGGACCTTCGTTCGAGGGTGTCATTGAGCTTGCGCGCGCGCGCTGGAACCGGTTCCGCTCCGACGTGACGCCTGCCCGCTTCCACCAGATTGCGGAGCGTCTTCCGCTTCGCCACGTCCGACCCCGACCGGCTACCCCGACACCAATTCCCGCTGCCACCCGGGCCCGGCATTGTTCAACGAGTACCACGCACCTCTCATGTAGGTATTGAGCTGTCGAGCGTACCCCACCGCACCATCCTCCCATTATGCGCTACCTCTGACACCCCCCCCCCCCACCGTCTCCTACACCCCCACCGGCTCCCCCACCCCCACCGTCTCACCCACCCCCACCGTCTCCCCCACCCCCGCCGTCTCCCCGCTCTTCTTGTTCGCATGTGCCCCAACGGGAAACACCATGGAGAGGGTCGCCCAGGGCCAACCGCTCCGGCGCCTCCTCGTGTGTGGCTTTGTTCATAGCTTACCAGCCATCAAGGACAACGCCGAAGACGGGTACCTCCCGCTAGGAGACTCGTCGCAGTCGCTGCTTGCCCAGGCGCGGGGCGCTTTCACCGACTATATCGCAAACCACGATGCGGGTTATGCATCTGTCGGCGCAACCCGCGGGCCCACGCACGACGACGGCTACGACGACGATGGCGGCGGGCGGCCTTTAAGTGCGCAAGACGCCATCCACGCTGCGCCCCGAAATACGGAAGCCAACGGTCTGAGAGCCGCAACGAGGCCGGCTGCGCTCTCCAAAGCACAGCGAGCAAGCCACCGCCGCCTACAGAAGGCGGCTGCATCGAATGACGCTTCGAGCACTCCCCCAAGAATCTGCGCCAGCCCACCAAGATGTAGCGGGCGTATTCCATGGAGGAGTTGGTCACTATCTTCCTCTTTGGAGCTCCGCGTGGCCATCGGACTCGACGCGCGTATGGGTGGCGACGAATCGAGGGCGGGTGCGTCCACTGTGCAAAAGGCATTGGCTTAGTCGAGGCGTTCGACCCCATCTGCGTCTGGACGGCGCTGCTCAAGGGCAACGTCGCCGCCTTGTGCTCCTGCGGCGGCGTCATGGGCAGTGGCCCGGCGGCCACTGTGGAACAAGTGCTCGAGCACGTCGAGATACAGTGGAAGCGCAAGCAGAGCTCCACTTGCCGCCACGCGGCGTCGCTGCTGGCGGCCTACCGTATGATATCGGCTGCGTTGAGCCTGCAAACGCCCGAGGCGTTGATCCACGCGATGCCGTCCTTGCGCGGCCCCGACCGGACGGCCGACGGCAAGCCCTACAAGAGGGTCGTCCAAGACCTGAGCAGGGTCGGCGGGTGGATGAACGTCCCGCTGTACGCCATTTGTTACGGCAACATCTGGTCACCGGCTATCGTCTGACCGGGTGATGACCGATACAAGTTGGCCACGTACTGCATCCTGTCTTGCCAAACCCAGCCTTGGGGGTGCCCGCATGCCAAGGGTGTCCACAAGTTAAACCGAGTCGAGGCGTCGGTGGCGTCTGAGGCGGCGGCGGCCGCTCAAGAGGCGCTGCGGTCTGGACCGAGTGGAGTGATGAATGAGATAGGCGACCTGCCGCCCGCCGAGCCCGCGGCCGCCGCCCCCGCTACTCCAGCAGTGCCACGGCCACCTCCGTGATCGCTTCTTGCACGCAATATGTTCCCGTGCACGCAGGAGGTGGCGTTGTGCGACGCTTACTGCCAGGTTCTGGACGCGGCACGGGCGGCCAACAACATCTACAGGCACGACTCCAGGCTTCATGTGGATGCTAAGTGCATCGTTTTCCAGGAGCCTCGGGGCGACTCGCTGTCGTCCCAGAACAGAGCCCTTCTCTTCACCATGAGGAGGTGCATGCAGATCTTGGTCGGCCAGTGGCCATGAGTCAATGGGCATGACGTCTTGTAAGACGGGGCGGGCGACGGGCTGTTTGCTGCAACCCAGGATACAGTCTACACGCCCATCTTCTTGGACCTGGTGCTGGAGCTGTGGGTTATTGTTCGGTCGACCATGGTCGCGGCATGCCAGTACCTGGAGGGGCTGCTTAGGAACACGCAACCGTACGGAGAGGGCGAGCCTGTTCAATCCCGGCAGCTGGTGTCCGACGCGACCAGCAAGTTCTCGGACACGTTTGTTGTGCCGGCCGCGGATTTCAAGTGCCACCACTGCGGCCCAGAGGAGGCCGCCGGCGGGCCGTTTCAGTGCATTGTGTGTGTCAGGCAAATGCTCCCGGTGCTCCAAGCGCACGTCAAGGAGATGATTCGTCCGAGCGGCAACGTACCGCGGGTCAACTTCTCCATCACTTTCGAGTGTGCGATCCGGAAGGCATTGATGAGGGGGCCGGTGCGCCGCTGTGTCCAGGCCAAGCCGAAAGAGGGGGTCGAGCTGATCCTTGCGGAGTCGCGCGTGTGGCCACAATTTGCGGCTGCCGAAAACGAGCCACCTCCCGCAGCCCCACCACTTCTCACGGCCGATAGGGTGATGAAGCGCACCCTGATCGACGACGAGCGGGCGCTCAGGTGATCGGCGGCCCAAGTCGTCAAGCAATATTTTGAGGTACACGGCCGCGGCGATGCTAGGGCGCCAGCTGTAAAAGCCTTGCCGGCAGCCGCGCTCAATCTCCTCCAGCATGCTGCTGCCAATGAGGACGACGCCGCTTCCGCGTAAGAGTACGATGATGTGGACCTGGTGAGCGGCCAAGACACCAGCGGCAGCGGCGACTACGACAGCAGCACCAGCAACTAGGAGACCGACCAAGCCGATGCGGACGCCGGCAGTGGGGATTTTGTCGGCGACGCCACCGACGACGGTGGCAGTGGGATGGAGCACGAGGGCGCCGCGGTGCAAGTCAAAGATACCGGTGCGGCGGACAGCAGCCCGAGAGCAGCGGTGGTGCCCGCCAACGGGGCCTCGGCGCTTGACGTCCCTCTGACTCCTGCGCCGCACTACCCATCGTCGTCGCCGGCCGCTGCGAAGTCGGGCTCTTCTTCATCCTCTTTATATCCCCCTCCAACGAGACGCCGTCGAGGTACCGCAGCTGCCACCCGCGCACCGCGCCCAACCCGGCGGTCGAGGCTTTGGACAGGCACCCGAGTCGGTAGTGACGCGTGACGGCTGGAGGACGGGGAGATTGAGGATGTGCCGGATGGCCTGCACGCTCCTGGCACCTGTCCTGGGCGCTCCTTTCCCTTCCCGCGCATTGGGTCTGCCAAACAGGGTCCCAGCGGCCACCCGTCTGTGGGCATGGCAACCAGGGGTTGTCAGAATACGGTTTTTGGCCGTATCCGACCCAGAAACCGGATATAATCCAGAATATGTCGCAGATAATTCGTTAATGATTGTCCATTGAAGAAAAAAACACCACCTATGGGATGCTCTGGACGTCACTATGTCATTATCCCGAGCTGCTCGGGCGAAACGATGTCGAATGTAGTCGTTTCGTTTGCAATTACAGTAGCCCAGGGTATCGGATATTTATCGTGACAACCCCTGATTTCAACGGCTCTCTCGCGGACTGGTGTCACTTGACAACAGGGGGTGTCAGGATACGCTTTTTGGGCTTTTTGGGCCGTACGGTGCGTGTCCCAAAAATGAGACATGCGCGTTTTCTGAAGGACTGACACATCACTGCATGGGGGCAGGCGGCGTGGGGTACGAGAAAATTCTCGACTGGCCTCCATGGAAAGAGCCTCTCCCGACGCGTGCTTGGCTGACAACTCCTTAGTACCCGCCTGTGGGCCCTGTTCTGTGGACCTCTCAGATAGCCCCGATCTTGGAGCCAGTCTTTTTCAGGTTCTTGGGGTTAAAGGTTTGCAACGCCAAAGCTCATGTGCTAACTGGAGCTTCGATGAGGGGTGTCCCAAATCGTGTTTTCCTCACAATGGGCTACATGGGGGTCTTTTTCACGTTTTTATTGGTAAGGTGGTTCCCTTTTCTTCGTGCACAAGTTGTCAGCACATGCCTGCTCTAGTGTCTGTGCATTTGATTGGGCCGCGTGATCGTCACCTGTCGAAGTCGCAATGAATGACACTTTCCCCCATGACACGTCAGGATGTGCCTCCTCTGCTATCACTGTCAGGGGCTGTTCTGGAAGCACAGTGGGACCGAGTGGGTCACATTACATTATCGGACCGTTGCAGAAGGCCAGTGGGCCGAGAGAAAAAGAAAGAACCGCCATGTCTCATTTTTGGGACACGCACCATAGCAGGATACAGATACCCACCGATGCTTCATATCTCATGACGGATGACCCCCTTGGCTGAGATCCGTATAAGGATATCTGCCTTCGGAACCGGATTATTGAGCAGATTAAATCCGTATCTGGATACGAATATCGTACCCGATTTTATTGTCACAAGTCCGACAGACAGCTCAATTAGAGCCAGAAAAGAGCGCCATACAGACGCTATTCGAGTGCTGGTGGACGTCAAGTACGATTGGAAATTCACATTTGATTTGCGCGCCCCAACGGGGGCCGTCAAGGCGGTTCCCCGCCGTCTATGTGAATGGCCGTCAGAATGACGATTCTGAATCTCGTGTCACACTCTGATAACAACGCAAACGGGTCGAGTCGCGCGATTGAACGGTTCCTTCCGGGTCGGGCAGGATCGCCGCTTGTCGCTGCCAAATGTTTACACATGAATCCCCCGATTGTCGGCACGCGAAAAGAGAGGTCGACTGCGTTTAACTAGAACTCTTGGGGCGCGAGAAGTTTCATAATCTTATATATCCCTGCATCCTGACTCTTATATCTTGGATACGGATCAGATATAATCTAGCAAGTTTTTGTCGTCGGGATCGATGTATCCTATCCTCTCCTTCTCATAATGCATTTAGGATATGCGTCCTTGGCGCGTATCCGAAGTGGATACGGATGTAATGCACGGATACATTCCGCATGGATATATCCATGACAACCCCTGCTTGACACGTATCCTCCTTGTTTGCTAGCACCTGTGTCGTGCTCTGGCGTCTGGTTTCCTGCTTCTCCCCCCCCCTCCCGCCTCTGCTTGAAGCTGTGGCGTCCGACCCTCCCTGCATGGATTGTGGTGGCCACTGCCGCTACGATGGTGTGGCGTCCCCTCAACGGCCAGGCTCCGTAGAAGCGCGCACTCATGCCCCCGTGGACGCCTGGCCCTCCTCCGCCGACGTGCAGGTCATTTTTGTGACAAGGGAGGCGGGTGACGGCGGCCTGCAGCTGGCCGTCCTGTCGGCGTCGTTGTGGACGGGGGCGTTCCTGCGACCACGGCCGCCACCGCCGGCACCACGTGGACCGACGCTGAAGAGGCGAGAGGCGTCAACACCGGGGAGGCGGCCGAAGGCAGCCTGCCGGTATCCTCTGCCGCGGCGGTCCACGCTCAGCCGGCCTCGGAGTTGGCGGGTTGGAAGACGGCCGCAACGGCGACCGCCATCGCCGCCGTTGACGCCACGCCGACCGACGCCGACGAGGCGGAAGGCGTCACGCCCGCGGAGGCGGACTTCGGCAGCCCTTCGGTCTCCTCTGCCAGGGCAGTGGACGCGCCGCCGGCAGACGTGTCGGCGGAGTTGTGGACGGCCGTAGCGGCTACCGACATCGTCGGAAACCTGGTGCCCTCAGACGAAACCCAAAAGGCTCCGGACGAACCCGAACGACATGGAGTCGTTCGGCTTCCCTTCGAGTGTTAGTCCGGAGAACGCACGCCCGACGTTTCCTGAATCTCGTGCGGCAAAGTGGAAATCCGTCCACAGCGATCTGTCAGAGAGGTGCTTATCCAGGCCTCTGTGAGAGCATTCAACACAGCTGGCCCGGCTCGAAGCCGATTTCCATGACAGTCCCAGATCTTGACAGCGACAAACATGGCCAATCAGAGTCCCTCTAGCGGCAAGGTCACCAAGTCTCTTCGACAAGTCAAGCCTCGAGTGCTAGTGCACCTCGAAGTCCGAATGAGAAGGCGCTCATGCAGCATCATGAGCGCGTCTTGCAATCGACGGCAGACAAACTAAAGAATTGATGACGACGTTTGGTGTTTGATTTTTCAAACATGGGCACCCAACAGTGCCTGTCGTACGGCCCTGCCAAAGGCGGCTGTGCCGGGCTGGAGTGGAAGCTACATGAGAGGGGCGAGCTCTATGAGAGAAACCGACACACCTCACAGAGCAGTCCTTGCCTTGGCTGACTCTTCCATGCCCGTCATCCTCCCCTGGTCGACACAAACGCACTCAAATCTCCGTGCTGCCGAGTGAGCCTTGCTGCACCTGCGGCGGCAGCACTAGCCGAGAGATGGAGGGTATTGTAGAGGCACAAGTTTTACGACGGCGGGGAGCGGCGATGGCTGTGGAGGTCGACAGCGGTGAACATGGAGGAGGACCGTGGCTTCGGTGCGGGGGGGTCAGACCGGCGGGGTTGTGGGGGGGCTGCCTGTTGAGGCGGCGGCGGCGCCCGTAGAAGGTGCCGCTGTGGGCGCGCTTCTCACGATGGCCGACTTGGCCGCGGCACTGTGTGGTGGACCGCCGGCCCGCGCGGCCGCAGCCGTGCTGTCGTCGCGCCACGCGCTCGTCACCGTTGACACAACGGGCACGGCCGGCGGCGGCGGCGGCGGTGCCGGCGGTGATGGGGCCGATGGGGGCCCGTTGACAGATGCCTTTGGCTCCTGGGCCGCCGCACCGGTCGGGTGGCAAGTGACCGCCGCCGCCAGCTGGTGGGGCGGTGGCCACGTCGCCACGCGCCGCGGCGGCGGTCGCGGTTACACAGCTGACCGCGTGGCGGCGCCGCTGTAGGCGGCGCCTTGCGGCGGCCAAGGCGGCGGCGGTGGTGGCGGCGGCGGCGGTGGCGGCGGTGGCGGCGGCAGCGGCGACGGCGGCGGCGGCGGCGGCGGAGGCGGCGGCGGCGGCGGCGGCGGCGGCGGCGACGGGGGTGCCCCCAGTGCCCGCCCGCCGCCTGACAGGCTGGCCACCGCCGGCACGCCGCCGCGCACCCCCCCCCCCCGCCACCCACCCGACAGGCAGCGGTTGACGAGAGGGGCGGCTGACGTCGCGGCCGTCTGCGGACGCGGGCGCCCTCCTCCCCACTCTGCACCGCCGCGCCTGCGCACGGCACGCGCTTGCGCTTCCCCTTCGGCCGCCTTGCTCCTCGGCGGCGGGCGCCACCTGTCGCCCTCTCCGCGGAATCTGCGGCTCCCCCCCTCCCCCTGTCGCGCGCTCCCCCGCGCCTGCACCGACGATCGCCCGCCATGGGCTTCGCTTCGTGCTTTGGGCCCACGGTGCGCTCCCCCC
>Ga0115030_1001274_pt1 | contig 11302 bp, 3 predicted proteins | sample SidtaG_4_FD_87174 | JGI IMG/M metagenome (GOLD analysis project Ga0115030, IMG submission 87174) | Marine algal microbial communities from Sidmouth, United Kingdom - Sidmouth_Male1 metaG | ecosystem: Host-associated > Algae > Red algae > Unclassified | place: Sidmouth, United Kingdom | collected... | reverse complement strand
GGATGTTGCACGAACAAAGGTTCTTCTTCCTCGCCTCTAAGGCGATAGCGTTCGCTTTATCGCGCGTCTACGGTCGGTCGCCATTTACTGGTTAGTTAACCAACGTCATTAATCCCACAGGCAGCACCTTGGCCACAGCGTCGTCACCAGCTCCCGCTTGCATCAAAAACTCGGCATGGCTCTGCGTCTCGACGCCGTTGGCACTGCCGAGGGGAAAGTGTGAGTCATCGCCGTCCATGGCTGGGTCCTCGTCACTATCGGCTCCCGCCAGGTTCGCGTCGTCAAGACCGTAAAAGCGGTCGCCCTCCGCGGGCGCGTCGCCGTGGTCTTCGTCGTCCGACGCGCCTGACACCGGGACATCCTCCCCGTTGTCACCGTCGTAGACTTCAAAGTCGTCGTCTCCGTCCGACTCGACATTGGTGCTGCGCTTGCCGCCGACGGCGCCCGCCAGGTCGTCAGCCGTCGTGCCAACGGACGAGGCGATGGGCACCTGGTTCCCGTGCGCCGCGCTGGCGGCCGGGCTACCTGCCTTGTTCGTTCCGGCCGCCTCCTCCTCAGCGACCGCTGAGGCATCCGCGGCTTTCAACTCGGCCTCCAAGGCCTTGGTGCTCGCGTCTCGGCCGCTCAAGGAGCCGCACATGCATACAGCGAGAAGCCGCTGCGCGCGCCGCAGGTGCTGCTGCAGGGACTGCTCCACGCTGGCGGGGGCGCCCGGCTCGGGCGTCTTGATCTGATCAGGGGTGGTGCCGAGGTGGATAGTAATTGGCGCCTCACCAACGAGCGCCTCAAGAGCGGCCTGCTCCACAACGGCCGCCTGTACAACAGCGGCATCGGCCTCTTTGACAGCGACAGCCGCACTGGCCACGGCCGCCGCCACATGTGTCGACGTGGGCGGCGAACCAGACACCGCGGCCGCAGCAGCTGTTCTGGACGCCGCCGCCGTCGCCACCGCAGCCGACGCCACCGCCGCCGACGCCACCGCCGCCGCGGCCGCGGTCGCAGCGGTTGCCGACAGCGCAGTGGCGACTAAAGCCGCGGCCTCCTCGGTCTGCTCCAAGACGGACACTGGCGAGTTGTCAATGGAGATGGACAGGGTGGGCTCCCTGCACGCGAACCGCACGATGGCCTTGTACTCATTCAACACAGACGGACCCAAGCGCACAAGGCACGGACACAGCACAAGCTTCTCGGTGAGGATGAGCAGCTCTGCGGCGGAGCGCCCCTTTGGCTCGTTGAACTCCAGTGGCGCCATGGCCTGCATGTTGATCAGGGACTGTCCGCGAGAGACATTGTTTGTCCGCTTGGTGTAGTACTTGTTGAGCATCGCGATGGTGCCTTCAATGTTGTCATCACAAACGTGGTTGAGCGTCGGGTACGCCTCGCCGACAGTTGAGCGGACGTGAGCCAACGCCGTGTGAAGATAGAGGTTGAAGACGCCCGCCTTCTTGGTGATGGGGTCTAGCGGCTTGAGCGAAGAGTAGATTGGGGCGAGCACGGCCGCCGTCAGCTGCAGTGCTGCCGCCGCGCGCTCCCGCTCGGTGGCCGGCTTGGTGCTTATGGCCCGCCGCCACGCCGCGGTCAGCAGCTGGCTGAGCTGCAGCATGACAATGGCACCGCCATCGATGACCACGTCCTCCTCCTTGTCGTCCCCCCCACCACCCGCGCTCGTCGAGGCCAGCCCCTTGCGCGTCTTGATCCTGTTGAGCACCCCCGGCAAGGCGACCACAAGTGCCGCCAGGCGCCCAAACTCGCGCAAGTACATGCCTCCCATATTAGACCTGCCCATTAACAGGTAGATCTTGTTGCGGGCTGTTGTGCGCATAGTGAGCGGCATAATGGCAAGCAGGAAGAACATGAGCCCCTTGCTAATCTTGCCCGTGCAATGCAGCACGGGCGCGATGATCCTGAACGGGATGTCGCCGAGCAGGGGATACCCGCGCGTCCCTCCTAACCGCCGGCGCAGCAGCAGATAAAACTTGGAAAGAGGCGTGTACGCAATCTGCGGCAGCAACGGTGCCTGAGGCTCTTCGAACATCGGGCAGCTGGTTGATGAGCAAGCCAGCACTGCTACCGACGACGACAAAGCCACCATGCCTCGGCGGCAACCGCGGCAAGACCACAGGACACGCCCGCCATGCGCACGCCAGTTGCCGTCTCGAAGCGTACACCAACGGGCCAACGCCCAAACTGCGAGCTCCCACTGGTTGGAGAGGAAGGGCCCATCACGGGGGGCCGCTCGCCCTCCGTCGAGGATGAGCGCAGACAGGTAACTCGCCGGCATGCACGGCCACATGTAAGGACAGCGGTTCACATCGCCACACCCCGTAAGGGTGAGCAGGTGGGAGATCATAGCAAAGTCCCCACACACGTGGATGAAGAAGGGCAGGGACTTGGCTGCGGTGGACCGGGGGATCTGGCCCCGCTTCAGGACGGCCTCGGGTGCGACGGGCACGATGTAGGTGGTGCGGAGGGCGACCTTGAGCCGCTCGCGCAACCGCTCGCCGACCGCCGAGTGAATGGTCTGCTCCCCGCCCAGAAGGAACAGGATGGGAATGAGGGGCGTGCGGCCCGAGGGAAACAGCGGCGACGACGCCGTAAGCGTGAACACCGTCATCGCGCATCGTCTCACGGGGCCACCATCGCCAGCCAGTGTCACCGCCACTGGCGCACGCTTGATGTCGGCCATCGACGTCGGCTTGCATCCGTGGCGAAACGCGTTACGTAGAGCGAGCACCGGGTCGAACTCGACCGCGACGACAAGCTCTCTCCCACTGCGCTCCCCTGCATCGCCGTCCACCCCGTCCGCCGCCTCAACTTCGGCAATATCCCCCGCCATTGCTGCTCGTTGCATCGCCCTGGGAGTACCACTGACGTCCGACACGTCCTCCAGGTAGGTGGAGCGCGTGATTTGGAAGGTCTCCAACAGCTCGGGATCGACCGCCGAGTTTGCACTCGCGTCGGCACCGCCCGAGTCAGCGACAGCGACACGCGGCAAGATGCCGGCACCGGCGACCCCGTCCGGGAAGATGCCGGACCCATGCGCGCCGTCCGCGTCTGCACCTACGGGGACGCCCATTGCGCCCGTTGCCGAGTCCGTTGGTTGTGGGCCGGGCTCGGCTGGTGGCCGACGAGGTCGACGGTGGTAGGGGGCGGCAAGGCGCTTGCGAGTGCCATCGTCCATCCTGTACCAGCGCGTACCTGTCGTGGCAGAGCCGACCTCATACCGCTAGACGCGTAAAGTCCCGCCAGCACCGAGAGTAAGCAACACGTGTGGAGTCTGACCAGGCACATCGACCGCCTCACGCACGAGCGTGCGCAACTCATCCGGCGTCGGAAAGACCTTAGGCATGGTCATGCCACGAAGCAGCTTGCGACGCCTCTTGCGCCGTCGCGGAGCTCCATCCTCCACCCCATCCTCCACCAGCTCCTCGCCGTCCGGCGAGTGTTGGTGCTCAAGTAGTGTGCGGAGAAGGGCGATGCTGCGTGCCGGTCCAATCGCGGCCACCTCCATTCGCCGCTTTAGCGGCAGGACCTTGAACTTGGCATTATTCCGGAGCTTCTTGCCAAAGGCGTTGACTTTCTGGCGGTCACGGACCGCCAGGGAGTTCTTGTACCACGGGTGCGCAACCGCGCTGGCCGCCACCGAGTCGACCGTGACGTCTCCCTTGTCCACCTTGCGATAAGTGCGGAGCACTGTCGCCGCGGCGCGGCGCAGCACGATGCGACACTGCGCGACAGACAGGTCTCCCGTTGTCGGAATGCCCGCCCACGACGGCTCCTCGCTACCGTCATCGTCGCTCAAACGGGGTGTACGCGCCAGGAGGCGGATGGAATGGTGCACGGCCGAGTAGGAGTCGTACTTCTTGCGATTGATGAGCTTGATGGCGGCGCGAGCAAACACCTCGCGCCCGGTCAGGCGGCGGAGCGCCGTAACGCGAGCGGAAAAAGTGAAGGAGCCGGCGTTGACGTCATTGGGCGTCCTCACTTCCCTTCCCAAACCAGGCAAGGGCATGACGACCCCGACAATCGACCACGTCCGAACGTCTCCGAGGTCGACTGCGGGAGCACAAACGCGCCGGTCGCGCTTGTCACGCAGGTGGACGACAGCAGCTTCATTGCCACCCGGAAGACCCTCCTCCGTCGCGCCACCGACGCGTGACCGAGGCAGCGGCGTGCTGGGAGCCCCCACCGTTGGCGGCACCGCGCGGCCGGCGGCCGCTGCAGCGTCGGCCACTCCGCCAGTCGCCAGTTCCGTAGACGGAGCCGTGTCAACGTCCGGCGTGATCGCGTCGCGCCCACCGCCGGCCACGCCGGCCACGCCCTCCGTTCCAGACGGCGGCGGCGGTGGTCGTGGTTGCGGCGGCGAGGAAGCAGGCACCACGTCCGTCGGCGGCGCTGGCCCGACCACTGCAGTGGCCTCGCTCTGACCGCTGGCCACGACCTTCGCCCGCGGCGGCGGCAGCGGCGGCGGCGGCGGCGGCGGCGGCGGCGGCGGCCACGGCGGCGGCAACGGCGGCGGCGGCGGCGTCGGCGATGTAGAGGGCGCCATGCTCGCCGACAGCGCCGCATCCTCGGCGACCTCAGCCGCCGCGAGTGGCACGACCTCCGCCCGCGGCGGCGGCGGCGGCGGCGGGGGCGGCGGCGGCGGCGGCGGCAACGGCAGCGGCAACGGCGGCAGCGGCGGCGGCGGCGATGTAGAGGGCGCCATGCTCGCCGACAGCGCCGCATCCTCGGCGACCTCAGCCGCCGCGAGTGGCACGACCTCCGCCCGCGGCGGCGGCGGCGGCAACGGCGGCGGCAACGGCGGCGGCGGCGGCGGCAACGGCGGCGGCAACGGCGGCGGCGGCGGCGGCGGCGATGTAGAGGGCGCCATGCTCGCCGACAGCGCCGCATCCTCGGCGGCAGCAGCCGCCACGAGTGGCACAACCGGTGGCCTCGGCGGCTCGCCCGACACCATCTTGCGCCCCTCCGCCAACGGCGGCGTCGCGCCGTCGGGCACGACTAGAGGCAGCGTGGGCGCCGTCTAAGAGGGAGGTGGCCGGAACCGCGACAACGGGGGAGGGAAGCCCAGCGCCAAACGCGAATGACAGCCAGCAGCGGCGCAGCCGAGGACCTCGTCCTTTTCAGCTGACCCCACGAGGGGATGGAGCGTGTGGCGGAGGGAGGGAGGCCATTCGAGGCAACCCGCAGGACACCCGACAGACATACCTGGCGGTTCGATGCTTCGAGGGAGGGTTACCACGAGTGGTGAGAACACATGGCCACGTAAAGGGGCCGGGACAGACGCAAAGCGGGGTCAGCGACAGCCGACACGCAAGTGGACAGACAGGGGAACAGGCTCGCCGTGGTGGATGAGGCACACTCAGGCAGGCAGACACGCGGCGGCCTGGCCAGCATTGTGGGCAGTCATGCCCAGATTGACACCCGACAGCTGGACTCATGCGGTCAATCGGTCGGCAATCTGAACCTATTTGTCAACTCGCGTCAAATGTCAGGCAGTCTTATAATATGACAGGGAGAGTTAAGTCCGTCGAAATATTCAGTTAGAGGGTAAAATGTTTCGTTTGTCTTTCATGTAGCAGCTAGTAGGGCTCGTTTCAGTCTAAAAAAGGGGTACCACTATATAGTCTCTCGGTTTGCATTTTACTCATTGCGTTCGAAGAAAAACGTGGCAGAATGGCAAACTGCCTGAGGGACTGACTGCTGAGTTGGCAGCGTCACGTCTTTCGCGCCTCCTTCCGCGTGCCGTCGAGTCCCCGAATCACGTCGTTCCGCCACTGCGAGCCCCTCCCTTCGTTCCTCTCCTTCTTCTCCATTCCTCGATAGCCCCATCGCGGGTAGGCCACACAGCGCTGCTTGGCTCGCTCTCGCCAGCGGACCCCCCGCCCGGACTGCATGCCCTGACGGAAGTCGTCGTTGCGACGTTGACACCTCGGCCTCGGACGGCGAATGAGAACTTTCCATCTCCCCCTTCGATGGTGGACGGGGCTGGCGTGGCGTTGTCATCTCTCCCCCACTCCTCCGCCAGCTCACCGAGGTTGATTCACCGAGGTCGATTCGCTCTGACGCTGTTCGTCGTCAGACGGGGCTGTCAGTGCTCTGCAAGCAGCGCCTCCTGGCCTTTCTGCTGCTGTTTGACCAACGCCACCCCGCTGAAGATCGGTGTCCGCTGCTGGTGATGCGCGTGCGGTGTCCTTGGACGGGGTGGGTTCTTGAATCCGTGGAATGGGGGCGCTACGTGGAGGTGGGTGCCGAGTCAACCGTCACGGCCTGCCTCGTGCAACAGGTACGTGTACGCGTCTCGCTGCCCCGCTTACAACATCCTGTCGCCTTCATTTTCCTACATCGTCATTTTCCTTGCTGTTTGTTGTAGACACCGTGCCTTTACCGGTCGACTGACAACCAACCCACGCTACCTGACGCTTCCCAACTCACTCCCGCTCTCTTCCATGTCCTCGTCGATGTCCCACTTGATCTGCCCATTGTGGAAAATGTTCGCCACCGGCGCCACCTTGACTGCTGCCACAGCGGCTACCCCCGTGTACCCCCGTGACCATAGCTTCGGTGGCTTGAGTAGCAGTCGCCGCTGCCATTTCCAAGGCGTCGTTGTAAGCGGCAATTGCGGCGCCCGCCTTTGCCAGGTCCTCTGCTGCCACCGCGGCCTTGTCCACGGCCACTGCGACCGCCCCGTCGGCGGAAGCCTGCAGCACGTCGGTGGCGCGGTCGGCGGCCCCCGCAGCCCCCCGGTCTCCGAGCAGACCGGCGGTCGTCGCGCCGGCGGAGGCCAGCAGCGCGTTGAAGGCATGGTCGACGTCCATCGCGACGGCTCGGTCGCCCAGCTGCGCGTCGGTCACCCCGTGCGCGGCTACCGCGGCCTCATCGATGGCCACCGCGGCCTGGTCGACGGCCACCGCAACCGCCCTGTCGGTGGACGCCGGCAGCACGTCGGCGGCACGGTCTGCGACCGTCGCCCCCCGGGCCGCCGCGGCCCCCCGGTCGCCCAGTGGCATGGACGTCGCCACACGGGCGGACGTCGGCAGCGGCAGCGCGTCGGCGGCATGGTTGGAGGCCACCTCGCCAACGGCCACATCGATGGCCACCGCGGCCTGGTCGACGGCCACCGCAACCGCCCTGTCAGTGGACGCCGGCAGCACGTCGGCGGCACGGTCTGCGGCGACCGTCGCCCCCCGGTCCGCCGCGGCCCCCCGGTCGCCCAGTGGCATGGACGTCGCCACACGGGCGGACGTCGGCAGCGGCAGCGCGTCGGCGGCATGGCTGGAGGCCACCTCGCCAGCGGCCACATCGATGGCCACCGCGGCTTGGTCGACGGCCACCGCAACCGCCCTGTCAGTGGACGCCGGCAGCACGTCGGCGGCACGGTCTGCGGTGACCGCCGCCCCCCGGTCCGCCGCGGCCCCCCGGTCGCCCAGTGGCATGGACGTCGCCACGCGGGCGGACGCCGGCAGCGGCAGCGCGTCGGCGGCACGGTTTGAGGCCACTTCGCCCTTCCGGTCACCCTGCAGCACTGCAGTTGCCTTGTGGGTGGACGCCGGCCGTGCATCGGCGGCACGGTCGGCTGTAACCAGGTTCCTTAGCGGACAGCAGTCGCCGGACGACGCCCGGCCTTTGGCGGCCGCCTGGCCAGCAGTGGTCGCGCTGTCGCTGGAGGGATCCTGCTCGTTGGTGGAGCCCTTTTTTTTGGCTGCCGACCAGTCGTATGGCGCGGCCGCGTCGCCGTCCCACGTCGCCGCGACCGCTGCCCTGCCGTCTTTGGCATCCCGATCGCCGGCGGACACGTCGAAATCGGCCGCCTGGTCGCCGGCGGCCGCCGAGGGCGGAGGAGGAGGTGACGCTGGCCACAGGAGCAGAGCTCCCCCTGGCGGTGATGGCCACAACAGCACGCCTGGAGGCGGCCACGTCCACGTCACCTGATCCTCGCCGGTGTGCTCCACGGCAGGCGCCAGTGCTCCAGACAGTGCGCCAGCGACGGGCGTCAGCGGCGCGCTCGACGGCGGCGCGCCCGAAAGCGGCGCGCCCGGCAACGGCGCGCCCGACAACGGCGCGCCCGACAGCGGCGCGCCCGACAGCGGCGCGCCCGACAGCGGCGCGCGCGACAGCGTCGCGCCCGACGGCGGTGATCGAGCCGCCGTCCCTTCCGTGCGGCGCCGCTTCTGATGCAGCGCGTCCAGCACGGCGGAAGATCCATCTTTGACCAGCGCTGGCGCCGCCGGCCTCTTGTCCGCGATAGTCGACTTGCGTTTGCGTCCGTTGAGAACAACCACTGGTGCAGGCGGCTCGCGCCGTCCCGGCCTTCCATAATCGCACGACGTAGCCCCCGCGAGCAGGGAGGCGTCGCGCAATAGCGCATTGACGGACGCGTCCTGCTCGTCGCCGTGGTTGACGACCGTGGCCCACTCATCGTTCACCTCGGTGCGGCCAAGCGCCGCATGGGGTGTGGTAGTTGGGCGTGCGATAGTCACTTTGTCGGCGGCGGCCATGGTATCGTCCGTGCCAGGCCGTGAGCGGGATTGAGCAGGGGGGACGTTGGTCGGCTGGAGGACGCGGGGGAGGCGTTGTGGGCGGGAGGATCGTCGGTGGCGTCCCTGGAAGTTTGGACGGCATGGGTGCTGCTGTGCGACTTGTGAGCACTGGGGCGTGGCCGGGAAGGAGCGGCTGTGGCGGCGGCACCGGGCCCTCTTATTCCCTTTTGAGGTGCCAACCGCGGCAGTTGTGGCAGCGGCAGGGGGGAGACGGCGCCACAACGCCGCCGTGATGGTGACGGCAGCGGCTGCTGCCGTCACCAGGCCGCGGCCACCGCGGCAATGGCGCTACACCGCGGCGACGGCGCTACCCAGTGTACGGGCCCTCTGGTGGGCGCATCAGCTGCGACCGTGCGTACGTACGCATGGCGCTACCGCTGCAGCTCGCTGACGCGGCCTGGCAGCGCAAGGCCCTACGCACCTGCGCGGCGCCACCCATGCGACGGCGGCGCCACTCAAGCGGCGGTAGCGCCACTGAGTCGTGGCACGTCGAGCAGAGGCACGAGGACAAGTGTCTGTATCATGACGCACGTTGCGTGGCGCTGCGAGGCGCCTCTGCGTCCCTCTTGCGGGGTTGCCACCGCCACGTCGTGGCACACCAACTGTGGCGCAACTACGTGGCGCGTGCGGCTGTCCTCTGTGGCGTGCCTAGTCCGCCGGCGGACCTATCCTGCGGCTCCTAGACCCACTGACGCTGCGTGGGGCCACCAGGTAAGCGGGAGTGGCACCGCCAGGGAAGCTGGCTCGCGGGCAAGCAGGCGTGGCACTGCCAGTTAAGCTGGCTGGGCCTGCAGCTGGAGGCGTCGCGGCGCCGTGGCCGCGCCGCTGCCACCGCCGGGTACGGTGGCACCGCCTGGGTGCGCTGGTGTGGCCCCAGCGTACCCGGGCGGGTACGTACCCGGGTGGGTACGCTGGCGTGGCACCGCCAGGCAAGCTGGCTGGGGCTGCAGGCACCGCGGCGCCATGGCCGCGCCGCGGCCGAGGCCGCGGCCGCGCCGCGGCGCTGCCACGCGGCGTCATGTGGCGGCCCCAGCGTACCCGGGCGGGTACGTACCCGGGAGGGTACGCTGGCGTGGTACCGCCAGGTAAGCTCGCTGGACCTGAAGGCACCGCAGCCGCGGCGCTGCCACGCGGCGTCATGTGGCGGCGCCGCCTGCTGCAGCTGCAGCTACAGCTGCAGCTGCCAGAAGGTGTGTAACAACGCGGGGCGTTAGTCGTCTCTCTCCGTCAGGAGAGCTCCTGGATTGGCGAAACCCACGCTCTTTGCGTGGAGTTTCCAGGGACAAACGTCATCCATCTTCAGGCTGTGACAAGGGGGATTGTCAGATGACAACCAAGATCCAGACTCTGTACCACTGTCATCCGTCACGCCCTATCATTGAGGTGACAACCGTGGTTCCCGTGCGACAATACGTTCACCCGTGGGCGAGTCTCGAGCGAGTTTGAGTGACTGCCACGCGCTCGGCGTGGAGCTGGTGGCCGCGGCCGACGTTGGGGTGGTGTCATCCTCTGCCCACGGCTCTTGGGTGCACGTACGGCTCGGCACTTCTGAGCACTGCTCGTACGGCTGAGCACTGCCGAGCACTGCTGGTCAGACTCGCCCGCGCACACGCGTCGGCGCGCGTGGAAGGACGAGGAGGGGTGAGCGGACAGCTCGCGTTGGGCCGAAAAAAAGAGCGGCGTGGCAGTACAAGAGAGACGTCTTTTCAGTCTGTTCTGGGCGTTTTGTTCCCCATCCGCCACACACTAACGCGCACAGGCCGACGGCCCGTCCTTCTAGTTGCCCGGCTGCCCCCCGTTCTGTGGTGGTACAGTGGTGGTGGTGTTGAGTGCCCGCCCTCCCCCCCCCGCCTTCGGACCCTGTTTCCCGTCCCCCGTGCGTCCCCCTTCCCGTCGGTCGTTCGCTTTCTCGCGCCGCGCCCACTGCCCGACGGCGCGTGCTCCTGCCGCTGCTTGACGCGTGGTCCTGCCGCGGCTTCATCCCGCCACAGCCGTCGACATGGCTGGCTGTGCATCGGCTTCGAAGACCGGCTTCAAGGGGACGCCGGGCGTCAAGAAGAACAGCGGCCGCGGGCGGCGCGTGACGCGGTCTGTCCGCGGCGTCATTGGTGGTTTGATGGCGGGCCTTCGTCTACGGGACGGCACCGTTGTCACGGGCCTTAGCCTGAGCGTAGGCCGTCCGACTGCTTCCCTGCCACGCTCGGCTGGGTCGCTGGCGGGCGGGCCGTCCTCACTCGCTGCGTCTGCCGGCGCCCCACCCGTCGTCACCCCGGCAGTGTTTGACCCCGCCGTCGTCGCCTTCGTTGCCACGACCTCTGTTGTGACGCCCGTCGCGTGCTCACTGTCTGGTGCACTGGGGTCTGCCGCGCCGCTGTCGGGCGCGCCGCTGTCGGGAGCACCGCCGTCGGGCGCGCCGCCGTCGGGAGCGCCGCTGTCGGCGGGCGCGCCGCCGTCGGGCGCGCCGCTGTCGGGCGCGCCGCTGTCGGGCGCGCCGCTGTCGGACGCGCCGCTGTCGGACGCGCCGCTGTCGGGCGCGCCGCCGTCGGACGCGCCCCTGTCGGACGCGCCGCTGTCGGGCGCGCCGCTGTCGGGCGCGCCGCCGTCGGGCATGCCGCCGTCGGGCACGCCGCGCGCGCCGCTGTCGGGCGCGCCGCTGTCGGGCGCGCCGCTGTCGGGCGCGCCGCTGTCGGACGCGCCGCTGTCGGGCGCGCCACCGTCGGGCGCGACGTTGTCGGGCGCGCCGCTGTCGGGCGCGCCGCTGT
>Ga0115030_1001273_pt1 | contig 11306 bp, 12 predicted proteins | sample SidtaG_4_FD_87174 | JGI IMG/M metagenome (GOLD analysis project Ga0115030, IMG submission 87174) | Marine algal microbial communities from Sidmouth, United Kingdom - Sidmouth_Male1 metaG | ecosystem: Host-associated > Algae > Red algae > Unclassified | place: Sidmouth, United Kingdom | collected... | reverse complement strand
GAGGCCCGGGCCTGAGACCGTGGCCCGTTGGGTACCGGTCCCCCCATGGTAGCGCCAGGGGGTCGGGATTGTGCACGTCCTGCGTCTTGTTTCTGAGGGTATATGAGAGTATGCTTTGGGGTCGTCGTGCGTGTTCGAATAAATCATCGTTGCGTTTGCGTTACTTCCGTCGTTTTTGTGCGCTTCGCGCCCAGTGATCCCGGCGTTCGCGTTGTGACCCCGGCGTAGCGTTCCGCATCCCGTGCTGGGTTTTCCGACGCGGTTATACCCCGTTGTCTGTGAGGGAAGGATTCACTACAGAGCTCAAGTCAGACGACCCGCGGGCAACATCTCCAGAGATGGAAGCGGCGTGCCAGTCTGAAGCGGATGGGCTGGTTTCACGTGGCGTATTTCGGCGGCGGCTGCGAGCATCAGTGCCTCCCAAGGCCAAAGTCCTCGGCGGCCGGATGGTGAAGGTGATAAAGAGGTTCAACACGGCAGACGCCTCCGCCAAGGCCCGCTTTGTCGCACAGGGAAACACGGGAAAGGCCAACGCCTTCGTCGTCCATAACCTCTCGGCGTTGCGGCAGAGTTCCACTAAGATCCTCGTGTCCACCAGCGCCGTGCTCGGGTTCCGTGTCTTTTCCCACGACGTCAACCAGGCGTATCTCCAGAGCAAGGACAAGCTGTCACGTGAGGTGTTTGTACGACCTCGTGCACGGGACGCCAGGTACTTTGGTGTCCACGATGACGAAGGGCTTGAAGTACTACTGCCGCTGCACGGTCTCCCGGACGCGGGAGACTACTGGGACGTTACAGTACTAGACCACGTGGGGAACGAGCTGGGCATGGAACCGCTTGTTGGCGACCCACGTCTCTTCGTCAAGGATGGCGCCAACGAGTTTCAGGGTCTCCTTGGTGGCTGTGTTGATGATTTCCTCATGGGCGGCGACACGCACTTCCAGACTCTTACAGAGAAGAGGCTGCAGCAGTTCGACTCCAAGCTGCGGAAATAGGACAACATGGAATTCATCGGGGTATCAATCAAGTCCGCACCCGGTCCTCCGCGAGTGCTGTCCATCGACCAGACGGGATACATCGACGCGGCGCGCAAGCTACCGTTAAGCATCAGCCACGGAAAGTTTGTGTCGGTGCGCGCTGCGTTCTCGTGGCTGTCGCATAGCCGCCCTGACCTGTGTAGCGCGAAAAACCGTGCCGCGCAGGTGACCGCGTCTACATTCCGCGAGGAGCACGTCAAGGAGATGAATAAGGCCATCAAGCCCGCGAACGCAACGATGTCGCTCTCCGTTATGGATGCCCCGCTGGAGAAGGAGACGCTACACCTGCGTGTCTATGCTAATGCCTCCTTTGCTGCAAAAGACGACCTGTCATCCCAGCCGGTACACATCGTGCTTCGGTGTGATGGGCACTCGCGTTGCCACTTCATGACGTACTCAAGCAGGAAATAGAGCCGCGTCGTCAAGAGCATCATGGCGGGAGAGGTCTACGCCTTCACATGTGCGTTTGATGCCTCTTTTATCATCAAGCACGACTTCGAGCGAATCTACAATCAGCACCTGCCACTGGTGCTGTTGACATTCTCCAAGCAGATGTCTTACGTGATCACCCGTGCCTCTCACACCACGGAGAAGCGGCTGACGATTGACGTGGCGGCGCCACGCGAAGCGCTATGAGATCTCCAACGTTGGCCTGGTGCGGTCCGAGCACAACCCTGCGGATGGGCTGATTAAGCCGCAAGTATGTGCGGTCTTGGACGCTACTCTTCGCATGCGCACGGACGTAAATCCGGTGGAACAGTGGGTCACTCGGAAAGAGACGATGGCGGCCTCGGCGACCGAGACCATTCCCCACCGCCGTCGTCACGCCCATCCCGCCGCCGCCGACATTTTTCCACCCGCCACACCCGTGAGCACGACCGACACGATCCCTCATCCATCCACTGACCACGCGGGCCGCGCTTCGCTCGCATCTTTCCTGCCTGCCCCCCCCCCGTCCCAACCCGACGCCTTCAACACGCACCTGTCCTTTTGTCCCCATCTCCACCTCGTGCTCCACGACGCACGGTTTGCCGTCCTCTCCTTCCCACGGGATTGCTGCGCACGCGCGCCGCTCGGCCGCCTCCCCACTTCCGCCGCCTCCCCGCAAGACGCGGACTGCGCGCCCTTGCTGGTCTACAATAGCTGCTTTCCGCCGCACGGAGTACGATCGCTGGTATGGACGGCCCCGAGGAGGAGCTTTCTACCACTGCCGCTCTGTTGGCCGAGGACGACGGCGCGGACGTTGCTGCTGTTGTGCATGCGCACATCAAAGTCGTCATGGCTGCGCGCCGGCGCGCGCGCGCGCGGCGCATTGCCCGACGACGGCAGTATCATGGCTCCTGATCGGGGCGCCGTGGCAACAAGCGCCGCGACTTTGCGGCCGGTGTGCACAACATTTTGCGGGACTACTGCGGTGTCCGCGGGCTGCCTCCTATCTACGATGAAAGAGACTTGGAGACACGGTTCCGTGTCCCCCGCTCCGTTTTCCGGCGTGTATATACGGCTGTCAAAGACGAGCCATTCTTCCAACAACGCATTAATGCTACGGGCAAGCTGCAGGCGCATCCACTGCAAAAGGTGGTGGCAGAATTTCGCGTCATCGCCTACGGCGAGGCGGCCGACCGAGCCGACGAGTACGTGCGCCTGTCCACGACGGTGATCGCCACGTCAACCAAGTCGCTGATAGAGTTTGTTTTCAGGCGATGGGGACCGACCTACCAACATCGACCTAACCAGGACGAGCTTAACACCATTATGGAACGCAACAAGGAGCGTGAGATTCCTGGGTGTATGGGCTCCCTCGACTGTTGCCACTAGGAGTGGCACAAGTGCCCGACGGGGATGGCGGCGGCGTATCAGAGGCGCAAGGGCAAGAGAGGCATCGTCGTGGAAGCTGTTTGCAACGAGGACCTGTGGATGTGGCACCTTTTTGTTGGGGCCCCTGGCAGTCTCAACCACATCAACGTCATGCAGCTGTCGCCGCTGTACCTGGACGTCACTGGCGGCCGGTGGCCGCCACGCGGCACGCCCTTCACTAACAATGGGCGCACGCGCACGCTACCCTACTACCTTGTCGACGTAATTTACCCGCGTTACGCTTTTCTGATGTCACCGCACCCAAAGCCTTCCACTGAGAAGCAGACGACGTTCAATCGCCTCCAAGAGACCACCCGGAAGGACGTGGAGCGCCTGTTTGGAGTTTTAATGAAGCGCTTTCACGTTTCCCTGCACCCTGGGCGCTACCACTCTGTGTTGCAGCTTGTGACGACGTACAAGGCCATTTGCATTCTGCATAACATGTGTGTGGAGAGCCGATGTAGCAGCTTTCTGAGTCGCCGGCGACGCGCGGCGGGGAGTCATGGTGGGAGTAACTGTGGCGTACGTGGCGATGCTGGCGGCGGGTCAGGTGGTAGCGACGGACAGAGCGGTGGGGCACCAGCTGGCGGCACTGCTGCCGCCGGGGCACCTGCACCTGGCGGCGGCAGCACCGGTGGCGTCGGCGGCGGTATTGCTGCCGCCGGGCCACTTGCACCTGGCGGCGGCGTCGGAGGCGTCGCTGCGGCAATGGACAACATTGACCCCGTTGGCAACGCGCCCCCTGCTCTGAATCCCACCGCACACGCGCCTGCCGCCGGCATGGCTGCTATTTTTTATTCCTGGGCTGAGAGGCAGAACGTGCACTAAAACGAGCGCATGCGAGCCAACCTGACTGCGGATGTTTATCGTGACCGAGGCAAACTGCTTGCCCCGTATATTGGGTGACGTGATGTAGGGAGTACTAGAGTAGGCACGCAAAGGTTTTTTTTCCCGCTCGGAAGGGTTTCTTTTTCCAACACACTGTTCAAACGACTGTAGACGCCACAGAAGACACCACCGCGGTGTCCGCCGCCGCCGCCACCGCAGCTTGCACCGGTGCCGCCGCCGCCGCTGCTGCTGCCGCCGCCGTGGCGACCGCTGCCGCCGCCGCGGCCACCGCTGCCGCCGCCGCGGCCACCGCTGCCGCCACCGCTGCCGCCGCCGCGGCCACCGCCGCCGACGCCGCCGACGCCGCCACCGACACCACTGCCTCTGCCGCGGCCACCGCTGCCGCCGCCGCAGCCACTGCTGCCGCCGCCGCGGCCACCGCTGCCGCCACCAGGGCCGCCGCCGCTGCCACCGCCGCCGACGCCTCCGACGCCGCCACCGACACAGCTGCCGCTGGCACGCCCACCACTGTCGACGCCGCCGAAGCCACGACCGACGCCGCCACAGACACCGCTGCTGCCGCCGCGGCCAACACTGCCAACGCCGCCGACGTCACGACCGCCACCTCTGCTGCCACCGCGGCCAATGCAGCCGACGACGTCGCCAGCGCCGCTACCGCCGCCACAGCCGCGGCCGCAGGTGCAGCCGCCGCCGCCGCCACAGCCGCCGACGACGCCACCGCGGCTGCCCCTTCAGCCGCCACCGCTGCCGCCGACGCCGCCGCTATTGCCGCTGCCGCGGCCACCGCTGCTGCAGGTACCGCCGCCGGTGCCTCTCGACGGCCAACCAGGTGGCGGCTGCGCCGGCGGGGGCACAGCCAGGAGTCGGCGGCGGCGGTGGGGGGCCAACCAAGAGTCGGCCGCGGCGGCGCGAGCACAACCAGGAGTCGGCGGCGGCGGTGGCGGCCCAACCATGAGTCGGCGGCGTCGGCGGGGGCGCATCCGAGAGTCGGCGGCGGCGGCGGGGGGCGCGACGGAGTCGACCACGGTGTTGGCAGGCACATCCATTGGGCCCGCCGCCGCCGCCGTCGTCGCCGCCGCCGACGACGCCACCGCTGCTGCCACCGCGGCCACCGCTGCCGCCACCGCGGCCACCGCTGCCGCCGCCGCGGCGGCCCCCGCCGCCGACGCCGCCGACGCCGCCACCGACACCGCCGCGGGCCCCACTGCCGCCGCCGCCGCCACCACCGGTACCGCCGTCACAGCCGCCGCCGCAGATGCAGCCGCCGCCGTCGCCGCGCAAGGCGCCGTCGACCGCCACTGACGCCGCCCACTGCGCTTGGGCGGCGTCGTGGCTGGCGGCGAGCGCACGTGCGGAGGCGAGAGCGTAGGCGGCGGCCGCGCCGCGGCGGCCACCGGGGCGGACGACACGGCGGTGGCCGAGGAGCGGCACCCTGTGACCACTCCACGGAGTTTGCCGGCGGGCGCCTCGCGAGCGGGTGGGGCGGGAGGCTTGGGGGCAGGATGGCGGTGGACGGGGCGGACTGCGGTGGGGGATTGCACAATGGTGGCGCGCAAGGTTTTCGAAAGTTATTGTGGCTCAACACAACGTGTATTGACATATTTCTCCAACTCTGTTGTGCTGTCACAGGTCGCCTTGACAATCGAGCACACACAGTTAATCGCAAAATGTACCATGACGACGACACTGTCCAATCACATGGCTTCATTCAGAGTAAGTTCTCATGTCACGAAAGCAGACCAAATCATGAGATCCCTAACGTGAGCACAGCGACCAATGAAAACACTTGATCCTGTCCTACAATGCAACGCTTTGTGCTGCCTCCTTGATAAATATCAATTTAAGTGATCCCATTGGTTCTCATTGCGCTCCATCAGTTATGTCCCACAGAGATGGGACGCTTGAATCTCACATAATCCCTTGCATAACATAAAGAGCCAATCAGAACACTCGTATCGACGATATAATGCAACACTTTATTCCGCGTCGCTTGCGAGGAACATGTCTGACCATTCCCTTGGTTGTCGTGGCGCTGTGCCAATGCCCGCAGTGGGCAATTGACTGATAATCACGCGATTCCGAACTCACATTTAACAAGAACCAATCAGAACACCTGCATCTATTTTGGACTGGACACCTGTGTACCGCGTCTTTTGCGACTGGCTTTTCCGTGCACCCCATTGGTTGTCGTGACACATTTGGAATGACTCGTCCGAGTGGATGGATGCCAGTGAGATTGTCGGCGGCGACCGCGGGACCTGACGGGAGGTGTACGGGGGCCGTTTGCCACCCGAAGATCGCCCGGGGGTGAGGGCATGAACTGGGACGATCTGTGGTCAACGATCCCGCAAGGACGGGGGCGTCCGCGACCACGGGAGACGGGTGGCGCGGATCTTGGATAAGCAATCTCTTCTCTGACAATAACTTCCCCACTTTAATGGACTCTAACCCACGTGGATGGGGAGAAATAGACATCTCCACGCCTCAACGGAGTCATGGAGACGGCGGATTCGGATGACTCTGCGAGACCAATACAAAGGAGAAGGAATTTCCCCACAGATGCATCCAGTCAGAGACTCAGAGGGTTTTCTAGTCCTGCCCAGATGGTCTCTGGCAGGCAGTGGCCATGAATGCCACCCAGGGTGCACAGTGCACGCCGATTCTCAGTAAAAAGAGGAGCCCATCCCAGCTGTCTCCTCTTGGCGACATCCCGCAGTATTGTCCCTCGTGCTCGCCTCCCTCCCCCCCCTCGGCCCCGCCAACCTCTAACGGCGGTGCGGCCTGTAGCCGCCGCGCCGACTGTGGTGTGGGGTTGACCTGCCCCCCCCGCGCACCCGGCCGCAACACCCGCCCCCCTGGCGACCCTCCCCTCAGCCACCTGTGGCGGATAATACACTTTCCCCCCGTCCGTCATGGCCCGGACAAAGAAAACGGCGCGGCGGTCCACTGGCGGCAAGGCGCCGCGTTCTCTGGCGCTGGCAGCCGCCAGACGGGCGACAAGGCCAAGGCCGGTGGCAATGCCGCTGTCAAGCGCCGCTACCGGCCTGGCACGGTCGCCCTGCGGGACATCCGCAAGTTCCAGCGCTCTGGGGAGCTGCTCATCAGCAAGCTCCCCTTCCAGCGTCTTGTGCTAGAAATCGCACAAGACTACACCGACGTACCGCGCTTTCGAGCGTCGGCTGCTCTGGCCGTTCAGGAGGCGGCGGAGGTCTACTTCGTCGGCCTCTTCCAGGGCGCAAAACTGTGTGCTATTCACGGCAAGCGTGTCACATTTATGTCCAAGGACATCCAACTTGCTTGCCGCATCCGCGGTGATCGGACGTAGCTTTGGGGGATGTGCTTGCAAGGGGTTTATTATAATCATTAACTTCTCTTGGAGACTTCGCGCTCCAGTGGGATGGAGAAGAGGCAGGAGGTGGGTTATTTGCGCAAAAGAAAAAAAAATTACCGCGCCGCCGACGGCGCCGCCCACCCTCACTTCCGCTCGCGCCCTCTTCGTCGCCAAGCGTGGGGGAAAGGCGGGCGGCGGGCCGCAAGGCCTCGCTGCCGCCCCCCCCGCTCGCGACGATTCGCCGCCCGCCGCGCCCGCCGGCCGTGGCGCTGCCACAAAGCCCTGCGGCGGCGGACCGCGCCGGCGGCCCGCCAGCGCGTCTGCCGACGAGGCGTCGCCGCCTGACCCTCCCGCCGGCCGCGCCGATGTCGGCCCACTCGGCGGGTGCCGACCGCGCCGGCGCGCTGCCGCCGCCACCCCCGCGCGGCGCGCCGCAGCGGCACCGCCCGACCCCCCGCGACCGGCGCCCGCCGCCGTGCACGACGCGGGCCGCGCCACGATGCCATCCACTGCTGCCGACTCCGCCCATGCAGTGGCCGTGCGTGTGCTCGGGCGGGGGGGGCGGACGCGCCGCCCGCCCGCGCCGCCGTGCATGCTGCCGCCGCGCCGCCGGAACAGCCAACAGACTTGCCGCGGCGCGCGGGCGGAGGCGATAGCAGGACGCGCCCGCGCCGCCCGCCCGCGCCACCGTGACCTCCAAGCAGCTTTCCGCGTAGTGGAGGCGGCGGCAGCAGAGCGCCGCGGCCGCGGCGCCCGCCTCCGCCGCTGTGCCCGCCGCCGCCACGCCGCCATCGCCGCCAGGCAGCTTTCCGCGCTGCGCGGGCGGCGGCTGCAGAGCGCCGCGGCCGCGGCGCCCGCCTGAGCCGCCCTGCCCACCGCCGCCGCGCCGCCGTGGCCGCCAGCCAACTTGCCGCGGCACGCGAGCGGCGGCGACAGGAAGTCGCGGCCGCGGCGCCTTCCCGCGCCGCCGTGCCCGCCGCCGCCGCGCCGCCGTCGCGGGCAGGCAACTTTCCGCGGCGCTCGGGCGGCGGCAGCATAGCGCCGCGGCCGCGGCGCCCACCCAGTCCGCCACGCCCGCCGCCGCCGCACCGCCGTGGCCGCCAGCTGACTTGCTGCGGCGCGCGTGCAACGGCGACAGCAGGCCGCCGCCGCGGCCCCCGCCCGCGCCGCCGGACCCGCCGCCGCCGCGCCGCCTTTGCCGCCTGCCGACTTGACAGGAGTCCGCGGCCGCGGCGCCGGCCTGCGCCGCCGTGCCCGCCGCCGCCGCGCCGCCGTCGCCGCCAGCCATGCTGCGGCGCGCGGGCGGCGGCAGCAGAGCGCCGTGGCCACGGCGCCCGCCTGCGTCGTCGTGCCCGCCGCCGCCGCGCCGCCGTCGCCGCCAGCCATGCTGCGGCGCGCGGGCGGCGCCAGCAGAGCGCCGCGGCCGCGGCGCCCACCCGCTCCGCCGTGACCGCCGCCGCCGCACCGCCGTGGCTGCCAGCCAGCTTTCCGCGGCACGCCTGCAGCGGCGACAGAAGGCCGCGGCCGCGGCGCCCACCCGCTCCGCCATGTCTTCTGCCGCCGCGCTGCCATCGCCGCCTGCCGACTTGCCACGGCGCGCGAGCGGCGGCGACAAGTGGCCGCGGCCGCGGCGTGCGCCCGCTCCGCCGAGCCCGCCGCCGCCGCGTTGCCGTCGCCGCCTGCCCACTCTCCGCGGCGGGCAAGCGGCGGGGACAGGATGCCGCGGCCGCGCCCCCCCTCGTAGTCGCCGCCGCCGCTTGCTGCCCCGTCACTGCCGGCCGCGCGTCACGACGGCGCCGCGGCGTGGGCGCCGCCGCGGCTTGGCACCCCTCAGCTGCCCCTGTGGGGGTGACTGGCGGAAGGGGGCCTGTCCGCCGCCTCCGCGAAACCCTTGCCGCCCATCGCTCCCCGACGGCCACCGCCACCACCCACAGGGACGGACACGGCGGCAACCGCAGCGGCGGCGGCGCAGATAAGTCGATGCCCACCGCCGCCATTGCCGCCACCGCCGACACCGCCGAAACCGTTGGCACCGCTGTCACCGCCGCCACCACCGCCACCGCCGCCACCGCCGCCACCGCCGCCACCGCCGCCACCGCCGCTGCTGCCGCCACCACCGCGACCGCCACGCCCACCGCCACCGCCGCTGCCACCGCCGCGCACTCGAAAACGCACCGTTTGCAGGGACGGCCGCGGCGGTGGACACGGCGGCCGCACAACCGAAAAACCGGTGGCCGCAGTCGACGCAGACGCCAACACCGGCGGCAACGCCGGCAACGCCGGCAAGGCAGCCACGGCGCCAAAGCGCCCGCCGTCAACACCAAGGCCCGCAGGGACGGCAGAAGCGAGGGCCGCGGCGGCGGCGGCGCCGACAAACTGCTGGCCACCGCCGCCGCCGCCGCAACCGCCGGCACCGCGCACGCTCCAGGCAGCCCAGCCGGCAGGGACGGGAGCGCCGGCGGGCGCGGCGGCGGCGCCGCCGACGACCCGCCGCCGCCGACGACCCGCCGGCTGCCGCCGCCGCTGCCGCGGGCGACGGGGCTCGATCGACCCCCACCGCCGTGGCCCCGCCGGTCAGTGCGGTGGCGGGGAGAGGGACGCTCATGGTGGGGGGGGGGGGGGGGGGGGGGGGGGGGGGGGGGGGGGGGGGGCCGGGGGGGGGGGGGGGGGGGTGGGGGGGATCGGCGTCGGAGGGGCGGCACTGGCATGGTTGGGACCGGCACGCGGGGGGTTGAGTATCCCCCGCGCACTTCCGAGATGACCGGCGGCGCGGCAAGCTCTGTGGCAGCCGGCCACTGTCGACCTTCATATCTCCAGTCAAATTGAACGAAAAAAATCTTCGGAAGTATTGATATTGAACTTTGTTTTTCTGGGCCTCGTCGACATGCTTGAATGGCGTTCAGCTACGAAATACGAAGAACAGGACATGTACATATGCTTGCACCACAAACATTGCACACGCGAGACGGTCGTCTTGGGGGTGCTGCACGGTCAATCACGTGATTCGTAGTTTATAAATACCCACATACACCGAATACCACCCAGTATTCACAACATAAGTTATCTTTCTTATTGTCGCACATTCATGCGGCTGGCAATTGTCGTTCGATGAGACGTATTCCGCGCTCGCCGATTGCATTGTGTTTGGTTAGAGGGTCGGGGCTGTGCACATGTGCGGACGGGCGGATGGCGCGGCGTGGACACAGCCGTGTGCGGGCCGCCCCGGGACGCGCCGGTGGCAACGGCGGCATCGGTCGCCGTCCGCGGCGACGGCCATCAATGGGCCGAGCAGCTCGGCTGGCCCGCGGCCGTCACTTCGCGCCCTGGGCGCTCCGCGGTCGCCCCCGCGCCGGCGGCGCACTCTCGCTGCTTCGCGCCTGGTGTGCTCCGCCGCCCCCGCGCTGGCGCCGCGCTCCCCCTGCCCGCGCCGGCCGCTTTGCGCCTGGTGTGCTCCGAGGTCGCCTCCGCGCTGACGCCGCGCTCCCCTCGCGTGCGGCGGCCGTTTTGCGCGTGGTGCGTCGCCCGCGCGCTGGCGACGCGCCGCCACCCGAGAAATTGGCGGTGCCAACTGCCAGGGTCTGGAGACGCTGACGACGAGGGGGGGCGTATGGGGGAGGGCGGGGCGAGCGAGGGCAGGGGGGGCTGGCGTCGAACTCTGTCAATCGCAAGGCGTTGGGCTGGTGGAGAGGCGCCAGTATAGAGCCGAGACGCCACACGACTGCGTGTGGTCCGTCGCTTGCTTCTTTCCGCAGGCAGAGGTCGACTGTATGCATCGACAGAGACATACGTGTAGGAAAACAAAAAGACCGAAGAGGAATAAAAAAGAACCTTTCGTTGTCATAGAGCCGCTCCTACATATCACAAAGCACAAATCAATAAACAGTCTCTACGCTACTCAATATCCTCGGTAGTGGTCGTTGTCGTGTCAGACTCGCTGCTGTGGTCAAGGCCGCGGGTTGTGTCCAGTTTCTTGCTCAGAGCCGCAGAAGCAGCCCGCTGCATTGCGGCTTGTGACTTGCGGCCGCGCTGGTTGTCACCCCCGCCGTTGCCGCGAGCCGGCGGCGCCGCCGGCGACGCCGCCTCCGCCGCCAGAGCCGTTGCACCAGCATTATCTGCTGCCACAGGCGCCGCCGGCGGGTCCTCCCCCGGCGGCGCGTTAGCTCCGGCGGCAGAGCCGGCCGCCGGCGGCGCCGACGACGACGCATCAGCCGCGGGAGGGGTGACGTCCATAT
>Ga0115030_1001272_pt1 | contig 11306 bp, 17 predicted proteins | sample SidtaG_4_FD_87174 | JGI IMG/M metagenome (GOLD analysis project Ga0115030, IMG submission 87174) | Marine algal microbial communities from Sidmouth, United Kingdom - Sidmouth_Male1 metaG | ecosystem: Host-associated > Algae > Red algae > Unclassified | place: Sidmouth, United Kingdom | collected... | reverse complement strand
GGGGGGGGGGGGGGGGGGGGGGGGGGGGGGGGGGGGGGGGGGGGGGGGGGGGGGGGGGGGGGGGGGGGCCCCGGGGGGGGGGGCGGGGGGGGGGGGGGGGGGGGGGGGGGGGGGGACGGGATCGACGGCTGCTGTGCAGGATGGGGGGGAGGACGAAGGGCACGGAGTAGGGGAAGAAAGCATTTGCGAGGAGCTGAGGGACGTCCGTCGAGGCACAGTGCCCGCACTTTAACGCCACGGGAAACCCTTTCTGGCCCTGTCAGAGTCCTTGGGCAGCCTTGCACGGCCGAGCGGTGCGAGCCAATCAGCTGTCGATTTGCGTTGCCAGATAGCCGGCGATCCGCACAAGGCCTGGCGTCCAGATCAACCTCGGACGCCGAGGCCGGTCAGCTGCTTTCCTGACCATCCCGTGCTGACAGTGATCTCGCCTGAGTGCACCGGGGGCAGGTCCCCTCCTGAATTCGTAAAATTGCATCATTACAGTGATACACAAGCCTGGGACTTGGCCGTGCGAGCTTGATTCTCGTTGTCTTAGCAGTGGGACATGCCATCCGAACCGAATAATTGTGTCGCCAGATCCCCGACCTGCTAATCCATGTCGTAGGCTGCGGTTTCGATGGGGCACCACACTGTGTCGCCCCCAAATTGCCTGAAAGTAACCAAAAGAAGCGCGATGGCGGAACCGCCGACGATCGCATCAGTCGACCACTAGAGTCAGAGGTGCTGTAAATCCTGCTTAGAGCTGGGTGGTCGGTACTTATTAGGCAGCGGTGGCCGTCGAGGAAGTGTCTGAGCTTAAGCACGCTCCACACAACGCCGAGGCATTCGCGTTGCGTCGTGGCATAGTTTCTCTCAGCAGGGCTGAGGCCATGGCTCCAATAGCCAACTGGTAATCTAGTACCGTCATGTTGCTCTTGCAACAGGGTGCATCCGAATTGGTCGACGCAGGCGTCGATGTCAACAATCATTTGGCCTTTGGACTTTGGCGAGGCCAAAACTGGGGGTGCGAGAAGCGCTTGACGTATGTCGTCAAACGCCGCATGGGCTAAGTCGAAAGCCTTCGTTAAGTCCGGGAGGATGTCAGCACGGGTCATCGCGTTGAGCGGCTTCGCTCGCTTGGCAAAGTCCTTGACGAAGTGTCTATAGACGTTACACGTCACCAAGAAGGTTTTTAGATGGGTCTTGGTGGTGGGGAACGAAGCGTGCTTCAACGCGTCGACGTTCTTATTATGAATATGGAGTTGACCCGGTCGGACAATATGTCCAAGATACTCGACTTCGTCGGAGAACCAGGTGCATGTCTCAAGATTGAGAGTGACACCGGCTTCACGCAACCGCGTGAAGACCACATCAACGTCCTTGACGTGTTGTTCTGCGGATGCATCAAGGATGATGACATCATCTACGTAGACGAGGGAAAGTTGCCATTTGAGGCCAGACAATATGATGTCGAGGGCCCGCTGAAAGGTAGCTGGGGCATTGGTAAGCCCGAATGGCATTGACAGCCAATGGAAAATACCAGCGTGCGTTGAAAACGCAGTCTTATCTCTGTCGGCCGGGCGTAGGGGCACTTACCAGTAGCCGGCCGTACAGTCAAGCGAGGTGAAGATCTTCGGATCTCCTAAAGATTCTAGACAATCCTCTGTTCGGGGAACGGGATAGGCATCCTTCTTGGTGATGTTGTTGATTCGTTCGTATTCGACGCAGAAGCGTGCTTGGCCATTATTCTTTGGCACGATGACGACGGGGCTTCCCCAGGCACTATGGATAGGTTTTATAGCCTTAAGCTTCAGCATCTTGTTGATTTTATCAGCCATGATCTGCCATTTGATTGGCCCCGTGCGATACGGTAGTGCCCGGATGGGTGCGGCATCCGTTGGGGTGACAATGGCGTGCTCGGTGGCATGGATAGTACCGAGGGTGCCATCCCACAACTCAGAATGCGTGCGTAGCATTTCCCGGATTTGCTTGTGCAAATGCTCCGGTGCCTCGCTGAGGTCAACATCCTCGACAGGGTCGGCGGAAGTTGATGGGTCCTGACCAGTTGGTCTTTTTTTGGTTGCCTCCTCCTCTGTTATGGCGGCTAACATAGGCCCTTGGAATGGTTCGGCGAACCCGAGGATACTGTTCTTTCCAATTATGGCCTGGCCCGGCCCAAAGTTGCAAATCATAACCAACAGCGGTTCACCGGGCTTGACGAGCGCAATTGCACGGGCGACTGCGACCGACTTCTGCCTGCATAGGCGAATGTTGGGAGAGATGATGACAAGACCAGGGGTGGCACAGGTTTCCATAACTCATTCCTCCATTCGTCCTTGGACGCGGACTTGGCGACATGCCTGCACTTTAGCATGTTGGTCTTCCCAGGACCGTTCCCACGTGGTGGTGAGCAGGTTGGCGAAGATAGGCGTTAGCCTTTGGTTCCTGGGGACATCACCGACGTCTTCATTCCACACGACTTTCTCTAGGCGTGTGAAGATAGCCTCCACATGGATATCCATGAACTCGACACCAAGGATACATGGCACCGATAGGCGTTCGGAGACAAAACAAAACGTCGGTCGAAGACCTTGGCGCATCCGACATCTATGTACAGATGCACAGCATAGTTTGCTACGAGGCGGTTGTTGTTGGCGTCCTTGATGCGGGGTGTTTGCTCAATACTTTCATGAAAACTTTGCCAGTTAGCCGGTAGGACATTGCGTCGGACCGAGTTAATGCCGGCACCGGTGTCCAAGACAGGTCTACAGCTGTGCATCGCTTGGTGGACAGGGAAAATGGTGGCCGCGATCTCATAGTGCCGGTGTGCACGGCTTAGAATCCTTGTGACTTTGCGGCTTTCACCAGTTGGTGATGAAGCGCCGGGCAACCCACCAAGGGGCCCCCGGCTCACTCGTTTTTCGAGTCGGTGGACTGTTGCTGTCGCTTTCAGCGGTTGATGTGGCATCCTCCGTTACGAATTTTATGGCAATAAAGGGATTGCGGCGTTCACGCGGTCGATACGGCTCAGCACATTGGGCAGCGAAGTGACAGGGTTTGTTACAGTTGTAGCAGAAATCGGTCCTCGACTGAGGAGACTCCTTCGGAGGAGGAGAACGTGACAGGGCACGCGGTGGGGTAACCGGAAAGGGGCGGTCAACATTGGTGTGCCGAGTTGGCATGGGCGAGGCATAAGCCACTCTTGTCGTCTTCAGAGGAGGCAGCTTAAGCGACATCCGAAGCTTGTTGATCCCGTCCCAGTACATCTGGGCAGCGGAGATGGTGTCTGCCAGAGTGCGTTTGGGGAACTGCCCGTCCAACACACGGACATGAGATTAGACAATCTCGGACAAGCCATTGATGAATACATCCTTCACGACTTGGGCGTGGAATAGGAGATCTAGGCGGTCACATTGCGTCTCAACTCGGAGCCCAACGGCTGTGGGCGACTTCCCATCGGGTTGGCGCATTGTAATTATGCCGTGGTAGGCGGAGGCCATTCCGGAGTCAGTGGCGTACTTGGCTAGGAGCCAGATAATAGCAACACCATAGGTGCGGATCGCATAAGTGCGATGCCCAGTTTTAGAGTTCAGGGCGCTCGAGAAGGCTCGTTTGGAAGCGCCTGACAGACGAAAGGCCAGGAGAGGAAGGGCTTGCCCATGCGTGAGACCGGCCGCGTCACAGGCACGACTAAAGGTCGTTAGAAAAGTGAATACACCAAGGAGGCTGGTGCCCGTGAGCGGCTCTTGCCCTTTGAATGCACCGTCCAGGCAGCGGTTCATCTTATGCTTATGCGTTTTCTCCACTAGGGAGGGTGGCAGGTACAGATCACGTCGGATCAGGAAGTAGGTGCGATATTCCAATAGTGACTTGAAGCGGCTGTTGAAGGGTCTAATGACCTGATGCCGATCGGCTTTCTCCACTGCTTCTTAGAGTCGTGACGACTCTTGTACGGGCCCGGGAAAGATCGTCGAGATTTGGCGTCCGATGATGTGTCCGAGGACTCGGGGCTTGAGCTCGACGACGGAGAAGACGGGGAACCCTGAGATTTTTCGGAGTCGGAAGACGAAGAGGAAGTCATCCCACTGGACGGGCTTGGATCGTTCGGGGCCGACATGTTGGCGTTCTCAACTGAGGAGGTTGAGCGGGCCAACTTGGTCTCCGTGCAGATCTTACGCAACTTCTTGCGAAGTTTACGCGCCCGATCCCGACGTTCGGTCGCTTTGCCAACTGAATCCGGACGAGAGGAAGACGACTCGCCCCCCTTAAGGTCGACCTTGACTTTAGTCGGGCTCATCGTCTTGCGACGCGACGTTTCCGCCCGGGCATCAGACTCGATGTCCTCCTGGCCCATAGCCTCCACGTTTGCGATCAGGGTGTCGTTCGCATCCGCTAATGAGCGGTTAGCCGCTAGTTGGGCCATCAGACGGAGACAAAGTGTCTCCACCTCCGCCTTAAGGCTCTCCGCATCGAGCGGTTGGCCAGAGGCCGCCGCATGCAACGCGGGTGATCCCGAGAGGCAACCACCTAGGGTGTTGGCGTCGCGACTGTTCGAACGAACGCCTCCCGGAGTGACGTAGTCGGAAATCAGGGCGTTGCCCTTACCCTTCCCATTGCCACGTTGCCCATCCACACCACCATGGTTCATTGCTGAACCGGTACAGTGCCAACCGAAGCGCCCCGCGCTCCTATTGGAGATCGCCACACGCGACGCCCAGAGTCGTGGCACACACAAGTGGGAGACGCGCCCTCCACGTCAAGCCAATGGGTGCAGTACCCGTCACCGTGCCACCTGGCAGCAAGAGACAGCTCTCGGGCACCGCGTGCAGATGCACGCGGCAGGCAACAGTACCCCCTGCTGCTCCACTAAATGTGGTATTAATCACGTTGGTCTACCAATAAATTGCGACCGACCGTAGACGCACAATAAAGCGAACACTATCGCCCAAAGGGCGAGGAAGAAGAACCTTTGTTCTTGCAACATCCGAAAGGGAGCCGGGGGTGCCAGCGACGGCGAGCCCCGGTCCCATGGTACTTTGAATATCAGACGGTAACGGGGCGGGGTCGATCGACCGAGCGATCATAAAGATCGAATAACCACCAAATTAGAGGCGATAAGAGAAAGGACAGATCCACAGGACGGAAGTAATTTCCCAAGGGGCGAGCCACAAGTCAGTTCAGTCCTCTACTTGAATACCAACCAGTCAGGGTGGCTACTCAGCCAAATATCCCAAGTTTAAGAAGGTATGCTACATTCACCGCCTGTCCGCTCACATTCTGGAATAGTTCCTCCTGCGGGGAGGCCTCTATGACGGCAAAGAAGCGTACAGGGAAACGCTGCACGAGGCCGTAAACATGACATACAACGTGAAAAACCACAGAAGGGGCCAGTTCATCTAACAGCTGATCCTGGCGGAGCAGGTGTACCGTACCCTCGTGGGCGATGGCGCTGACGAGCCCACGCCCTCCCCTCCCGAGACCCCCTCGGAGCGTGGATATGACATTGAAAGCACCGACACTCGGCGGCGGAGGATGCGGCGGTGGCTACCGCCTCGGCGGCGGTGATTCACGCAGGAGCATACGGCAGCCCAACTCGCGCGCACCCAAAATCTTCCTGGAATGGGTGCTGTGCTTGGTGTCAGGGACGTCACAATTCTGACATGTACCAAGCCCCAGTTCTACGGTTACACCTCTTGTCCGCGGCGCGGGAGGATGGCCAACACTGTGCGGGCGGCACGTAGGTTTCATGGAGCACCGTGGGCTGGTCTGGTGCGCTACCGGGGATCGGACAGGGAGCTGCGCGTTGGCCAAGCTTCCCTAGTTACCGAGACCAGGTCAAGCGCGTGGGTGCGCCTCATCGCGCGGCGTTCCGAGACATGCCCGCCCACGGCGGATTGGGTGCTCACCAAGAGAGCGCTTGCGGTGGGGTATGCCTGTGGGTGGGGACGCGACACGCCTCGACAGCGTCGAGGCGAAATATAGAGCGCGGTTGCTGCCAGTGGATTATGACTGGGAGGATCTGTGTGAGCGGCACGGTATGACTGTCATGCCCGACGGGGTGCCCACCGCGACTGCAGAACTGTGCGCGGCGCGCTTCTTTGTTATCGCCTTCGTTTTGGAGCGTGCTTGGGAGGAGGGTGAGTGGGAGGCGATTGACTCGGAGAATGAGAGCGAGCCAAGATGGGTAATGTGTCTTTCTCCACGTTGAGTGTCTTTCCAAAGGTCCGTCCCTCCCTCCCCCTGACACCCTACCCCCCGCCCCCTCCACCCTTCCCCCCCGTTCCCTTCCAATATAAGGGCCGGACTGCAGGCCACAGGCGCGCCCACTGGTAGTGATCACTTCGTTCAGGCAACGAGGGACATTCAGCACCTGCAGATCGTGCCCACGAGACGAGCTACCTGATTGACTGCAGCAGATCGTCGTGTGCGTCGCACCGGCTGCCGCCGCCGAACCAGAGTGGTGCCAAAGGAAGATATGTGACCAGTCGGTCCATCGTAGCAGCACCCGTTAATGAGGCATATTCCAATTGGGGTTTCAAAACTTGGGGGAGACGCTGTTAGGTGTGCTCTTAGGCCCAGTCTTGGAGACGGGCTCTCATCATCGCTCGTCATCGGCGACAACCACCTCTTCAACCCCTCCATCGCCACCCGCCACAAAGCCATGCAAACCGCCCGCGCCACGATGGAGACGTACACTGCGGCCGACCGTCTCCGGGGAGCCCTCTCCTACCCGGGCACCACCTTCCCATTCGTAGAGGTCGGGCAAGCCTTCTGGTTCCACCGCGACCGCCAAGGGTGGCTCCGAGGCACAGTCCACTCCCTCGACGGTAAGACCGCATACGTGCGCCAGAACGGCCGATAATTTCCTCCCACGAGTCCCGCACCAAGCCATTCGTTTCCCGCCGCACGCCCCCGCCCATTGCCGCGCCCGCCCGCCCTACCTCGCCCGATGCCGCATCACCACGTCGTCAGCCCGCAACCCCGTCGACATCCGCGCTGCGCCGGTCGACCACAGGCAACGGGAACGGCCGCGACCGCTCGAGCAGCCACGCAATCCGCGACCACGCAACCGCCCATGGGATCGTTTGAAAAGGAAACGCTCTCTCAGGCCTCTGAAGCCACCATTTCGGAAAGTCCCAAAACCTTACTCGAGCGCGGCCACATCCGCCTCCGTCAAGCCGCCCTCACGACCGCGCAAGCACCGCACCTGCCCTCACGTACCTTTGTAACCACAATCTGATCCCGCGGACTGTTCGGACGATGAAGATGTCCATACCTCGAGCAAACTTGTACGATGGTCGGGCGGACCTTTGCGCTTTTTTCCATAGTCAAGATACAAGCGGGGGACGTCGCCGGATAACGTAGGACGCAAAAAGGTCCGCCGGGACGGTTTTTGTCAAGTACTCCCGCAACGTGCACTGGAAAATGCATCGTTTTCTTCAACGTGCGGGTGTGTACAGTACCCTGTACCATGGCGCGTCGCCAAAGAATGATCGGACCTGAGAAACGCACACAGCAAGTCACAGAAGCTCACAGCAGCTCACAGAACAGAATTTTAAATTGTTGTGATCACCCTGGTCTCCCACAGAGCCATCCAGGATCCCTGAGCATGCAATTCTATTTCAAAGCACGGTCACAGTAAGGTCACAGCATGCTGCTGAGGAACTTGCTCCGATCCGATCAATCTCCTGGGACGCGCCATACAGTCCAGGAAGTTTCAGCAGAGTGGCACTGACACTGCACAATCCAGTGGATCATGTGTTTTCACTGAGACTGCCCAAACCAGTGGGTTGAGACCCTGCGCTTCTCTAACTGCCTATACAGTGTTTCCCAGAAACAAGAGCGAGACCCTTGCAGTTTTACATATTAACCCCCCCTCAGGAGGCGCAGACGCCGCTCACTTCGGAGACGATCTTGTGGCTGGCGATCGTCATCTGCGCCAGTGCATCTTTTCTTCTCAGAAACGACCCATTCCAGACCTCGTACAGTACAATGTTCCTTGTCTACTCCATGTTGGTGCGACTTGGAACGGACTGGTCATCGTCGGGATACCGCCGGACTACCCCCCGCGGGCGCGGCGGCGGGCTCGGACTTGGCCGGCGGGTTCCTCTCCCGCGGCAACAGCTCTTTGGATGCGGGGGACGAGGAGGACGAGTCGAGGTGGCGGTCGGGCCTGAATGGGCGCTCGGTGACCAGCGCGGCGAGCAGACACTCCTCCGTGAGGGGGCGGTAGGGCTGCAGCGCCCGCGCTGGCGTCAGCGGCCGGTCGGGGGCGAGCAGCCCGTAGGCGTCAGCGCCCAATCGGGTGCCAGCGGCCGCTCTGGCGTCAACGGCCGCTCTGGCGTCAGCGGACGCTCGGGTTTCAGCGGCCGCTCTGGCGTCAGCGGCCGCTCGGGCGTCAGCGGCCGCTCTGGCGTCAGCGGCCGCTCGGGCGTCAGCGGCCGCTCTGGCGTCAGCGGCCGATCGGGGCGGTCGGGAACGAACGTGGACAGTGGTACCAGCGGACGCCTATGGGCCGCGTCCGCGTCTGGCGTGTGCCTTCGGTCACCTCGTTGCGCGTTGCGTTGACGTCGCCAACGCTGGGGCTGCTTGTGCCCGCCTCTGTCGGCAACGTGTCGCTCGGCGGTGGGGGAGTCGGCCGGGTGGCGAGCCACGGCTCCCCGCGGGCGCGGCCGCCACCCGCGCCGGGCTTCTGCCGTCCATTGTTGCCGTTGCCGGGCGCGCGGCGGCGGTGTGGTGCGCCACTGAGGGGGCGGGGGGGGCGTGCGCCGCTGACGCGCCGCCGCGCCACCGCCCCGCGTCTGTGCCGTCGCGGGAGGCTGACGCGGTGTTGCTCGTCGGGCTGATGCGCACAATCCTCCGCGTGGCGGCGGCGGCGTGCCGCGGGGAGGGCGGGGGGGGCGTTGTAGGTGGCGCCACGGGCGCTGCCGTGGCGGCAGGCTCTGCGGACGCGACCGCCTCTGGCTGCCCTCTGCTGGCCATCCTCGAGGGCGACGCGGCGGCGGCCGAAGAGAAAGACCCGTCCAATGGAGTGGGAATTATCGACGATGCGCATTTTGGCTCCGTCTCGGTCGCGCGCCTGCCCTGCCGCCGCGCGCCCGTGATGCGGCCGAAGGGGCTCGGGAGTGGCTATGTCGCCGCGGGTGCGGCGTCTGCGGCGCACGTCGCGAAACAGTAGGCGACCGATGCTGACGCGGCAGCGACAGCCATCGTGGCGCTTATAGAGATCTCGAAGACAGGGAGGGGGAATCTCGCGCTGCTGGCACGGTCCGCAGTTGGGGTGGCAGCAGCTCCGGCGTCGGGGACGGTGCCCTCCTCGGCTGCAGCCGCCGCCGCCGTGGCCGTGGCCGCCGCTGGCGCCACGGCCGCTCGCGGCACCCCTTGCCTTTGCCTCTTCCTCCCCTTCGTCATCGGCGACGAGGGCGACGATGGCCGCGCGTCGCGCGAGCGCGGCCTCTACTCCTCCTCGTGCAGCCTGGGGTCTCCCCCCCGCGCTCGCGGCGAGCTTCGAGCGCCTCGTCGTGGCTGAGTCTATTTGGTGCGGTTGTCACGGCGAATGATCCTTGCGGCAACGTGGTGGGGGAGAGGGCCCTCAACGCGTTTTCCTGCATCTCGGAGCGAGGGCGTTTGGCACTGCGGATGGGGCACTGGCGGGGGCGGCGAGGCACGTCGTGCTGCCGGCGCCGGCGCCGCCGCCGTGATATGGGGATGCGGTCGGGATAGAGGCAGGGGTGGGGATGTGAGTCGGGAGGCAACATCTGATGTTCGACGCACTCTTTTTTCGCAGTCGTGCTCGTCATCTTGTACTGGAAGCAGCCGCCCTAACGGGTCTCACGTCGGGGGTTGGGAACGGGTGGTGCGTGGCAGTCTCGCTCAAGCCGCCCAGCAGGTAGCACAAGCGGCAGCAATGGGAGCGAAAGCTGCGCTGTCCACCCACAAAGTTGGTCCTGTGTCCTCACCGGCCACCAAAGTGTAGCAGACAACGATAACAGTACGCAGGACATACGAATGCACGATTCATATCGATGTCACCGGCGTTCCACGCTCGTCTCTATAAAAGAGCACCCACCCAGGAAAGCCTTTCCAAAGCACCGCCACTCGCATTTCCCTTGCCCCACACCCTCATCTACAACCCCGGTCGCTGATGCGCACGCACGCCTCGCGCTTCAGTGTTGCATCGCGTCCGCCGCGCGGGAGTTGCGCTCCCGCTGAGCGACGGGAGCAGGAGCCGTTTGAGACTCGGGCAGCGTGCCGCTGCGCGACACGTTGGCCGGTCGCGAGGTGGCGGCGGCGGCCAAGCGGGCGGCGCGCGACGCCGCGCGGCGCGCCGCCGACGGCGACCGCGCCACCTCGGTACCGGAGCAGGCGGAGTGGCGGCGCTCCGCCGCCGAGCGGAGGGAGGCTGCTGCGCCGCGGTTCATGTGCACGGTCGGAGGACGCACGGACATCACTTCGGGCTCCTCGCACGGGGACGCGCAGGAGGCGGAGTCGGCCGGAGGGCGGTGGGGGCGCATCGGTCGCCCCGGCTGTGAAGTCGGCGTCAGCAACGGCGGCGGCGGTGGCGGCGTCGGGTGTGGCGGCGGCTGCAGCAGTGGTGGCGGCGGGCTCGATTGGTCTCCGCGCCGGCTCTTGCCGTCACGCATGTTTGTGGCTCGGGGCCATGTCGACAGGAGGCGGTTTGAAGCCCCGCTGCCGCTACACGCGTTTTATCTCTGACGGAGAGAGTGGGAGCGACAGCGACAGGTCGGCGGAGAAGGCGGCCGCAGAGGTGTGCGTGCACCCGCGTCTGCGGGCGGCCGGGCGGCAGCGGTCGAGCCCCGCGGCCGCCGACCACCACGACGCGGGGCTGCGACACAAGCACCAGCGCACGGCGGTTTGGGGGGGAGGGGGCGGCCGTGGAAACGCCGAGGTGCGCGCCGCGTCTGGCATGCCCCTGGGGCGCGGCGCTGCCGCCCGCGACCGTCGGACGACGCGCAGCCGGCCAAAGTGGCTCGAGGCGGCGCCGGCGTCGGCGGCGGCAGCGTCTCACACCGCCGCCGCCGCCGCCAGGGCTACCGCCCACAGCGTTGCGGTGTGGGGGTTTCCCGCACTGCGGGCGCGCGCGCGCGCGTCGCGGCGGGGGGATAGCTTCGGCGGCGGCCACGTCGGATGCCGTCCTTGTGACGGCCGGCGGTGGCAGCACCAAGGCAGGTGACCCGCATGTCGGGCGGGGGGGGTTCTCTGTCAGCGGGCATAGTGAAAGTTGGGAGGGGGGGGGGGGGGGGGCCGGCCCAGCCGGGGGGACACCCCGGCGCCCCCGGGGGGGGGGGGGGGAGCGGGGGGGGGGG
>Ga0115030_1001270_pt1 | contig 11314 bp, 13 predicted proteins | sample SidtaG_4_FD_87174 | JGI IMG/M metagenome (GOLD analysis project Ga0115030, IMG submission 87174) | Marine algal microbial communities from Sidmouth, United Kingdom - Sidmouth_Male1 metaG | ecosystem: Host-associated > Algae > Red algae > Unclassified | place: Sidmouth, United Kingdom | collected... | reverse complement strand
TGTGGGGCCCATGGGGGGCTGGGGGGACTCCCGGCGCTGGGCATCCGCCGCGTCGGACGCTGGTGGGCGGGCGGTGGGCGGTGGGCGCGACGCGTGGGCGGGGACGGTAAAGGCCGCCGCGGGCGCGACGCCCGCGGCGCGTCCCCGACGCTGGCCGCCGGCGGGGCGTGCAGCACAGCGGCCGAGCCGGTCGCGGGCGCGGCGACGCCAGCCACCAGCGCAGCCGCGGGAGCACGCACCGCTGGCCCAGGCGCGACACGTGTCGGCCGACCCGCCGCCGCCGGCAGGGTCGCGGGCGGCCCTGTGGTGGACGGCATCATTGTGGACGACGGCTCCGTCGACGTCTTGGGTGGAGTGGAAGGGAGCCGAGCTTGGGTCTGCTCGCGCGCCTATTGGCGGGAAGGAGGCCCGCGGCGGGCGTGGAAGAATAATGAAAGCAAGTCGGCGAGACGCGTGCCGGGCACAAGAACAAAGCAGTCGGCGACAGGCGCGCCATGAGTTTTCGTGATGTAAACAGCACGTATGGAAGGGATGTCCCCGACACGTGCTCGCGGGCTTGTGTGCCAACACGGGAGATACTGCGGAGTGTATGGAGCAGACAGCAGACGCGCTCCGCGTGTGAGCACGATGAACCAATGGGGAGGAGCGCGTCGGGCACGGCAGCGGGGAGGGTCAGACGCGCATGCTCCGTCCATCCTGCACCAACACATACCTCAAATGTGGCAGATGCTGTTTGTCTCTTGTTGTGTCCGTGGTGTTGGCACAGAAGCTGATGAAGATGCTGTCGTGTCGAACGCACGAAAGCGGCCGCCCTCAGTCCTTCTGTTTGCCTTTCTACTTTTCCATTGCATTGCTGCGCCTGGTAACACGCAGCGTTGGCACGCATCGGACACGCACAAGCCCCGTGTTCCAATACATGTATGATTACGAGCCACAAATACGGTTCGCACGAGCCCCACGCAGCGCGGCACGATAGTCCCGCTGGGCGCCATCCAGGCCAACAGGTCGTCCGCTGCTGAGGACGGCCAAGGGCCACGAGGTCGGGCCAGCCTCGGGCAGATGACAGCGCGTGTCGGCCACGCTCCGGGCAGCAGGGTGAACACACCGACCCTGACAGTTCGCAGTTCAAGGCAGCACGGCAGCTGGGGGCTTTCCGCAACCCTTGGCGTGCTGAGGGGGGAGACGTCTGCGAGTGGCACGCTTCGTTCAGCGGGCCGTGTCTCCGCGACGGCTCTTGGAGACCTTGCGCGACGGAGAACCTCCCGTTTTTTCGAGCCTCCCCCGCGGCAAGCAAGTGAGCGGTCCTTGCGGTGGATGGAACCCGCTCGCAGTCTGGCTGCCCAGGATCGTATCCGTACTCCTCGGGGGGGACCTCGGGACCCAAGAGATGCTCTGACGAGCCAGACCACCCCCCTCGTTGAGCGAGGCTCTCCAATGGACGACCAAGGGCCACAGCAAGGGCGGTCCGCTGTCGAGGGTGCCGCTGAGGGTTGTGGACCTGAGCCCGAGATTCACTGCGGTGAGGCTTCTCACTGGGCCACCGAAGGGCTGCATCTTCGAACAGCCAACGGCAGCGTTCCACCCTCCTGCGCTGTCAAGGCCCGACCGCTTGCAGCACGTACAGTACTGTGCTTTTGTCCCGATTGCTGTTTGCGGGGCTGGCGCGCCTGCTGTTCTACAGCTCACATGGCCGATTTTGTCAGGCGTGCAGGCGCTTGTGAGCTGTAACAGCAAGACCTCGCAGGGCCTGGGTGGACAACAACGGTCGAACAAAATAGACTCCAAACCCGAAATACAATATGTACGAGGACGGCTGCCCAGTGCGTGGGCGCCCTCGTCCAGACAATCCAACAAGGCTGGCGCCAGCCACGTTGGCCTTCTTGCAATTTCCTGGGTTCTGACCAGTGTTCCGTCGAGCGTCCAGTGTCAGAGCGGTGAATGGACCACTTTTGGACAGGGACCCGAGTCGCGATTTTCGTCGGGCCCTGCATCGCTGGCGTCCAGCAAGGTCCCCACCAATTGGTAGTTGGGCCCACTTCGACAGCCGGCGTGTACGGACGTCGACACGTAGACCCCCGCATGATGCCTGCTGTGGAGACATGGCACCAGAGGTGTGATGGGGACTCTCTGTGGGGGCGCTGCGGGGCCTGCGCGCGCGCGCTGTCCGCTGGCACGCGACAGCCAGCCGCAGCTGTGTGGGCTCACACGCGCATAAATAGCCAGCCAGTTAGCTCCCGGCACCAGATCTCACCGCGTCCACTCCACCACGCTCACCCCACGGTCGTCCGGTTCACCGCTCACGCCAAGCTTGCCTGCGCTGTTCGCATCTGCTTCCTCACCACTCCCCCTCCCCGATCCACGCCCGCTTGCCACCCCCGCTCTCCCGCTTCCCGCTCCCCACTCGCTTCCCCCCCCCCCTTTCACCACCATGGGCCTCCCCCCCACCAACTGGTTGGCCCACCTCGAGAACCATGAGTCAAACAGCGACGCGCCGAAGAAGGTGGAGCTCGGTCTCATCGACGCCCGCTACGCACGCAAGTGCGAGATCTACTGGGAGTCAGACAAGGACGCTAACGCCAAGTACTTCAACCTCGCCGTGTCAAACTACAAGTCGGCCGCAGCCTACTTCCGGGATGCCTATGCCCCGGAGACGACCCAGCACATCTACCAAGCGTTGTCCAAGGCCATCACGATGGCCGATAACCGGGCCGCGGAGTTGGAGCAGAAGGACCTGAACAAGCCCAACCAAGGCTGCCAATGTGACGTGTGCAGGCGGATGGTCTACCGCTGCCCGGTGCACCCCTGGGTCTAAGGACAAACCGCCGCGGCACTCTCCCCTTTCCCCGTTATCGGGGGCGGGGTTCGGGCGCCGGTTGTACATACTTGTGCGGCGGCCGTAAGGGTCGTTTTTGCTTTTTATTGTGTTTGTTATGGGCTCGGGTGTGATCCGGACGGCGCTTGTCGCGTCGTTCATGAGTCCTTTTTGTTGTTCGTTGAGTGTTTTGGTCATGCTTTTGGCTGGGTGGTGTTCTTGGGTGGCTGTGACGAGAGTGTTGTGATGAGGCTATTGAGTAGAGGGAACGTGCCAACAAAAAAAAAGAGGGACAAAACTAATACCTTGCCATTGGTGTTGTGCACAAGCCCGACAGCACCAGGACGTGTGGGACGCGGGTCGTGCTACCACATTGGAACAGAGCTGACACTGTTGAAAAGTGAAGCGCATCAGTCAAGTTGGTCAGCTGCATCAGATTCCAGCCAGCAGAGGCAATCCCGCCAGAGAGCCCAACCGATGCGAGGGAAGAAGGCGCACTGCAAAAATCGAGCCAAACGGAGCACGCCCGCAGGCCTCCGCACCACCGGGAACCATCTGCACCATAAGCACACCGCACCTCACGTGCCACCGCCGTTGCTCTTGCGTACAATCACGGCTATGCACGCGCTTGCGGCGGCGCCTCCGCCGCAGCAAGGCGGTCTCCAATCGAGCAAACATGCACCGCGGCGGCCAGCAAACGTCCAGCACGGCAAAAAAAAGCCAAGAGCACCCAGTAGGACAAACAAGAGACGCCCCATGATCATGTTACGGTCCACGCAAACAGAAGCAGCCAGCCGTCTTCCAAACCCTTCCCGCCACACCGCCAATGCCCCACCCCCTCGCTCCCAAATCACTCGATGCTAAACTTGGCATTTGCCCGCCTCCGCTCGTGCCACCGCGGTCCCGGCACGGCTGCGACCTGCCCCCGCCCCCTCCGCCCGTCCTCCCCCTCTTCCACGCTGACTTCCTCGCCTTCGGCACCTGCGCGGATGGTGACCACCCCCCCCTCCTGCGCCCACGGCTCCCCGTCGACTTGCGCCGGGCAGCGGACCCCGGACCTGAGCCGCACAACCGCCACCCGCCCCTGCGCAAGCCGCATCGCCGGCACGCGCATCCGCAGCAGCGTGTAGTGGGCGAGGTTGGGCAACGCGAGCACCTCAAACCGCCCATCGTCAACAGTCATGGGCGTGTGCCCACGCTTGCGCGCTGCCCGCGCGTTGGGGAAGCCCCACGGCTGCGTGCCGCCGCCATACGAGGGGATGTTGAGGATGATCAGCGACTGGGTGCGAGGCGGCACCGACACCTCCACGCCGTCGACGGTTACGGATTCAAGGAAGGCGGCGGTGGTCATCTTGGAGCCGACGAGCACGTGCTTGGCGCCGAGCGTGAGGTGGGCGGTCAAGTTGCCGCCGCGCGTCTTGTAGCGGTCCGGGTGGCGCCACCGCTGTTCGTTGAAGGCGAGCTCGACCGCCGCGTCGACGCCAAAGGAGATGTAGTTGACCATGACCGGGCGGGCGGTGTGGGACGCGCCGCCCGCGTCGACCGACGTGGAGGAGGCTACGGACGACACGCCCGTCACCGACACCCGCCACACGTCGAGGAGGCGCTCGCGCACGACCTCGCGGCCGCGAAAGTACTCGACGAGCGTCGGTAGCGCCGACGAGCCGGGATACTTGACGCCCCAGCCGAGGGCGCGGCTGATATCATTCCCTGAGCCGAGGGGGATGGGCGCGAGCGCCACGTGGGACAAGCCCCGAGCCTCCACGACTGAGGCGACCCAGGAGAACGTGCCGTCGCCACCAGCGACAAAGGCGCGCACACGCACGACGGAACGCTCGCCGGCAGCAGCCGCCGCCACCGCCGCCGACGGCGCCGGCGGGGGGGCGGCGCCCGACACGGCGTCGAGCCCCCGCCCCGGCCCGCCGTCGGCCTTAATGTCGTACACCGCGTCAGGGCCGAGGAGCTCCCGGAGGACGAGCAGCACCTTGGCGCCCCGCCGGCCGCCCGATGACGGGTTGACAAACGCAATGATGGTGTAGGCGGCGGGCACCGAAGGGGGGGGGGGGGTACCCGCCGGGGGGGCCGGGGCAATCTCCCGCCGCGCCGCGTCGGCAATCGTCGGGTCGGTGTCCGTCGCGTCGCCGCCGCCGGCGGGGGAGAGGAGAATGTCGACGGGCTCGGGGTCAGCCATGCCAGGGGCAGGGGGGGGCGGGGGAGGGGCGGCACCCCCCATGGCCGCGGCAACAGGTGCCGGCGCGGTAGCCGGGGTGGCAGACGGCACACCAGACATGCCAGCGACGGCGGGACGTGGGCAACGGGGTCAATGCACCACCTCGCCCCGGGCCTGCGCCGCGACCACCGACGTCGGTGGCACGGCGACCACGACAGCACGGCGACCGCAAAGGAAGGGCGGTTGCGGTGGTCGTCGGCGACAGGCGGTCGGTCGCCCCAGTCGGGCGCGCCGCGAGGGCAGTCGACGACACGAGCAGTCCTCCGTCGTCAGCGCTTCGCTCGGCAACGCACACACCCCGTCCTGGAGCGACGTGGCGTGGAATGGTGGCAGGGGCGCCTGTAGCCGCAAGGCGGTGCCGCCCGCGGCGGCGTCGCGAGCCCGCCGCCGCCCCAGCGCGCAGACGGGGATGGCAGTCGGGGTCGGGCTGCCTGATTCGCCTGTGACAAGCTGCTGGCACACCTTGTTGCGGCGCTGTGGTGATGGCCCGCCGCAGACTTCGGCTTGCACAAGTTGGTGTAAAATGGCAATCCCCGTATCGAGAACTGTATTGCTTTTTTCCAAACTTTTGACGTTCCGGACAATGTTGAAAAGTCGAGATCAAGGTGCTGTTGACACTGTCCTGGCCGTCTTTTGAGCCGGATACGATGAACAAACGACAGAGAATTCTTAAAAGACCCTACTTTTACTGTGAGTTCTGATCAAAATTGATCAGTGAATCGCGTCAGACCATCGGAGGCCTTTCTGTCTAGATTCACTGATCGTATTCTATGGCAGATGATCCGGGGGGGGGTGTCCTCCCTGGCGGAGTCCGCACTCGGTGAAGCCACCCAGTGCCAATCCGCCAACGTTCCCTTGGTGTTGGGCAAACAGATAGGTATTGATGGTCGCCACCACGACGACGCGTCTGCCTCCTCACGGACAATGCAGCTGCTAGCCTACATAGATCTCCCGTCCGTCTAGGGCCACCACGAGTTCTGGAGCAGCCGACTGGTTATGATGCGTCGTCGGCGGGCCGTTGCCATCCTTGAAGAGCACAGCGCCGGCAGTTGTTGCGCAGCTGTGCTTGTCAGGGAGCAGCATGTCATCTGCAGTTTTGTACTCCTTTTCTTCCTTCTCCTAGCTTGTTTCGCGTCCTGTTCAAAAGTGTCCTTTTTCATTCGGGTACGCCCACCGTCAACGGCCTCACCGGTGGCCTCTCGCAGCCGTGCCTCCGGCACACGAGCCCAACAGACCGGCACCGCCTGAAAGAGATGCTCGACACCGCACGTTCACAGCCTCGGTTCCAGTCCGATCCCCTACACCCTACGGTGAACAGCAGCAGCGGCGTCCGCCCGACCTATCGACGCATGCCCCGCATCGCCGACGGCGCCCGCGAGGGTGCAAGAGCCCCCCGGGGCGCGCCGAGCACCCCTGACCCCCCCTCCCCAAACCCCGACACGGGCGCTTCGACCGCCGACGCTGCTGGCGCCGTCAACGCGTCGTGGCGGGGCGACCCCGTCACGGCCGACGCGGCCGTCTTGCCGCGGCCAACCACTGCTTGCGCTGCCGACGCGGCCGTGCAGGCAGCCCCCGCAACGACCTTGCCAGCGTCGGCCGCGGCGGTCGTCGCCACGTCGGCAACGGCGGTGCCGGTGACGCCAATAATGCCGGCGGCACCTGCGAGGACGCCCGCCGCCGCCCGCGCGATTCCCGTGCCGGTGGCACCGACGGTGGCGGCCGCCTGCCTGCCCGTGTCGGCGGCGTGCTGGGTGACCGTCATGGTGCTTGGGGCCAAACAGCAAAAGAACACGGCTCGGGGGAGGAGATGAACACCGTTTGGGCTGAGCCCGGTAAGGAGGAGGGCGTGAAGAGAAAGTGGTGGCCGGTGGTTGCTGGACGAACGGGCTGGAAGGGAAGACGTCGGTGGGGTGGGACTCATAGCTGGATGGCAGCAGCCACTTGTTAGGTACAGGCTGCCGACTTGCGCTCTTTCAACGACAAGTCTCTGCTCGACGAATTCAGTCGACGCACCTGCCACGCCGCATCGCGCAGCCAGTGCTGTACAGCACACGGCGTGGTGTGCAAAAGAGAGACAGTCGAGCCCCAGCGCGCAAGACAGATCACAAAAGGGACAAAGAGGAACGGCCTGCAAATAGACCGCCAGTCGGCGGCGCGCGCCACCCGTCGGCCAACCCCCTGCCGCGCATGCGGGGCCGCCACGCGCGCCCGCAGGACGGCGGGCGCTCCCAAAATAATCTCGCGTCGAATTGGACCCCGCCGCCAGATCGCGAGCCGCCCGCGGGGCGCCGTCCCCGCCGCGCGGCGTCCCGCTGTGCCGCCTAAAGAGCGCTTTCACGCCACTGCTGCCGTCGCCTCAAACGCAGCCGGACACACAGGGCGTCGGGGCGTTCTGTTGGCCCCGATAGCCGCTCGCGGCGGCGGACGTGGCCACCGGGACTCATCTGCACAGCGCGGCCGTGCACGCGCGCGCGCGTGCCGCCGCTGCGGGCGCGCACGTGCCGCCCGCCACGCCCCCCCCACGGCGCAGCGCATGCAACGCCCGCGCGGCGGGTCGTCTGCCCATGGTACCGCTCCAACGAAAGCTGGATTCATAAAGTCTCTTCTTTTGGCGAGAGCGCTCGTGTTGACTTTGGAACACGCGTTGCCTTTTGCTTGGGGGTGCAGTCTCCGGGCGGTTGGAACACCGCTGCGCGCCGCACGTGTGCGGCCGGCCGCGGGCAGGGAACACGCACGCCGCGGACGTGCGCGGCGGCACGGTCCCGCAACGCGTCCGCCGAGTGGTCGGGCGGCACGCCGGCGGACACGCGGTGGCGGCTTTCGGGCCGCCGCGGCGTTTGCACCCGATGGACCGCGCGCATCTGCGGGCGGCGCCAGCTGTCGCCGGGGGGCGCCAGTGGCGGTCGCGGCGCAAATGGTCGGGACCGCCAGTTCCCAGTTTTGCAGCCGCCCCGCCTCGCGCCGCAGGCCAGACGTGCGGGTAGGGTGACGGCCCGGCCGTGGGCAGCCGGGGCCGCATATCATGGCATTGCAGCCCCTACCACAGCACGCCCGAGGCCCAACGTTCTGGAAGAGTGACTCAGGGCGTGTGCCTGCGTGGCAGCTGGGCGTGTGCCAGCGCGGCTGCTGCTTCTCGTTTTGCAGCTTTCCCGCAGCACGCTGGCAGCACGCGCGCGTACTCTCGTTTGGCGCTTGCGAGACGCTTGTTTGAACGAGGCGGACTCGCCCGCGCAGCTGCCACCGGTCGCCTGCCGGGTCAGCCGGAGAGCCACGCTGTTAGTCGCCCTCAATTTTGAGGCAGGCGCATCTGCGGCTGACCGGAAACGCATAAAAAGGGTAGGACAGGACGCGCCCAGCCCCGACCGTTGCTGTCACGACATCCGCACACCACCAGTCCACCGCTGCGCTCCCTTTCTTTACCGGCAACCTTCACCTACCTCTACGTCGACCACTACTTTCTCCCACTGCCTTCCCCGTCATCCACCTTCGCTGCTCATCTCCCCCAAACCACCATGACGGCCTCCAAGCACGCCACGGACACCACCCACGCCGCCGCTTCGACCGTCGGCGCCGCGGGCGCGGGCGTCACCAAAGCCGCCACCGGCCTCCTCGCCGGCGCGGCGGGCGTGCTCGGCACCGCCGGCGCCGCCGCCACGGCCGTCGGGTCGGAGCTCGTCCACGATACCAGCAAAGTCCTCGGCGGCGCCGGCGTGACGGCCAAGGCGGCGGGCCAGACGGTCGTGGGCGGCGTCAAGACGGCCACCGCCACCGTGGCGGGCACCAAGCGTACCGGCGACGACGGGGCGCCGCTGCCGGGCTATGGCGGCGTCCACGAGGTGTCGGCAGCGGGCGTGCCGGCCGACGGGTCGGGGGTGGCTGGCGCGCGCCGCGGGCCGGCGCCGGTCGGCCCCGCGGGCGGGGTGGGGGTAGTGGGCGAGCCGCCCGCCGCGGGCCCCGGTGGGGTGGAGCCAACCCCCACGGGCCTCGGTGGGCCGCGCGTCTAGACGCGCCCGAGCGGATGGGGTCGGGCGACCGCGGCGCGCTGGCAGCGCCCAAACGCGCCCGGCCGACGGCGAGGGAGTAGAAGCAGAAGCGAGGGGTACCGGTGAGAGCGGGCCCTCATCATCCTATCAGTCACCTCGACACTGGGCCGGTGTCGCAAGGCTGGTGGCCCGCTCGATGGAGGACAAGCCGGTCATGGGGGCACACTTGCGCGTACACACATACAACGATTGGGTTTTTTTGTTCTCCGCTGCTTGATGTCCTCCCCGCGGCACCTTGATCTGGCCCTCCTGTCCACGGTATGGCACGGCGCCGGCCGGCCACGGCGAATCGAGCTGGGCTCGGTCGGGCCACGCGGATTGGCCCGCTGGTGGGGTGCAAGCGTCCACGAGATTCGCGTCGGTTGTGGGGTGCTCGGACCGCCGCCACATGCCCGTTTGTTCTCTACCGGCGGGGATGCGCCGGGCAGTCTGTCTCCTCGCGGCCGCCCTCTGCACATCCCTGCGGCCGCCCGCAGCGCCCGTCGCGGACACGCGGGAGAGGTCCACGCCACGCTGCGTGGCAAGAGAAACCGGCAGCACGCCGCACCGCACACCCGTTTCATCATGGTCTAAAGAGGAGTGCCGGCCGACACCACGCGCGCGCTCTCTCTCTCGCTCTGTCCCCCTTCCCCGACCTCCGCCCGTTTACCTAACCGACGGCGCGACGTCACCGCCATGAGCGCACCGGCACAGCAGGATGGGGGAAGAAAAAATATTACCATCTCCGCCCACCATTCAAGGGCGGCATAGAGGAGAACAGAAAGAAGGAAGTACAACACAAAAAAAGGAAGAAGAGGGGGGGGGACACAACACCACACCACATTGGCAAAAAAACTGAGCACGAAAGAAGGAAAAAAAAAACGACGAGCGAAGTCGAATGCACCTTGACCGCCACGCAACGCAGCTGCGCATTCCTCCCCCCTCATCCGCCGCCGACCTGCACCGCCACCGGGGCCCCACCACCCGCCGCCCCGCCGCCCCGCCGCACCGCCATCACACGCGCACCACGGCCGCCGGCAGAGCTGCAGCGGCAGCGGCACCGCGCCCGCCGGCCGCCCCCAACGGCGGCACGTAGGACCGCGTCGCTTACGAGGGCGGCGCGGCCGCCGCTGGTGGCGCCGCCGCCGCGGGTGCGCCGCTACCGCTGGGCCCGCCGCCGCTGCTGCTGGGCCCGCCGCCGCCGCCGCCCGGGTGGTGGTGGTGGTGCCCCCCGCCGACGCCTCTGAGCCTGCTGTAGTGCAGGTCGTCCGACGCCATGAGCGATGCAAACTGGTCTGACTTGCGGATCCAGATTTGGATTTTGGCCTTGGGGAGCGACGACCGCCCTTCCTCCCGCATGTCTACCAGGGACGTCTCAATGCCTGTGGGGGGGGGATGAAGGAGAATAGCCAACAACGCGGGGCGGCAACAAGGGCCGTATGAGATGATTACACAATCGTCGTTAGCAGCGGATCGGCATGCGGACAGATCCAAGTCACATGGCAGGAGCAACCAATGCGCCACACGCAGCAGGGGCAGCCAGGCCACACGCAGGCAACGGGGCCCAGAGCCCCGCCTCAACAGAGGCCCTGTGCTGCGCCCACCAAGCCGAAAAGCGATGTAGACCAAAACACGCCAACGTACGGACAATGTCTACGTAGCGAGACGACTTCAGGATCTCGGCGACCGTCACCACCGTTGTAACAGCTACGAGGGAAAATGGTCGGCAGCAGCAACCAGCAGCAGCATCGGTGTCAAGCGCGAGAGCATTCATTCAGCGATACCAAAAAACCAGCCGCATTGCAGAAATGGCACGAGACGGCCGGAAACAACCCGCAGTCAGTACAAGCACCACACACGGCCCGGAACAACCAGTCAGACCAATGGCCACGGCGTGACAGCAGCAGAAAAAAAGAGCGTGGAAACAAGTCAGCAGCACGGAAACTAGTCAGTCGAGCTGCAGAGGATGAAGAGTCAACGCCAGCGGGCCCAGCAGGGGGAACCACCCCGAAACCAACTTGCACGGCCGGCGGCACCCAGAAAAGGCATCACGGCCGCTGGCGTGAAGACCGCTACTGTTGGCACCACCACACGAAGCCGCTGGCAGCGGTACCTGCATCGACAAGTCGCTCGCCACGCCCACCGGCCCCTCCCCCCCCCCCCCCCCCCCCCCCCCCACCCCCCCACCCACCAACACCCCCCAAACCGCCCCCCCCCTCGACCCCCCCCCCCGCCACACCGCCACCCCCC
>Ga0115030_1001269_pt1 | contig 11315 bp, 12 predicted proteins | sample SidtaG_4_FD_87174 | JGI IMG/M metagenome (GOLD analysis project Ga0115030, IMG submission 87174) | Marine algal microbial communities from Sidmouth, United Kingdom - Sidmouth_Male1 metaG | ecosystem: Host-associated > Algae > Red algae > Unclassified | place: Sidmouth, United Kingdom | collected... | reverse complement strand
TAAAGGTCGAATGCTTACCGACAGTGCATTCAGAATCGGACATATGGGACATCTGAGTCCGCACACCTTGTTAGGGACACTGGCGAGTATTGAATCGGGACTGATTGCATTGGGGATAGAAGACATTGGTAGTGGGGTAGAGGCGGCTGTGCGAGTCATGGCATCAAGTGATGCCTGACAGTGACTATGCCTTCGCCAGTAAGAAACAGTATTCTGTGCATAGTGGCGCTTCTGTCGATAGGCCTATCGGTATATCATCTTGAGCGTGCCCGTGCTGGTTTAGAGACAAGCGTTGTTCTCATTGGTGATACACCAGCAACACGTTATCGATTGAATAACACCACGGGCCCGGTGGTGGTGGTCGCTCATGGCTTCGCAGGTTCACGTCAACTGATGCAAGCCTACTCTTTAACGCTGGCCAAAGCTGGATACGACGTGATTGCCTTTGATTTTGAAGGACATGGACGTAATCCAGTGCCGATGTCTGGAGATGTGACGGCTATCGATGGCACGACTCGGTTGCTGGTTGAAGAGACACGACGCGTTATTGCAGTTGCCAATACGCTGAACACCAGCGAACAGGGGATATCTCTGTTGGGTCATTCGATGGCTACGGATGTCATTCTTCGAGCAGCACTTGACGAAGTTGACACAGGCACCCGGATCGCTACGATAGTAGGTATTTCAATGTTCTCCCAGGCTATCAACAGGACGGAGCCTTCCAGCTTGCTAATTATCAACGGCCAGTGGGAAGGGCGATTGCGCGAACCGGCACTGGAGCAGCTTCAACTGCTTAAACCTGATGCGCTAGAGGGTGAGACCGCGAGGCTAGGTGATGTTGTGCGGCGGGTAGTAGTTGCACCGCATGTAGAGCATGTAAGTGTCCTGTATAGCTCTAAAGCGCTTAATGAGACACTCGCGTGGATGAATATGACATACGGTCGCAGTGGTGATACCGAGGCTGTTAGCATCGGTGGCTGGATTTTACTGCTACTCGCGGGCATCGTGTTCCTGTTCAAACCATTGGCTCAGCTCTTGCCCGGGGTGCCTGTACACGTGCAGGAAATTCCGCTTCGTACCTTCTGGATAGCTGTATTGCTACCAACGTTTATTGCACCGATGATTGCTTTTTTACCCGCGGTGGAATTTCTGCCTGTGCTGGTGGCCGACTATCTGATGATGCATCTAGCGCTGTTCGGTTTAGTGCAACTGTTTGTTGTTCGTTTGTGGTTGCCAGGAGTAAATTGGCAAGCGATAGCGGGTTCTCTGCTGCTAGCGCTGTGGGGTATTGTGGTGTTTGGTTTTGCGCTTGATAGATATGCAGCAAGCTTTTTACCGACCGCTGGAAGACTGGCCATTGTGCTTTTTCTTTGCGCAGGCACAGTGCTATTCATGGTGGGTGATAATCTTGTTAGTGGCGCAGGGTATGGTCGTCTCTGGCGTCGAATCGTTGCACGGTTTGCGCTGATCGTGTCGTTGGCCGCGGCAGCTGCTATTGACCCCGATCGACTGGTTTTCCTGCTGTTAATCTTGCCTGTGTTGATTCTGTTCTATCTTGTACACGGCTTGATGGGTCGATGGGTTGCTCGGCAAAGCGGGCCATTGGCAGCAGGGCTTGGGCTGGGCTTGTGCCTGGCATGGGCGCTTGGCGTAAGCTTTCCGTTGTTCGATGCGCCATAGCAGAATATCACCTTCCACAATCAGATTTTCCACATCGGATAATTTTGGGTGGCGACATGGGGTGTTTTCGCGCAACCTCCGCCAGCTTGATCCGGTAGCATAGAGGTGCAACCCCTTCGTAATTCTCCCAGGCAACTCATACATGCAGGACCAGACCTACCGACGTGGCGTCAGCTACATTGTGCTCGCAGGAGTATTCCTCAGTCTGGGCGGATTGTTTGTTCGATTCCTGGATACGGCAGATCCCTGGACGGTACTTTTCTATCGCTCTTTGACATTCACGGTAAGCGTTAGCCTGTTCATGTACCTTCGTGATGGGTGCGGGGTGGTTCAAAGATTCCAGCAAATCAAGCCATTGGAGCTCATAGTCACTCTCAGCCTTGCGTTGGGCTTTATGAGTTATCTACTTAGCCTGTTCACGACAAGCGTCGCAAATACCGTGTTGATCCTCAGTACCGGACCCGTATTCGCAGCTCTACTTGGCTGGATAGTATTGCGCGAGACGGTGAACCACTCTACCTGGTTTGCAATGGTGCTGGCTTTTGCGGGTGTGGCGATTATGGTGTCAGGAGGCATCGACAGTAACGACAGACTGGGCGTTTTATACGCATTTTTTGCAGTATTTGCCTTTGCTGTCATGATTGTTACGCTACGGTGTGCACCCGCTGGCAAAGACATGATGGCGCCAACAGCGTTGGCAGGTATTCTGGCCGCTGTTCTGTCGATTGGATTTTTACCAACGTTCAGCATTTCATTGCACGACCTTATCTTGTCAATATGCCTGGGTTCATTGCAAATTGGATTGGGCTTTATTTTGATTACACTGGGTTCCCGTACTGTCCCCTCAGCGCAAGTCCCCTTACTGGGTCTTGCTGAAACCGCCCTGTCGCCGCTGTGGGTATGGATATTCGTCAGCGAGACGCCAGCACGCAATACCTTGCTTGGTGGAGCGGTTGTCTTGTGCGCAGTAGCTTTCCAGGGAATATCCGGGCTTCGTCGTTTTTGAGCAGTCGCTTATTGTAAGTTGCAATGTGGAAACTTTCGCCCTTCGCCCTTCTGCCTTGTACAGATGATTGAGGCTTTGCCGATGGTCCAGCTCAACGGTTCTGATCCATAATGACAATGATGGTTTAGCCGATCACATGTCTTCGGTATCAAGCTGCGTTGTGAACATCCGAAGTATTATTAGCAAAAGATACCTGGTTACGGCCGTTGGCCTTGGCTATGTATAGAGAATTATCTGCTCGTTCAATAATAAATTCGATACTCGGCGTTTCTATAACTTCCTCGGCTACTCCAATGCTGATAGTCAGAAATCCGGTCGTAGAAAATTCGTGCTCAATCTGCAATGCCTCGATCGCGTGGCGCATGTGCTCGCCTGCAATAGCGGCGCCTTCAACTCCGACCTCTGGCAAAATTGCAAGGAACTCTTCACCGCCATAGCGGAAAACACTGTCTGCGCTGCGTAAAGTGTTCTTCAGTGCAGCGGCTACCTTTATCAACGCATCATCACCCATCTGATGACCATAGTTGTCGTTGTACTTCTTGAAATGATCCACATCGATTAGCGCAACCGAATAGGGACGGTTGTAACGGCGGGCACGCTCTGATATTTTCTTGAGTTGTTCATCCATGCTGCGTCGGTTTCCAATGTCAAGCATGGGGTCAATGTGTGTTAGCTCCATCAGTCGCTTGTTGAGTTCATGTAGCTCCTGCGTACGCTGGGTAACAGTATTTTCAAGGTTGTTTTTCTGGAATTCCAGATCGTGCATATGGGCGCGAAGTAAATCAGACTGGGTAGCCACGCCCGCAAGTTTCCCTTCACTATCAACAATAATCATGCGACGGATACATTTGGCGTTAGCGAGTTCTACCGCTTCGCTACAGCTCGCTTCCAGGTTAAGTGTGATGAGCCCCGGCGACATCACCTCACGCAGAGTTTTCGCAGATTCGCCATTAAGCAGTTGTGATGCGAGGCGCGTCATGTCACGCTCAGTGACCACAGCCAATGGGTAATCCTGCTCAACAATCACAATGCAGGAAATGCGAGACTTGCTCATATGTGCTGTGACTTCGCTGAGTGGCGTATCTGGCTCGGCAGTTGCCACCTTACATGTCATAAAATCTTTGATAGGTAAGTTGCTCACATGTCTTTTTATTTCTATTATCAGTTATCAAAAATAGCGACAATAGAAGATCAGGGTTAAACCGTTTCCGGGGTTTTAAACTCAACATATCAAGAAAGTGAACGGAGTTCTCAAATGCGTAGCCTGGCTGGTGTCGTAAAGTCATTTTATTTCTACCCTACAACAATCTCAGTATTATGGTCGTCTATGGCTTTCACGACGCTCATTGCTGTCAAGGCGGATGAGCGTGGATTATTGGGGAGAGGGTTGCCCTCGATGGTGACGGCAAAGCGACCAAACATGCCAGTAGCTTCCACCTCGTGACGGTTGATAATTATCGTGGGATCTGCCACTAATTCAACGAGCGTTTTGTCGAGTCCAATCCCTGCCAAAGCAACGGTTGCTGCAACATTTGCATTCTTGGGGAATAGTCTGGCCGCCTCGCGCGCATTTCCTTTGAAATGTGTCCGTGGTGTGTCTAGCGAGTCAAGATCAATCAAGTTTTCTGCGTGTGAGCCTTTCCAGCCAGCGGGTGGTTTAACTCCTCGATAACAATCGCTGTCCAGGCCTCCTGCCTTTGCAGCACAGAGCATGTCGATGCCACCAATTGCTCCGGGCAACAGTTTCAACCTGGACCTGCCATCAATGGCGGACTGTTCCAGTTGCGCTGCAACAGATGCATCCGACATTGCGCCGTTAGATACACAGATGATGTTGATCCCACGTTGAAGAATTGCAGGTGCGTGGTCTATGAGTGCCGAGTGTCCGGCACATTCCACCGCTAGATTAATAGAGATGGGGGTCTTTGAGATATCGTTGATACAGACAATGTCTTTATGCAACGCAGTTCTTGCCTGAGTCTCGCGACCTGCACGACAGAGAACTGCGACAACTTTACTATGTGAACATTGCTGGATAGCCTTGTAAACGTACTGACCAATAGCACCGTAACCTATAAGTAGTATCTGGCTCATGATATTTGTTTTCCGTTTAATGGATGTAGCCTGTTAATCTGCGTAAAACAGCCTGTAAATCACTGATCTTGAATATTAGCGACGCATCCACCAATCCATGAGAACATTTCCTCCAGAGCGAGTTGTCTGTCTAACTGAAGAAACAGTCGAAACATTGTATCTGCTTGAACAGCAAGATCGTATTGTTGGTGTTTCCGGCTTTGCGGTGCGTCCACCGGGCGTCACAGGCACGAGAAGCCCAGAGTATCGGCATTTACTTCGGCTGAGATTCCTAAAATCATGGCGCTCAAGCCCGATCTTGTTTTGACATTTTCTGACTTGCAGGCCGATATTGTGGCCGCCTTGCTCAGAGAGGGCCTGACGGTCATGGCTTATAACCAGCGTGACCTTGCCGGGATCATGGCGGTGATCAGACAATTGGGTGCAATGGTGGGGTGTTCTGAGCAGTCTGAAGAGTTAGCTGGTAGTTATGAAAGACGACTACAGGACATTCGCAAAAATGTGTCCGGACGTAGTCGTCCCAGAGTGTATTTCGAAGAATGGGACGATCCAATGATATCGGGTATTCACTGGGTGTCAGAGCTCATTGAGGTGGCAGGCGGCGGCGATGTGTTCCGGACATTAGCGAGTAAATCGAAAGCGAAAGACCGCATTGTTCAATCAGCCGATGTAATTGCTGCCATGCCGGACATCATCATTGCTTCATGGTGCGGTAAAAATGTTCCTTCTGAAAAAATAATGGCACGTTCGGGATGGCATGTGATACCAGTGTAGTGAATGAACGAATTGTTGAAATAAAGTCTCCACTGATTTTACAACCTGGCCCGGCTGCTCTGACTGATGGACTTGATGCTGTAGAGTCGGCATTGAGTGTTTTCTGAGCTGTTTGTGGGTTGGGATCAATTCTTCAGCACGTACAGAATCCCGCCTGCGCACGAATGACCATGGGTCTATAACCAGACCCAGATGATCATTGGAACCGCTACGCTAAGTATAACGATATCCAGTGGTAGTCCTACTCGCCAGTAGTCACCGAATCGATAGCCGCCCGGTCCCATGACTAGTGTATTTGACTGATGACCTATCGGGGTTAAATAGGGCGATGCGGCACCAACGGCGACTGCCATGAGAAAGGGATCGGGTGGCAGGCCGAGTTTTGTGGCAAGACTCAGCGCGATGGGGGCCATAAGGACGGCGGTTGGTGTGTTGTGTATTAAGTCGGAAAGCAACATAGACACGGCAATCATGAGCGCAAGCAAACTCCATAACGGCAAATTATCTGCCACGTTAACAATTCCTTGAGCGATTAGCTCTGTAGCCCCTGTGCTTTGCAGTGCTTCACCAAGAGGAATAAGAAAACCCAGTAAAACTATAATCGGCCATTCGATACTGCGATAAGCGGCGCGTAGCGATATCATTTTCATCAGAACCAGAATGCCAACAACCGTTGCAAAAGCAATCTGCACTTCAACCCAACCCATAGCCGCGACAAAGATGCCCATGGCAAAGGTTCCGGGAATGAGAAAAACTCCTCGACGAGGATTAATCTCAAGGCCACGATTTTTTATGGCCAGACATCCCAGGCTTTGACAAAGCTCTTCCAGTGCACGGGTTTCGCCTTGCAAAAGAAGAAGATCTCCGGTCTTGCATTTTATGTGCTTCAGGCGCGTGCGCGCTGCATGTCCATCTCGAGCAACCGCAAGGAGGTTGACACCGAAGCGCTTGTGCATGGCCAATCCGCGCATGGACAGGCCTTCGATGGCAGAATTTGGCATGACTACCGCTTCTATGACGCGCACATCTGGTGACTTTAGCCATTCAGGATCGATCTGCTCAGCCCCGGCTTCGAAAAGACCGGTATCTTCGAAGAGCGGTTGCAAGGTTTCGCTGTGTCCTTCGAGAATCAGTAGATCGCCCTCTAGCAATGGCTCGCGTGCCGGAGGAGCTAGTCTGCGTCTGTCATTGCGAATAACAACCATGACAGTCAGCTCGTTGTCGCACATATGTTCCAGATCGCCCACTGACTGACCCACCAGAGAGGATTCTGCAGGTATGCGTACTTCAGTGATGTACCGGGCAATATGAAAATTATCGGCGCTCTCCGGATCGCGATTAGCATCGCGATTTGGAATTAACCGCCAGCCTAGTGTTACCAGATACAAAATGCCGAATATCGCAACCACAAGACCCACAGGTGTGAAGTCGAACATGCTGAAAGGGTCGCCAACATTGTTGGCGCGAAACGTGGCGATAATGATGTTAGGTGGTGTACCTACAAGTGTCACGAGGCCACCAAGCAGGCTGGCAAAGGACAGTGGTATCAAGAGTTGAGAGGCTGGACGTTTGGCCTTCTGTGCATCACGCAGTGTTACGGGTAGCATCAATCCCAGTGCACCGATGTTGTTCATGAAGGCTGACAAGAACGCGGTGACCGTTGCGTTGGCTGCTACCTGTGAATAGATTGAACTGCGAGCGTAGGCGAGATATTTCAAAAAAAGTTCGACAACACCGCACGATTGCAGTGCCTGGCTTATTACAAGCACACACGCAACGGTAATGACCGCCGGATGCGAGAAGCCCTCAAAGGCATGCTCGGCAGGCACTATCCCGGCGTAGACAGCACTGATCAGCGCAAGTCCTGCTACCACATCGTATCGCCAATGGTCCCAGATAAACAGGATCATCGTTGCAGCAAGAATACAAAAGATGATGAACTGGTCTAACAACACGCGTGATGTTACTCCGACAAATGCTATCTATGGTCCAAGGGTACCTGATCAGACTCCTGATGCGCACCGTTGGTCATGTGTACATTGACAAAAGCTGTGTCAGGGAGAAGTCTAACTGTTTGGTTAGGGATTATTCAGGGAATCACCAAATCACTCTCAGTGAAAGGCTTTAGTGGGGCGGCCTACCGTGTGGCAGCCTACCGTGGTGCGGCCTTCCGCATGGCCACGATCAGATTTCATGAAGTAGTTCGAGCCAGTTCAGCCATCGGATAGTATGAGCTGACATTCTGCGCTTCCACGTGCCTTAAGTACAGAGTATAGTCCGCGCTCACAGCCACTTGGAATAAACGCGCATGGATGGTCAGAAATGTAATTTAATTTTGTCTCTAGCCCGTAGTTGGATCACCAGTGCTCTGGCTAAGCATTTCCTACCATGACAGCAATAAATAATAAGGAAAATCACATAGCCGGAATTTTGTGGATGCTGATGACCATGTGTTTATTTGTATCTATGGATACAGTAGTTAAATTTCTGGTTCAGGATTTTTCACCGTTTCAAATAGTATGGGCCAGATTTTTCTTTCATATGGTCTGGCTGGTGATATTTCTGCGCCAAAAATTTATCGCATCCTTCACTACCGGATCTTTGAAATTGCAGCTTTTGCGCTCGACTCTACTGGTGTTAACCACATCGTTGTTCTTCTCCGGATTGCGAACGACTGAGCTTTCTACTGCAACAGCTATTATGTTTCTATCGCCCATTTTTGTGACTTTACTAGCCATTCCTGTCCTTGGAGAAAAAGTGGGTGTAAGACGGCTTAGCGGTGTCCTGTTTGGTTTTTTCGGAGCGTTGATTATTGTGCATCCTCAATCTGCTGCATCAGTTGCAGCTGAGCCTATAGATCGCACGAATCTATCGAGCTGGCTCCCTGAATTGGGTCATATTCTACTTATTTGTGCAGCGGCCAGTAACGCGATGTATCAGATCATGACGCGTAAGCTGAGGGTTGTTGATCATCCTACTACAACGTTACTTTACTCAGGTGTTGTCGGCATGCTGATCATGTCGGCTTATGCGCCAACGGTCTGGGTTGCGCCCGATGTGCAACAATGGGCGTTAATGATTGTCGTGGGATTTTTGGGGTGTGTCAGTCACTTTTGTCTGATCAGAGCATTCAAAAACGCGCCAGCGTCCTTAGTGGTGCCGTTCAGTTATAGCTCGTTGCTTTGGGCGACCTTGTCTGGATTTATCGTATTTAGTGTTTTGCCCGATAGATGGACACTGACAGGAGCGACGATTATCATAGTCAGTGGTTTATATATTTTCTATCGAGAGCGTAGTCAGCAGGCGTAGTCCCCCAGTGTTACTTCTCTTGTCGATGAACTGTGAAAACCACTTGGACAGGCTCCTGGCCTACGCTTCAGATGCTGTACGCATGAGGGGTATGAGCACACTCTCAAGATGACGATGTTCATCGTCGCTACCCACTCCGATTCTCAAGTAGCGATCTTGCGGAGCTACCATGGGTTTTCTCATGAACACGCCGCTATTGGCTAACGATTTGATGAGATTGTTGGCTATTTCATGATTGCCCAGATTCACCGCTACAAAATTAGTGGCTGATGGCAGATAGTCGAGAGAAAGTGAATCGGCCAGATCATAAATGCGTTGACGCCCTTGTTTGACATGTTCTTTGGCGTGGGCAAGAAAGTGGGTATCCTGAACCGAGGCGGCGGCTGCGATCTGTGCAAGTCGGTTAACACCGAAGTGATTTCTGATGCGATTGAAACCTGCAACGATGTCCTTGTGCGCCATAACGTAGCCAATTCTCATACCTGCCATACCATAGGCTTTGGAAAATGTTCTGAATCTTACAAGTCTTGGATCGTTTATATCCACCGGCAGGGAGGGCATGGTATCCATGAATTCGATATAAGCTTCGTCAAGCATTAACACGCAGTCTTCTGGAAGCTCATTCAGAAGCTGTTGGATGGCGTCAGGGTGCACGCATGTACCCATCGGATTATCCGGGTTCGCCAGATAGATCAGTTTGGCTTTATGTGCATGAGTTGCTTGCGTAAGCGCCACTGTATCTTCGTGGTTGTTCTTGTAGGGCACACTGCGGATAATAGCGCCATAGCCGTTAGCGTGATAATTTACGGTGGGATAAGCACCCCTTGATGTAATTAATGATGTGCCAGGCTCTGCAAACATGCGGATGGTCAGGCCGAGTAATGAGTCGATGCCGGCATCCACACACACGTTTTCCAAAGGGATTTTATGCTTTTGTGAAAGCAGGCTGCGTAGCTCAAAATTTTCCGGATCGGCATACCAGCTGCAACCGGAATTGTTTACCGCATTCTGGATAGCATCGTTAGCTTTCGGGCTAATACCAAAGGCGCTTTCATTAGCCCCTATTCTAGCCACAAAGGGGCGCTGGTATTCGCGCTCCAGAGTCTCGGGGCCTATAAACGGTGTTGCGTCAGGTAAGGCGTTGACGATCGAGGTTAACTGTATTGGCATTATTGAATTTTTCGACGACAGCATTAGAGTTGAATTTGCAGCCCGTCATAACCAGGCTCAACCCGTGGGGGAACCATCTTCTTGACAGAGGCGTAATCCAGATCGCCATGCATATTAGTAAGAATGGCTCTTTCCGGATTGATCTTTTGGATAAATGCCAGGCATTCTTCAAGGTTCATGTGGGAGGGGTGCAGCTTGTAGCGTAAGGCATCTATGATAAGTACTTGCACACCGGCGAGCAGGTCTAGTGAATCCGGATGGCTTATGCGTTTCATATCGGGTAGATACACGGCGTCGTTAATGCGCACCCCAAGAGCATTGATATCACCATGTTCTGCAATGAGTGTGTTGAGCGTTAGCACTCCACCGGGCCCATCTATGGTGAAGGGGTCATGTGGCACAAGCTTCTGCTCTGTGCAGAATGTAGGGTAGCTGGATCCTTCTGCCTGATGAAAGCAATAGCCGAATGCCGCCATGACATGTGGCCGGGTTGGCTCGTCAATCCACACATCAATGGGTCGACGCAGGTTTATTGACATTTGCCGCAGATCATCCAGTCCGAAAATGTGATCGGCATGTGAGTGTGTGAGAACGACACCTTCAATAGATTTGACACTTGCGCTAAGCAGTTGCTCACGTAGATCAGCACCGGTATCCACAACAACGGTTGTTTTTCCCAAGTCGCCGTCTGCCTGGGACATTTCTGATTCTATTAACAATGAGCAGCGTCGGCGTCTGTTGCGAGGTTCGTCTGGGTCACAGGCTCCCCAGACTTCGCCGACGCGGGGTACACCGCCAGACGATCCGGTACCCATCAAAGTAAGTGTTAATGATTCGTGCATGCTGACGTGGTGTCCTCGGTGTCAGGCGAGAATGATGTGGTCAGGCCCGCCACAAGTGATGGTTAGCCTCGATCAATGACGGCCATTCTACTCCGACAGTGGCTACGTAGCCTGCCTTCATCGTCGCGCTTCGGCCTGCACCGCTAAAAAAACGAATTTCGGCGTCAAAACTTTTGTTATCGCATGTGTTAACTCGGTATCAACACTTAAGCTGTCGCCTTCCTCTAAAAGAAGCTCTTGCTTGCCGTAAAGAAAATGTGCGGAGCCATCAATGACATGCATCATGAGAACACCGTGTCCGACATAGCTTGGCGGTTCAGAGTCCTGCGGTGTGATCGTGACGAGGTGGGCTTCGAAATGCAGATCACGGCGCCGGTGTGCTGCCAGGCTGATGTAGGTATGGCTATGATCACCCATTAATCGCGTAGATTCGATACCGC
>Ga0115030_1001266_pt1 | contig 11331 bp, 16 predicted proteins | sample SidtaG_4_FD_87174 | JGI IMG/M metagenome (GOLD analysis project Ga0115030, IMG submission 87174) | Marine algal microbial communities from Sidmouth, United Kingdom - Sidmouth_Male1 metaG | ecosystem: Host-associated > Algae > Red algae > Unclassified | place: Sidmouth, United Kingdom | collected... | reverse complement strand
GGCGGAGTGACCGTTCCGCGCGCAACGCCCTGCAACCTCCGCGTGGCGCCCGGTCGGCTATCGCCTGCCGCGCACTCTGGCCGCGGCAACCCGGACCCCCCGGCGGGCGCGACGTCCGGGCGCACCCCTTGGCAGGCTCCCACCCGCGCGCACAGGCGGGCCCGCCGTCCCCGTGCCCGCTTCCCCGTTCCGTCCGTGCCTACCGTCGTCGGCGTCGCCGACCCCCGCCGGCCGTCGCACCCCCGGTGCCCCGCCGGTGGCGCCGCGGTCACCGAAGGGGTCCCGTAGTACTACATCCCATTCGGCTGAGATGGAGCCGTCCCGGGCGACGCGCCCCGATAGCCCCAGTAGGGCTTCGTCCGCCGCGCCCCCGACGCGATCGGCCGCCGACCTCGTCGAAGCCGCTCCAGCCGCGCCCCTGGAGAGCCCGTCTGCGGCTGACGCCGCGACGGAGGCATTGCCGGAGACTTCCACACAGGCTACGCCGGGACCGACGAGGGCCCGTCCGCCCATCCCCGCGCGCCCGACGTTGCCTCCTGGCCTGCGGCTGCCGTACGACCCCAACCGTCGTGAGTGGCGGATGGTGGGTGCGGCGGCGGCGACTAGTGGTGGGGGTGGGGCTGCGGCGTCGGCGGCTTCTGCCGTGGGCGCGGGCACTTCCCCGGCGCGAGGCCGGGGTCCCACGGTCGCGTCGGAGGAACGGCCCCCGTTGTTGGGGCAGGCGGCTCCCGTTCTCCCATTGCGGCCGGCGCCGAACGCCGTCCAAGCGTGGCTGGCCTCTCTGGGGCCGGCCGTTGCGGCGGATGATTGGCTGCTTGTCAGCGACGTCTGCCGATCCGCCCATTCCCAGCATGCCAACGGGACGCACGCCGTGTGGCGGGCCTTCCGGGAGTTCGCCGCGGCGGCGGGGTACGACGCCCGGCCGACAGCCGAGCACGAGTTCGGGTCCTTCATCCGCTCCGTCGGTAGCAGCGCGGCGTTGTTGCGTTGCATGTTGCGGTGCAACCCGGGCCGGTTGCTTTTGGTACTGCACCCCGCGGCCGAGCTACCGTTTGTCGACGGCGGCGAAGAGTGCGCCTACCACCAGAAGTGTCATGCCCGTCTGCGCCACCTCCCCGCGGTCCCATTCGGCCACTCGCAAGCGCTCGTCAACATCTGAGGCGTGGGTCCCTTGCTTGCTGTGAGCCCGGTGGGCAAGACGCCCGCGTGGGCGGATCTGTCAGTGGAAGTCGCACGCCGCTCGCGCGGCATGCTTGTGAGCTCCCGCCGCGCGGGGCTCGGGGCGATCTTCCTGCCCGTGCGGTCCGGCATCGGATGGGCCCCTGCGCGTGCTCCTTCGCCGCCGGCGATGGCCACGCGGTGCGCAACGCTGCGGCTGCTGACGTAAGAGTGTCCGCCCGTCATACACGAACAGTAGTCCCTGCTCCAGGCGTACCCAAGCATCCCATCCAGGGTACTGCGTGCGTCATGATGACTGTGGCTATCGTGTCGGGGCTGCTCCTCGCGGACCGCGAGACGCACGGCGTCTACGAGCCTTCGTCGACGTGCAGCTACGTCCTGACGGAGAAGTTCTCGATCGACGACCTGGCGGCGGGTGATCGCTCCGCCGAGGGTTCCTTGCCATAGTACGACGCCATCGCACGGGCGGTGCCTTGGGCAGCCGTTCACGACCGGCTGCCCTACCACCACAACCGCACCCGTCAGGCCCCCAGAACCTCGCTGCCTCACCAAGGGGGTGACGTCGCGGACCGCTGGTGCCACTACGTCCGCATCGTGGGCGTCCCGCGGTCGCCGCGTGCCTCGTTTGGCGTCATGCTGGCGGAGCTCCGGCTCGCGGACGCCGTCCACCGAGTGCTACCCGTGATGGAGGAGGCCTGGGTGGTGCCCGCCGACTTCCCGATGCCCGACTTGGAGGATGTCCTGCCGTCGACGGAGGAGGCGGCCGTGTTGGCCGCGTACCGCGCACGGAAGCGGCGTCACGGCGACATGGAGCGTGGCGGCCTTGTTCAGCCCCGTTCCGCCGATACTGGGTCTCCGGCAGACGCCTCGCGGGGTGCCCCGGCTGGGCCAGCCGCCTTGCCCGCGCCGGGGTCGCCCATCCACGAGCTCGGCTTTCACGGGCCCGGAGGGGGCGAAGGGGAGGCGCGCGTATGGAATTCCGCGGGTCCAGGGGCGGGACCCCGCGGAGGGGCCGCGTTGTCCTCAGCGGCCAACACCGACTGGGACCGTTATCCGGCGGCCCGTGATGACGGGTCCGGGTTGGCACCTGAAGGACGCTGGGCCGAGAAGCGGCATGAAGGCTCCCCCGGCACGGCCAGAGACGACTTTGGGGACGGGTGGCCGGCCGATGCGGGTGGTGGCGATGTACGCGCCCGACAGGACCACGGAGACCGTCGAAAAGGCGAAGTCGGCCGCGTTGCCGATTCGTGCGATTACCCCGCGTGGCTTTCGGCCAGTCAGAAAGACGGTGGCAGCCATGCCGCCGCCGTCCGCGACTGCCCCATGTGTCGCACCGACGGCGGCCAATGCCGTGGGGGCGACGCCCCTGGTGGGCGCCAGTGAGGCTCTAAGCCCCGACAGGACGGCGGGGAGTACACCACCGCCGGCGCCGGGGCGGCCGCTGGGTCGCAGAGCGGCGCCCAGGACGGCCGCCACCTGGGGTCGGAGTCCCCCCGGGACAGCGGGGAATACCCCGCCTCCGGCGTCGGGGCGGCCGCCGGGTCTCAGAGCGGCGCCCAGGGCGGCCGCCACTGGGGGTCGGAGTCCCGTCGGGACGGCGGGGAATACCCCTCTGACGGCGTCGGGACAGGCGCCGGGGGTCCGCGCTCCGTGCGCTGGGACGCCGGTCCCGACAAAGACGGCCCAGCGGCGGCGCTGCTGGAGCTGGGGATTTTGGGCCCCGTCGCGACCCCCGTCCCGGGGCAGCCGGACGGCGCTTAAGACTGGTGGCTGGCCTCGCTGTGGGAGCCCCGTGCCCCGATGACAGCCACGGCGTGGCGGGACTCGCGTACGTCCGAGAAGATCGGTCCCGTCTTTGGGCACGACGCGGCCGTATATCGGGCCGAGGTGCGTCCACGGGATATCACCGCCGCCTTGGTGAAGTACGTCCGCATCGGGCTCGCCGGCGTCCTGCCGCCGTGCCTCGAGACCACGCGGACTCGGGCGAAGCAGTTCCATGCCGCCGTGCGGCGTGTCCTGCGTAGGGAGGGCCGCCCCGTTTACATGTCGGAGTACCTCGGCCGCGACTAAGGGAGTCTCCCTGGCCTTGTTGGTGCCGCGCTTGCTTGGGCTGCGTTTGGCCGTCGGCTGCTTTGTCAGAAATCCGCGGGCATTCTCCTTGTGCCCCGAAAGTGCGTGCGGTTCATCGTGGCGCTGCCGTGTGATGCCGACGCTCCGTGACCGCTGGTCCTAGCGACCCAGTGGCCCGACAACCTCGACAAACCCCACCGAAAAACCCTACCCCCCCCCCATCCCGTCAGATATCGGCCGCCCCGCCGACCCAAGTGGTCAGGCGTGGACGGCCGGAGGCGGCGGGGCAGCGACGCCTGCGGCGGCCCCGACGGTGGGGCACGGGGCACTCGAGGACGCCGGCGGCGGGTCGGCGGACGTATGCGGAAAGCTCAGACGCGCGGCGCGGCGCAGATAGACGCGCAGTGTCTTGTGCGGCTCGTCGGCGGCGTCCATCCAGGTGGGCTGGGGGTACCCGGTCCAGTAGACATGGACCCGTGTTGTCCTTCGAGCAACAAGGCGTGGTCTGCGATCCGGTCCACGGCGTCCCGCTGGCCATCGGCCTCTGCCCCATAGAAGGACCGGGCCATCCGCAAAGCGGGGTGCTGGAAAGGACACGCGACAGGCGCGCCCGCGCCGCGGACGACGTGAGCCACGTTTTCCCGGCGGTGCTCCCCATCCACGTCGAGGAGGACCGTAGGACCATGCGTGAAGGGCCCGCGGGCAACGTCCGTCAGCTTTCAGCCGGCACCTTCCTTTTGAGCGTTGTCGAGCAGCCACGCGCTGCCCCCAACGGTGAGCCTCTGCGCGCGCAGCGCGAGGCGTCTGTCGTGGTCGCGCTTGTAGCGCCCTTGCGTCGCTCTGAGCGTTGCCCGCATCTGCGGGACGAGCTGCACGAGGCGGGTCAGCGAGGCGGCCTGGGCCCGCTTCTCTGCGGCGTTGCCGCCTTGCGCCGTGAGCGAGTACTCCTCTGTTCGGAAGACGTCCTTGAACGCCCAGATCGACACCCCCATAGGATTGACCAGCTCCAGCGGGGCGACCCCGATGCTCCGGTGCGGGCGAGCGTTGTGCGCAAGCGTCCGCGCCCCCAGGAGATGGACGCAAGACTGCGGATATACCACCACATAGTGGTTGAAGATGGTGTGCATTGTGTGGTTAAACCGCTCCGTTTGCCCGCTCGTCTGCGGGTGGGACGGAGACGTCACATTCGGCTCGATGGAGAGCAAGTTTCACACCTGGCCCCAAACGTGGCTTGCGATCTGCGGTACCCCGTCGGACATCAGCCGGTCCTGTGGACAATAGGCGGCCACCCAGATTTCCAGGACCACGGATGCGCAGTCCACCGCCGACGTACCGTCCATCGGGAAGGCACGCACCAGCTTGGTGAACCGATCGGTTATCACCAGGATGAACCGGCGGCCGGCGGAAGTCCAAGCGAAGTGCCCATAGAGGTCCACAGAAATGTCCTGGAAGAGCATGGTAGCTGGAAACAGGGTGGGCGGCGAGCGCCGCACCAGGTGGCACACCTGCTGTCGTGCACAGCTGTCGCACTTCCTAACGTAGGAGACGACGTCTGCCGCCATGCCCACGCAGACATAATACCACCGCATCGCCGCGCACATGCGGGACTCCCCGCGGTGCCCCGGGAGGGTCGCGTCGTGCTCGAGGTGAAGGATTTGCTCCAGCAAGAAGGCCGGGACCACCACCTGGTGGGCGCCGGCGTGGGCCGCGCGGCGGCGGAGGATCACATTGGGGTCCTCGAAGCACGGGATGTGGCATCCGGCGTTCGAGGCCTTCACAGCCTCCTGGTAGTATCCGTCCGCAGCATGAGCGGAGAGCGCCGTGTCACGATTAGTGTCACCGACCGTGGGACCGCCAACTTAGTTCGCGGCGTCGAGCCCCCGGACCGTACTGGCCCGAGTGGCGAACACCGGGACGGCTTCATCGAACGCCGTCTCGTCTCTGGCCCCGGCCTCCAGGCGGGAGATGCTGTCCGCCATGTAAGGCGTCATCCCCAGATTCTAGGAGACGTCATCATCCAACTCATTCAAGTGCAAGCGCCAGCGCGCAAGGCGGGGGTTCCCCGATTCCTCAGTGTTGAGGATCCAGCGCAGGCAGTCGTGCTCGGTGCGCAAGAGGAAGCCGTCACCCTCGAGGTAGGGGCGGAGTTTGAGCGACGGTCAGACGACAGCCAGGCACTCCTTCTCCGTGACCCCGTAGGGGAGCTCATTCGTTGCCATCCGCCGGCTGATGTACGCGACGGACTGAAGCTTTACGTCATTTTGCTCCTGGAGAAGGGTGGGGCCCTCCTGCGACCCGCACGCGGCCGTGTCGAGGACGTACGTTCGCCCGCGTCGCGGGAGTGCGAGGACCGGCGGGGTCAAAAGGGCCTCCTTGAGCCGGTCGAACGCCTGCTGCTGCAGCGGCGTGGCGGGGGAAAATAGGACAGGGGTCGTGGACCCCACGAGGTCGGTCAGTGGCGCCGCCGTTCGGGCGAAGCTCGGCACGAGCCGGCGGAAAACGTTGCACATCCCCAGGAAGCTCCGTACTTGCGTGAGGGTCGTGGGGAAGTGTGCTTCGCGCAGCGCGCGCGTGTGCGCGTCCAGCACGCCAAGCCGGCCCGGATTAATCTCGCGCCGGAGGTACTCCACCGTCGTGCCGAAGAATCAGCTCTTGGGTAGGCGCAGTGTCACTCCCGCCTCGCGCAACAGGCGCAAAACGTGGTCGACGTGGCCGATATGCTCTTCCTCCGACTTCGAGTACAGGATGACATCGTCGAGGTACATGAGGCAGCTTTGCTACTTGAACCCGGAGAGGATGATGTCCAGGGCCCGCTGGAACGTCGCGAGTGCGTTGGTCAGCCCAAAAGGCATCCGCTCATACTCGTAGGCGCCCTCGTGGCACACGAAGGCCGTCTTTTCCCAGCCCTCGAGCGCGATGGCGACCTTCCAGTAGCCGAAATTGCACTCCAGTGTCGAGAAGATGGTCGCCTCGCCAAGGCTGTCAATGTACTCGTCCATCCGGGGAAGCGGTTAGAAATCCTTCTTGGTCAGGGTGTTCAGCAGTCGAAATTCGACGCAGAAGTGGAGGGTTCCGTTCTTCTTGGGGGCCAGCACGACCGGGAAGCCCCATTCCGACGACATCGGTTAAATGACGTCAGCTTCCAACTGCCGCTTGACCTCGGCCGTCTCGGCCTCTCGTGCGGTGTGACCCGCGCGGCGGGGCGCGAACCAGACGGGCCGGGCTTCGGCGATGAGGTCGATGCAACGTTGGATGGCATTGATGACGCCCAGCGCCTGGCCAGTCCATATCGCTTTGTGTTGGCCCAGCTTGTGCCGGATCCGGGTGTGCAGTGACGGGTCGGCATCCGGGACGTTCAAGTCCTCCATGTCGACCGGAGCCACGGGCTGTGCGGCACCCCGTGAGGGGCCCGCTTCGCCCGGGTCCCGGGGCCGCGCCTGGTTCGCGGGCCCGCCGCCTGCTTTTACTGCCGTCCCCGGGTCCCGCCCCTGTGCGGGGGATCCCCGCGTGCCTGAAACCGCCCCCACCACGCCCTCCATGGTGGTCGGCGTCGTGAAGGCCGGGACGGCCGATGCCCCGGGAGGGGCAGCGCGGGGCACCTGCGCATTTCCCGTCTTGAGCAGGGGCAGACAAGTCTGCCACTTTTCGGACAACTCGGATATAGTCAACACCAGCATTTCTGGAATCAGATAAGAGTTTCGCCGCAGCTTCTTGAATACGTATATGATTTGTATCCGCAGACCAGAAAAGAAGGATATGAATAAAGATAAGGGTTCTGTCCAGAATAAAGCAGATTTTTAAACAAGTATGTCCGACTTGATATACTTGCGATGTACGTTGCCACGAAATAACAAAGACCGGGTTGCGGTGTAAGTTCTGAACGCGACGCACACGAGACCATGACCAGCAGAAACCTCGCGAGAGTGAAGTGGCCAGGGGCATGGACTTGGGTGTCCATCTTGGTATGTCGGCTAGCTCCAAGTCCTGAGACTGGTTCTGATTTTCGTGGGCCTCGCGTGAGCCGCCGCGCGCGACGCGAGACTGGATCTTTCCGGGTTGGACACAGGCCTTCATCGGCGATGATCGGCCCTGACTTGGCTTACTCCTGTTCAGCACTTTTCGAACATGTACATGCATTCTTTGTCACGACTTCGAGCGTTCTGAAGCGCCTCTCAAGCGAAGTTTCCTAAGGTAGTTGTATGCCTGCATCGGAAGAGTGATAAGTCAGTGGACTTGCGTTTGTCCACTTCGGAGCCAATACATGGGCTGTACCAATCAGATGAGAGTATGTAAAATTGGCCTCGCTCATTTTGAATCTGAGTATATCCGAGTACATCTATCCATTGTATGCGAGTGCCACTCATGCATCAGAGCCCCTGGTCGTGAGCAGCTTGACATAGCCGACATTGGATCGCTGCCAAAGGACGACCTCCCGAGGGCCGAAGGTGGTCACGATGACCGGGAACGAAAGCTCCGGCACAATGTCGTGGACGCCATTGGCAATGGCTATACCATGCGTCGCGAACAGGCGCGAGATGCAGAAATCCTGGCCCAGGCGCCCCCACATGGTCCGCACCCAGACGACCGAGGCCGCCGACGGCGGTAGCCGAGTCTTGCAGGTGGAGCGTAGTACGCATGAGACGACTTTCGAGCGGTCGTCGTCGTCCAGCGGCCCCCGCAGTGGTGCGGTGACGAAGCCGTCCGTCCAACGGATTGACCGGACCTGGGGCAGGATGGCTTGCGCATTGTCGTCGATTAATGTGCAGCCCAGGATGACCGGGACCGCCAGGTCGTGAACGACGAGGAAGGTCACAGGGGCGATCCGTGCATCCGTCTGGAGCCACAGCGTGCCGGTACCGCTGGTGCATTGCCGCGCGTTGTTGGCGTCCCGGAGGCTTACCCGCTCCTCTTTTTTGGAGGTGACCACCTGCAGGAGCCAGTCAGGGGCGACACCGCTCCGGCGGACCAGGTGGGGCCCCGCCCCTGTGTCCACAACGACCCCAAGTGCGACAAGGGAAACATTTTCCAGGCCCAACGAGGCCACGATGCGGTAGTTGTGCAGGCTGAACCGCAGCACCTCCTTTCCCCCCGTCGGGGAGCCCGGCGGGCCCGCAGATGCCGCGACGGGGGCCGCAAGACAGCGGAAGCGGGTACGCTCCCGGCGGGCACGGCCCCCGAGGCGGGGCCGGCCCCCGCCCCCGACGCGCGCCCCGTTGGCGCGTGTGTCGGCCGGAATACCATCCCCACCGCACCACGGCCGGGGGGCGGAGTGGCCCTGGGCCACAAAAGATGCGGCGACGGGCAGCACTGGAGAGGGGGCCGGGGCATCCGCGGGCAGCGCCTGGTCGTCGACGGGGAGCGCCTGGCCCGGGGCCAGGTCCGTGCCCCCTGACGATGCGCGGCGGACCCCCCCCTGTCGCGCCTGGACCCGGGGGCAGAAGGCGGGCGCCAGAGGGAAACCCGCCGCGGCCCGCTTCTTGCGGACCTGACGCAGGCGGCTCCCACCAGGAGGGCCACCGATTCTGCCGTCCGGGCGCGTCGGGGCTCCTGCTCTTCGCCCCCAGCGGCCCGGGAGGTACTCCTTTATGGATTGGCCTGGGGCTGGCCCCCCCGAGCCTCACGCGTGGCGACGCCCGCCTCTGCAAGAAACGTTCGCAGCTTGGGCATGGTCCGGCCCTGGGTGTTGAAGTTCCGGCCCAGCGCCCGGACCTCCCGTCCGACTTCCTTGCGTAGGATACTCTTGAGCTCGCCCTCTTCCAGGACCGAGCGCAGGGCACAATTAGCATCGAGCATGCGGTTCGCAAACTCGTGCTCGTCCTCCCACTTCTCTTGTTTTGCTTGCATGAGCGACTACAGGTTGTCCACAAAATCGTCCCCATCGAGGTACAAGTTGAGAAGGGCGCGGACCGCGCGCTTGTACGTGAGCCGCCGTGAGGCGTGGGTGTCCTCAGCGCGCTGGAGCACTCCGAGCACATCGCTTGTGACGAAGTACTGCAGCAGTGCAGGGGTTGTCACAATACGGGTTTTTGGCCGTATCCGAACAAGCATATGGATACATCCGAGAATATGTCGAAGAATATTTGTCCATGATGGTCCTTTGATGAAAAGGTGACAACCTATGTGATGCTCTGGACTACAGTCCTCCGATATCTGCAACTCATTGGGAAAATAGATGCTACCCGTGCTCACTTTGTCTGAAATTACAGTAGCCCCGGATATCGGATAATTATCTTGTCAACCCCTGAGCAGTGTCATTGCCGTCCCCTCGTTCAGGCCGCTTCCGTCACAGGCCGTCTGGAAGTTTCCGAGGAACGTCACAGACCCCAGCGGGGTATCGCCCGCGAGCTGCAGCGAGGCGTGCATCAAGGCCTTGACATCCGCGCGGATACCGCGGATGGAGTTGACGCGCAGGAGGTGCAAGCGTGCCCCCCGCAGTGCGAGACGGTACCGTGCCGGTGACCGGAGCCGCTTGAAGCGGGGGGTCCACCACGGTGTCCTCCCGCTGCTCCCATCGGAAGGCGCGCAACGCCTGCTGCACCAGCGCGCGTTCCGGGCGCTTCTCAGCCGCGCGAGCCCGTCGTCGACGGCTTAGCGCCCCGTGGTCGCTACCGCTGTCGGCGGATGAGGTCGAGTTGCGGCTGCTCTTCGTCGAGTCCGTCCCCCTGGGGTCGGTAGACGAGGGCGACTGGCTGTGCTCGCTCTCTGTCGACGAGGAGGGCCCCGATGATGAGGGCGACCTTTCGCGTCGCAAAGGGCGCAAACGACGTTTTTCCGGACGGGCCCCGTCCCTAGGGGGCCGCCCCGCCGCAGCCTGCCGCGATCACGACCGCGGAGACAGTCCGGCACGGGTGGCGGCAACCGTCAGCACGGGCGCCCCTGCGGCACGGCCGGCACCCAGGGCTGACCCGCCGGGTGTGTCCGAGCCGAGCCCAGGGGCAGCCGTTTCGCCCTCGCTCGCCGACCTCGGGGACGGCCCCTGGGCGGCCGCGAGTGCCGAGGCTGCACTGCGCCTCGGAATCGGGGTTCCATAACAAGCCGCGGTGGACGCCTCCTTTGCGGCATCTCGGAACACCAGGGCCAAGTGGCGTAGGCGTGCAGTGTCGGCCGCTGACCGCGACAACCCGTTGTTGGCCGCGCCCCTGACCCCGTGTAGACTGGGTCCCGACTTGCTCCCCGCCGACGGCTGGTCCAGGGACCAGTGGTCCCTGGTGGAACGCTGCCACTGGGCCCGGGCCACGTCCTCCAGGGTGGCCCCGAACGCTCGCTGAAAATCCCGGCGCTGCCGCTCCTCCTCCTCCAGCGACAGCGCATCCACTTATCGGATCGATCCCAGGCCGTCGGGGTTCCCGGCGGCCGTGGTCCTCGACGAGCTGCCCACTGCTCCCACGCGGGGCTGGCCAAAGGTCGGCGCCCTGTCCGGGCGCTGCCCATCCAGAGGCGTGGGGTGAGCCCCTACGCCCCCACGCTGGGATTCCGCCAGCGTAGACGTCCGTTCCGCGCCGGGAGGAGGACGAGCCCCGGTAGTCGTCGTGCGGCCTGGATCCTCGGGCAGGGACTTCGACTCACCCACCACCGTGCCGCCGCCGCCAGCCGGGACCGCCCTTCCACCCTCAACGAGGGCCACGGCTCCCAACTCCCGCATAGCCCCGGGGTCTCCCGCCGGTGGCGCGTCCGTCACCCGGAAAGTGGCGGGCATCTCGAACGGAGGAGCGCCCCCGCCGAGCGGGGAAGATGAGGAAGATCCGCGAGCCGAAGAAGCGGAGCCCGCGTATCGATCGGATGTCCTCGGTAACCGCACCGCAATACAACAAACGAGGGTCCCCCCACCCATATACCGAAAGAGGTGTCGATCCTCAACACACACCGCGTGCATACAGCGGGTCTCACCCGGAGCGCCAAATGTAGTACCAAGATCAAAGGGGTTACCTCAGGAGGAGGAAAGTAACGGCCGTCTACGCAGCTCGTGCGACACCCGCTATGGGACTCGAGGTCCAGGAAGTCGGGCCGATCGAAGCACCAAGACATGAATACACGGTTTACTTTCCGGCGACGACGGTGCCTCCCACCGTCGTCGCCATTCGT
>Ga0115030_1001261_pt1 | contig 11343 bp, 2 predicted proteins | sample SidtaG_4_FD_87174 | JGI IMG/M metagenome (GOLD analysis project Ga0115030, IMG submission 87174) | Marine algal microbial communities from Sidmouth, United Kingdom - Sidmouth_Male1 metaG | ecosystem: Host-associated > Algae > Red algae > Unclassified | place: Sidmouth, United Kingdom | collected... | reverse complement strand
GGGGCGACGGCCGTGTGTGTGGTACCGGACAACGCCGATGATGCATGGCGACGCGTCCCGCGCACGTCGGCGGAGCGCTCCCGCCGCCCGGTCGGCGCCGCGTCTGTCGAGGATGTGTGTGCACTTTGCTGTGCAGGCACGAAAAAACATGCTTCCCGCCACCCCCATGAACGCACAAGAAAAAGACGTACAGAAAAAAACGGAGAAGAAAGAGGGAGGGAAAAAAAAAGGACGACCACCCGTCCGCGCCGCAGACGCGGCAGGCCGGCCCACCGGCCCGCCACCGCCCCGCGCCCGCCTCACAACCAGATGGACTTTTTGCGCGAGCGGCGGCGCGCCTTGCGCGCGCTGGAGCGCCCCCCATTGTCGCCATCGGCCGCCGCACCGGCGGCCGCGGCGGCCGGCGACTCGCCCGCCGACGCTGGCCCATCGTCAGCTGCCGCCGCAGACGCGGTCGCCGCCGCCGAGGACGAGGGCGGCAGCGCCGCCGCCGCCGCCGCGCCGCCGCTGCCCCGCCCACGCCCACCGCGGCCGGCCGCCGGCCGCCCGTCGGCGGCCGCCGGCCCGGGCGACGGCGTGGCGGCGGCGGCGCTGCTCGCGCCCGACGAGCGCCGCGACGTGCGGCGGGGCGGGCGGGCGGGGGAGGCGCCGCCGCGCGGGGGCGGGGAGCGCCGCCGCCCGCGGCCGTCCCCACCCCCGCGCGCCCCGTCGCTGTCCCCGTCGCTGGACGAGGCGCGGCCACCGACCGACGGCGGGCGGGGCACGGCGGTGCCGCCCCGCGCGCCGCCGCCGCCACGACCACCGGCGCTGTTGTGGCCGCCGCGGACCGCGGCGCCGCGCCCCGACCGCCCGTCATTGGCCGACGGGGGTCGCGCCCGGGCGGGCAGCCCGGCGTCCCGGGCGGCCACCCCGGCGCCGGTGGGCCCCCCACGGTGGCCACCCGCGTGGCCAAAGCCGCCACCCGCCGCACCCGTGCCGGGGCCGCCGCCCAAACTCGGTGGCGGCCCATCCGGCACCTCCCCCTCGCTGGCCTCGCTGCTACTGTTGCCAGCCGCCGGGCCGCCACCACCGCCCGCCGTGTCGGCCCACCCCGGCGTCACCTCGCCGTCGCTGACAGACGACAAGCTTCGCCGCCGCGGCCGCCGGACGGGGATCGGCTCCTCGTCCTCGTCATCGGCGGCAGCAGGTGCAGGGGCGGCGGCGGCGGCTCCCAGCTGCGGTACCGGCCCGTCGGCAAATCCCCGGCTGGTCGACGTGGCGCCCACGCCCGCGCCCGCACCAGCACGCCCACCATGGTCGGGCGGGCCGTCTTCGGCAATCTCCCCGCTCTCAACCGAGGACACCTCGCCTTCGCTCAGAGGGGCGCCGCCCCGCGAGGGAGCGCGACCGAAAACGGTCGACGCAGCGGCGGCGCCACCCTGGACGTCAGCCACGGTGGTGGCACCGGGGCGGCTCGCGAGCGCGTCATTTTCGTCTGCGCTTTGGGATTGGGTGGAGGTCACCTCGCCCTCGCTCGCCGAGGCGCGGCGTGCCGCCGGTCGTCGAGCCGCTGCGCCACCCTCTTCCTGCTTCCCGCCGTCCTGCGCGCCCAGGGCGTCGGAGGCCGAGGCGTCGGCCATCGCCACATCACCGTCGCCAGCTGTGCTCCCGTCAGCTAACTCGACTTCCGCACCAGTGCCGCTGCAGCCCGTGCTCCCACGCCGGCGTCCGGTGCCAGCCGGTCCGCCACCCGCCCGCGCACCAGCCCGTTCAGCGGCAGGCACCACGCCGCTCATGCCACTCTCACCATTCTCATCCTCGGTGCCGCTGCGAGGAGCGGACCGCCGCCGGCTGCGGCTATGGCTGGGCACCCGCCGTGGCGAGCGAGCGTCCTTGCCCGGGCCCTGGGAGCGCGGGCGCCCCCGCCGGCGCTTGGCGCCAACACGCACCGCCTCCCCGCCCGAGCCGCTGCCGCCGCCGCCCGGGTCCGCGTCCAGCTCGGCTTCTCCTTCCCGCTCACCCTCACCCAGACCGTAATCGCGAAGGCGGATGGCCGCCGCTATCGCCGCCTGTGTCGAGTCGTCCATCCCTGGGGGGGCCCTGACAGCGTCCTTGGCACGCCGGTCACCCACCTCCTCGGCCCGGTTGGCGGCAGCAGCACCCGTGCCGGAAGCAACAGCCACAGAGCCGGCGGCAGGCACGGCCTTGCGGCCACGGCCATCCACCTTGTCACCAGCACTCCGACGAGAGCGGTCCTTGAAGTCGAGATCCCGCTCGTCGTCCACCGGCTCGTCGCTCGACGACAGGTCAGCGCGCGCCCGGAGTCCAGCGTGTACGTCTCGCTCCGACTCGCTTGCCGTCTGCGACCGAGACGGTGACGGGCTCTGCTCATACCGCAGCCGCCGCGCCTTGGCACGCCGCTGCTTGCGGGCCGAAACCTCAGCGGGGTCCCCACCCTGCTCGATGGCCGACGTCCACTCCCGCTCGGTGACGCCATCTGAGTAGACGACGGGCTTGCGCTTGCGGCGGCCCCGTCCGTGAGATTGCATGAATTGGTCATCCAACTCGCTGGCCGACTTGCGCACCGTATCGGGGGCCATGACCCACTCAGGGAGCTCGCTCTCGTCCCGCATCAGGCGAGTGGTCGACGCGGTGGACTTGCCCGCCGCGACAGCAGCGGCGGCGGCGGCAGCCCGCTCGGCCAGGTCCTCCTCGTCCATCTTTTGGAAGAGCGTATACTCCTCTTCAGACCGGCATAGCAGCCGGTTAATGTCCTCATCGTCGGGCACATCTCCAGCGTCGTTGACATCGTCATCGGCGTCGCGGGGAGCTCGCAGCACCTCCTTGAGCATCTTGGTGCGGTCAGTCTCGGAGCTCTTGTTGTTAAACTGGCCCGCCTGGATAATCTGCGAGTCCATCTGCAGCTTGCGGTTGGCTGCCTCCAGGATCTTGACCTCGATGGTCCCCGAACAGATAAGGCGAAAGACGCGCACGACCTTGGTCTGCCCAATCCGATGGGCGCGGTCTTGTGCTTGCAGGTCCATCTACAAAGTAGCAATTCATGCCAATGCCACAAGAACCAGAACGTACGAATGGAGACAAAAGTTACAGTACTTGCCAACGAGAAACTGCGTGGTGAGTATCAGAGTGCCCACAGAGCAGAGGCAAGGCGGTGCCCACGGAGTAGACCAGCAGAATGAGCCGAGCAACGTACCTGCGGGTTCCAGTCGCTGTCAAAGATGACGACGGTGTCTGCGGTCTGCAGGTTGAGCCCGAGCCCCCCCGCCCGCGTGGACAGCAGAAAGCACGAGTAGGGCGAGGTCGCCGCGTTGAACTCCTCGAGCATCTCTTGTCGGTCGTCGCACTTGGTCATCCCGTCCAGACGAAGGTAGCGAATACCAACCGACTCGAGGAAGGTCTCCAGATAGTCGAGCGCAGACGTCATCTGAGAAAAGATGAGCGTCCGGTGCCCCGTCGCCTGCAGCTTGCGGAGAATGCGGTGCAGGAGCTCAAACTTGCCTGAAGCCCGAATGAGCGCCTCGTCCGGCAACGCCAGCAGCGACTCCTCGTCATAGAAGAGGAACGGGTGGTTGCAAATCTTCTTGAGCTGCATGACCGTGTTGTTGAACGACCGCACGGCGACGCCCTCGCCGCCGGCAATGCCGAGCCGGCCGAGCACCTGCCGGTAGAGCACCTTTTGCCAGACGGAAATCTCGCAGCGGAGCACAGACTCAACCTTCTCCGGCAGCTGCTTCTCCACATCCGTCTTGAGCCGCCGCAGCAGGAAGGGGCGAAGCACCTGGTGCAGGCGGTTGATGACGAGCAGCGTCTCCTCCTCGTTGAGCTCCGCGTTGCTGCCGAGAGACGACGCCTGGAAGGGGGCAGAGAACCACGTCTCAAAGTTCTCCGACGACGAGAAGATAGTGGGCAGGAGAAAGTTGAGCAGCGCCCACAGCTCCGTCAGGTTGTTTTGAAGCGGCGTGCCCGTCAGCAACAACCGCTGGCGGGAAGTGTACTTGACCCCAAGGGTCATGGCCAGCTTACATTCTGCATTCTTCATCCGGTGGCCTTCGTCGATGATGATGTACCGCCAATGGATGCGGCCGAGTACGTTCTTGTCTCGTACCACGAACTCGTACGTTGTCAGCAACACTTGGAAAGAGCCCGCCGCCATCTCCGTGGCAGCCTTGCGCCGCCGCGTCGCCGGATCCCCCCGATAGACGACCTTTTGCAGGGTCGGCGCCCACCGCTCCAGCTCCCGCACCCAGTTGGACATCGTCGACAGCGGTACGATGATCAGGTAGGGCCCGTTGATGCGCTTGACCTCCACCAGGTAAGTGATGAGTGCGAGCGTCTGGATGGTCTTGCCGAGCCCCATCTCGTCGGCCAGGATGCCGTTGAGGTTGTTATTGAAAAGCGACACGAGCCAAGAGAGCCCCTCTAGCTGGTACGGCTTGAGCTTCCCCCCGATGAGGCACTGAGGCTGGTGCACCGCCTCCTTGATCGAATGAGATATGGTGTAGTAGCGCTCACGACGGCGTTTAAGCGCCCCAAGCGAGTCGTCCTCATTGTCCGCGTCGCCGTCGCCGTCGAGGCCCTCATCATCATCGTCCCCGCCGAGCGCTCCGTCCTCTTCCAACGCGGTCCGCTTCTGGCGCTCTACCTGCGCGCCAATATTCTGTAGGTACTCGTCCGTCTGCCGCATCAGCTGCATCAGACGAGTGTTCTTAGTGTCCTGCAGCAGCTGCAGGTATTCGTCCTCGTCGTTGTTGCGTAGAGCGCGCAAGCGCTCCTGCTGCATACGCTTACGACGGCGCTCTTCCTCTCGAGCCCTGTCCCGATGCCATCGCTCTAGGTCCTTGAGCAGCCGGCGCTGGTGAGCGCGCTTGGCATCTTGGTGCTCCCGGAAGGTGACGTAGTGCTCGCCAACCAGTCGAGAGAGGAAGCCGTTGAGCTGCTGTCGGTGGGTGACCTGGTGCTCCCGTCGCAGCCGCTGGTGGGGCTCATTCCCCGACGCTAGCTGGCGGCCGCCAAATGCCACCTCGTGTGAGTGGTGAGATGGGGGCCCTAGGGACGGGCCATAATGATGCGGCTCCGAGTGGTGGATGTTGCCTACTCCGGGAGGCACATGGCCGTTGACCCATAGGTTGGTCTGGGACACAAGCACCGAAACGGCGGGCGCGACGGCCGCGAGCAGCTTCGCAGGTGTAAACGATGACGTCTGGGACAGGACCAGCCGGCGCGCCTGGGCGGTCACCGAAGCCCTCACGGAACGCTGCAGACGAATCAGCTGCAGCTGCTTCAACTCCATCACCGCCCGCCGGCGGATGTGTTCGGGCAGCTCCACCGAGAGCTGCTGTAGTTCTGCCATACGCAGGTAGATTCGTTCAAGGACCCGACGCTCCCGCTCAGCGACGAGTAGACGGAAGTCGGGGGCCTTCTCCGCCTCAGCGATGAGCGCCGCGACTAGGGAGTTCGACAGATGCGGCTGCAGCAGTCGAGGGTCCTTGCGCGGGTCCACGACGGCATGCGCTAGGGCGCCGGCGGGGTCCTTGCCGCGGACCAGCGGTGGCGGAGGTGGTGGCACACCAGCCTCGACGACCGCTTCAGGTCGAGGCCGTCCGAGCACGGCTGTACCGGGGCACGGCGAGCCCGATGGCAGTTGCCCTCCGGCAGCTTGCCCAAGGCGGTCCACAGGAGGACGTGGCGGCACCCCACCGCCGCGCTTCTTAGACTGTACATTCTGGGGGAACGGCCCACGGCCGAGGCCTCCTGGACCAGCACTTGGCGGCCGAGCAGCAGATGGTGGCCGAGCTCCTCCTGCTATGGGCGGCGCTAGCGACGGAGGCTGGGGCGCGCCCCCAAAGCTCCCGACTTGCGCCGGGTACGGCTTGACGCCCGCCGATGGAGGCACTTGCCTGTCCCATTGCGGCGCGTCAGGCAGCGCCACACCCCCCGCCTGCGCACGAGCGGCCCGCAACGCTGTCATAGCCGCCAGCCGCCGCTCCTCCTCCTGCATCCGGAGTTGCTCCTGCTCTTGCCGCCGCTTACGCTCCGTTTCACCCTGCGCGTGCTCCTCGGCAAGCATGCGCGTTCGCTCCTCGTCATGTCGCCCGCGCTGCTGAGCATACAACATCTGCTGATGTTGCCGAGCCTGGCGCTGTGCTTCGAGATGACGGTGACGAGTCTCCACCTCCTCCTGCGTCATGTTGGTACCCGCACCGCCGGCAACGTCTTGGGCTCCAGGGTGTCCCCGTTGCGGAAACTGCATTCCCGTAGAGAGCCCAAGCTGATGCATCTGGTACGCCTGCTGCTGCACTGGGTCCACCCACTCGCGTGCTGGTGCGGAAGTCGCAGGTGACGGCTGCCCGGCGAGGCCCGCATGCGTCGCCAACGCGCCCTGGGACGTGGCCGCCAGCTGCGCGAGCTGCCCAGGCGGTGCGTCCGAGGCGGTGGACGGTGCCCCCCCGCCGCGGCTCAGCGCCGCTGGCCGCTCCTGCAGCTGCCGATGCTGCAGCAGCAGCTGTTGCAGCTGCAATTGGCGGACCATGGCCAACTGCTGCTGCCGCAGGCGTTGCAGCTGCTCAGGACCCCCAGAGGCACCGGGCGGTGTCCACCCGCGCGCCTCAGGTTGTGCAGTCGCTGGTGCACCGGGAACGTTCGCTCCGTCTGGCCGCGCAGCCTGTACACCCGCCATGGCCAGCTGCGCCGCAATCTGGTCCACCGAGAGATGAGGCTGCTCCATCGTCTGTGACGTCAGACCGGGTTGCTGCTGCTCCTGGGACTGTGCCAATTGTTGCCGGCGGTGCATCGCGTACTGCTGCGCCAGGTACAACTGCCTCAGCTGCTGCGGGTCAAGGGATGGCCCTCCCACGGACGGAAGCACCGAGGCTTGGGGTGGCGCTACCCCAAGCGTACCACGCTCTCCCGGCCGCTGCGTGCCTGCGAGCCCGGAGCCCGCCCCAAACGCCGCTGTGCCCGGCACCATGCCGGCGGACGACGTCGTTGACACAATCGGCGGTGCCACACCCGGCTGCGACCCGTACGAATGAGCAGCAGCGGCGTGCGACGGCAACTCCTCAGCTCCTGGTGCCACACCCGCCGATGGGGCCGGTGCCAGCTGTCGCAGGCCGCTGGGCTGCGAGGGCGGGTGCCTCGCCGCGCCACGCTGCGGCGACGGCAACGCCTTGGCGGCTCCCACGACCGGCTTGGATACTTTGGGAGACGCCTTGCCTGCCGGCGACTGCTTGGCCGGTGGTCTCGCTTTCTTGGTCGCCTTGGTCCCCTTGATGCCCTTGGCCTTGGACGGCGGTGATGGCTTGGCATCTGGTGATTGCTTAGCATCCTTGAGCGATGGTCCTGCTTTCTGAGACGCGGCCTTGCTGCCTTTGGTCGTCTTTGTCGTTCTAGCGGGCCTGGCCGCCGCCACCACGAGGGGTGGCTGCGGCGGTTGCGACGGCGAAGTGGAAGCCCCCGGCAATGACGCAGAGCTGCTTTGAATGGCACCATCAAACGGCGGCTGGCCGGGGTACCCCGTCCCAAACGGAGCTCGCTCGCCCTGATGCGTGATGGCCGGCCGCGCTTGTAACCGCGGGGCTACCGGAGTCGGCTGCTGCTGCTGCTGCCGTGGCGCCGGCCCCTGGCCAGCCTGCTCGCCGCCCTGGTACTGCACGAAGGCCGACTCTAGTGACGGCTGCTGAGGTTGCCACTGTGGCTGCTGCGAGCTCTGCTCCATCAGCTGCAGTGAGTCGGATAGTTGCAGCCCCATGCTCGAAGGGGAAGCCTGCGACGCAGCAGGTTGAAGCATGACCTGTGGCGCCGCCTGTTGCTTTTGTTGTTGTTGTTGCTGCTGCTGCTGCTGCTGCCGCTCTTGTTGTTGTTGTTGTTGCTGCTGCTGCTGCTGTTGTTGTTGTCGTTGTTGTTGCTGTTGCTGTTGTTGGTGCTGCAACAAGTCCTCTTGTTGTCCCGACGCGCCTCCTTGAACCGGGTGATAGGGCTGCTGCAAGCCTTGTTGCCATCCGGAGAATGACCCACTGCCAAAGCCCGGCGGCTGCCCCGACCTTGGTAGTGCTTGTGACACTTGACCGTCACGAGGCGGGTCCCCGTACGAACCAGAGGGAGGTGACAGCTGCCCCGCAGGACCGGCATGGAAGATACCCTCAGCAGCACTTGGCGGCTGCGGTAGGTGGCCACTGCCGGCATCGAACTCCCCGCCCACCGTCGGCGCAATGTCCGCTCGCCCCCCACCAACGACCCCCGCATCGGGCCCGTCCACTGGCCCCTGTTGCAGCGGCTGCTGCTGCTGGCCCGCTTCAGCCTGCTTTGCAGCCGTCCGCACGCGACTCGCGCGCAGCCGCCTCGCGCGGGAGAGCAGCGCCGACCGCGAAACGTCCGCCGCCGTCTCGCCGTCACGGAGGATCTCGCTGATGTGAATGCCGCCAAACGAGACGGCCGTGTTGGGGGGCAGCCCGGATTTCGTCACCGCCGCCGACGGTGGCGGTGGCGGCGCGCCGCTGCCGCCACTGGCGCCCGACGGACTGCCGGGGACTGGCGGTGGTCGAGCGGCCGACGCGCCGGCCGAGGACGGGCGGGTCCCGCCCCCGCCGCCGCCGGCGCCACCGATGCCGTTGCCGCTCCCACTTGTCGCCCGCCCGGGGAGGCTAGCGCGCAAGGACGGACTCTCCCCGTCGTGGCCACGGGAAGCCGCCGAGGGGGTCGCCGACCGCGGAGTGTCAGAGTGCCGCACGGAGGGGGTGCTGTGCTGAGAGCGTTGCGGGGGGAGTGCCGTCGCGGGCGGACCGAACGAGCCATCAAAACCGGGCTGCCACTGCCCATCGTACGCAGAGTTCATCGCGGGCGGCGCCGATGAGACGAACGGCTGCGACCACTGCTGCATGTCTCCTGGTGGTGGCTGCTCCTGCGGCAACTGCCCTTGCCGCTGCTGTTGGAAATGCTGTTGGTGTTGGTGTTGTTGCGATTGCGGTTGGTGTTGGTGTTGTTGACCTTGATGCGGCGGCGGCGGCTGTTGCTGCTGCTGCTGCTGGTGCTGGTGCTGCTGGTGCTGGTGCTGCTGGTGCTGCTGCTGTTGCTGCTGCTGCTGCTGCTGTTGCTGCTGCTGCTGCTGCTGCTGCTGCTGCTGCTGCTGCTGCTGTTGATGCAGTTGGTAGCGCTGTTGTTGTTGATAGAGCTGACCCTCCTGCTGCTGCTGTTCTTGCCGTTGCTGCTGGTGTTGCAGTTGTTGTTGCTGTTGTTGTAGCTCATGGTGCCGGCGCTGCTGCACATCCGCTTGCTGCTGCAGTAGTCGTCGCTGCAGCTGCAGTTGTGTCTGGCGCTCTTGTTCCTGCTGGTTCTGCACGTTCTGCTGCTGCAGTGGTTGTCCTAATTGCTGCTGCTGCTGCTGCTGGTTCACGTGCTGCTGTGCATACGAAGCGGGCGTCGGAGTGGGTGTGCGGGAGCCCGGCGGCGCGCTGGGAAACCCAGTACGCCCGCCAGTATCGTAGCCCGCAGACTGCTGAGGCGCGGAACCCGCCGGCGGCCCCGAATAGTCGCCGCCCTGCGAAGTGGAGTACCGCCCGTCGGGGTAGTCCGGGTACATGTTGAGGCCCGACGAGGAGGTAGGGGGGAGGAAGTCAGGGGCCGGCGACGGTTGTCGCCGCGTCGCTGGATGCTGCTGCGCTTGCTGCTGCTGCGGTGGTGGCTGCGGCTGCGGCTGCGGCTGCGGCTGCGGCTGCGGCTGCGGCTGCCGCTGCGGTGACCAACCATAGGAAGGGTCACTAACCCCAAAGCTACCTCCGCCGCTCGACGCTGCCGCGTCCGCGCCAAACCCAGACCCCGCCTGGGACACGCCGCCGCCACCACTCCCACCAGGAGGCCCTCCCCCCAGTGGTCCCGACGATGGGTAGGCCTGTCCAGCCGCCGCGTAGCCGCCACCGCCAGCGTCGCCGCCACCACCATACTGGCCAGGTGCGCCGTAGCTGCCGCGCCCGTCGGCTCCGCCGCCAGCGACCATTGCCGCCGAGTGGGTCGTCACGGGCGCAAGGAAGGTGGCTGCGTCTGGCGGCGGCCCCGCTTGGGAGACTGCGCCCCAAAAGTCGGCGCCCAGGCCGGTGCCGCCCCCATCGTCTGGCGGGGCGCTGCCACCGCGGCTGCCACCCCCGGCAGCGCCTCCGCTGCCACTGCCATCTCGCTCCCCGCCACCGCCATAGTAGACTTGGGCGCCGTAGCCGAGCGACGGGTCCCGCGGTGGAAAGCCGACAGGGGGCTGCTGCGCGTGCGGCAAGAACAGGGGGTGGGAGGAAGACGGCTGCTGCTGCTGCTGCTGCTGCTGCTGTTGCTGCTGCTGTTGCTGCTGTAGCTGCTGCTGCTGCTGCTGCTGCTGCTGCTGCTGCTGCTGCTGCTGCTGCTGCTGCTGCAGTTGTTGTTGTTGTGACGGCGTGGCGGTGGCCACCGACGGGGACACTCCCCGCAGATACTGGAGCAGTTGCGCGCACCGGGGGTCGTTCACGGGCACGCCGGCTGAGAGGAGCTCCTGAATCCGGCGGGTAGCCTCCTGCGGCCCCGAGCTCATGGTAGCGACGCCAGGGTGAACACAAAGTGTGGGGGAAGACGCGGGAGCAGGAGGTGCGCCGTCGGGGGCCCCCACGCACAGCGGGGACGCAGGGCCACGGGGCAGCAGCAAGGCAGGGGAGACTCGTGTCGACCAAAAAAAAAAACAGGATACGAAAGAGTGACGGCCGCCGCCAGTCAATGCGGCGCTGCAGACGGCGTGGCGCGAGTGTGGGGTGGCGCCGCTGGCGCGGCGGGCGCGGGGTGAAGGGTGACGTGGCCGCACAGACGAGCACGGACGGGGCGGCCACTGGGAATGGCAGGCCGGGAGGAGGGGTGCTGTCAACCTTGCCGTGGTGTGCCGTTTGGCGTTTGGCGCGCCCGCGTCCAGCACGAGGACCCTTGCGGAACCCGTCAGGGAGGACTTCTTACCAAAATTGAGGTAGCAAGTTGTGATGACTCATGAATTCACCTCAAGTATTTCTGTAGTGTCTGGTCTTTGTCAAGTTGTGGGCAAGTCGGCGGTCCCGCAGCTGGCGCAGATTCTGACCGCTGTGCCGCTGGCTCTCGGTCCCCGCTTGTGGAAGATTGTGCGGCTGCCAGCCCGCGCCACGACGATGGGGCCCCGAACGGCCCCCCGTCTTGGCGCCGCCCGCGCCCGCCGCGTCCACGGTGGCTGGCGCTTTTGCCGCTCCCCCCATCGTGGCCGCCGCGTTTCGTCGCCCCCCCCCCCCCCCCCCCCGCCCCCCACACCATCACCCCCCGGCCCCCGCGCCACCCCCCCACCCCCCCCCCCCACCACGCCCCTGAGGGGGGGCC
>Ga0115030_1001254_pt1 | contig 11361 bp, 6 predicted proteins | sample SidtaG_4_FD_87174 | JGI IMG/M metagenome (GOLD analysis project Ga0115030, IMG submission 87174) | Marine algal microbial communities from Sidmouth, United Kingdom - Sidmouth_Male1 metaG | ecosystem: Host-associated > Algae > Red algae > Unclassified | place: Sidmouth, United Kingdom | collected... | reverse complement strand
ACTATCCGTTCTAAAGACATTGCTCAGCTTATAGAGGCAGTCGAAGATATGATTGCTTCAAAGGTCATTGCTGAGAACCCTAGCCTAAAGAAAGAGCAAATAGTAGTCGGTTTATCTGATATTGAGAAGGGAAGTGTCGGACTTCAATTCGCCTCCAGCATGGATGATCTGACGGCACTTGCAACCAAGGCGATCGCTTCATCTATTACAAAAGGTGATTTCTATTCACTTCCTCCGGACAGTGTCAAGTCACTTAAGACTATCTCGGCATTCACGAGGTCTCATGGGTGCGACGCTGAGATCTATGAATTGAACGGTAGTAAAAACCTATTGGCTGTCATCACACCTCACACAGAGATATCAGAGATCAAACCGATAAGGGGTGAAACGTCGATATACGGTACTGTCACACGGGTTGGAGGCTCGGATAGATCAACTATTCAAATTAGAACAATTGAAGAAGGACGCTTACTCTATTGTACTGCTAGCAGATATCACGTAAAAATAGCGGCAAAGCATCTATACCAAAGAATTGGCTTGATTGGAGTAGCGGAGTGGGACGCTAAAACCTTTGAAATAAGATCTTTTGACGTGAAAGACATCTCTAATTATGAACACGCTCCTTTAACTGAGGCATTCGAGTCGATCTCAGACAGCTATGGGCCAGAATTTGATACGATTGAAGATGTAGATGCTTTTGTCCGCGAGATCAGGAGCGGCGTTTGAAGGGGCTTCCTTTAGTCGATGACAGTCGTATGCTTAGACACCAATATTCTGATTTGGGGATTTAAGAAGGAAGCTTCTATAGGGCAAGAAAGCATGATATTGAAGGCGGAGCATCTGATTCGCTCTCTGACAGAAAGCAAAACTGATATCATTATTCCTTCTCTCGTTCTAGCAGAACTTTTGATGGCTGTAGAGGAAGAGAACTATGGCGACTTCCTATCCAATATGAACAAACAGTTCATGATTGTCCCCTTCGATACGAGAGCTGCCTTTCACTATGGGAAGATATGGAAGCAATGGAAAGAACAAACTACTCAAAGCAATCAAAAGAAATCGGACAAACCTACGAGAACTAAGATGAAAACAGACTTCATGATAGTTGCTACGGCAATATCTAGAAAAGCTGAATGCATCTATAGCAAAGATAGCGACATCATCAACTTCTCGGAAGGGCGCATAGAGGTCAAGGATTTGCCGCCGATTCATCAGCAGGGCAGTCTAATCTAGACGTGCGCTCTAACGGTGAAGCTGCTTCATAGCAAGCAGACTGGCCTAATTAAACCGCCTAATTGAACCGACCGCTTCATAGGCTGATCCCACCCGTTCGCGGATCGTTCGACAAGGCGCGATCGCCTCCAAGTAGATCGTTTACCATAAAAAAGATCAAGCGCTACCAAGCTCCGGTTCTTTCTGCTGCCCCACCCTATCCATGCCAAAGAAAAGATTCGATATCCAAGCCCCCTTCGAGCCCGCAGGCGATCAGCCTCAAGCCATCAAGCAGCTCGTCAAAGGAATCAAGGCACAGCAAGAATACCAAACGCTTCTAGGCGCAACTGGCACTGGCAAGACGCACACGATCGCCCGCACGATTGATCAGGTTGGCAAGCCGACACTGATGCTAGCCCACAACAAGACGCTCGCCGCACAGCTCTGCAACGAACTGCGCGAGTTCTTTCCAGACAACTCAGTCGAATACTTCATCAGCTACTACGACTACTACCAGCCCGAAGCCTACATCCCCGTCACCGATACCTATATTCAAAAGACCTCTTCTATCAACGATGAGATCGACATGCTGCGGCACTCGGCAACGCGATCGCTGTTCGAGCGTACGGACGTAATCGTAGTCGCCTCCATCAGCTGCATTTATGGCCTGGGCATTCCGTCTGAATATCTCAATGCTTCGATTCCTTTGCGAGTAGGCGCAGAAACGAACCAGCGTCAGGTGCTGCGCGATTTAGCCTCGGTGCAATACACCCGCAATGACCTAGAGATGGGTCGCGGTCGCTTTCGCGTAAAGGGCGACGTGCTCGAAATTGGCCCCGCCTACGAAGATCGGGTGATTCGTGTAGAGTTCTTCGGCGATGAGATTGACGCGATTCGCTACATCGATCCGGTGACAGGGGCGACGCTACAGAGTATGGACACGCTCAACGTTTATCCGGCCCGTCACTTTGTCACTCCAGATGACAAGCTAGAAGCTGCCTGTCAAGGTATTCGCGCCGAGCTGAAAGAACAGCTTGAATTTTTAGAGAGTCACGGCAAACTGCTAGAAGCGCAAAGGCTAGAGCAGCGGACTCGCTACGACCTAGAAATGCTCGAAGAGGTCGGCTATTGCAACGGGGTGGAGAACTACACTCGTCACCTCGCGGGTCGCTTGCCCGGTGCCCCGCCTGAGTGCCTGCTAGACTACTTTCCGCATGATGAATGGCTGCTAGCGGTAGATGAGTCTCACGTGACGGTGCCTCAGATTCGCGCTATGTACAACGGCGATCAGGCTCGGAAGAGAGTACTGATCGACCACGGATTCAGGTTGCCTAGCGCTGCCGATAACCGTCCGCTAAAGGCGGAAGAATTCTGGAACAAGGTCAATCAGTGCATCTTTGTCTCAGCGACGCCAGGGGACTGGGAGATAGGGTTATCAGAAGGTCACGTCGTAGACCAAATTATTCGTCCTACAGGGGTGCTTGATCCTGAGATTGCGGTGCGGCCTTCCGATGGGCAAGTGGACGATTTGCTCGGTGAGATTCGCGTCCGGGCGGCGAAAGATGAGCGTACGCTAGTGACCACGCTGACTAAGCGGATGGCTGAGGATCTGACCGACTATTTTAACGAACATGGTGTTCGGGTTCGCTATCTGCACTCAGAGGTGCATTCGATTGAGCGAATTGAGATTATTCAAGATCTGCGCAATGGCGTGTTTGATGTGCTGATCGGGGTTAACCTGCTGCGAGAAGGTTTGGATCTGCCTGAAGTCTCGCTGGTGGCTATTCTGGATGCGGATAAAGAGGGATTTCTGAGGGCGCAGCGATCGCTAATCCAGACCATTGGCCGCGCGGCTCGTCATATCGAAGGCAAGGCCATCCTCTACGCCGATAATATGACTGAGAGTATGGAAAAGGCGATCAGCGAAACCGAACGTCGCCGGACGATTCAAGAGGCCTATAACCAGGAGCATGGGATTACGCCAACGGCTATTATCCGGCGTAATTCAAACTCGATTCTCTCCTTCTTGGATGTGTCTCGCCGCCTGAATGCTGAGGAACTAGAACAGGCTGTTAGCCATAGCGATGAGCTGCCGCTAGAAGACATTCCAGCGCTGATCGGTCAGCTAGAGACCAAGATGAAAGAAGCGGCCAAAGAATTAAAGTTTGAGGAAGCCAGTGAGTTTCGAGATCGGATCAAGCATCTGCGCGATCGCCTGCTCGGAAAACACAAAGCGCCCTTCAAACAGGAACAGGAGAAAGAGCGAAGTCGCTGACCAGCCCGATTTTTTGGGAGTGGGAACGTCTACTTCCTCAATAACGCCTGATATAGCCTGGGATAGACACCTACTCTAGAGGTGTCTGGCGAAAAATATAGTAACGTTTGTGTGCAAGAGAAACTCATCTCGAAATAAAAAATGTATAAGAGATAATAAGCGTAATATCCATCGGCTAATTTCCCTAGTATGGCAGACTCAGTTCCGGACTTTTTTATTGTCGGTATCGGTGCTTCAGCCGGTGGTATTCAAGCGCTAGAAGAATTTTTCTCTAACATCTCTGACTATCCGAATGCGGCGTTTGTGGTTGTACAGCACCTGTCGCCCGATTTTCGCAGCATGATGAGCGAAATTTTGCAGCGCAAGACGGTGATGCAGGTGCGCCAGGTAGTAGAGGGAATGCCCGTCCAGGCAGGCACGGTGTATGTGATGCCGCCAGGAAAGAACATGCTGCTGCGCAATCGGCACTTTGGCTTGGTTGATCGCGCTGCGCACTTGAACTATCCGATCAATCTTTTCTTTGAGTCGATGGCGAACGACTTCGCTGCGCGAGCCATCGGAGTAGTGCTCACTGGTGGCGGCAGTGATGGCGCAGAAGGGCTACAGCAGATCAGCCGCTCAGGCGGGGTCGTGCTTGCCCAAACGCCAGAATCGGCTCAGTTTAGCAGTATGCCGACCAACGCGATCGCCTCTGGCATCATCGACAAAATTCTATCGCCCGCAGAACTTGCCCAAGCCGTTTACGATATCGTCCGATTTACCTACGATCAGGAGTCTGCGGAAGATTCTGGTGAGACCAGAGCAGAAGCTTTCATTAGCCCAGCCGCACTAGAAGAGATTATCGGGATCTTGGCTGACCAGTCCGATATTGACTTCTCAGACTATAAAACCAACACGCTTAGACGCCGAACGTATCATCGCTGCGCTCTAAACCACTGTAGAAATATTGCCAAATACATCGATATTCTGTCCGGTTCAGAAGAAGAGCGTAAGCTGCTTCGCCAAAGTCTGCTAATTGGCGCGACCCGGTTTTTCCGGGACGGAACTCCCTGGATTCAGCTAGAAAAGAAGATTCTACCGGCGCTGATAGGAGAGATAGAAGAGGATAAGCCGCTACGGATATGGGCTAGCGCCTGCTCTACTGGTGAAGAAGCCTACAGCATTGCAATGACTGTTGTCGATACGCTAGAAGCTCTAGGCAAGCAGCTAAAGGTCAAGATTTTTGCGACTGACATCGATACACAGGCGCTTTCTTTCGCGGCTAAAGGAGCCTACCCTCTCACCGTCGCTAACGAGATCTCCCCTGATCGCTTAGAGCGCTACTTCGACAGAGTTGATAGTACCTACAAGGTCAAGCGCTATCTGCGAGAGATGCTAATCTTCGCACCGCACGATCTAACCAAGAACGCCGGATTCTCGAAGATGCATCTGGTGAGCTGTCGTAATGTGCTGATCTATATGAAGCCTGCGCTTCAGCAGCAGGTATTGCGATTGTTACACTTCACGCTTGCTCCTGAGGGAGTTCTGTTCTTAGGAAACTCCGAAACACTTGGAAAACACGCCGAAGACTTTGAGACGATCAATGCTGAAAGCAGACTGTATCGAAAGCAAAAGAATGGACGCAGGCTGCTGCCTGGCATGAATGTTCAGCCTAGTATGACAACCTTTCGGTCGCAAAAGCGTGTGCGAGAAAGATATGCGAAAGATGAACAAATAGTAGCCACCGCCTTCCAATATGCGTTTGGCGATCGCAAGGCAACCTGTTTACTAGTTGATCAAGACAATCATCTGGTGCGAATTTTTCACAACTCCGCGCAGCTATTGGAGCTGTCTGTGGGTGAAGTGAGAATGAAGGTGGTTGATATGGTGCCAAGAGCGCTGCGCCTGCCGCTAGAGACTGCGCTTCATCGAGCTAGGCGAGAAAAGGGATCCGTTCTCTACACTGGCATTCAGACAACAAAAGATAACACAGTATATTCTGTTGATCTACGAATAGGGCTTCAGTCAGAGAACGATAGAGACGACTCACTTTTAGTTGTTGTTTTAGAAATAGTCAACAACTCTTCTACATTGGCGTCGCCATCGTGTGAGATTTCAGCAGACGCAGAAGAGCAAATTACTTCGCTAGAATATGAGCTTAGACAAACAAAAGAGAATTTGCAGGTCACGATTGAAGAGTTAGAGACTATCAACGAAGAGCAGCAAGCCACCAACGAAGAACTGCTAGCATCCAACGAAGAGCTGCAAAGTACCAACGAAGAAATGCAATCTGTGAATGAGGAGCTGTACACCGTCAACAGCGAGTATCAGCGAAAGATAGACGAATTAGTTCAGCTCAACGAAGATATTGACAATCTGCTGCGCACGACCAACATTGGCGTTGTCTTTCTAGATCCTAACTTAAACATTAGAAAGTTTACGCCAGCTGCCGCTGATGTGGTTCATCTCAGGCAGGGTGATGTTGATCGGCCTATCTCGAACTTCACCAGTCGCCTAGTTGATACAGATTTGGAGTCTTTAGCAAGAGACGTTTTGGCGAATCAATCTCTGATAGAAAGAGAGGTTGAGAACGCGGATACTCACGAGTCTCTGCTGTTAAGGGCCTATCCCTATATCAAAGCAGACGATGAGCTAGATGGCGTAGTCCTGACCTTTTTAGAAGTCACTGAGCTAAAGCGAGTGCAGCTAGAGCTAGAAGAAAGTAACGCGCTTTTAGAAACGGTTTATGCCACTAGCCCGTTAGGTTTTGCACTGCATGATGAGCATCTGCGCTTTGTGCGGATCAACCAAACGCTGGCGGAGATAGACCAGGTATCAGTCGAAGATCATATTGGTAAAACAACGGCTGAAGTTCTACCCTCTGCGGTCGGAGAGAAGGCGATGGCCTTGCACAAGCAGGTACTAGAAACCGGAGAGCCAATTCTGGACTATCAGTTTGAAGGTACGCTGCCCATGAGCCCAGATAATTATCGCTACTGGCTCGCTAGCTACTTTCCAGTAGAGCTGAACAACGGTCGGCGCTGGGTTGCGGGCGTTGTCAACGAAATTACCGCAATCAAAGCTGTCCAGACGCAGCTACAGGATAGCCGCAACTTCGTTAGTCGGCTGTCTGAGTCCAATCCAGGCATTATCTACATTTACGATATTCCCTCTAGATCAACTACGTATCTAAACTCTTCGGTGACCAAGATATTGGGATATACCCCAGAAGAGATTCGGGCGATGGGCGATCGCGCCATCACGACGCTAGTACATCCCAAAGATATGAAAGCAGTCGGACAGTACTACCAGCGCTTTGTAGACAACCAGGTAGAGGCCCTAGAAACCGAGCTGCGTATTCGCCACAAAGATGGCCGCTGGCTGTGGATAGTGCTACGCAGCGTTACTTTTGATGTGAGCGAGACGGGTACCATCCGACAGGTATTAGGATTAGCCACTGATATCACGTCGATAAAAACGACTGAGCGCCGCCTGAAAAAGCAAAAACAGGCTTTAGAAGATGCGATCGCCACCGCCCAAGCTGCCGATTCTGCCAACCAGGCAAAGTCTGAATTTCTGGCCAACATGAGTCACGAAATCCGCACGCCGATGAACTTGATTCTAGGCACTAGCCAGCTACTAGAGCGCACCAGCCTCAACGAGCGGCAGCAGAATTTACTAGAGGTGCTACAGCGCAACGGTCAAACTCTGCTGACTTTGATCAACGATATATTGGACCTTTCTAAACTAGAGGCACAGGAGCTACGCATTACCTGCAAGCCATTCAATCTGTCTGATCTGTTAGAAACTACATTTGCCAACTTCGTGCCAGCAGCAGAAGAGAAAGGGCTAGAAATGAAGTTAGAGATGGATAGCTCCATACCTGAGCTAGTAGTGGGAGATAGCTTTCGGCTACAGCAGGTGCTGCGTAATCTGTTGGGAAATGCGCTCAAATTTACCGCCAAAGGAAGCGTGTGTTTGCGATCGCAACACATCGAAGCCACATCCGAACCCGCAAAAGTCCGCTTCAGCATCATCGATACGGGCGTAGGCATTGATGCTGGCGCTCAAGAGAATCTGTTCGAGCCCTTCATTCAGGCCGATAATTCTAGCACTCGTCAGTATGGCGGTACGGGGCTAGGGCTGACCATCTGTCGTCGGATTGTTGAGCTGATGGATGGTGACATCGGCGTTGAAAGTGAGCTGGATAAAGGCAGCAGATTCTGGTTTGTGATTCCCTTAGAAGAAGCAGGCGATCGCGAAAGTATCTCAGAAGACAAGGACGCTAGCACACCCGCAGAAGGCAAGCCCGGTAGAAGTCAGGTGCGGATTTTGGTAGCTGAAGACAATATCGACAATCGAGATCTCTTGGTTATGCTGCTAGAAGATTTAGGCTACGACAATGTAACTACAGTAGAAAACGGCCAGCAGGCTTTAGTCAAAGCAGAGGCTGAGTCGTTTGATTTGGTTTTGATGGACTGTCAAATGCCCGTATTAGACGGATATGAAGCGACGAGAAAACTGAGGCAGCAAGATTCGAATAACAGCCATATTCCTGTGATTGCGATCACCGCTAATGCGATGCAAGGCGATCGCGATAAATGTCTAGCGGCTGGCATGAATGACTACATCACCAAACCCTTTATCAGTGAAGTCATTGAGAATGCACTGACCCAGTGGAGTAGCTAGCCCTGAGGCAGCAAAGACAATAGGGCGACCAGATTGGCGCAGGCACAGTCACATCAATTTTGGGAATTCTATCGGAGAGAGCTGGCTATTGGACTAGCCACCTGAAAAGTGTAGGAACCTCGACTTGTGACCCCCATAGGAAGCCACAGCCAGCAGCCGGATGATGTGCGATCGCCTAGCGTCTCACAGTCGCCAGAAGTGATAAACAAGTTGAAGTCATTGTTTCTGCGTCTATTTCCAGAAAAGATGCGCCTAGATTTTACAGTGATTATTCCTACCTACAATGGCGCAGACAGAATCGGTGCTGTGCTAGAGCGGCTACGCTGTCAAATTGGCACCAATCAAATCGCCTGGGAAGTCATCGTAATTGATAACAACAGCCGCGACACGACTGCTGATGTTGTCCGACAGTATCAGCAGCGGTGGCCACAGCGCATTCCCTTGCGCTACGAGTTTGAACCGAAGCAGGGAGCAGGCTACGCCCGTCAGCGAGGCATCGAGTCTGCCAACAGTCCGCTAGTCGGCAATCTAGACGATGACAACCTACCCTGGCCAAACTGGGTCCGCTCAGCCTATCAATTTGGCAAATCTCATCCCGAAATTGGCGTCTACGGCAGCCGAATTCAAGGCCGATTTTCAAGCGAGCCGCCTGCTAACTTTGAGCGGATTGCTGCTCTGTTAGCGCTAACCGATCGGGGTACTCAGTCAATTCCTTACTGTCCAGAAGCAAAGATATTGCCACCTGGCGCTGGCCTCGTTGTTCGTCGGCAGGCTTGGTTAGACAACGTACCAGAAGAGCGAATGCTAGCCGATAAGTTTGGCGAAAGAGAAGCAGGCGAAGATCTAGAAGCTGTTTTACGCATCCAGCAGGCTGGCTGGCCAGTTTGGTACAACGCGCAGATGTGGATGCATCACGAGATTCCGGAAGAGCGCTTAACTCGCGACTATCTAACGACGCTCTGCTGGGGGATTGGTCTTAGCCGCTATCACACCCGTATGCTCAGCTTTGCTAGATGGAAAAGGCCGCTGATGGTTTTACCATACGCTGCAAATGACTTTAGAAAGATTGTTGTCCATCTCTGTCGCTATCGCCGCCTAGTGGTGACAGATACCGTGACCGCTAGTGAAATGAGATTGTACATAGCGAGTTTGATCAGCCCACTCCATAGCTGGTACCGGATGTTTAAGCAAAAAGCAGCAGGCACATGAACTGGCCGCGATTCAAGCTGACGCTGGAGCGATTTGAACAAGTCAACGCTGAAGCGAACGCACTCTATCCATTGGCCAATAGATCTTGTAAGCCTTGCCAATAATGTCTTCTCTCGGTAAGAATCCCCACACATGAGAATCGCCGCTCGCATTTCGATTGTCACCTAGAACAAAGTACGACTCTTGCGGAACTAGTTCTGGCCCCCACTGATAGCCGATAGCCACGCTGACATATTCTTCTTCTAGAGGCTGTTGATTAATCCATACCTCACCCTCTCGAACTTCAACGGTTTGACCCGGCAGTCCAATCACTCGTTTCACAAACAAAGTTTCAGGATCGGCTTCGAGCGTCGCTATAGCTTCAGGCGGTGCCCTGAAAACAACAATGTCTTTGGACTGTGGCTGATAGAGTAGATCGCGGCTAACGAAAGTGCGATCGCCCACCTGCAAAGTCGGCACCATCGACTCGCTCGGCACAATGCACTGTAAGACTGCCTGGTCTATCCACATCGGCATGCTACCGACTCCTAGCCGTAGTAGCAGGCTCCCTAGCACCACCACCGCCAGCATCCTTCCCGATCTGCTAGGCGTTTGCATCGGACTTGATGGCGCACTTCGATAGGCATGATAGCCAGCCACCGACCACACGGTGCAGGCAATCGGCAGCAGCCCAGGCCAGCTATTTGCCATCATCGCCAGACTCACCCCCACCGCCAGAAATAGTCCCCCTACGACTGCCTGCCCCAGATACCACTGACCTAGCCCTGGCAAAATCTGCGAGAGAAAAACTCCATACCAAACATCTTGTCCCTGCCGCTTATTCCCGAGCGGATACAGCGGTCGTCCCACCGTCGCAAACGCATCCCACACGTTGAGCAGATACACAGCTACTGCCGCACCTATCAGCCAAAACGCTTTGGCCGTACTACCCTCTGCGTCAAACAGAGACCACAGTGAGTGAAAGACCAAAACAACAAAGACAGAGAGTATAACAATAGCCTTTGTCCACTGGTCGCCGTACCGCTGACCCAACCCAGGAACAATACCAGAGAGGTTAACGGCCAGCCAGCAGTCTTTCACTGGTCGTCTTACTTTCATTAGATCTTCTCAAAAAATGCGCATACAAAGGAGGTTTGGGCTTTCTCTCACTTCAAGAAAAACGAGAGCACGGCAAGCCACGGTATGTGACGCTGAGCAGAGACAAGCTACACCCCTACCAGACGGTGCGTTACCTCTCAGTAATTGCCTTAGTTGATAGTTCTTAGCAACCTGTCTAGGCTAGGCCCTGTTGCTGCCTGTGGCCCAGTGGTTGGATCTTCGAATTCGCTGTGGTTAATCTCATGGGTGCGCAAGCTCTCAGCCAATCCGCTCGCGTTCTCTTTGAGCATTACGGTCACCGCACCAGTTTGCAGCTCACCGTTCTCATTCGGAATCAGCTCTATTAAATATGCGTAGAGATCGCCTTCTAAGAGCTGCGATCGCATTGCGCTAGTCGTCCCCCGATCCTCTGGGCGACCCATCGAGAAGACCAGCAGCGGCTCAGCCCGCCGATAGTCAGCAAATATCTCCGCGCCATAAATCGAGCGCAGCGAATCCTCCAGCCTCGGAATGCTTACCCCGCTGACAATATCCACCAGCGTCAGCTTCTCCGTATGAATCATCACCTCTTCACCGGAATGCCGCCGCACTAGCAGACTCTCTGTGCCCCCTCCCGGCGCAAACACCGATCCGTGAAACGTATACCGGCGAGCAGGCGTACTCTCTCTTCTAATAGACAGTCCTTCTGACGGCAAAGCTCTCAAAGTCGGATGGGCCTGCATCCACGCCGCAGCTTCGTTAATAGTTTGACCTGGCAGCGCCTCGACGCGGTCTGCAAAAACGGTAGCCCCCAAGCCAATCCCCGTCAAAGTCATTCCAGCCGCCAGTCCAAACCGCAAAAGCTTGTGCATAGTGTCAAATTTATAGCGTCAAACTATAGGGAGCCAAATCCCTTCTTT
>Ga0115030_1001253_pt1 | contig 11362 bp, 4 predicted proteins | sample SidtaG_4_FD_87174 | JGI IMG/M metagenome (GOLD analysis project Ga0115030, IMG submission 87174) | Marine algal microbial communities from Sidmouth, United Kingdom - Sidmouth_Male1 metaG | ecosystem: Host-associated > Algae > Red algae > Unclassified | place: Sidmouth, United Kingdom | collected... | reverse complement strand
GCGGGGGGGCGGTGGGGGGCGCCCGGCGGGGGGCCGGGGCGGGGGGCCGCGCGGGGCGCGCCCCCGGGGGGGGGGGGGGGGGGGGGGGGGGGGGGGCGCCCGGCGGCCGCCGCCGGCGACGCCATGCCCGTCCCGCTCAACGCGCGGGTGTTTCGGGATTCGTATGCCAACTATGCGGGGGGGGTTGCCGGCCGTGTCGTACCGCGCGCAGCTGCCAGAGGGGGGTTGGGGCGGGGGCAGCGGCGGTGGCAGCGGCGGTGGCGGCAACCTTGGGGGGGGGGGGTCTGCGGACGGCGGCGGCGGCGGCGGCGGCGGCGGCCGCAGCCGCGTCGGTGGCAGACGCGCCAAGCGCCGCTCTTCATCCGACCCGGACAGTGGGAGCGATGACGGGGTGCCCTCGTCGGCGAGCAGTGACAGCTTTGGGCCGGCCTCCTCGAACGGCGCGTACGAGAGTGACGACGGGGCGCCGCCGCCGCCGCGCGGTGCGCCTGCGGTGCAGGCGCCCGCGGCGCGCCCCGCGGTGCCGCCGCCGGCGGCGCGCCCCGCGGTGCCGCCGCCGCTGACGCGCGTCGCGGCACCCACCGCCACGGCCGCCACGGCGGGTCCCCCCCCCCCGCGCTCCGCCGGCGGCGCGGAGGAGGCCCTCGACGCGGCCGCCGACGGGGACTCGGGTGGGGATTCCGAGTCGGACGGCGTGCCGACTCCCCCCCCGCCGCCCAAGCGCGGCGTCTTGGTCGTGGTCACCCCAACGTCGGCGCGCCCGCCGCCGCCGCCGCCCCCCCCCGCGCCCGTGGTGGTGCTCCGTGGCGCGCCGCCGCGGCGGGGCTTGATCGCCTCGGAGGTGCTGGGCGGCCCCTCGGACCGGGGCGTCGCCATGCCCGTGCCGCTCGTGGTGCTGCCGAGGGCGCTGGCGGGTGCTGCCGCGCCCGCCGCGTCGGGCGCCTTGTCCCCGTCGACGGGTCGCGCCGGTGGCGCGGGTGTGACGCCTCGCGCCAGCGGGGCCGGCCTGTCGGCCGCCCGCGGGGGTGGCGACGCTGCCAAGGCGGCCGCAACGCCCGGCCGCCCTGCCGTCGCTGTCCTTCGGGGCGCGCCCCCGCGGCCCGGCCTCCTTGCGAGTAACGTCCTCGGCGTCAAGGCTGGCGGGGAGGGTGGCGAGGTGCCCGCCTCGGTGGCGCCCTCCCCAAAATCCAAGGTCGTGGTTAGCCGCGGCATACCGCCGCGGCCGGGCCTGTCGGTCGCGTCTGTTATGGGCGGCTCGGCTGGCGGCGGCGGCGGCGGCGGCGGCAGCGGTGACGCGGTGCGGCCCGGCCTCCTTGCCAGCAACGCCCTCGGCGCCAAGGCTGGCGGGGAGGGCGGCGAGGTGCCCGCCTCGGCGGTGGCGGCACCCAAACCCAAGGCGCTGGTCAGCCGCGGTATGCCACCGCGGCCGGGTCTGTCGGTCGCGTCCGTAGTGGGCGGGTTGCCTGGCGAGGCTGGCGGCGGGTGTGGCGGCGACGGGAGGCGGTTGGCAGATAGTGGGCGCAGCGGCAGCAGCGTCACGGACGGCTGCTCGTCGGCTTCGCAGTCGCTCGAGCGGCTGACGCTGCCCACGAGTGGGGCGGAGGCGCCCGTCGCCGCGGCGTCGTCACTGGGCAGTGGGCGCCGGGCGGTGGGCCAACCGCTGCGGGGGGAGGGACCACGGGCGGCGCCGCCGCCGCCGACGTCGGAAGCATTGACGGCGCCATCGTCTCCCGTGTCCCCGCCCGCCGAAGCGTCGGCCGCGCTGGTGGCCGCCCCGGCGGCCGCCAAGGCGTTGGCGCACGCGGCGGCCGGCGGCGCCGCGTCCGACTCGGATGCGAGCAGCTGGGAGACGTGCTCAGAGTCGGACGAGGAGCGGGTGCCGTCCAAGCGGCGTGCCGCTCGTGCGGCCGCGGCTGCTGCCGCGGCTGCCGCTGCCGTGCCGCCCGTGGGGCCCGCCGCGGCGGCGGCGGAGCCCGAGGCCAACCCCGTGGCGGCGGCGGCGGCGCCACCCGCCGCCGCGGCGGCCGCCAAGCCGCCCGTGGCCCGCTCAGCGGCGGCCGCCGGGCCGCCCGTCAAGACCCAGTCCACGGGCCCGGGCGGCGCCGTGCCGGTCGCCGCACCGCGGCCGCTCAACACCAAGTCGTTGGTGGCGCCCGAGGCCAAGCCGCCGGCCGGCGGCGGCTCGCCGCCGCGCGCCGCGGCCGCCGCCACGTCTGCCGAGCTCTTTTCGCCCGTCGCGGCGGGGGAGGACGCGACCGAATCGCCGGCGCCCGCCCCGTTGGGCGGCTTTGAGCCGCTCGGCAGCAACTCGGCGGCCATGGCCATTGAGCCGGCGGCGCCCGAGGAGGGGGGATTGAGCAAAGCGTCGCGGTCCCGCGTCGGGGGCGGACCCCTGAGCTTTGGGCCCACCAGCGTCGGCCTCGACCGGGCGGCGGGGTCGGAGCGCTCGAGTGGCGGCACGTTGGGGCGCCTGGGGCGCCTGTCCCCCGGGCGCAACGTGCCCGTCGGCGTTGGCCACGCTTGGGGGGGGGGGGGGGGGGGCGTCTCTGCCGGGGCGGCGGCGGGCGCGGCGCCGCCACGGGCGGGCGCCGGGGTGCCTGCCGGGCGGCCGCGCAACGCTGTCGGCCGCATGCTGTCGTTCAGCAAGGACAAGGGTGGGGCGGCGGGGGGCAAGGGCGGTAAAGCGGACGGCGGCAAAGGCGACGGTGGCAAGGCCACCGACGCCCCGGCCTCGCACCGGTCGTCCAACCCGATGGTCCGCCTCGTCTCGTTTAACCGCAACAAGGAGGGCAAGAAGGGCTCCCACGACGAGGAGAAGGACGGCCCGCCCGGTGGTGGGGGCGTCGGCAAGTCGAGCCACGGCGGGGGCATCATTGGGCTGGCGCGCTCCATCTCCACCCGCCGGGACAAGAAGGAGTCGCACCGCCGCAAGCAGAGGGAAAAGGACAAGGAGGAGGCTGCGCGGGCGGCGGCAGCGGCGGCAGCGGCGGCGACGGCGGCGGCGCCCCTGGCGCACTCGCCCGACGCCAGGCAACTCGGCCCGTCGATGGTGGCTGTGGACGGTCTCGACGTCACGTCGCCGGTCAGCAGCCGCGCGTCCACCTCGTCCCGCGCCATCTGCTCGCCGGCCGAGGGCAGCGGCGAAGCCGACGGCACCGCCGGCAGGTGCGCCTCGCGGGGCGCCCCCAAGGATTGCGCTGCCGACCTTGACGATGAGTTGGACTCGGCGCCGCAGACGCGGCGTGCGTCGGAGCGCGCGACGACGACGGGGTTTGCCAGCCGCCCCAGCGGGCGGCTGCTGAGCTTCCGCAGCGGCAGGGAGAAGAAGGAGGCCAAGGCGGCCAAGGACGGGGCGGACGGGGCGCCCAAGGAGGACAAGAAATCCAAGAGCCGCGCGTCCGTGTCGGGGCTCGTCAGGAGCGTCAGCCGCCGAAAGGATAAGGAGTCCAAGACGGGCGGACGGGGGCCGGGCGGCAGCGTCATCTCCCCCTTGTCGTCGACGGGCAGCAGCATCAAGTCCCCGCCCTCGTCGGCGTATGGCGTGCGGTCACCGACCAGCGACGGCATGTCGTGGGCGGACCTCAACACCTCGGAGGTCAAAAAGGCCGCCCACCTGGACGTGGCCGTCCGCATCCCCGTGCTCATCCCCGCTCCCTACTCTGGCCCCGCCTCCAAATCCAACTGGCACGTCAACTTCTTGACCATGCCGCACAACGCGCTGCGGCGGGAAGTGTCGGACCTGTACGAGATGCTCCTCGCAATGGTCGAGTTTGGTGGGGGCCTCAAGAAGGCTGACTTTCGTGACCTCCGCTCCTGGTGGTCCGTTTTTGCCCGCTTTGCCCGTGACTGGCTGGACGTGGAGAAGCGGCTCCTCTTCCCCTGGGTCAACGCCACGGGCGCGCACGACTGGGAGCTGCAAGCGACGCTGCGGGAGTTGCGGACGACCAAGGAGTTTATCGACATGAAGCTCGACGAGCTCGCCATCTACCTCGACGGCTTTGAGTCGATGCCCCCGACCGAAATGTTTTCGCTCCTGTACAAGTGCGTCGACACCCTTGCGCCGCGGCTCATGGGGTACTTTGGCACCCAGGAGCGGTTCTTCCCGGCCAACATCCGCGCCACCTACTCGGCGGATGACGTGGTGCGGCTTGAGAAGGAGATGGTCGAGGCGCTCCTCCACGGGCCGCCCGCGGGGCCTGCGGGCGGCGGCAGGTCAACGACCGGCGGGAGCGGGCAAGACTCGCTGTGCGCCCTGTCCCGCGGGATGACCGACGCAAAGCACCTCAAGGTGTGGGTGCAGCGCAACCTGTCGGCAACCGCCCGGCTGTCGTACGGCAAGTGGGTCAAGAGCTTTAACGAGAGCCACCGGGGGGTCGTGCGCAACTTTAAGGAGCGTGCGCCAACGGCAGCGTGATAGCACTACACTCTTTGTGACCGCTCTTGTGCCGTCTTGTCTGCACCGTCGTGTTTGCACTGGTTGATGCTCAATCCGGAACGACCAGCGAGCGCGGCTTGTAGACTGATGCGACTACCTGATCGCCCTCGGCTCACACCGTCGGCGCAGACAGGCCGCTGAAAGGCGGGTGCCGGGCGGTGTGAGCGCCCCAAACTGCGGCCGTGCCGCCCTCTTTCCCACAGTCCCCAGGCGCTTGCACACCCCCGCGCAGATTCCGCACCAGACGCTCCTCTTGTACACTCCCAACCCGCGTCACGGCTCGGCGGGATTCCGCCCCCCCCTCACGGCGCCAGCGGCGCGTCGGTTGCATTGACAATCTCCCGCACGACCCCCCGCGCGCCGCCGTCCCCAAGCAGCACCTCCACGCCCGGCGCCGCCGCCCCCCCCTTCTTACGCATGTAGGCCAGCGCCCACGCGCCCCCCCCCGCGAGCGGCACCACACTCGTCACCGCCCCCGCCGCCTTGGCGCCCGCGTCCGCACCGACGGTCCGCACCGCGTCGCCTGGGGCAATGGCCAACGGGGCGCCCCCCCCGGGCGCGGCCCCCACATCCACACCGAACAAGAGCGCCCGCACGCCGTCATAGGTGCGGAGCCGCGCGATCGTCTCTTGGCCGAGGTAGCAGCCCTTGTCAAACGAGACGGCGCCCCACAGGCGCGCCTCGAGGGGGTTGTGCCCGTCGCTAATCTCCGCGCCGGCCGTCGGGACGCCCGCCCACACGCGGAGGGCGGCGACTTCGGCGGCGTCGAGGGCGGGGATGCCCTCCGCGGCGGCGGCGGCGGCGGCCGCCGCGGCGCCGCCGCCGGGGGGGCGACGCGCGAGCACCCGGTAGCCGGGCACGCCGAGGCCGCTGCCGCCCAGGAGGGCGGCGCCGGCCAACCACGGCTCCCCGTCCGCGCCGGCGCCGGCCGCGTCGTCGCCCCCCCCGACAGCCACCCACGCGCCGTCGCCGGGGGGGGCGGCGACGGTCGGGAGCGCCGCCAGGTGTGCCGCCGCCCCGCCCCCAACCACCGCCGTCAGCGAGTAGGCGGCGGTCACGTCGGCGAGCTCCACCGCATCGCCCGGGAAGAGGTACTTGTCAAAGCGGGCCATGAGCGTGCCGCCCACCCCCGGCGAGCCAACGACGAGCACCTCGTGCGGGGTGACGACGAGCGTCACAACGTCCGTCAGGCGGGCCGTGTGGGTGGTGAGCGCCGCCGCCACGACCTCCCCGGGGGACCGCCCTTTGACGTCCGCCGTCGATTGGTTGTGGAGGAAGGCGAGGCGGTCGTCGCCGCGGACGGCCACGACGCAGGCGGGGAGGGGCGCGGCGACGGGGGGGGCGCCCGCACGGCCGTCGGGGGGGGGGAGCACCCGCGCCAGAAGCGCGTCGCCGTCGATAGGTGCAACCGCCGCCGGTGGGGAGGGGGACGCCGCGCTCATGGCGGCGGGGCAGCGGCCGCTGGCGCGCCGGTCGCCGGCATGGCAAAGAGCCGACGGCGGGGCGCCGCCGCACACGGCGCGGCGGTGGGTGAGCCGCGTCAAACCTCGGGCCGAGGCGCTGACAAAGGCCATGACGCCTTGGTGAGCGGGGCGTGGGAGGCAAGCAGTGACGAGGTGGATGGTCGCCGAGGAGGGCGGGTGAGACAACAGCAGCAAGCGAGCGGGCGACGAGGTCGAGCCTGAGACGGGGCGAAGGAGCTCGGACAAGCCCAGCGGATCTGAACTGCCACGTGGAGCGGACATGTGGTATTTGCTTGTCAAACAATTATGCAAAGGAAAATACCCCACGTCCTGACTTTGCCAGGGGAATTTATGTAGTTAGAGAACGCGAGTTCTCCCTGCTCACGGGACGTCCTGATACCAGGCAGAGCAGTGGTCGCACTCGCAGTTGAAGCTGGACGCCTGCAAGTGCAGCCATTAAAGCATGCATGAAGACGAAGAGCTGGTGGGCAGAATAAGACGACCCCAGCAAGGAAGCCCCACACCGCTGCAAGTTCGACGCTACGTCTGCAGTACCTGTGCAGTCTCCGAAGCCGAGGGTTGTCAGAGCTCGAATATCCGAGCTCTGACAATCCAGCGCAGTGGCCACCATAGGCACCGAGTGCAGAGTGAGCACCTGGAGCGATGCCAGGGGGAAGGCAGCAACTTGACCAGTTGAGCAGTGCGTGTGTCGACTTCCAAGCCGAGTGACATTGAGCCAAGAGGAATCTCCGACGCCTTCCGGGCGTGCAGCAGAGTTCTCTGGAGCGCCCGGCGCGCAGAGTTGTGGGCAAGTCGGTTGCGTAGTACTGTACACCGAGACCATCAAATCTAAGACTGCGTCTGACCAAGTACCATCCCGGATCAATTTTGGATGCATCGGCCTTTGCCGGCCGCTCCTGCTTCCTGCTGCGAAGATGCCCAGGCGGCCTGTGCTGTGACGATGCCGGCTTTCCATGGCGGTACCGGCGGCGGCCGACGACTCGGTGGTCGGCTACCTCACAAGTTCCCCGTTGATGGGACGGCCGGCCACCAGCACTACGCCGTAGTGTGGATCATGAGCGGACGGATGGGGACAGCGGATTGGGTTGCGCCGAAAGTTTGCAGGAACGCCCCAGGTACCCACAGTCTGTGGTAGGGAGCTGGACGGCATGGAGGATCGATGGACAGGAGCACGTCGGAACGAAGGATTACAGAAAGGGTTGTTTTCACTGACTGCTTCGTCCGGGCATGACGCGATGTCGATGCGAAGACAGGGGCAGGCGTCTGCGGCGTCTCGGTCCGTCAACACACTCGGCCCTCGAACACGCAGGCGTGCGTACTGGAGTGCTTCTAGGATCACAAAGGCCGTATGGACTGAACCTGACCTGGCAGAGTCGATTAGCTCCTTCGCAACAGGCCTGGCGTGCGGGCGGAACTTGTGGCTGTGAAAAGAGGTGGTTTTTCCAGGCTTGCGTGTCGGCACAGGTCATCAACAGCACAGCTTGCCTCTGTTCCTTCCTGTGGTAGAGGGCGTGGTACATAGTGTATGGTCTGAGCACCAGTGCTCTGTTTCATGCTGCATCTAGCACGTACCAATACAATCCAAGCTTCGGAGCACCCGGGCAGAACAACTCAGCAGAAGACACGCACCTCTCGATCACACCACCTCGCTGCGCAAACAACCTCCGTACCGAACATGCCCGACCCCGATCGATGGCAAGAAATCAAAGCACAACGCCCAAATCTCCTACCCTATGTACACCTTGACACATCACCAAGCGGGAGGTCATCCATGCCAAACACGGCCACCCTCCGGCCGCGTCCTTGACAGCTCCTCTGGTACCAGGCCTTGTCTTGTTCAGTGCCCCTGCTCGGGCGCCGCCATGCTGTCAACATCAGCATGCGCCGAGCTCGCACCGATCGCGTCGAGTGGCAGCGGCGACACCTCCCCCCCGCCCGCCACAATCCCTCGCGGGCTCCACATGCCCGCCGTCGACGGCTTGGACACAATACCGCAGCCGGCGCCCGCCTTGACGCTGGCGCCCGTCGCCGAGGACGGTGCCGGCGCTGCCGTCGGCGTCGCCGCCGCCGCCGGCGTCTTGGCCTCGGGCTGCGCCGGCAGGGACTCCCAGTAGCTCACCCCCGTGTCCGCATCGACATAGTAGGTGTGCGGCGGGCGGCCATCGTGCATGTGACAATCGCGGCGGATCAGGCGGGCCGACGCGCTCTGCGTGCGCCGCAGGCTGCCGACGCCGCAGTCGGGGGTGACGGGCGCCGTCGACGGCGCGCGCTCCATCGTAGGGGCGGGGGGGGGGGGGGGGGGGGGGCGGGGGGGGCCCCCCCGGAGGGGGGGGGACTGCGGCCCGGCCCGCACGCGGGGGACGGCGGGGGGGGGGGGCTGGGCAGGGGGCTGCGACGCGAGCGCGTCGAGGGGCGGACGGCAGCGCGCGGGGGGGACGTTTGTACCGGCGTGAGGGGAACGAGTGAGCGGGGAGACGGTGCGCGGGAAGATTCGGCGTGCGCGGTGGGCGTCGTCGGGGAAGGGTCAGACAGAGTTCAACGCTCTACAGCCGAGTGCCGTTGGCCTCTATTATACTCCCCCGTCCCGCTTCAGCCTCCACAGCGGTCCGCCACTACCACGGCCGAGTGCACGTGGGCCGCGTCCGCCAGACAGGGCGGCCTCCAGCATCAACGGCTCAAGGGGCAACCGCAACTGTGCGCATCTCGGCATGGCGTGTGCGGCTGTTATTGGGAACAATCTCCGAGTGTCCCGCCGGGGCGGCCGCAGAGGGCGCGCTGCCCACTGCCTCGCTGGGGGCCACCCCTCGGACACACACGGCCGCGTTGCGCGGGGAGCTTGCCGTGCCTCGTCCCGTTTTTCAGTGCAGGAGCGCGTGTGGGCGAGACACCTCCACCAGCGGGCACGTTGCCTGCGCGGGGGTGGATCATGCGCGGCGGGCGGGCGGGGTCGGTTGCTGCCCCAGAGCACGCGGCCAATCAAACAAACCGCTCTCCGTGCAACACGCCAATCTCGGGCCGTTGGGGGGCATCCCCTCTCTCTCTGTTGCAGGCGCTGAGCGCCTTCTCGCCCCCAACGTGGGCAGGCGCCATGCCCTTCCTGGGCAGCGACCAACGACGGACTTCCACGCCTCGGCGGTGGCTTCCACTACTTTGGATGAAGGTGAGCCGTTCCTCGTTGGCAGAGCCCGTAGCGAACCAAAACCCCTCGCGCCACCGCATCCAAGAATCAACTGGAAGAACCGTGGCCGATCGGTTGACCCGATCTTGGTCAGGTCGATCCGATCCCCATTCCCGGTGTGGACCTGTATCCACCGGATAGCTAGGGTTGCTACAGTTTAGGCGCATCTGGGGCTGAGCTGACACCCACTTTTAGAGCGCGCTTTGTGAGGAGATTTCGGTGCGGAAGCGCCGCCCGGCTCATACTGTACAGTATTGGCAAGCGCACTACATTCTGTTTTCAGAGGGCGCTTTGAGCGCTTTTGGGCACTTTTCGGTGTGCTTCGGACGCTTCGGGCGCTGTTTGGAGCAGGATGACATCAAGCCCCCAAATTCGCGATTCGTTTGGCAATCCTATTGCTGTCTTCCCAATTCTGGCCGATCCAGTCGATGTCAAGAAGGGGGGGTGGGTGATCAACCGTGCGAAACTGTGTCTCAGCCGGAAAAAGTGGGTCGACCTATGGGCAGTTGACCCACACCCTGTCTTGACTTCAACCACACAGTCGGAAAAAATTGGGGAAGACAGCAATACCAGTAGCCACCCTCCAGACGCCAACGGTGCACCCGTCGTGCTCCTCGCCTGGCGCACCACTGGTCGGGCACGACCCATCGCCCTCCTTGACCTCCGCGTCACCCCCGCGTCCCCAGCGTCCCCGCCTCACCCCCCGCACGCCGCCCGCCCCTGCTTGCCCCGTCTTCCTCAACGCCGCCGACCGTGCTCCATCGCCGACAGCGGGGATGCTGCCCCTCCCCGCCGCCGCCGCCTTTCTCGGCGCGCCGGCGGCGCCGCGCCCCCGCCGCCCCCCGCCCGCCCCCGCGCGCGGCGGCGGGCGCGGGTGGGGCGGCCGCCCCGCCCGCCCCGCCGCCGCCGCCCCCCACCGCCGCCGCCCGGCGGTCACCGCCCGGTGGTCGGCGCCGACCCCTTCGGCGCGCGCGCCCCCCCCCGCCCCACCGCCCCCGCCGCCGCCACCCCCGCCGCCGCCAATGGCCCCCGCCCTCGCGAGCTTCCTCACCCGCGCGGGCCCGACCACGTGGGTCACCCCCGCCGACGTGCCGGCGGCGCTGTGCGTCGGCTCTACCCCGGCGGCCACGCTCGCCGGGGCGGCAGCGGCGGCGGCCGCCGCCGGCTGTGGGGTGGCCGTGACGCCCGCGCCGGGCGGGCTGAGCGTCGCCTATGCCTTTGCGCAAGTGCCGTCGGGCGGCGGCGGCAGCGGCGGCGGCGGCGGCGCGCTCGGTCGCCTCCTCGCCCTCGCCGTGCTCGCCGTGCGGGTGGCGCTCGGCGCCGGCTTGGCCGCCTCGGTCGGCGGCGCCACCGCCGCGGCGGCGGTCGCCACCGCCTTTGGCGGCTGGGGCGGCGGCTGGTGGGCGCGCGCCATGGTCGGGCCCGCCCCCCTCCTCGCCCTCGGCGTCGACACGGCGTCGGTGCACGGGGGGGCGGCGGCGGCGGCGGCGGCGGCGGGCACGGACGCGACGCTGCCGCCGCTGGCGCTGCTGCCCGCCCTCCTCGCCATCTCGGCGGGCGACTGCCGGCGGGCGCGCCTCGACGCGGCCGCTGACGGCGGGCGGTGGGCGGCGCTCCGCGCGGCCATTGCGGCGGCCGACGGGGTCATCCCGGCGGCCGTGGCGGCGGCGCACCTCGGCGACGGGACCGCGTCGGCCGACGCGGCGGCGGCGCTCGCGGCGGGGGTGCTCGGGGGGTACGCTGCCGTGGCGCCGCCGCCGCCGGGCGGCGGCGGCGCGCCCGCGTCCACCCGGGGGACGGTCGTGTGGGCGTTTCCGGGGCTAACGCCGGCCATGGCGGCCGGGCCCGCCGCGCGCGCGCGCTTGCGCGCGCTCGCGCGGTCGGCGGCGGCGCCGACGCCCGGCGGCGGTGGCGGCGGCGGCGGCGCCGACGGGGCCGGCGGCTACACGCCGCCGCGGCCGACGTGGCGCCCCGCCGGCGCCGCCGCGGCTGTTGGCCTCGTGTGGGTGGCGGTGGCGGTCGGCCAAGTGGCGGCGCTCGCCGCGGTTGCCGTGCACCTGCGCGCCACGTATGTGGGCGGGGGGGGGGCGGCGACGCGCGCGGCGCGCGCGGCGTACCCCGCCGCCCGCGCGTATGCGCTTGCGTTTGTCGGGGGGGGGCTCGTGCGGGCGGTGGGCACCCGCCGGCGGCTCGCCGAGTGGGCGGCGGGGGTGGAGCGGTCGCGCCGGGGGGGGCAAGGCGCAGCCGCAGAGGCGGCGGCGGCGG
>Ga0115030_1001250_pt1 | contig 11364 bp, 3 predicted proteins | sample SidtaG_4_FD_87174 | JGI IMG/M metagenome (GOLD analysis project Ga0115030, IMG submission 87174) | Marine algal microbial communities from Sidmouth, United Kingdom - Sidmouth_Male1 metaG | ecosystem: Host-associated > Algae > Red algae > Unclassified | place: Sidmouth, United Kingdom | collected... | reverse complement strand
GGGGGGGGGGGGGGGGGGGGGGGGGGGGGGGGCCCCGCGGGCGGGGGCGGGGGGGGCGGGCCGGGGGGGGGGGGGGGGGGGGGGGGGGGGGGGGGGGGGGGGGGGGGGGGGGGGGGGGGGGGGGGGGGGCGCCCCGCCCGACGCGCCGGCGGTGGTGGCCAATGGCGGCGGTGGCGGCGGTGGCGGCGGCGGCAGCCGCGGCGGCGGCGACGGCGGCGGCGGCGGCGACAGCGGGGACCGCGTCGCGGGCCGCGTCGACGCGGCGGCCGACGCGACCTGGTTTGACGTCATGACCGCCGCCGGCTTCCTCACGCTCGCCACCGCCGGCGTCGACGCGGCGGCGGTGGAGGTTGGCCTCGGTGGCGCCCTCGACTCAACCAACGTCCTCGCCGCGCCCGTGGCGGTGCTCACCAACGTGTACCACGAGCACGCTGAGATTATCGGGCCGACGCGCGTCGACATTGCGACGGAAAAGGCGGGCATTGTCGCCCGCGGCGGCCGCCTCATCACGGGCGTGCCGCCCGGTTCGGCCGTCGCCGCGGCGATTGAGCGGGTCGCCCGCGCGCGCGCCGCCGCGGGCGTCACGTACGTGTGCCTCGACGGGGACGACGTGTCGGTGGAGGAGCGCAACGCGGCGCTCGCGGGGGAGGTGCTGGACCAGCTCGGCCGCAACGGGCTGGCCGTGCGGCGGCCGACGGGGGCGCCCGCCGCCGATGCGGGCGGCGGTGGAGGGGGGGGGGCCGCCCCGCCCGTCAGCCACCGCCTCCTCGACGCGCCGGGCGTGCGCGCGGCGGCCGCGGCGGCGCTCCCCGGTCGGATGGAGTTGTTTGCCGTGCCGCCACCGCCGTCGACGGGGGCCCCCCCCGTCTGGGTCGCCATTGACGGGGCGCACGTGCCCGCGTCGGCCGCCGCGGCGGCGGCCGCCCTCGCCGACCGCGTCACTGCCGGGGCGGGGCGGGGCGGGGGCGCCCCCCCCCCCGCCAACGCGGCCACCATCGTCCTTGGCGTGGGGGCGGACAAGGACGCGGCGGGCATTGCGGGCGCGCTCGTCGCCGCCCTGCCGGCCGTCGACCGGTTTGTGTGTACGGCCGTGGGGGGGGAAGACGTGTATCTCGGCGCGTCGGCGCTCGCGGCGGTCGTGCGGGCGCTGCCGCGCGTCGGCGCCGCGGGGGTGGCGGTGGAGACCGCCGCCGACCCGGCGGCGGCGCTGGACGTGGCGCTCGCCGCCGCGCGGGGGGGCGGGGAGGGCGGAGGGGAGGGGGGGCGCTCCTGGGTGCTGGTCATTGGCTCCCTGCACCTGGCGGGCGCGCTGCGGCCGGCGGTGGTGGCCATGGCGTCGCCGGGGGGGGAGGGCGTGGCCGCGGCCAAGGGGTAAACGGCGAGCGGAGGGGGCGCCGCCGACCGTGGCGTTGCAGGCGCGACAATGAAAGTCCAGCACCACTGCGGAACTCTTATGTAGCCGAGAACTGGCGCGGACCACTGGCGCGGACAACTGGCGCTGTGTACCAAGCAGGATGGAGCAAAGAACGGAACAACAGGGAAGAACAAAATAGAAGAAACGCAGACTTGTTTCCGCGACCAAATCCCATGCATCATGAGACTAGGAAATTAAATCCTCAGCGAGCTCACGTGGCTCGTACCTGGCGGCCCCCCCAGTCCTACTTGGCGCTCGGCTGCGGCACGCTGATGCCGACGCTCGCCAGCATCTCGACCAGGGCGCCCGACTGGGAGGCGGCTTGCAGCTCGGCGTTGCCACCAATGTGGCGCCCGCCGATAAAGATGTTGGGCACTGTTGTTTGGCTCGACTTGCGTTCGAGCGCCGCGCGCACGTCGGCTGAGTTCTCCAGGATCTCGGCGTTGATTTCCGTAAACGGCACGTCCATCTTGGTGAGGAGGTCCTTGGTCGCCGTGCAGAACTTGCAGCTGGTCTTGGTGAAGACCACCACCAACGCGCCCGACACGGCGTCGGCAACCAGGTCGTCGGCTGCCTGAGCCGCGCCCGCCTCGTCGGACAGGTTGCCCTTGTGCAGGCCGCACTCCTTCTGGGTCGCCTCCTCCCACCACCAGCGGCCCTCGCGCTCGTGCTGGTTGGGCAGCACGGGGCGGGTGCACGGCTCGCAGCCAATGGAGATGTAGCCCTGGTTGTGGAGCTCATTGTGCGGCACCTCCGTCATGCGGATGGTCGCCCACACCTGCTCCGACGACACGTCCGACAGAGGGTTGAACTTGATGAGCGTGCTGTCGCCAATGCCCTTGAAAGCCGGGTCGAGCTGTACCACCGGCACGGCCGTGCGGGTGCCCGGCGACTGGTCCTTGCGCTGGCCCGTGATCCACGCCTTGAGGGTGCCAAGCTTCTTCCGCAGCGGACGCACCTTGCGGGCGCGGCAGCACTCTTGGTGGCCGTCCTCATAGAAACTAAACATGCCCTTCTCGTTGACGAGAGCCTCAACCTCAGCCGAATCTGGGAAGGTGTACTCAATGCGGATGCCATAGTGCTTCTCCACCTTGGCAAAGAACTTGTACGTCTCAGCGTGCAGGCGGCCCGTGTCGAGCGCAAAGACTCGGAACGGCTTGCCGGTGCGGTGCGCATACTCGACGAGCACCACGTCCTCCGCGCCGGAAAAAGCAATGGCCACCTCGCCGGGGAAGGTCTCGAGCGCATAGTCAATCACCTCGACGGGGGACTTGCCCTCGGCGGCAAACCGCTCGCCGACCGCGTCAAAGTCAACCTCCGCCGCCATGCGCGGCACGGACGACCGGGGGGCGGCGGCGGGGAGGCGTGCACCAGCGGGGGTGACGGCAGCCGTAAACGCCGACGAACGGGCGCCGCAGGCGGCGGGCGCGGTGCGGACGGCCGTGGCGAGCACCGCCGCGCTAGGAACAAAGGCCGCCATGGTGGGTGGGTGACCGCAACGAGCCACAGGGACGACGGGAAACAGGGCGGAGACAGGTGGGCTAGGCGGGGGATGGCGTGGGCGGGAGACGACGTGCTCGGTGGGGCGGTCACACGCGAGGTCACAGCACGGCCAGGTGAAGACGGCGTACGGACGCCGGTGGCGGCAAACGGCGGCCGGCGCGCGTTATGGCCTTTCGCGGGCCTGCGGGGACACGAGGCGTGCCCTGCGGAGGACCTCACGGTGCGCTCCGAGGGCCCGATTCCATGAGATCTCGACTCCATCACGCCGCAGATAGTTCTGCGAGAGTTCGTGAGCTGGCATGGAAAGTTCCTTATTTTACTCTGTGGTTCTCCGCTACTCTGCCCAACGTGGCGCCACATGAGTGGTGTGAACGGCAGAGATTCGACCGTCTTGGGCTGGCAGGAGCCGCAGATTCTGGGTCTTGGCTTCTTGCTCAACACGTCGGTGTCGCAGCTTGTCCAGGGACTGACATCCACGTGGAGGAACCTCCTTTGTTTTTTCCTCACGACTGCATCTACATGCTGAGAGAATGAGAACAGCACAGAGAAAGCAAAGGCACTATGTGGCGACGTGCTGTAGAGACCTCATCGTTTGTTGTTGTCTCCGCGGTGCCAGTGCTCATCAGTAGCCTACCAATGGATGCGCCTCCTTCGTGAGACTGACATTCAATGCAAGGCTCTTTCAGAACGTAGCTGACATTTATGCTTGCACAGGGATGGTCGCTGTCGGATGAAGAGAAGAAGAATGGAGAAAGTGGAGAGACCAGGAAGACAACATCAAGGAGCATAGAGCGGTTTTTCAGCTTGCAAACTTGGCCTGCCTCAACAGATGTAGCAGTGGGAGCTCAACCTGCTCACAAGCGCCGACGCTCAGTGATCAGTGATGGTTCCGACTGTGCTACTTCCGGCGGCCAAACAGCTTCTTCTTCTTGACACTCGTCACCACTTCTGGGCTGGCAGACGTTGCCGCCGCCAGAGTCGCCGCCGGTGTTGCCGCCGCAGCCACACCACCGCTGCGCGGGGATGGCGCAGCACGACCCGCCACCACGGGCGGGGCGGCTCCTCTCGGCGCCAGCGCCGCCGACACCCCCCCCCGCGGGGTCGACGCCGCGCTCACCCCCCCCCGCGCGGCGCCCGCCTCGGCCGCGCGCGCACGCGCCGCGTTGCTCTGCGCAATGGTCAACGCGGGCGGCGGCTGCATCAGCTTGATGCGCGTCACCGGGTCGTCGACCGCCGCAAGCGCGTCCAGGTAGTTCCGCGGCGTCAGCAGCGCCGAGCCGCCGACCGTCAGCCGCGCGCCCGTATGGGAGGCAACCTCATATGCGGCGCGCACCTCTGAGTGACACACGCCACCGACCAAAAAGAGCACATACTCGTGGTCGGGGTCGACCTCGGCGGCCGCCCCGTGGTCGGCGCTCCTCGATCGACCCCGCCGCCGGGGGGGCGAGACAGACACGGGGGACACCGCGTCCGCGGCACCTCCGCCCCGCGCCTTGGCAATGAGCGCGTCGACGCCGCCACAGACGGGGAAGAGCGTCGCGTCGAGCTGCCCCGTCGCGAGGTCCACCCCGACGCCACGCAGTGGCGGCGCGTAGCGTGACAGCACAAACTGGTCTTCTGATAGGGTGTGGCGGTTGGCGCGCTCCTTCTCAAGCCGCTTTGCCTCCCGCCGCGCGACGACGCCGGCGCGGAGTTCGCGGAGCTTGCGCACCTGCGCCGACGTGGATGCGTCGCCGTCGCCTGCCGCGGCAGCCGCGTCGTCGGCGGCGCGCTTCCAATCCGCAGCGCCGCTCTTGGACGCCTGCAGCAGCGTGTCTAGGCCGCGGAGCACCGACGCAAAGGAGCGGCCGAGGGTATTCTCTACCGCCGCCGTCAGCGGCGCAACCCCGCGCGTAAAGGCCGCCGATTGGGCCAGCGGCGACAGCGCCGCGCCGTCCATACGGGGGGCGCGGGAGCCAACGGCGGCGGCGAGCGCGAGCACCCGCCCCTTGTCCCCATCCGCAATGTCTGGCCGCTCCAGCAGGCTCCCCAGGGTTGCCAGCGCGCGCTCGGAGCGCACACGCTGGAAATCTGCGTCGGCGCCGGTGGCCAGGTCCTGCTCCACCCCCGCCACCGTGTCCAGGTGCGCCTTGCGGTACCGCTCCGAGAGCGCGTTGAGCACATTGACGTGCAGCGAGTGTTGCGCCAGTTTGGTCGTGTACTCGGGCAGGCCACGGACGGCCTTAGAGAGGTCCGCGAGTTCGAGCTTGGCCCCGTCCCCATCCCCATCAGCGCTCGCGCCCCCACCGTGGCGATGCACCTTGGCCACCGCGGATGAGTCGACAAAGTGACGCAGCGCCTGTTGGCAGTGGGGCATGGCCTGTGCAATGTGGAGGTGGCGGGTGGCCACCCACGACGCATCCGTCTCATCCTCCATGAGCGACTCTTTGGGTTTGGCCGGCGCGCCGGCGGCGGCCTCCCCATCGGCGCTCCCCTCCGCAGCAGGGATGGTGTAGTGCGCGCCGCCCGGCTTGGAGTAGTCCAAAGGCAGCAGGTCGTGCGCCATCGCCTGGTACGTAAACTCGTGCAGCAGCGGCGATGCCACGTCCATGGACCGGTCCAGCACAAGCAGCGTCGCGCGCTTGGCCGTCCCCGGCGGCGCGTCCGACGCCGACGCCGACGCCGACGCCGACGATGGCGCCTCCGCGGGGGCGGTCGAGAGGTCCTCCTTGACAAGACTCGCCACCGTCCGCGACGTCGACGACCGCCCGTCATAGCGCACCGTCCACGACACGGCGCCGGGCGGGGCGAGCAGCCGGCACACAGACGTCAGGCGCTCGGCGGTCAGGCACATTTCCGCGCGTGCCTCACGGCGCACCCCCCCGCCCCCCCCGTCCGTGGCAAACAGCTGCGGCAGCGACGCGGCGGGGCGGTCCAGCGAAAAGGCCCGCGACTCGTACGCGCTGGCCTCAATGTCCAACTCGACGCAGGCCTTGAGCTTGCGCAACAGCCCCGACTGTGCCTGGATGTGCTTGAGCCGGTACGCCGGCAGCGGGGCCGTAAAAAACACGTGAAACTCCTTGTACTGCTTGGGGTCCTCAGCGACCAGCGCGGCAACCGACTCGGCCGCTGGCGACAGCAGGTAAATGGCGGGGAGCTGCGGCAGCGGCTCGCGGCGTAGCTCCAGGTACTCAATGATGGTGACGCCGTCGTTGACCAGCTCGTTGAGCGGCAGTGCCGCCGCGAGGATGCGCAGCGACGGACGGTCGACGATGAGGACGACCCAAGTCTTGGTGGCGCCGCCGGGCTTGCCGCCCGCGGGGCTGACCACCCGCCGGATCATGTCGTTGAGCAGCCGCGAGCGGATGGCGCCGCGGACCGACGGCAGGTTGCCGCCCGCCGCAACTGCCATCGCTGACATGGTGGGGAACGAGGGGGAACGTCAAGGGCGGGAGGGGGACAAAGGCAACACACGGTGGATGGGAGGGAGACAGCGCAATGGCAATGGTGAACAAAAAGGGGGGGGGGACGGCGCGTCCCCACACGCGGCTAGCGGTCAGCGTTGTCAGGCCGAGTGGCAGCCGCCCCCACCAGTGGTGGACGGTGCCCACCGCTGACGGCGCCCCCCGGCCGCCGGCCGCTACCCTGCTGTACACCGGCGAACAGTCAGACCCCCAGGCGTTGGCGCGGCGCTGCACGCACGGCGTGCGTTAGCGCGGCGCTTCAAGTAGGGCGTGCGTCAGCGCGGCGCCTCCGCCACCTTGACGGGCGCGTTGCAGCCACAACCGCCGCGGCGGGCTTGCTCATCGAGGCGCCGCGCCGCACCAGACGAGGCGGCGGCGCCGCGTGGTGGGCTGGGAGCGGCCGCGACCGCGCAGGCACGCGCGAGGCCCGGGCCCGGGGCGCGGGGCGGCACGTCCATCACGCCCGAGCGGTGGCGACCTGCCAGGGCATTGCCCACGAATGTGTAAGCAGCAACGCCTATTTATCCAGTCCAATGTAAGTGCAAGAGAGAAGACTCTCTATCTACTTTTGCTTTCGGATATGTCTGCCACGTGGTAAGAATGAAAATCTTGGAGACCAAAGGTCGATCAGAAAGCCGTGGGCAAGCCGTGGGCACCGCCGCCGCCGCCGTGACCCGCCGCGTGGCCGGCGGGCGGATGAACCGAGGGCGACCATGACGTGCCGGCGCCTGTTGAAAATTTTCTTGACGTGCATGACGGGCCACGGGATACGCAACAAACGCAGAAGGCAAAAACGACACAGGGAGCGGCGCGAGCATGCCCACGCCCCCACAGAGCAAAAAAAAGTACAGATGCATACCCATCAGTCCCATCCCCCCCCCCCTTCCCACACCCCCACCCGCCTCACCGGTGGCTACTACAACTGCACTCACCCGCGGCGGCGCCGCCGCCGCCTGCCGTCGCCCCGTAGCGCCCCGCCGCAACACCCGCCGCGTACCAGGCCGCGAGCAGGTCTGCCACGCCCGCCGGCAGACCTGGTGGCGGTGGTGGCGGCGGTGGTATGGATGCGGCGGCCGGTGGCTGGGGCGACGGCCATACCGCTGCCGCCGCCGCGCACGCCGGTGACACCCCCGACGGTGGCGGAGGTGGAGGGGGACGCCCCACCGCGCCAAACGCCGTCGGGTGCACCTGCACGTGCGCGTGCGGGTGGGGGAGCGCGTGCGCATGCGCGTGCGCGCACGCGGCAGCCGCCGCGCCCTCCCCCCCGGGGGCCCCCCCATAGTGCGGCGGCGGGATGAGCAGGCCCGGCGGCACGGGCGGCACGACGAGGAGGGGCGGGAAGCCCACCGCCGGCGGGTGCTCGGCGGCGGCCGGCGCGTCGACGCCGAGCTCCGCGCGGGAGCGCGCGAGCGCCGCGGCCGAGCCGCACCCCACGGGCACCCCCGTAACCGCGTCGGTCGATGGCGCCGGCGAGCAGCGACGGGCCGGCCGCGCGGCGGCGGCGGGGGTGGTCCCGTGCCGCGGCGGCGACGGCGCCGGGTACCACGAGCCGTCAAACGCATACGGCGGGAGGGGCCCGTTGGGCTCCGCCCCGGGGGCGGCCGGCAGCGGGTGCCCCCGCGGCGGGCGGGGCGCCGTCGGGCGCGTGGACACGGGTCCCCCGCCGGGGGGGGGGGGGGGGCGCGGCGCGCCGGGCGCGAGCGTGTGGCCCCGCGGCGGGCGGGGGGGGCGGTCGGGCGCGCCCGCACCGGTCGGGGCGGCGAGCCCAAAGCCGGTGCCGTGGCCACGGCCCGTGCCATGGGTGGCGGCGCCCGCGTCGCCGGGGCCGCCACGACCGCGGGCGGCGCCAAAGCCATTGTCGGCACCGTCGCTTGTCACCCATCCGACCGTCGCGGCGGCGCCCGCTCCCCCGTCCAGGACCGCATGGCCGCCCCGCCCGCCGCCGACGTCCTCGTCGCTCGAATCGTCCCACACGGGGGACGACTCCTCCACCGCGCCCGCCGCTCGTGACGAGGGCCACCCGGCGCGGCCGTCGGTCGAGCCGGGCGACGGCGAGCGGCTGCTTCGGGCGCGGGAGGCGCCTGACCAGGCGGCGCTGCCGGTGGTCAGGCCGACGGGCCACAGGCGCGGGATGGCCGCGGCAGGGGCAGCCTTGCGGGTGGCTGCCGAGACGGCGCCGCCGTCGCTGTCGCCGCCGCCGTCGTTGCCGCCGCTCGTATCGCCGGCATGAGTCCTGCTGCCGTCGCCGCCGCCGCCGGTACCTTTGATGCTGTCGCCACCGGCTTCGTGCATGCTGCCGCCACCGGCCTCGTCCACGTTGCCGCCACCGGCCTCGTCCACGTTTTCGCCACCGGCCTCGTCCACGTTGCCGCCACCGGCCTCGTCCACGTTGCCGCCACCGGCCTCGTCCACGGTGCTGCCGCCGGCCCCGTCAATGCTGCCACCGCCGCCTTCAACAGCTCTGTCACCGCCAGCCTCGTCTATGCCGCCGGCTTTCTCTATGCTGCCACCATCGACGGTGCAGTCGCTACCGCCACCGACGCCGTCGGCGCTCCCTCCGCCGGCACCGTCCATGCTCACAGCGCTCGCCTGGTCGTTGCTCCCGGCGCCGGCGGTGCAGACGCTCCCGCTCCCATCCTCGTCCTGATCTGCAGCGTCGGCCTTGCCGCCATCGGCCGGCGGCGCCGGGCGAATCGACGCCATGGCCGAATGGTAGGCCGAGACGAGCGCGCTGTCGTCCCACACGCCGTCGTCGGGCGTCAGCCGTACCGGGTGGAAGCCGGCCATAGGGAAGACGTCCCCGCTCGCGCGGATGGAGATAGAGGTGGATTGTAGAAAGGGGAGGGGGGGGGGGAGGGGGGAAGCGAGCCAAAAGGGGAAAGAGGGGCACGGTGGAAGGACGCAGTCGTCGCCGAGGTGTGACCGACGATCATCCGCCGGCGGGTGTGCCGTCAACAGGCCAGTGGCGCGTGTGGGGAGAGGGGAGGCCAAGACCGAAGAACGGGCGCGCTGGTCGCCGCCGTCACCACCACGACGACCACCGCCGCCACCGTGGCCGTGGCGTCGCGCAACTGGACAGCGAGTGCGGCGCTTAGAACTTGGGGGCGGCGCTCAAGACGCCGCTGCTCGACCAGCCGCCAGACGTGCGCTCCTCTCACCGCGCGCCGCGGGTGAGCCTTCCGCTCGTCAACCAATTGGGGGGCTCAGTTCATGCGGTCCCGGCGTCCAGCAACGCGACGTGATCCGCGCACTTACGCGACTGCCTCACGGTTGGGGTGGCCCGGACGGCTGACGTCCGCGAATCATGCAGCTGCAACACTTCCGTGTCGCGGGGCACCGGTGGTCGGCAACAGTTGAATGGGAGCCTCCCTCGAGACTCTGCTTTTCGGCTGGGCACGCCGCGTGATACCGAAGGCGTGGCACGACGCGCCGCCCCCACCGGATGCTGACGGGGTCGGTCGGCTGCGACCGCGGTGGCGACAACCGACGCAAGTGTCTCCGTAAAGGCTGAGGGCGGACGTGCGAGGGCAATAAGGCGCATGGCAGCGATGCAGAGCTCGACCGGTGTTGTGTTGCGGGTGGTGACCCCCGCGGGCGTCGCCGCGCTCACTGAGTCGCCACGCCCTGCCGCGACCATTCGCGCCCATACCTGCTGTTGCGTTGGGGTGTCGCGCGTCCACACCGCTCCCACCGCTGCGCAATCGGCCAGCCGTTGCGCACCAGTGTCGCGTCCTTCCCCGCCTCACCAACCCGCCCCACAACAGTAAAACAACAGCCATCCGCCCGCTCCGTTTCCTCTCCCCTGACAATGATGGCTGTGGCTACTGCCACTGACTCCCAATAACGGCCGACCTTCTTCCCCGCGTCACGTCCTCGCAACGTACACCCCCTCGCGCTCCGGTGTTGCTCGGATATCTCCTCCGGCTCTACATGTCTTTATTGGCATACTCACCCCGCTCCGTTTGGTGTTGCTAGCACCTCCCCTTCGGCTACACGGGTGTCGGAACAACTCATACCCGTGGCAGAACACGGTATCTTGACGAAGATATGATATCAGGGTGTCCTCGTACTCGTGGCCCGACGCGGTGCCCCGCAACACCCCCAATGGTGGGAGAGCGACTGTGTGACCGCCGTGGCTCGCCGCCATGACCATGGGGGTGGCCAACATGGCTTCGGTTTCGGGCACCTCCGGGAAGCTCCGAAACAGCGCTGTCGCGCCGCTTCGATCGCGCAAGGCACACCGACAGTGACGGCGTCTCTAATCACTATCGCGGGTGGTACTCATGACTTCTGGAATGCAGGCCTGCCGCTGCCGTCGGATGGAAGGAGCCGACAGCGGAACCGGCAGCGGCCGTCAACCTACAACGCAACAGCGCACAACCGCCGGAAGTCCTTGGAACGTGAAGCTGGCGGCAGGGTGCAATTTGCGTGCCTGTCGCCGGCGGCCGTCTCTGCGCCGGCGGCCGTCGCCATCCCACCCCCGCTCTCTCCGCTGTCGGTCAGCACCGCGCCCCACCCTCGACGAGTAGGATCTTTGCAAAAATCGCCTACAGTCGGCACGAGAGTCGGGTCACTGAAAACTGGTTATGATGGGCGCTGGCTCGTTTGTAGGGTGACGCTCCGCATGTCGGCCCGGAAGTGTCGACCACCGACCAAGGAGGGGGGGGAAGAGGTGGTCCTGGTGCATCTACGAGGGCACACTCAATACCATAGCTCTCAGCTACACGTCGCAGTCCGGAAGACACAATGAGTCATGTGCAATAAAATGTAATGAATAATATTACTCCAAATTTTCCTTCCTGCGCGTTAGAGCGCTCTCGTCGTCTAATGGTTTAATACAAGCGGAAGCTGGTTACAGCAAGGATGTTCTTGTGCGCGCTGTAAGAGCACAACCACCAATGTCACCAGTTCACACACGTTGCAAATATTCGTGCCACGTTGTCCACGTGGCGGGGATACGCACAACCTAGCCATGTCGGCGTGCGATCTGCCTTCACAAACGTG
>Ga0115030_1001247_pt1 | contig 11388 bp, 4 predicted proteins | sample SidtaG_4_FD_87174 | JGI IMG/M metagenome (GOLD analysis project Ga0115030, IMG submission 87174) | Marine algal microbial communities from Sidmouth, United Kingdom - Sidmouth_Male1 metaG | ecosystem: Host-associated > Algae > Red algae > Unclassified | place: Sidmouth, United Kingdom | collected... | reverse complement strand
GGCGCGGGCGCCATGGTGACTGCGGTTGCGACGGGGGGGCCTTCCCGGGTGGACGGACCGAGTGGGTCGGCCGACGCGTCGGCCGGCCGGCCGGGGGGAGGGGCGCCCTCCCCCCACGGGCGCGTGTCCATCGCGAGGGCGCCCGGCGCACCCATGGCCGCCGCGGCCTTGTCGCCCGCGTGCATCGGCAAGGCGCCGGCCGGCGACGCGGGTGGTGGCAACGGGAGCGCGGGGTAGGCGGGTGGTGGGGGTGACGCTCCTTGCGACGCCGGCGACACGGCGCGCGGTGCGCCCGCCAGGGCGTGTGGTCGGGGCGGCGCGCCTGCCGCGTCGTCCATGATCAACACGGTCGGCGGCGGGGAGCCCCTGCGCTGCCACAGCGCCCACGGCGAGTCGGGCGGCGACCGCTGTAGCGGCCGCCCCCCGACGTCGGCCCGGTCGGCTGGTGCCGGTGCCGCCGCTGGTAGTGCCACCGCCGCTGCCGGTGCGGGCGCGGCGGCCGCCGCCGGCGCTCCCGCCGGCGGCACGGGTCGCGGCGGCGCGGGCGGCCACGACCCCGCCGGCGGTCCGCCGCTGCCCGGCGGCCACAGCGCCGAGGAGCAGGAGAAGAGCGGGCCGCCCGCCGGCCGCGGCGACGCGCCCGGGGCCGCTAGCCCGCCGGTGAGGGTGGAGAGGGATGGCCAAGTCGCCGACATCATGCACGCCATGGGCGATGTCGGGCGAGCGGCGGGCACAGTCGGGACGGTGGGTGGGGGTGGGGCGGGGGCGGAGCGATGACCGACGCGGTCATCGAGGGGGGGGTTGAAGGCGGGCGACGTGACGCCGATCGTTGAGGCGTCCCTCGAGTCGGCGGCGGCCGGCGCGCATGCGGTATGCTTTGAAACTTGTGGTCTGGAGTCCCCACACTTACCTGATGGAGAATACGGCCAAGCTGTCGCAAATCTCGGGCAGGGACCACCCCACTGTGTTGCCTGTTTGTCTGTGGGAGCGACTGTTTCCTCGTGCCCAGGTTGACTCTCGCTCGTCTCCCGTGATCTTAGACGTACCTCTCTACGCAGGTCGCCGCAGGGTCTTGCCGTCGCCACGCTGCGATTAAGACGGCAGAGCCGTGCCCGTGTCAAATACCCGAGGCCCCGCGATGCTCAACCAACCAAGAGGGGCACCTGGTTTTTGCCAAGAGTGCTTTTTGACAACGGGCCTCGCTACAGGTGAGCAGGTGAACCCGCTGCGGACCGCCAGCCGGTCGATGACGGTCGGCGAGCGGTCTGGGCGGGGCGATGCCGCCCGGGTGCCACGCGCCGTGACAGGTCGGCCAGAGAAATGGGGCGCGTCGGCAACAGCCTCGTGTCCACCCAAGCGAGGCACGGCGTCCAGCCAGGGCGTCACACAGATCGGCAAGGCCCACTGCTGCATTGATCCAGCGTCAGCGGTGTTTGGATTGGCTCATGCAAGCGTGTACTGTCAGACACCATAGATTGGGAGGCCCTCTGGGACACAAATCAGCCGTCGGGTCCTCCTCGTCGCAGCGGACCTCACCCGCCAACGGGAAACCCGAGCCACCACCCGCTGCCGAGCCGTCGCGGACTCCGGTGCGCCCTCTCGTGGTAGTCGCCCCCGGCGGATCCTTGTGGGCCGCGCGGCGTCGACCCGCCACCTGCCCTGATCGTCTTTGCCGCGGTGGCTTTTTTCTCACTGTCCGAGGGAGTCCACACGATGAATTGACATTGGTGCTCCATCCAATCCCCTCCCGCTCTTGTTTCCCATCTCGAGGCGACTGACCCCCTCAACTTCGGCGCCTTTCCCGCTTGTGTTCGCCAGACGTAACCCTCCCGGGGCTCTTCTCTTTCTTTGGCGCACGTCAGCCACCTCTCACCCCACCGCCAACTACAGGCAGCCCCGGCCCCAGTTGCGGCACCGACTCCGGGCTTTTCCTCCATGTCCACATGCACTATCGCTGGTTGGACTGGCAGGACAACTCGCAGTTTTTTATACGTTTGACGCGACTCCGCTCTTTGGTGGGCGGTGTGTCTGAGAAAAGAGGTTTGGGCGCCGCGGGCTTGGCGGCTGTCGCCAATTCAACTGACCTTGAGAAGGGGGGTGGGGGACTGCGTAACAGCCGTGAAGGGTGTAACGCCCAGTCAATGTTGCTAGATGCGGACGACTGTGGCAGCTGCAGTGGCTGTCCATACTCGAGACTGCTGGCAGCAGCATTGTGCGGAGCCATGCCCGGCATGAGCGAGGGTGGGAGCATCCTCCGGCGGCCTTGGCCCTCCACCGTGTGTGGCTGCACCGTAGTAGTAGAGGTTGCATGCGGTTCGCCGCTGGCCGAAAGAGGCATGCCGTGGAAAGAGCCACCGTTGGGAGAGCCGTCGGCACCAGCATCGGCGGAACCATCAATACCTCAGTTGGTGGTGGTTTGGGAGTCGTTTTCTGTCTGTTTCTCCTCGAACGGCGCATCCCTGCCTGTCCTGCGGGGGGGGTTTTCTCGTTTGCTGAGCCTTTGTTACATGCTCCACATATTCCTTCGGAAACGCCGTTTGCACCTCAGATCCGTCGGGGGTGTTGCAAGTTGATCCACCGGGCCCTGCCGACGCTCATGTAGTTGTCGACGGCGCAGTCTGGAAAGGAAGCGGGCGGGGGTGGTTTCTTCGGCTGTGGCGGGGTGTGTCGATGGCCGCAGTGGCCGCCAGCAACGACGGCGGCGGCGCGGAGGCATGAACACATGGAGAGGGAAGGATCGAACGCTCGCAAGAACTCGGCGAGGGGGAGGGCATGGATGCGCATGGCCGCTGAACGGACGCGACCGTGCAGGAGCGAGGGAAGTGGACGCTGAGGCGGATGACATTGGATGACCACTACTGGCGCAGTCAGCTACAAGACGACGAGCAGAACCGTGCAATCGTTCTGCGTCGCGTGCGGCGTTGCCGCGAGAAGCTCAGCGGAGCTCCCCGAAGGCCCGACAAAAAAGCCGTGCCACGCCCGCTCGACGAAGCAACGGACGCGCCCGTCCAGGCACCCCAGCACGGCCGTCGTGCGGCCCAGCGCCAGTGCGCGGCGGCCGGAGGTAGTGGCGATGAGGGGTGAATTGGCTCCGCCAGGGGCTGTGTAGCGGCAGCAGCAGATGGCCGTGACGTGCGCTGTCTTGCCTGCTCAGCAGCACTGAGATCTGCCGTAGCGATAGCTGGATTTGCCTAAAATTCAGCTGCTTACCCAGAAGTGAATGAATCATTGGCAGCGCTTCCACGTGGTCATCCAGACGCGATGGACGGATGCGAAACCTCCTCCTGGGTTGAACCAGGTGAAAGTTAGATGCTGGTTTCAGTGCTCTCACCGCGATCGCTCTCAATATCAATGCGGTGCACCATCACTCGTCTCCATCCGCACCGTCGGCACATGCGCCGCATCCTGGACGGTGGGAGTGGATGACGGCCGCTGGTCTGGCGCTGACTGACAAAGCCCTCTCCTATGACCCCGCATGACGTTGCAATAATGTAGGCCGGAAAGGGAGGGTGCCCGGTAGAGGTGTAGGGGGATGGAAGGGTCACCGGCAACGGCCAGCTGCAGGCGGTGCTCTGCCACTCCACGGCGGTGTGACGGTCTTGCCACGCGCCGCCGGGCCGCTACAGGCTTCTCTTTCCTCCTTTCCGCTCCCATCCATGTCGCATTCTTCCACCTCGGACATCTCTCTTCCACCGGTCCGTTCGTGGTGACGCTCCCTTGGCTGCTACCGTTTGCCTGCGCGTTCCGCTCTATTGGCTGTGGTGCTTATTTACCGTGGTCCTACGGTGAGGCCTGGTCGACGTATGGTCTTTTTCCTCCTTGGCATCATCCACCCGGCGACGAATTGACCCTGTCCGGGCGGGCGCGTCGCCCTCTGCCGGATGGAGCGCCCCTCGGTGCACCTGGAATGGCGAGACATCCACCTGTCGGTGGACAGCGCGGCGCCCTCGCAGCTGCTGTCGGCGCCCAGACGGGCAGCGGCGTCGTTGCGCGCGCGGCTCTCTGGCCCCCGACCGACGCCCCTTGGCACCACCCCGGCGGCGCTCGGCCCGACGGAGCGGGCGCTCCTCTCGGGCGTGTCTGGGTGCGTCCGCCCCGGCCAGCTGATGGCCATCATGGGCCCGTCTGGTGCTGGCAAGACGACGCTCCTCAACCTACTGGCGGGGCGGCTGGCGCCCGCCCCGGGCGTCACCATCCGCGGGTCGGTTCTTGTCAATGGCGCGCCGCGCTCCCCGGCGGCCTTTCAAGACATGACCGCGTACGTGGAGCAAGACGATGCCATGCACGCGGCGCTGACGGTGCGGGAGCAAATCGATTTTGCGGCGCGCTTGCGCTTGCCCCAGACCACGACCCCCGCGCAGCGGGCGGCGCGCGTCGACGCGGTGCTCGCCGAACTCGACTTGACGGCCGTCGCCGACCGCCGCGTCGGCGGCGACGCCGTCCGCGGCGTCAGCGGCGGGGAGCGCAAGCGCACCGCCATTGGCGTGGCGCTCGTCACCGACCCGCAGCTGCTCGTGTGTGACGAGCCGACGGCGGGCCTCGACGCGGCCGCCGCCCTGGCGGTCGTGCGCACGCTCCGCTCCCTCGCCGCCGGCGGCGGCAAGACGGTGGTGACGACCATCCACCAGCCCCGCGGCGACGCCTTTGACGCGTTTGACGGGGTGACCCTGCTCGCCGGCGGGCGCGTCGTGTTTGGGGGGGCCCCGCGCGCGGCGGTCCCCTACTTTGGGGCGCTCGGCTGGGCGTGTCCGCGGGGGACGCCCGTGGCGGATTTTTTGCTCGACACGGTCGCGCCGCCGCCGGTCGCCGCGTCGGCGGTGGGGGGCAAGGCGGGCGGCGACGGGGGCGGGGGCGACGGCGCCGCGGGCGCCGCCGCGCGGCTGTGGGCGCGCCTCGGCGCGCCCGTGTTGCAACGGTTGGGCGTGGCCCCCGTGGGCGGCGTCGCGGCGGACCCCCTGCGGTCGCCGACGCACGGCTATGTGCGGTTGGGGGTGGACGCGGCCGCCACGGGCGGCGACGGTACGGGGGGGGGCGTGGGCGCGCCGCCGGTCGACCACGTGGCGTTTTTGGCCGACGCGTACGGGCGGCACCTTGCAGCAGCGGCGTCGCCGCACGGGGTGGCGTCCCCGTCCAAGACGCGGGGCGCTCGCCGGGTGCGCTTTGCCGTGCCCGTTCCCGCTCAGAGTCGCGCGTCGGCGCTCGCCGAGGACGGCGGGAGCGGCGGCGCTGCGACGGTGGCGGCGGGCTCTTTTGCCACCTCCCCGTGGCACCAGCTGGGGGTGCTCCTCCACCGCACGTACCTGCTCGAGGTGCGGGAGGCGCGCGCGGCGGTCGCCACGCTCGTCCAAGTGACGGCCATCGCCTCGGTGCTCGGCCTATCTTTCCTCAACGTCGGCCGGTCCACGGCCTACGCAACCGGCTCGGTGGCGGGCATCAGCACCATGGTGCGGCTGCTCGGCGTGTTTGGCGTCATGGTCGCGACGCTCGCGCCGATTGCCATGCACGTCCACTTTCCCCTGGAGCGCGTCATCCTCCTGCGGGAGCGGGCGGCACGCTCGTACCGCACGTCTGTCTTCTTTTTAGCCTACACCATCCGCGGCTTCCTCCGCGGCATTGTCCAAGCGGTGCTCCTCACCGCCGTCCTCGGCTCCCTGGTCGGCCTCCGCGGCAGTGGCTTGCCCGCTTTTGTGGTCACCGCCACCCTCGTGTGGTTTGCCGCCGAGTCCCTCGCGCTCGTCGTTGCCGCCACCTTTGACGACATTAAGACGGCCGTTTCGGTGACGCCGACGCTCTACTCGGCGCTCTTCCTCTACTCGGGCTTCCTCATCCAGCCCGAGCGGCTGCCCGCCGCCCTGCGGTGGCTCCACTACGCCTCGTTTTTGAGCTACGCTTTTGCGGGGATGGTGCGCGCGCAGCTGGGGGGCGTCGTGTTTGCCAACCCGCTCGAGTGTGGCACGTGTTTGCCCGACGGGGAGCGCGCCATGGCCTCGTTTGGCATTAGCGCCACGGCGGGGGGGGTGTGGGGGAACGTGGCCGCCGTGGCGGGCATGGTGTGCATCCTGCGGCTGGTTGGGTACGGGGTGGTGCTCGCCCGCGGGCCGTCGTTTGCCAAGATGGTGTGAGGGCTCGCTGCACCAGCCACCGGGTTGGCAAACCGAGCGTGCTGCATCGTGCGTGTCTGCTGCGAGTGACATTTGTGCGTGGTTTTCCAGGGCTGGTACACGCCCATTTTTTTTCTGCCAACTGTCCGAAGAGCGTGGAATAGGTACGGTTGGACGAAACAGAATAGGACTCCATTTGTGCCGAGGCTGGTCGAACAACAAGAGGCAAGACAAGAGCACAAGAGCATAATCAGTATGAAAGAAGTGACGAAAGCAAGCAAAGCGCGCGAGCAAGGGAAAGAAGGCACCAGGTAGGGAAACACAAGAGATGCACACCCGCTCACAAGTGGGAGGCGAATCGAGAGAAAGTCGAGTCACGCCCACGACGCGACCATCACCCGTCGCCGGTCACCGCATGACCATCACGCGCCCGCCCTGCCGCTTCCGCATCCCCTTCTTCCGCATCTTTTCCTCATGCTTGAGCTGCGCCGCCGGACTCCGCTGCGCCGCCTCCCGCTCCGCGGCCGCGTCGCGCTCGGCTTGCCGCGCTTCCGCGGCGGCGAGGCGCGCCGGCTCCGCCTCCTTGTACGCCCAATCCGCCCGCACCGCCACCGCCCGCTGCCGCACCGCCGGCGGCAAGCGCACGTTTGGCAAAAAGTCTGCGTACCACAACACGAGCCGCGCCGCCGCCGTGACGACCATGCCGACTTCGGCGGGCGGGGCGGCGGCGGGCACGTCCACCACCATCTCCACGACGCGCTTGGAGGCGCCCGCCTGCGCGTTGCCGACGCCACTGTCGGTCACGTGGAGGGAGACGAGCCACGGGGCGAGGGCGGAGAGGACTTCCGCCACGCTCGGCGGCAGCAGCGCCACGCCCGTTTCGGGTTGGTCGGCGAGGGCGAGGAACGGCTGCGCCCACGCGCCGGGGGGGGACGGCACCTGCCCGGCGAGGGCCTCGAGGACGCGGTTGGCGCGGCGGAAGCGCTTGACCTCCCGTCGCCGCACGAGCGCCCACATCAGGGGCTCCATGCTGCCGCCGCCGCCGCGGCCACCGCCGCCGCTGCTGCTGCTGCCGCCGTCCTCGTCGGGGAGCGTCAGCAACAAGGAACATTGGTCGACGTCGCCACGAGCGATCGGCGTCTGCAGGAGGGTAAACAGGTCAAAGCGGCGCTTGAGCGACAGCGTGCAGGTGAGGGCGCTCACGTGCCGCCGCCCGCTCGCATAGTAGTGGAAGACGCCCTGCCCGTCCTTGTGGATCTTGGTGCCGACCGCGTCAACGCCGACCGCCGCAAACTCCCCCTCCACCGCCGACGTCAGGGTCGTTGACCACACGGCCGCGACGCGCTCATTGACGGTGCGGCCGTAGAGGAAGACGGCCACGTAGGCGGCGCACAGGGCCAAAACGACGCGCTCAAACCACCACACCTGGACCGCGTCGAGGTGCATCGCGCCGCCCACGGCGCCCGAGGACGCAAGGCGGCCGAGGAGGTTGAGTGGGGAGAGGGACGCCAGGCCGCCCACGGCGCCCGCCACGCCGCCCGCGGCGCCGCCGGCCGCAGCGCCGCCCGCCGGGGGGGCCCCACCCGGCGCGTCGGTGGTCAGGAGCGGCGCGGCCGGCGCGTCGTCAAACTCGTCGGCCCCGCCAACGACGACGGGCGGGGCGGGATCCGCGGCGGCCGCCACGGCGGCCGCCACGCCCAGCATGCACCCCGCGCACAGTGCCAGCAAGGAGGAAACCACCACCCACCGTCCACACCGAGACGCGCCCATGGCGGCGAGCGGCGGCCGCACCTGCAGGGCACACGGGGGCACGGCCACAACCGCCGACCGCGCCGCGGGAGTCGACGGCCGGCCGCCGCACCGCCGCCGTGACCACAGAGTCCGTCCCCGGTTCCGCCGCTGCCGAGACGGTCGTCGTTGTTGTCGCCTGCCCCCCCCCACAGCCCCGCGTCACGTCGACCGAGCGCCGCCAGTGGCAGTGCTGGTGCGCCGGCCGGGCGTTGCCAGTCCCGGCGCCCGCCCCGCGCGTTGAAGCGCGGACGACACTGCACGCGCGATCAAACTCCCCAGCCGCCGCGCTGTCGGCCGAATTTCACGAGACCTGTCGACTTTTACTCCAATTTTGTGCTGTTGTTCGGATGGTTTCTGGCCTCAACCAATCGCTGACAGCCACGGCACCCGACGACAGGCGACGATGACCACAAACAAGAAGGAAGCAGCTGCACACTTTTTTCCTCCAAGAGACCGTGTGCGCAAGGCGGGTCGACGCCACGCCCGATTCTTCAAGCACGCACAAGAGCAGCATGACAAGCCAAAGCACACGCACAAGCGCGACTGCCCACCCACTACGCGCACATCGTCTGCACGGCCGGCAACAACGGGCAACGTTTGCGGCGTTTAGGCGTGGCCACCCCGGTTGCGGCGACGGCGGTGGTGGCCGCCGCGCTTGTTCGCCGCGTCCGCCGGTGCCGCCTTTGCAGTCGCCTTGGGAGTGGCCGTCGGCTTGGCGCCAGGCGTTGCCGTCGGCGTCGCCACCGCACCCGCCGCCGCCGCCGCCCGCCGCGCCGCCGCTCGTGCAAAGCGGGCCGTTACAATCCGCCCGTCAGCGTCCGTGCAGTAGGTGCGCCGCCCGCGGCCGCCGCGGCGGCGGTACCACGAGCCCCGGTTGCGCCCCCCCCCGGCCAGCACCGCCTCGCACGCCGGCACGGCGTCGCCGGCGCCGTCGCCATGGACGGTCGTGGCCAACGTGCACACGCCCACGGCCACGCCGTCGCGGGCGCGGATGCGGGTGAGGACACACACCTCGGTCGAGCGGCAGGGCGTGGCGTCGTCGGTCGCCGCGCACCGCACCCGCGCGGGGCGGGGGCGGCGCCCGCCGCCAAACCACGAGCGGGTGGTGGGGGGGGCGGGGGGGGCGCCCCCGGCCGCGGCGCCCGACACGAGCACCAGGAGCAGGGTGGCGGCGACGAGCGCAGCCGCCTTGGTCGTCCGCACGACCGCCATGGGGACGGGGGGTGGGGGGACGGGGTGGGAGGGCGGCGGTGGGAGCGTGCCGGCCGCGACGTTGGCGCGTCGACCGGGACTATAGCCAGAGAGGCAACTTTGACCGAAGCTATGGGCGGGGAGTGGTGGGAGACGGGACTGAGACGGCCACCGACGGTCGCTGGTGCGGGGTCTTATAGGAGCGCCAAACACGCCTCCCACATTTCGCCGCTTGAGGAGCAAGTGTCCGTGCGACGCGGTCAGGTGGCGGCGACGGCCCGCATCATCAACCGCTGTGGTACGTCCCCCGCGGAGGGGAGCAAAAGGCGGGGAGTGCGAGCCGCAGGCAGGAATTGATGCCTGCGCGATGCACCGCGGCGTTGGTTCTCTTCCTCATCATGAGCCTCATCAGGAGCCTCATCATGAGGGAGAGTCAACGCCAGGAAACAGGTGCGCGTGCTCGTTGCCGGATTCGGCGGACTCATCCGATCGATCCTCGTCAAGTAACCGGCTTGACTCGTATTTGTGCGCTTGGCGCCATTGGACTGGAAACGGGATGCAACCCGTTGCGATTGGTCGCCGCGTCGAGGCCGCGGCGCGGCGGGAGCCGTCTCGCGCGTCGCGACTGCAGTGCCAGCTGCCACGCGCGCATCGGCCTCGCCGACCCGACGCGACGCCGTGACCGCCTCGTGTCCGCAGTACACCGGCAAGGGGTCGCCTCGTCCCTGTTCGCGCCGCGTCGCTGCTGTCACGGCAGGTCCTTGCCCTAACACGGCTGGCGTCGGGCCGGTGCGTTTGTCGACGCACACTCACCCTGCCATCCCTGCTCGTCCGTCACCCGCCTTCAGGCGACGCTCGGAATCTTCCTCTCTTGCCACCCTCCGCTGACGGGTACCCATTCCGACTGGCACTCTCCCAGAATACCCTCCCGCCGTTCCTTGGGTACCCTCTAGCGCTGACCATGGCGACGGCAACGGCGATAGAGTCGGTCGCCGCCGCTTACTCGCCTGAGATTGCCGCCCAGTACGAGGCCGCGATGGAGCTCTTCTTTGCCGCCGAGGACATTGCGGCCGCCGGCACAGTCGGCGCCGGGCCGGTCACCACGCCCCGCGGACCCGCCGCGCCCACCCCCACGGTCGTGGAAGACGAGGAGGAGGCGCCCGTGGCGATGGTGCCGACGCCCGCCGCCGCGTGCGACGCGTTGGAGAAGGTGTTTCGGGATGCCAACGCAACCGACGGCGACGCGCCGCCGACGGCGGCCACGCAGGGAACGCTGGGATTTGCGGAGCTGCAACTCGGCTACGCCCGTGGCCTCCTCGGTGTCTTTAAGGAGCAAGTCGCTTCGGCGGGGGTGCTTGGGGGTGCGGCCGTGGGGGGGGTGGGGGGGGGCGGTGGGAGCGGGGGGGCTGCTGCCGACGGCGACGCGTCAGACGGCGACGCGGAGGAGGAGGGGGAAGATGAGGCGGACGATGAGGTGTTGGATTTTTCGGCGACCAAGGGGGGGTCCGTCGTCGGTGGCCTGCCGACGGAAGCTGTGGATGCACTGGTGGCTGCCGCCGCCGGCATGCCAGACCCCGCACCTGGGGGTGGTGCGGCGGCCGCCGTCAACAAGGGCGCGGCTGCGGACAAGGGTGCGGCCGCGGACAAGGATGCGGCCTCTCCCAAGGGCGCACCGGCCGAAAAGAGTGCGCCCTCTGCCAAACCGACTGCCACGGCCGACAAGCCCGCCAACGACGGGGAGCCAGAGCTGTCCGAGCTCTGCTGGGAGCAACTCGAGTCGGCGCGTGTCTTCCTCAAAGCCCACCTCCCCGCCTCTTGGCGCCGCCTGGCGCTCGCGCACGAGGGCCTCGGCGAGTTGCGGGCCGCCCTCGACATGGCGACGGAGTCGGCCGACGAGTTTGGGGTGGCCGCCGACTTGGCGGCCGCCCACGGGGGCGGCCGCCAAGGCCGCCTCATCGCGTCTCTCCACCACCGCCGCTACTCGGCGCTGCGCAAAGACAAGCCGCTGGAAGCGCTCGCCGCGGTGCGGGCGGCGGTCGACGCGTTTGGCGCCGCCGCCGCCGAGTCGCGGGCCGGGGGGGACGCGGCCGCCGCGGCGGCCGACGCCGAGGTGCTCGCCGAGATGACGGAGGAGCGGGACGGGTTTGCGGCGGCCATGGCGGCGGCGCAGGCCAAGATTGCGGCTGGGGGGGGGGGGGGGGGGGGGCGGGGGGCGGGGCCCCGGCGCCCCCGCCCCCGGGGGGCGGGCCCCACCCCCCCGTGGCCGCGGGACACCGGGCGCGGGGGCACGGGGGCACGCTTGTGG
>Ga0115030_1001244_pt1 | contig 11414 bp, 4 predicted proteins | sample SidtaG_4_FD_87174 | JGI IMG/M metagenome (GOLD analysis project Ga0115030, IMG submission 87174) | Marine algal microbial communities from Sidmouth, United Kingdom - Sidmouth_Male1 metaG | ecosystem: Host-associated > Algae > Red algae > Unclassified | place: Sidmouth, United Kingdom | collected... | reverse complement strand
GGGGATGGGGCGACGGTAGCAACGGGCGGTCCCCAGCCGAGCTGGGGGCAGCCTCCCCCCCAGTGGGGGGGAGGAGGCGACGGGCGGTTCGCGACGGACGAGGGGCGGGTGCCGCAGCCGGCGGACCGCCACTCTTGTAGTATTTGCAAGCGGGCGACGGAGGGCGGCGCGGCCGCCGACCGGCGGCCGCCCGCACCCGGCCAAGAGACGATGAGACGGTGACACGGTGAGGCGGTGGGCCCAAGACGGGGAACGCGCGCCGCCGACGGGGACGGCACGCACGCCGGGGGGGGGGTGCGGGGATTTTGGGGCTCCGCGGTACCCCCCCCGGCGCGCGTGCGACCCGGCGGCGCCCGCGTGGCACCGCGTCTAAAGAGGCGGGCGCCACCAGCGCTGCGTGGCGCCGCAATTGTTTTTGTAGGTCAAGTCTGCCGATGTGCCTGGGGCGGCGGACGTGTCCGCCTCCTAGAGGCGGGGCGACGGGTGCGGGGAGGCGCGGCTGTCTGTATTTTCGTGTGTGTGTGTGTGTGTGTGTTTGTTTTTGTCTTGTTGGGAGGGGGCGCGCGTGCAGCACGGGCGCGCTGCGGTGGAGTGTATATGGGGGCACTCCCCCGCGGCGGCTGTTGTATGTGTGTCTACCGCGCCGCCCCAGGCTTTTGCTTGTACGATCCGATAGCTGTTGTGTGTACAAGGACCAGCCTGTATTGTTTGTGGTGGCAGCTCGGGTGGGGGAGTGCTGCAGGGGCGCCCGCAGAGCGGAAACGAGTCGAGTGGCCCGGGTCCATGCAAAAGGACACCCGACACACGGAGGGCAGGCGTGCCTGATCCCGCCGGCCTGGTACGGGACGGCACGTCGTGCGGCCGACGAGCGACGACGCCAAGGGCAAAGCGCTGCCACTCCCCCCGACTGTCCATGGTGGCGTGGAGCGCGTCGCCTGCCTCCCAGCCGCCGACAGCACCCAAAGAGCCCAGACCAAAAACAAACAAGCGGTCATCCAGGAAACACGACGACTCACTTGCCCGCTGCCGACGGCGGCGGAGGCGCGGCGTCCCCCCCTCCCGCCGCCGCCGCTCGCCGTGCCGCGCGCGCGGCGTACAGGGGCTCGACCCACGCCTGGACCGTTGGGGTGCGGAATTTGCCGGCCGTCGAGTCGAAAAAGGGCGACAGGTCCGTGCCAGTGGCTGTGGCCGCCCCGCCAGCGACAGCAGTAACGAGGTAGCGAAAGCAGTAACGAGGCGGACAGCGGCATGGCACAAAAAGCAGGCATCAGCAGCGAGCATGGGGCCACGGGGGTGAGTCGGCGGAAGCCAGCAGACGCCCGCCACGCGGCGGGTTGGCCAAGGCGACTCGTGGAGCGCAGCGCACACGGGCACGGGGCGGTCCCACACGGACCGACCTGGAAACCGCCCTCGTCGGCGGGAACACACGGGCCAACAAGACCCCGACGATAGCCCGCGCACGCGCAGGCAAACACCCACAACAACGTACACCCCTCGTACTCGTACGCCTGCACAATCATCTCATACTTGTCAACGTCCTTGACCAGCCGCGCCGCCTCGGTCTCCCCTGCTTCGTACTCCTCCCACAGGTCGACGAGGTGCTTGCCGAGCGCCCCCTCCCCCTGCAGCACCTCGTCACGCACGGTGGCCATTGCGGCCCGCTCCCGGCGCTCCTTTTCCTCCCCGCTGACCCCATCTCGGGGGGTGATGTCCCCGACAAGCGCCTCGGCGAGGTCGTGCACGAGCGCGAGCTTGATGGCGTGCGCCGAGACGGCGGGCGGCAGCGCAAACGCGGCCATGGCCATCCGGTACATGTGGTCCGAGACAGACTCAGGGGCGGGGATGCCAGAGAGGACCCAACCCGCCCGCTTGGTCGTCTAGCCGCGTGGAAAAGGGAGGGGTAAGCAGAGCAGTCACAAACAAAGGGGTGGGTGCGGTGCAAACGAGCCATTCATGCAGCGGGTCGGCGGGGGCTCGAAACAAAGAGCAGCCAGTGGGGCGTTAGTCGAGCATGCACAAGCGTGCTCCACGGCGGAAAGCACAACAAGAAAACCAGTCTCCATGCCCATCACAGTCAACAGCACCTGCCCCCGGCCCCACGACGCATGCATCGGCCTGCCGTTGCCCTGACGGAAGGGACAAAAGCCACGCCATTCCCACCTCCGCACCGACCAGCGCACACCAACATCCGCCTCACCCCTTCCTTGCTGTCGGGCGGCGCTTCCTGCATCCACGTACCTTGAGGCGCCCGACCAGCAGCATCAGCTGAAAGACACTGGTCGGTGACGGCTCGCCACTGCCGCCGTCGCCGGCCGCCGCCGGAGCGGCAACAGCGGCGGGGGGTGGCGGCGGCGACATAGTGGCGACAATGTGAGAGAAGAAAAGGGGCACGAAGATGGTGAAGAACTTCTCTGAATACAAGTGAGCGATGCGTATTACACCGCAGGCGCGGAGCACAGGCCAGGGACAGTGGAATTGCGAAAGTCGACTGTCTTCGGTCGGGGTCACGTCAACCGCCACGTGTCGAACTCTGCCAAGGTGGGATCAAGACGCCATCCCGCAACAGCCGCGCCTGTTTTTCATGGAGAGGTGTCTGTTGGCTGCTGTGTTCCAGAGAGGCACACGACAACTGCTAGCCACATAGGTATGCGGTGGGGCGATGACGCATAAAAAATAGGTCTTGTCGCAACTCCTTTACACGGACCATACATAGGCGTCATCCAGGCACAGCTTGCATATGCACAGAGTGACTCGAGCACCGCGGCGGCGACGAGTCAACTCACACTGCGCGAGGTCGGCGCGCCGGCTTACTTCTTGAAGAAGCGCGAAAGCGGGTTGCCCGAGCTGGTCTCCTCCTCCACCTCCTCCACCGCCTCTTTGGTGGCAACTTCGGTCTTCTTGAACAGCCTGGAAAGCGGGTTGCCCGAGCTCTGCTCCTCGTCTGCGCTCTCAGCGTCATCCTCCTCTGGGGTGGCCGGCCCGCCCGCCTCCTCCCGTCGGAAGACAAAGAGCTCGCGGGTCTCTGGCGACCGCGAAATCTTCCAGTCGTCGTCGACGTAGGTGACTTCAATGACCTCCTTGGCCTCGGACGCCATGGTGCGTCCGCCGGGGTGGGTCTCCACCTCGTTGAACGCAAGCTCCACGTGGTTGCCCCCCCGCGCCTTTCCGGCCGCCCAAGTGCCAATGAGGCGGTTGCGGAGCTTGAGACCCCCCATCCCCGACAGCTTCTCTTCTGCCCACGCGACGCCGTCGGCGTCGTAGCCCTCGCGGAGGGCGGCGAGCTTGGCGGCAGGGAGGCTCTTACCTGATCCCGTCAGGCCCTTGTTCTTGACGATGGAGCGCGCGTCCGTGTAGGCGAGCGACCAAACGCCGTGGAGGCTGGAGGACTTGGCGGTCCTCGAGCCACGGGAGCCGGCGGCCGCTTCGAGGGCGGCCGCGGCCTCTGCAATCGGCGCCCCCGCCGCCGTGTCATTGGCAAGCGCGAGCAGGTGTTTGGAGGAGGACGCGTCAATGGCAGCGGCCAAGTCAGCGGCAGCCGAGTCGCGCGACGCCCGCATCGTCACGCCGCCTCCGGGGACGATGGCGCGGACGGGGGCGGCGCGGGCGGCGAGCGGGAGGCGCCCGGGGCGGACACAGGCCGCGACGGGGGCGTAAGGGGAGGTCCGCAGCGGCGCGGCCGCGGGAACAAAGGCCGCCATGGTGATGGAGGGGGACGGAGCGGCAGCGGACGTGGAAATGGCAGAGTGGTGGCAACAGGCGACTGAGGATGCGGGTGGGCGTGGTGAGGTTGGTCTGAGGCAGGGGTGGTCGCGGCTCAGAGTTTCCGGGGAAGGGTTGTTGGGACACGCGTCGACAAAAAAATGGGCGTCGTCCAGAAGGTTGTCACGGCCGCGTCATATAGCCTTGATGGAAGCGTTCTCCGACCAAGCAGGACTGGGGCAGTCGCCGATTCGCGCCCACAACATCAACTGGCGGAGATTTAGTAGATACGAGCGTAGGTCAGCTGGCATGCGCCTTGGGCAGAGGGCGACAGTCCAGGTGACATGCAAAGGAGCCACAAAACCAGCAGTTCTCGGTGGCACGGCCTGCAAGGGCTGTTGCATCCTACGCATAACGATCTTGGTGTCTCGAGTAGACCGCGCATTCCACGGCAGCATTTGATGCCTGATCCAGTCAGGCAGCCAATGGGAGCGTGACAAGGGTTGCATGCCATGTAGAGAAGCACTGGTGCAAAGTGAGTCCGTCACAGGTGGTTTGTCACTGACTGGCTTTCAGACCATCGCCCCAACGTGTTGGATACGCAGGATGCGCAGGAAACTATCTTCCGTCATGCTTTCTATGGTCACACGCGTCCAGTTCGTGTGGAGGTCCTGCATATGCGAAATGCGTTGCCTTGACTTGAACTCGAGCTGCAGTTGTGTTATTCTCTATGTCCAACGTCGCTACACCAAACCATGGCAGTAACTTATGCCAGCTTCTGTATGCGAAGAGTCATGGTGCTCAAAACTCCTAGCTACTGAAGCCCGCTTCGATGGCTTTCTATGCGGACACATCCGTCGAAACCAGCAGCACAGCACACCAGAGACTTCACAACGTTCGCTCTACGGTACACTGTTAAGGGGCTCTCCGGTCCACGATCTATTGAGCTTCATGACTCTTGAGAAAGTAGCACTGCCTACATAGCTGCAGTAGAAGAAATACAGATATGAGTGCAAATCAGCCTTTTGAATTTGACCACCATGCTCTGTCGCGCCCGATTTGCGCACGAGACAGTCATCGCTTCGCATCCGTGGCGCTGTGCCTACCTCTTCCTCTGTCGTGCCATTGTGCAGCGCCCTGCTCGACTCTGTATCCAGCTGCAGGTGTCTCTCCCGGTATTAGGCTGCGGCACTGCAGCCTGTGTCTCCTCTTTGTTGACCGGCGGCGTTCCTTCCTCAATTAATCTGGTTGAAGGGCATGGTCGGGGGGAGTGTCGGTTGGCCGCTCGCTTGCTCGTCGCGTTGGCCACTGTCTCGGCCGCGCTGAGGAGAGTGGCAGCGATGGCCTTGGCGCGTACATGGCGCCTGGGCAATTGATGCGCACGTGTGTGTGGAAGGGGAGGGTAGTGGCCCTGTGCCCGAGGTTGCACGCTGCGCTGGCTGCCCTGCTCATCCCGAGTGGGGTCATCCTGCCAGTGTGCGTCCTGGTGTGATGGGCGCACTGGCAGAGCCGCTCGGATGATCAGTGAGCTTTGCTGGCTGACTATTTGAGCGCTGGATGGTGTGGGCGGGCGGTTCATCGCGACGCGCTTGTTGTGGGGAAGCAGGTCGCGGTTCGAGGAGAGCCGCTGCCTCGTGAGCCGCCGGCTGCACTCCCGCCGTGGCCGACAGCGCCACCGCCTTCCTCCCACCCGCATTGACGACCGGTTCTCCCCCCCCTTCGTGTTCCAGCTGCCCGCTCGGCGCCGCCATGGCGGACGTCCCCGAGTTCACCATCGCGGTGGAGGTGGGCGCTGAGGTGCCGACTTTGGATATCGACGGCTCCGACGCTAAGGAGCTGATGGCAGACGGTCTCGCGAGCGACGGCCCCATTGAGGAGGCATCGGCGCCTAACATCCACGGCGAGACGATGGCGCAGTGCTCCGAACGTACCGGCTACACGATTGGGGAACTGACGTCGCTCTTCCCCCCCATTGAGCGGTGGCCTAAGGAGTGCAACCCCCCCCTACCTGAGGCGGCGCGGGCTGCGTACGCGGCGGAACGGTTCTCCCCACCCCCACCGCCCGGCGTGCACCCCCGCGTCTACTTTAGCCCCGACGACTTGCCGGCCATCCGGGCGTCGCTGAACGACACGCCCGCCGGTCGCGCCTCGTGGCGTGCCATTCAGCTGCGCGCCAAGTGGTGGACCAACGATGTGGACGCGTGGAAGGCGGCGCAGGATGAGGCGGCCTCGGAGGGCTACCAAGGCCTTCGCTTCAATCTGGCGCAAGGCCCCCTGGCCAACTTCCTCGACGGCACGTACGATGAGGGTGCGCCGTTTGAGCTGTTCAACACGGCGCCGCTCGAGGCCTTCCGCGCATTGATCGACGAGGATGAGGAGGGAGGGCGGCGGATGGCCAAGGTTGGGGCCACCATGGCCGCCCACTACCTCGACATTTTGCCGGGTCTGCCCACTGACTGGCAACCGCTCTACCAGAAGGTGCACTCGGAGACGCTCGGCCTCGTCTATGACTTCATCCACAATTTCGCGACGGACGAGCAGCGCGACGTCATGCGGCAGGCCATCGCCGCCACCACCCGTGACCGCCACTTTGCGACGGCGGGCACACAGGCGCTGCCGGCCTTCCCCGCCATCAGCTCCAACTGGCTAAACGTTCATACGAACCTCTTGCCGTTGACGCTGTCCATCGAGGGCGAGGAAGGCTACGACCACGACACCTACCTGCGGCTGGTCGAGGGGTGGAAGAAGTGGGTCCACGTGGCGCACTCGCCGGTCGGAGCGCCCTTTGAAGGGCTGGCCAAGTCCAACTTTTGCGCCTACTACAACGTGCCTCTGGCCAAGCGCGGCGTCGAGCTCTTTGCCACCTCCTCGGCTTACAACTTTGCCGCGCTCTTCCACTTGAACATCCTCCTCCCGAGCGGCCGGGCCTTCATCTACGAGACGGGCATTGGGCCCATGTCGACATGGTCGCCCGACGCGGAGATGTTCAAGATGGCTTACCCGACCGACGCCGCCATTGACATTGTCTTTCGCTGTGGGACAGGGATGGCCTACCGCCCCGTTAAGGAGTACCGCGGCGAGCCGGCGGGCGACGGGGAGCGGGAGCTCGAGTCGTACCGGCGTGAGATTTTCGCGCGAAACGCCTATGTCAACCTCGAGCGCCTTTACCGGGCGATTGGCGCGTCGGCCTTTGTCTATGCGGACTACGAGGAGGGCCTGGCGGCACTGCGCGAGCGGGGCCAGCCGCGCACTTACTTCTGCGACCAGCGGGGGCTGTTTGTGACGCGCAGCGAGTGGTCGTCGACGACTAGCATGCTCTACGTCGAGCCCCGCCACACGCCTGGCGGGCACACGCATCCGTCACGTGGGGATTTTGTGTTTTGTGGGCTCGGCCGCGTCTGGGGCACCCGGTGGAGCAACTTCATCACCGGCCTACATAACCTGCCGCTGATCAATGGCCTCGGCCAGGGTGCCAGCACGCACCGTGACGGCGTGACGGGTACCGTGTCGGGGCGAACGCTGGAGGCAGAGCGTCGGGAGCATGCGGTGTTTGCGGTGATTGCCTGCGACTTGGCTGACGCGTACCGCTGGGCCTTGTGCGTACCTGGCCGCGGCGAACCGGTCATGCGGACGCCCAATTGGAGCCGCCTGACGCCAAGCCCGCTGCCGTGGATGAGTCTCCCGTGGTCGGAGCTCCCCAACTGGCGCATTAGCACGAAAGGGGCCTTTCAAGGCGGCCACGCTGAGGCGTTCCGCCACTTGCCGATGCGCTACTTCTTCCGCACGTCAGGCCTGGCCCGCGGCGACACGCCGTACGCGCTCATTATGGACGACATTGACGCGAGCGGCGAGGCAGACTTTGACGAGGAGACTGGCGGGGGCGACGCGGTTGGCAGTGCGGCCATCCATTCGACGCAGTACGAGTGGTTGATGCAAGTGGACTCCACGTGCCAGGCGGTCCACCGCGAGCCGCCGGTTTTTGTCCGTTACGAGCGCGTTGCTGCGGGCGACGACGGGCAGGGTGGGTCAGTGGACATGCTGCTCTACGAGGGCGGTGACGCACAGGCGGACGTATACGCGCACGAGGGCCCCGACCCGCCGCTGGTGCCGGGCGCCCGCGTCCTGCGCGTGCGGGTGTTGGAGGCCGGCCCCGACGCGGAGGTGACCCCACCACCTGTGCTGCCCGTGCTCCAACACTTCCGCTTTGGCGGCCACGCCGCGCGCCGGGTGGCGGTGCACGTGCGCACGGTTGGCGCGTGCCGCATCAAGGTGTTGTTGATGGCACAGCGGTATGGCGACCCGGCGCCAGTCACACAGATGACGCGGCTGCCGGTCGATGAGGAGGAGGCGGCTGCTGGCGGGCCCATTGCCACCACCGAGTGCACAGTGCGCGTCGGTGGCACCGTCGACAAGTACACGCTGATGCTCGGTCCAGACGGGCGCACCCGGTCGAGCCACGCTGGGCGGGAGGAGGGCGTTGCCGAGGCCGACCCGCCCGCCACCGAGCTGCTGCCCGTGGCAGGTGAAGCCGACCATGACGGGAATCTGGCCGCTACCGACGGCGAGGCCACCTGTGCAGCGGACGAGGCCGGGAGCTGCACTGACATGCTCGCGCTGGCCGACGTGCTGCGCGACATCAGCTTGGTGGTGATCGACGGCGTGACGTACGGCGGGCGTGGCGGCGGCGACGACGAGCCGCAATGGCTGCTGTCGCCGCTGTTGGGCACCGACTCGGCACTTGCCAAGATTGATTCGTACAAGGCGGTGGCGGACGAGTCGACGACCGCCGGTACCGACGCGTGGCGCGACGAAGTAACCGGGGTCAACCGCATCGTCGCAGCTGTCAAGGGCCACGTCCCTTACGTGGTGGTTGTTGACGACGTGGAGCTGGCGGCACATGCCAAGGGCGAGCGCCACGCCATCGACTTCGTGTTACCGCTGGCCAGCCCGACCGCGCGGCTCGTGGACCTGCGGGACACCTTTGCCATCGTAGAGGACGGACCTCGGCGGATGGCCGTGTGCCCGATTTTTCCCGACCGGTCCACCCTGCCCAAGCCTCAGCCGGAAGTCACCTGGCCGGTTCGACTGGAGCGGTACCTGACTGCCGGAGGAGTGCAGGCCAAGCGCCTGGTTGTCCCCTCTCTGTCGGCTACGTCTACCATGTCGGCTGTGGCCATTGTGCCGCTGGGCGCGTTTGGGGTGCCGACGTGCACGCCGCTGGGTCCCGAGGGTGCCGCGTGGATGGAGTGTGGCGGTCAGCGTGACGCCATCCAAATCGTGGACGACGGCAACGACGACTCGGAGCACTGCGGCATTGTGATCGAGCGCCTGGCGGGAGTGGTGCCGGCGGCGGCTGACGGGGCCGACGCCCGCAAGGTGGCGGCCCTCAATGCCGTTCCGGTCGAGTCGACAGCCGAGGATAAGCTTCTCGGCCACGTCCTGTTGCGCGCTCACACCGCGACAGCCGCCCACCACAACTGTGAGCAGGCCGACGCGCCCGAAGGCGACGGCGACGTCGAGGCCGATAGTCACGGGCACGGGGCGCCCGGGCCGGGCGGTAGCCCATACGATGGCGTTGACGGGGCACCCCAGATGGGCAGCCTTGAAGATGTGACGGGCAAGAACGTGACGGACGACGACGCAACGGCGGACGTAGCCGTGTCGGTTTTTTCTAAGCCCGCCGTCATGTCCCAGCGCGGCTGGACAGTGTCTGAGGAGGGCGGCGACGTGACGCTGCCGCTGAGCAGCGATACGCTCGCCGCGGTCGAGTCGGCGGTGACCTTCTCGGCGTGGGTGTACGTCCCGACTGCAAGCCCGAACGGCTGGCGGGCGGTCATCCCCCTCCTGCGCTCCCCGTGGTGTGAGGTGTCGGTGCACTACGGGGCACTTCGGCTTGGCGTGCGGTTGGAGGGACAGGCCCACATCAAGCCGATGGACCTGCGGTCTCCCAAGTTGCCCCTTGATGTTTGGTTTCACCTCTCGGTGGTATGGGAACAGGGCTGGGGGGTGGCTGCTTTCATTAATGCCAAGCGTCTGATCGGCTTTCCTGGCTTGATTGGCGCTCTCCCCGAGCCCGACACCCCTCTGGCTGTGCAGCTCGGCTGCAAGACGGGCGTGGCGTGGGACGACGTGCGCATTTTCAACGGCCGTCTCAACGCTGCGACCCTCCGCCAGCTCTTTCTCTATTCGGGTGGCCTCCGCCGGCTGGCGGCCTACCCCCTGACGGAGCTCCTGGACGGGGCGACGGGCACGCCCGAGTTGGGCGGCGGCGACCCTGCCATGCTGGTAGGCGGCACGGGAGTGGAGGTGGCTGAGGACGACGACATGGGCACCTGCCTCATTCTCGACAAGAACACGCGCATCGTCGTGCCGCCTTCTGTAACCCGGCTCTCCGAGGAGAACTGCCTGTCGGTGTCTGTGTGGCTGCGCTTTGATGTCGACACGTACCAGCAGGCGGATATCTTCCGCCTGGACTGCCACGCCAACAAGGACCTGTGTCTCCACATGCGGATGCGGAAGGTCGGCCCCAAGATGAACAATCGATGGGGCGTTGACGACGGCCGTAGTGGCGGGCTGCACGTGCCTCAGCCAGAGGGCGAGTGGCGCCACTACGTGCAAACGTACGACAGCGGCACCGTGTGCCTCTACCTCGACGGCGTGCTTGTCGGCAGCCGCCCGGTCGTCACCGAGTTGGACGTCAGCCGCGGGCTCCTGGTGGCTGTGGGGGTGGTTGGGGCTGTCAAGGGACTCTCCATCTACAACTACGCCCTAACTTTGGAGGAGGTGGTGGAGCTGCACCAGGATACGGGCGGCGTCGGGCCGCGCCGAGGCCACCTGTCCGCCTTTGCCGGGTAAGATGGGGTTGTCTTGATTCCGTCGCGTTTCTTCATGCCTCGGCCATGATTGTTTGTGTATTCACGGCTTGCCTTGCTTTGCTGGACGTGCTGCAAGCCACTGGCTCCACGCCCTGCGTGCTCTCTGCATAAACGTGTGTTGATACTTTGCCACACGCTTGGCCTCTGTACCGTGGCGTTTGCTGCACCCCGCGCCGAGACGTGGGCTCCGCAACAGGCAGCGCGCAGATGCACCCTCCAGCGCAGCGCAGGTGGGCGCCAACCCCTTTGGCTCGCCGACGCGCGCTGCCGCGGCGGCCAACCCCGCCCCTGCGCCGGCGCGTCGGCCGGCAGAGGGGCAACCAACCACCGCCACCACGCGGGCCCACACCCAACCCACTGTCCACCCACACCTGCGCCCACGGAAATAGCAAAGCAGTCCCGCCGCGCGCAGCGTGGCGCGCGCGCGCCGACGCCCGCCCGCCCCCCCGACCGGCGCGGCGACCGCACCCACCACCGCGGCGCGGCGCGGCCGACCGCCGCCCCTGCCGGCGCGGGGCTCCCCCACGCGGCCGACCCCCCGGCGGCCACACGCGCGGCCACCACCAGAGGCACCGAGCCGCCCGCGCCGCGCGGCGCCGCCGCGGGGCGCGGGCGCCACGCCGCCGGCGCGGCACCCCCGCGTGCCGCCCCCGCGCGGCTCGCCACGGCGGGGCGCCCCCCCACCACCGCCGTCGCGGCGTGTGCCACCGCCGTGGCGGCCGCGCACCCCCCAGCCCCCCAAACGGCCGCCTGCCGGCCCCCGCCGCAGCGGCCACTGCCTCCCCGCCCACAGGCCGCCCCACCCCGCCAGCGCTCACGGGCAACGCTCCCCCCCCCTCC
>Ga0115030_1001241_pt1 | contig 11442 bp, 19 predicted proteins | sample SidtaG_4_FD_87174 | JGI IMG/M metagenome (GOLD analysis project Ga0115030, IMG submission 87174) | Marine algal microbial communities from Sidmouth, United Kingdom - Sidmouth_Male1 metaG | ecosystem: Host-associated > Algae > Red algae > Unclassified | place: Sidmouth, United Kingdom | collected... | reverse complement strand
CGCAGTCATCGAGTTTTGACCGGCACTTGACAGTGACATGTCTATACTTAGCTCAGCAGAAATTACAGTTGGCGCCCCAAAAGCGCCCCTTCCAACGTGGGGCGCGTGGCGCTTACGCACCGAAATCGCACTGTTAAGCGCGCCCTAAAAGCGCCCGTAAGCGCGCCCCGAGATGCGTTTAGCAACCCTACATAGGTGCGCTACTGCGAACCCTACTTGTGTGCAATCTCCGGATTTTTCTCCTCCCTTCCAGTGGGACACGCCGAGTTTCTACACTGTGGAGCGGCTCGTAGAGCACATGTCGCCTCTCATTTATGGAGGATCACAAATACGGCGACCGATTGCCTGGCTTTGATGCTGTCAACTTCTCGCGGAACATCACAGCCGGTCCGGCCAGAATCGGCATCAAAAACAACGTGGCTGCGCAGGGGCATTCCTTTCTCTGGATTGGGTGCATGCGAGCGGGGCGCGTCCACAGCGGCTGTTGGATTGCGTGAGGCGACTGCTTGCTCTGTGCGACGCGCGCACACTTGGGCTCACATCCCCGACAGCATACGACTGCCAGAGACTCCACACGCAGCGCATACCTGTGCGGCCACCACTCGTTCCAGTCCACAGCAGCCCGCTACCTGAGTGCGTTGACCTCCTCTGGCCCGATTGACCCCCCCCCTCTTCTTTCCCCTAACCAACGTGTGTGCTCTTTATCCCCCCCCTGTCCCCCCCCCGGATTCCCCCCCCCCCCCCTCTCCCTTTTTTTTTTCGCCTGCCCCCCCCCCCCTCTTTCTCCTCCATCCACCGTCATAATCATGTATCCTTTCCTTCCCGTTGGTTTACTTTTCAGCGTCTCACACCATCTCCTCGCCATGGTGTTTTTGCCCGCTACACCCCCCCCCTCGTGCTTCGTGCCACTCGTTTTATTTGCGCGCGTTACCTCTCTAGCTCTCCCCCGCTTCCGTTTGGCTCCCCCCCCTCTCTTCCGAACCACCGCACGCTTCATGTCTTAGTGCGTCAGCTGGTCGTTTCCTTCTTTCTCCTGGACGACGAAACGGCCAAGGTCCCGTCAGCGTCGGTGCTGGGCGTGCCTACAAGATAGACACCGCACGCTCGCCCGAAACCCCAGGTCCTAAAAACACACACAACAGACTTCAGGTCCCCGCCCATCCGGTCCTCCGCTTGTTGATTCACCGCGTGTCGGAGGCGCGACTATGGTCAGAGCGACAGCAGCACGCCGATCGCCGGCGGCGTGCGTCTGGTGCGAACAGATGTGTGCAGCCAGCTTATTCGGCGGCGCCGTCGGAGCACGCGTGACTCGAAATGAAATCCCGTCCAAGATCAGGGCAAGGTCTCCAAGAGCCCCCCCCTGGGATGCCCTGTAAACGGTTCATAAAATGGGTCGCGACCCAATGTCCTTCTCGGCCACTTATTAATCTGCACGTTGCAGGATCACCTGTGAATCCATTTCGTAGACCGAGTGCAAAGCGAAGAGCTCCACAAGCACCCGTCACTCATAGACCCTCCACCACATACACACTATCGAAAGAGGACCGCGACTCAGCGCAAGAATCAGAAGCAAACTTGTACCCACCACGTACGTGTCTGTCCACTTCGCACAAGACCACTGGCCACAAAGCCGGCCACATACTGCCCCTTACCAAAAATACCAAGAACCAGAGGTTGATCCACCGCCGCAGGACCGCCGGAAACGCGATGTTGGGGACGATCGACTGACCCCGTTGCCACCTGAAACCTAGCCGCTGTTTGGTACGGGTAGTTCACTGTTTGAATCAGAAAAACGCCCACAGGCGACCGGAACGTGCCGAAAAAACACAAACAGGGGGATTTAGCAACCAAAGAAAACGCAAGCACAGACAAGCGCGCGTCAATGTATGTGTGCTGCTGCTGACAGGCACAGAAGTGGTGTCTATGGGGCTAGGACCTTCGCGTGCTCCGCATGTTCTTGCTTTTCCCAGTACCCCAGCGGCACCTCATAGACACTCCACCACATGCGCACAATCGAGATAGGACTGCGACTCAGCGAAAGAAGCAGAAGCAACCACGCACCAATCACGTACGAGACCATCCACGCCGCACCAGACCAATGGCCACACAGCTGGATACAGCCGCCCCCACACCAACATTCCCAGAACCAGGGGCAGCTCCGCCGCTGCCGGACCGCCGGAAACGCGAGGTTGGGGACGATCGACAGGCGTCGTTTCCACCTAAAAGGCTGGCGTTTTGCGGCATGGGGAGTGCACTGTTAGGATCAGAAAAACGCACACAGGCCGCTGTAATGTGCACACAATCACAGAACGTTGGACCTGGGAAATCAAGGCGAGTTTCTGGGCGTACAACTGCGTTTTAGTGCTTTTGCGACAGACGTTTTCATCTCCTGGGGATAATTCAGCAGTCTCATCAGCCGACGTGCAGCTCTATACGGTCGGTGTTCTTTGGGATGCCTACCCACCTTCGTGAAGTGGATGCCGAGGTTTTCGTGGGAGGGACGCAGTTCGAGGATGTACTGCTTGACTGTGGTGATGGAGGTGACGTTGTTCAGCCCAGCTCCAGCGGCACACTTCGAGAGAACTTCCAAGACAGCATCGGTGGTCACGGTCTCGGCCGTCAGAGAGTACCCACTAAAATGATGCGGATCCACCAAAAAAAAAAGATCATCGTCACCCGCACCTGAGAGGATAGCTCCACGTCAGAGATCTGAACAAAACGCATTCCCGCGCTGCGCAACTGAGCACCCGCACGTACCGAAAAAGGGTTGCTCGAGCCGTAAATCTTTGCGTTCGACCCCATGCGCGCGGCGTTGATCTTGGCCTCGCCCCAGACGGCCGTCATAGACTTGCGCTCCGCGGGGGTGTACTTGGGCTGCTGCAGCGCGCTGAAGGCTTCATCGAATGTTGCCGGTGTCGCTGCACGCTCCTCCTCCACCGTCGAGCCCGCGCTCGTCGGGCGCGAAACTGACACCAGTGGCGCTGATACCACCCGACTGTGACAACACGCCCAGCCAACCCCACCCAGTTTGGGGGAAGGAGAGCCAGACAGTGTCGCCGGGTAGTCCTGTCGGAGAATATCCGCCCCGGAAGTAAACCCCGAAAAGCACACACGCACGGCGTCGACCGGGGGAAGACGCCCCGAGCGGCAAACACGAGTTGTGTGACCGGAAGTTTACTTGCCCGCGTCGAAGGCCTCGAGGCAACACTCACGCCTCGCCCTCTTATCCCGTCCACACCCCGCCCGTCCCCCTCCAACCCTCAGAAAACACCCCCTCAGACACCCTCAGAGGATCCTCAGGAACCCTCCCCTCAGGGCCCATGGGGCCAGTCTCAGCGGAGGACGGTCGAAGCTTCGGACACTGCCTTGAGTTGAGGCGGAGGAAGGGTGCTACGTGACACCCTTGCGGCGCCCCGGTGTCGGGCGCGTGGTGAAATGCTGGTCATTGGTCCAAGTTGGGTTTACACTAAATTAGGCCCTTAACTGGGGGCCCGCCCTGGGATTTACTAGTCCCAGAGAAGTCTCGAGATCGAGGTTGTGGTTGGTGAGCCACGGGGTGATCACAAGTGGATCGCCATCGGAACGACTCGAAATATGCGGAACTTGAGCATATTCGCCCTGCACGGGTTTGACGTTGGTCGGGATTGTATTAGATCCTGACCGACCGGTTTCCCGGATCGGCTGACCCCCTCGTGACTGGAAGAGGGCCCCGTGCCGAGGCCTGACAAGCAGTAATGCTGTCACACCGACCACCGTGCGTGCTCTCGTCTACCGCAATGGCGCCAGCAAGACGAAAGCCCGCGACCGTCGCTCCAGCGTCCTTGGAAGCAGGCATCACAGCATTCACACAGCGGGCCCGTGGCCCCGCCGACACACAGCCGAGGCCTCGATCGTCCACGAGGTGGGTCTGGGAAACATGCGTGGCTAGGTGGCCGGCGCCAGCGTCCCGAGAGGCCTTTACAAGGGCCCACTTGTCACTGCTGCGGTTCTACTTCAATTGGCGATCTGTCAAGGGTCGTTTGCGCATCACCTCAATCAACCGCACGTGCATGTCTTTGACGTTGTGCTGACCGCAGGAAAGTGTAGCCGCCCGAAGGGACCCTTCCGGAAGCTTTGTCACCTGCGTGTTTGTACTGTGGCAGCGCAGAGCTTCGGGGAGCTTTTTCATATGTGTGTCTGTATTGTGGCCGCGCAGATCTCACACGTCACAACCCACCTTGACTTCATCGCACAGAGGACGGCGGCACCCGCAAAAGTACTCTCATTCTAAGCACACGGGGCACGACCGGAGGATGTGGCCTTCCATCCTGCGCGTGCTGTACTTTCGCTTTCCGGAAGGCAAGGAACATGCGCACTCAAAATTCACCCAAAAGCGCACAACAGAAAATGGCGCGCCGGCAGAGAGTTCAGACTGTGTGTCTTAGGAAGTAAAATGCGATGCAGGGACGCATCAAGGCTATGTGGCAAGCAGTGGCATCATGAAACAGACGACAAAAGAGGGAAAATGCAAAAAGATCACACCAACTCACCAGCTGGGCTGGAAGCGTCTCGGATCGCATTCGCCGACGACGCGGCTGGGTAGGAGTTGTCGAGATTCATGGCGAAGGGATTGGTGTGACGGATCTGGCTGGCCGTACTAGAGGCCGAGGCTCAGACAGAACTTGCCTTGACGGCGACGATGGGCGGATGGTGACAGTGACGGCCTCGGCGAGGGTGAAGGGCTCGTCGACGACGGTGAATCATCCGGGATCCTCATTCAATAGCGTATGTGATAGTCAGGCGGTGTGTTGGCCACGCGTATGCCGATTCTTCAGTGTGAGGGCACGGTAGTTGCGTATTACAATGTAAGTCAGGCCGCAGGATACGGCTGAGCACTCAAGAAACGGCAAGTCCTGCGGAAAGACGCAAATGATTCAAAAAAGGATTCTTAAAACTCTGATATGGTCCGAAGCACACTCAGTCTTAGTCCTGGTCGATGAGGACAAAATTGGGGAATCAGCAACACTGAACCACGCACTCAGGTGAGTTCCCATCCACTCAAAGGAGAAGAATTTCTGTCTCATCCTTCCCTTTAAAAAAAGAAATGATGCGCTGTCATCGCTCCTGACGGAGCAAATTGAGCCAACCGTTACCGGGACCAACGTGCTGCTGTCGTCTCAATCTTCACCGATGTAGTCAACGTCAACACAGGATGTGGGTCGACGGACCATTTGTCGATCCACTTGTTCCGGCTGAATGAATGACTGAGACAGAGTTTCGCACTGCTGATCACCCTTCTTAAAAAGAACTGGATCGGCCAAAATTGCGACTGCAGCACTATCGACTGGCCACGAGCGCGCTCTACTGGACACAACCATGCAGGACAAAAATCACACGAAAAATTTGTTCCTTTTCTCGATTCCTCTTTCCGTTTCGGACTCACTCTCATTCAGCTGTATAGCATGTGTGCTGAAACATAGAGTCATTTGCGACTTTTCTCATGAACTTTCAACACTTCGAGTGTGCAATGATACTTTGCATGCAGCTCTTGTGCCAATTGAGCTCCATGGCATCAGCAGCCGATGTGCCTGGCCGCGCACCTTTGCCTTTGAATGCTCCCGTACAGTCTGCATGCGTTAGAGAAACTGCGGCGGGTGACGATAGAGTCGCTATTGTATGCGAACCTGAGTACTCTAAGGTTCGACCGAGGCTGCACAGGCCACGCAGAGAGCTGTCAATTGTGACCTTCTCTGATGATTGGAGTTAGGAGTTTCATGATGAGAATGGAGCAGACAAAGTACTGAAGGTCCGGTAAGCTGCAGTCCAGCAATTGGAAAGGCTTGCATCCAGAGAGCCGTCGTTCAAGGCCCGCCAACCATGCACACGCAAGAAGCCAGATGAAATCAACGATCCTCAGCCAATCGTCCGGTTTTGAAGTACCTATTGCTGACCTCTAAAATATGGCGGTTGCAGAGTGGTTTCAATCATTCAACAGCGTACGAGGACCAATTGAAAGACTAGGAATCATCTGAGTTCCTTACAGAGTCTCCCCATGCAGCTCTGCGCACTGGAAACGCACATCAGGATCTCAAGAAATCTGCAGGAAAATGTTGATCTCGTCAGAAATCACAGGTCTGGCCCAGAACCCTATCCATGCCCTCTTCAGGCCCATGAAAGCGGCCCCAAAAATCTCAGGAAATCTCATTGAGGGTTGCAATGGCTCTGCGTGACCCCCTCAAGACATTGTGATTGGCTTGCAAGATTACTGGCGGCAATTCTCAGCCAATAGTTCGATCATGGCTTGTCGAACAGCCAATCCGACTTCATTTCTACGCCCTGTCGTCGGCTCTGCCTCCCTTCTCTCTGCAACCGCCCTTTTTTGGAGGATAGCAATAACGATAGGCTGTCGTACGTCTAGTGTCCATTCCACTGAGAGGATCAATCGATCCTCTGAGGATCAATTGATCCCCTTTTTGAGCGCGTGTAGCTCCGCTAGGCACCTCATTTCCTCACTTTTGACACCAGAAATAGACTCAGCGGTGCCTGTTTACCCGTCGGAGTACGTGGGCGTCCGAACAATGGCTACGTCGGGCATATATGGCGCTTTCCCTGAGCGGCGCGGGCTCCCCTACTCGAAACTCTCCCGCCTGCCCCACCTCTCTGTTCCCGCCCCTCCTCCCCCCCCCCCCGCCTTTCATGCCTCACTTTGAGGACCTGTGGGCTCGTACTCAACATGGGACGGTCTGCTGACGCCCGCATGGTTGTCGGTGCCTCGGTTCATGCAAAGGCCGTGCACATTAAGCACTTTTCCGAGTGCGCCCGGTTGTATGGGTCGTGCGCCCGTACGAAGCTCGTGACCGGGGTGGTCACGATTGTGACTCGGGAGGTCAAGAATGGGCGTTCTATGACGGGCGTGAATTCAACGTGGCAACTTAGTAGCGGACAAGTCGATAAGCACCTGATGCTGCTGAGCGTTAAGTGCGTCGCTGCTCCGCCGATGATGCAGGCGCCTGTGGAGCCCGTCTCCCAAGATTCTGCGCCGGAGTCTCTGGGATCGATGCGGCAAGGCTCTCCCGCACCGCTTACCCATCGTTCACCGCCCTCCCAGCCAAGTGGTGACGTCCACTCCGACTCGCCGGATGACGGCGGCCGGTCGTGCAGGAGAGCCCAACGTGGCCTCTACGACCGCCCATGACTACACCTGGTCTGCCGAGGCAGTGACGCATTCCATCGGCGGAAGCGTCCCGCGACGGTCGTGGTCCGTCCGTCTGCTGTCGGGCGAGGCACCTGTGGAGGAGGGTGACGCCATGGACCCAGGGCGCACGCGTCGCCCTCTCGATTACTTTTTGGCGATGTGTCCCCTTGACCAACTTAGTCGGATGGTCAGGCTGACATCCGTCAAGCTTGATTCTCGCCGGTTGCGCGCAACTACCGTGGGAGAAGTCCTCAAGTTGTTGGGATCCTGTTGTTGGGCACCCGGTACGAGTTCGTGTCCCGGTCCGAACTTAGGAGTATGACGGCGCGCAACAAATACATCCCGGCGCCTGGCTTTTCCAGCTCACAGGTATGTCACGAGACCGTTTAAACTGGCTGTGGTCTTGTATCACCTACACTGAGGAGTGTACGGACCCTGCTTTGAGCCCCGAGCGCCGCCGATGGTCGCTGATGGATGTCTTTGTGGCATCTATCAAAGCTCAGCGCGCGGCGCACGTGAGACCGAGGGATCTCCTCTGTATTGACGAGTCCATGAGAAAATAGTACGGTCAGGGGGCGGATGGAGCGAGCGGGGGGTACCCATGTATGTGGCGACCGATCGTAAGCTTGAAAGTGTCTGTGAGATCCAAAACACTGCATGTGGGCGAAGCGGCAATATGCTCTGCCTCCATCTCGTGACTAATGCGGCGGACCAGAGGCAGCGACGTACTCCCGCTGAGAGCCGCCTGCTGCACGGAACTGTCGTCCTCAAGCGTGTAGTTGCCAACTGGGCTGGTACGGATCAATTTGTGTGTGGAGACTCGTACTTTACCAGCGTCGAGGCGGCCCTGCAGCTGAGAAAAATGGGTTTGCGCTTCGTCGGTGTCGTAAATAACTCCACGACACGGTACCCAATGGCTGCTCTCTCCGCGATGGAGGCGCCGTCTCGTGGCTCGAGCGCTGCGCTGTACCATCGAGATGCGGCGGGCCGAATCGACCTGATGGCCGTGATGTGAGTGGATCGTGACCGTCGCTACTTCACTTCCACAATATCTATCTGTCTCGATGGGACGCCGACTGAACGGCTGCGGTGGCGGGCCGGAGCGGAGGAGTCAGAACGTGTGCCCCTGACCATCCGTCAGCCGCAAGTTGCGGAGGTCTACTATCAATCGTGTACCCAAATAGATCTCCAGAATCGCTGCCGACAGGGCGATCTGCTGCTTGAGCACAATTTTGGCACCCATCATTGGTCTACGCGAGTGAATATGTCTATCCTCGGAATGTGTGTTGTGGACTCCTGGATGCTTCACTCTGAGGCTCGTGGCCACGTGAGTCGCGAGACCCAAGCGCATTTCTACGAGGACCGTTCCTGGTGCAGCGCGACTGCCGCGTCTGAAAGACGAGGCGCACGACCATGGCGTGTTCGGCTTGTCGCCAGTGTGGTGGAGCGGAGGTATTTTTGTGTGGTCCTCGGGAGGGCCGCAAGTGCTTTTCGTAGCATCTGCGGGCCACTCACGATGTCGACGTGTAGTGGATTGGGGGCACAGTGTGGGTGCCGATGCAGGCGCGTTGTTCGTAGAGCTCGAAGCTGTGAGTTCTCTTAGGTTTGTAGATGCGAGCTTGTTCTTGTGTAGAGAGGGAATGTGCGATGAGCCACTCTTGTCCATATGTAGAGGCCCCCGTGTCCGCCTGCATCAGACATGGTGGTTGGAGCGGTTACGGAGAGCCCCTTTGCTAAAAACAGAGAATGGGATGAGTGGTGAACCGTCGGAAGCCCATTCTCATATGCAAAGAGCTTAGAATCGACGATCTTCGCTGAGAATAAAATGATCCTCAAAAAAAGATCAATTGATTCTCGCGATCAGGGGAGTAAGCACTAGAAAATGCATCTCAGCCATTGCCCTAATGACAGGTTGTGCCTCCGCTATGAGTCAGCTACATGAGCCATGCAAATATCCGGCTCGAACATGGCGACAGGTCTTTCATTTATTTCGAAGAAATTATCCGGCGGGATCCAGCGTCACGGGCCGAGAAGCGCTCATGCACAGATTCTTCGTGTAGCATTTCGCCTTTTTCGAACCCTTCCCTGGTTGATGGTAGCTATCAGACGAGATAGTTCCGATCTTGCTGCACACACTGTGCAACAAGGTGCTCATTAATTCCAGCGAGTGTACTGATGACTGCACGTTCCAGCGGGCGCCACGCGCCTTGGGCACAGGTGGCGGCGGATGCGGCGGCGGCGCCACCGCCGCTTCAGTGTCGGCGGCTGGCACGGCGGGGCGGGGTGCGACGGGCGGGCACCGGTCCGAACGCGTGGGGGGCGATACCCCCGGCGGCAGCGGCGACAGCGTGGCAGAGGGCGCCCCTGGCACGGCGACCTCTCCCTCATGCGGGCGCGGCGCCGGCGGCGGCCGCGCAGCCGCCGCGGTTGTCTGCCGCCACTGTGGGCGGCGACGGAATAGCAGCTAACTAATAGATTCTGCCAAATTGACTCCGAAGTCAGGGAGTGCTACTAGATCGATTCCGCACTTCTTATGATTATTTTATGAACTCGAGTAATGGCAGCCAGCCCTCATGTCGGTGACGAGCGGTGTCACTCACCCTTGCTGCCGTCCCATTTCCAGTGCACCAATGCGAAATGAGTATACGCGGCCAAGACTCTGTGGGAGCGGACGGGGTTACCGATCCCTGCCTCTGTCTTCCGTACCAACCAATGATTGTCTTTTCCCCCTTCCCGGCCGCTGAGCGCGCAGCAACAGGAATGCGGTATTAGAGGCTGTAGTAGGGAAGCACCGTCGGCGACGCGCTCACACTGCCGCAAGACAGCCTTCTCTCTTAGAGCAGGGATCGGAAGGGACATCCCTCACGCCTAGTCAAAGTGGTTCTTCTGTGTCAGGGCTTTACATAGCGGGTTAGAAACCTAGGATACAACGTGAAAGATTATGACTCGTCAAGATCCTTTGGTACGCGTAGCAAATACGCACCCACCCGCATAGCCTGCTTGAGGTGGGTGCGGCACCACGAGCAATCAACTGTGGATGTTGATCCAATTGCACCGCTCTCTACTCGCCGGCTTCGGCACGCAACGCGCGCTTACTTGCCCTGAACAGAGGGAGGGGTGCCTCCTTTTGGTTGCCCCTAACCTGTAGCCGTTCACCAGTGGAGGCTCTCCAATTGGACGACACTGTTGGAAGCCGGACGTAAGCTGTGGATTTTCAACTGAACGTGTCAGATGGAAATGAGCAGTTGAGTGGGATCCGCACGCCTCAGCTGCAGCACTCGCATCCTATTGTTTGTGTGACCAGAATGACTGACCGCTGCATGCATATCCCGAGAAACATGTTTTCTAGGAATGTTTGTGTCCATTTTATCTTTTTCTGATCACAGGGCTACTGTAGAGGATCTTATCGCCGCATTCGATGGGACGGTATGGGCCTACAAGTGTGTCGCTTGTAGCGGCTTTTTCTTGACGCCATTTACAGGGATGTCTCTGTGGCGTGATGGAGCGCACCAGAGCGCGGCTGATACGCCCCAGCAGCGCATTGCTTCTCTACCTGTCTCTCGATGTAGACGTCGCACGAGCGTGAGCTGTAAGCGGGAAAGTTGTTCGCGTTGTCGGCACAGACGATGTCTGACTACGAGGGTCGGCTTGGTGAGCAGTCTTGTTGACAAAGTGTGATAGATAATCTCGGGTTGTGATGCACTGGTTTGACGAGGGCACCGACAGTGGCTGGGTAGGGAGTTATCCCGACTTGGTGCGAGAGCGTGGGGCGGGTCGGCACTGACTTCACCCTGGGTAGATGTCCGGCTCAACAAAGATCCCCCCCCCTCCCAATGCGCCTCTGGGGCACGCCTAGTAAACAGGCAGTGTTCCTGCTCTTCTGCGGTTTGAAGCGATTTGCGGGCCTTGGTTGGCTGCTCCGTCAAATGCGACAGCTCATTGGTCGCAAGTGAGAGTGTCAGATCGGGCATGTGTAGTTTCAACCGTAATACAACATGGAGGCCCCCATACCATTCACGCACCTGTGTCCGGATACCGAGAAGGATTCCTGTCCATTCGTTAGCGAAACGATGCACGTGACTTTCGCTAACGATAGGCTATTGTCGTCCGTCAGTCACCGCTGCGAACGATGACAGCGTATCGTCAGCGAAGTCACGTGCATACCGGACTGCTCTCAGCCGCACAAATTATCCGCTACGGGTGCAGCCTGAAATATTTCAGGGCCCATCCGGTTTCAAACCACCTTCAGCACGTTTCTGCGACCTTTT
>Ga0115030_1001239_pt1 | contig 11447 bp, 8 predicted proteins | sample SidtaG_4_FD_87174 | JGI IMG/M metagenome (GOLD analysis project Ga0115030, IMG submission 87174) | Marine algal microbial communities from Sidmouth, United Kingdom - Sidmouth_Male1 metaG | ecosystem: Host-associated > Algae > Red algae > Unclassified | place: Sidmouth, United Kingdom | collected... | reverse complement strand
CCCAAGCAGAAACACTCTACGGAGTGTTTCTGTCATCTATAGAAGTTTTAAAGAATATTCACCCGAAAACGATACTGAATGATTCTTTTTTAGTACATAATAGTATAAAAACGGATGTTTAAAACACCCTTATACATAAGCCATAAAACCCCAAAATTACACCATATTAACTCACTTGCACTACTTTTTTAATATCTAAATATTGTTTACTTTCTTAATTACTACATAAGTTTATTTTTACATACTTGAAAATCAAGACCGCTTTACGAAACGCAACAAAAAGGTAGCTTAAGGTTTACTGAAACGTCTGCAAAAAATCCTAAACAGAGAACAGACGCAGTAATCACCAATGTTGGGTTGGGCATTTTTTTTCATCTAATAGAACTATATAAGCAATTTTAAGTTACGAGGGAAAACCCTGTTCCGTTTAATTTTTACCGTATTCTTTTATACTGGAGTGATGATACACCTACAGGGTGGGAAGCAGAAGGAAAAGATGCTTTTTTAATATTAAAAAAGCATTCTAAATAAATGGAATATTTATAAATATGTAGAGTATTTAATCAAATTAGTGAGGACTATAAGCGTAAGTCTGCAGTAATATTTAATCTCTTAGGGTTGTTCTTTTGTAATAATCAGAAAGGGTTTATGATAAATAATGTGTGTTTGTGTAACTAAGCACCTACCCAAGTTAGATGTTATAAAAAGTTGTGAAAAAGGAAATATAAAGTTTAGCTTAAATTTAAATAACAATATTATCTACATGTTAAAGATAGATAATGAAGTGTCTTTTAAAATAGTAATTCAATACAAGCCAAGTTTAGATTAATAAACCACAATTTTAAATCTTTAAAAAATTATAGTCATAAAGTTTATCTGTTAGTTTTAAATTAAAAATAGTTAGCCATATACAATCTATTGTATATTTTTGTTTATTATAAATATAACATATGAAAAAAATAGTAATACTACTTTTATTATTTCCGGTCTTGTTTTTTGCGCAGGAAAAGACAAAGTCTCTTTTTTCTAAGAGGCTACATTTAGGTTTTGATGTTGCCAAGACCTCAGTCAAAACAGTACCTTCAGATTTTGCTTATATGGGAAAAAACATATCGGAAGATTGGAAACGTACTGCCTTGTATACAGGTATTGTAGGTGCTTTAATTTTAGTAGATAGACCAACAACAGAGTTTTATCAAGAACATATAGAAGCTCATATTAATTACAAATTACCTAACATTACAATAAATAAAAAAAAGAATAGATTTCCATGGGTTAGTGGTTATGATGCTTATATGTTTTACACAATGTCTGGTATTTATGCAGGTTCTTTATTTACCGGTTTTGAAAAAGGACAGTACGCAGCAATTAATGGTTTTAAATCTTTAGCGTATTCTATTTTAATATCCCACATAACGCTAAAGACTATTTTTGGTAGAGCAAGACCTAATACAAGCCTAAAAAATGGAATTTCAGATAATCCACATACAACCAATAACCCTTTTGATTTTTTTAATAGTAGAGGAGGTGAGTATGTGTTTTCAGATCAAAGAGGAACTGCCTTACCTTCTTTACATGCAACTGCTTTTTTTGCAATGGCAAAGGTTTTTCAAATGGAATTTGATAATTATTGGATTCCTTATGGTTTTGCTGCCATTGTTTTTGGGGCTGAATTTAGACAACACAGACATTGGGTTTCTGACATGGTTGCAGGAGGTATAATAGGAACCATCATAGGACGTTCTGTAGTAAGAAGTAGTTGGAAAGCTAGGGGTATTTTACCAGATGAGAAAAAAGAAATTACGTTTAAATGTATACCAACAATATCATCAAGATACAAGGGTTTGCAATTGGTAGCTAATTTTTAAAAGAGATCTATTATTTTAAGTTACTAATTTAATAGGTTTTTGAAGTTTAATTTGTTTAACAATTTAAAGCACTATTTTAGTTGGTGGCTTAAAATATAATAAAGCTATTTTTGTTATTAATTCGCTTTATTACAAAAAAAACCTATAACAGTTTTAATTGTTATAGGTTTTTTTGTAATAAAATTGAATGTATATAATAGTTATTCTTTTAGGAAAACTTCATGCATATTTTCACTAGTAGTTATCAGATAAATTCCTTTTGTTAGGGAGCTTATATCTATCTTATTTCCTTTACCACTAAGCACCATTTTACCCGTAATTGTATAAATGCTATATTCAGTATGTTCTGTAATGTTTTTTCCATTTAATTGAACACTGTTAGATGATGGATTAAAGCGTACAATAAAACTACTTAATGGATCATCAGTAGAACTTTCTTCGCATAATTTACAAAAACTTCCACCGCAGTCCACATCAGTTTCATCACCATTTTTAATACCATCTGAGCATGTAGGCGTAGTTTCTCCATTTTTTACGTAACCAATAAGATTAAAAAGGTTGTTAGAAGCGTATAGCCATTCTGGTGATTTTGTAGAGGCATTCCAATTAGATTTAATTAGACTGTTCTTTTGAACTCTAGAATCTCCCCAATATGCCATATCGTAAGGAGCATCCCAGAAACCTTGTGTATCCCAATCTGCATTGATATAGGTAACCAAACGAATAACATCTTTGTTAGAGTCTATATAATCAAAAAATGGTTGATACCATTCTTCCCATATTTTTTGTGCAGATTTAGAAGACTTAACACCCCTATTAGCTCCTAGTACTGGAGCAATAGTAGAGTCACTAACATCATAGCCCTGAGGTGTAGCCTCCGCAATAATAACAGGTTTGTTTTCTTTTCTGGCAAAGTTAACCAACGTATTTTGAGCGCCGTAATTACAATCTTGAGGCGTAAAAACAGAAACACCCATTAAATCTACATATTCTTTACCTGGATACCAGGCAGATATAGGGTGATTTCCAAAATTATGACCACAAAAAGAGCCTGAGTGCCATACCATTGCAATGTTTCTATCTGCTCCTTTTTCCTTTATTCTGTCATATGCTTTTTTCCATGCACTTATAAATTTGCTAGGGTCATAATGATTGTGCGGACCATCAAATTCGTATCCCCATCGTAAATAAATAGGTCTGTCTAAAGCAACTAATTTATCAATCAACAAATCCATTTTAGTATCTAAACTACCGGAGTTAAATTCTTCTAGTAGGTCTACTAAATATACAGCAACAACTAAAGCACTATTAGGATACGTAGTTGCCAAACGTGATAAATGTTGTGGACCTGTTCCATAAGATGCTTCGGTATCAATACCTTCAAGATTATTGATGCTAGTGTATCCGCTTAAGGCTGCAGGAATGGTTGTAGTGGATGCCGAAAAAGAATCTACACTATTTGCATCTTGACCTATTGCTAATAAAGTTCCTTCTCGGTTTGGAACAAATTTACCCGTAATTACTTTTTTTACAACACAATCACCACAAAGTCCACCGCAATCAATGCTAGTTTCAGTACCGTTTTTAATTCCATCAAAGCAAGTGGCTGATAACTTTTTGTTAGCGCTATAAGCTTTTGGCAGTGCAACATTTTTAACGTCAGCTTTGACGTTAGATTGGTATGTTTTTTCTACTCTTTTCCAATCACTATTTAAGGTTTGTATGTTTATAAGCTCTTTTGCTTTTTTATGTGTGATATAATGTAGCTCAGCCACTTGGCCTGGCTGGATACCGATTATTGATTTCAAATGCGAAATACCATCATCAAAAGCAGAATTTTCTGGAGCAGGATTGTGTTTTTTTTGAGCAACTAAAATAGCTTGTGCAGTGTGTGTGTTTGTTAAACTAATATCCATTACTGCTTGTACCACTCCGTTTATATAAAAAGCACAACCATAACCAGGATCACCTGAGACCAAAGGGTCGTAGCCCTCGTTGGTATGAAAACCAGCAAATAAAACATTTGTCAGGTCAAAAGTACCATCATTTCTACCATAAAGAGAGCCAAATGTGTATGCAAAACCAGGAGTTCCAAAATCTTTAGATTGTATTCCTCCAAGGTATTTAGTTGACCATGAAGAATGTTTCCAACCAATACCATCCAAAGGGTTTAGTCCTGCTACAGAAGCGTATACTTCTGGTACAGCACTAATTAGCTTTCCATTAAAATTAAACTCCCACCAGTCTTTTGGAGGAATAGGCAATTGTCCCGTACCATTTGGTTTGATAACAGTCATTACCTGGCCTGGTTGTTCGTTTCCTGGAAATACCCCTGCGGAAACTAAGTAACTATATGAAGTTTTGTTTACAATTTTAATTTGATCTATACCTTTTGTTGTTATAGAAGAATTGGGTATTACCCTTCCATTGTTGTATGTTACCCCAGTGTCGGTCTCTAAATCGTTATAGGTCAAGGGAGCTGTTTGTTTATCACCAATTGTTGGCCACCAATTCCCTTGCGTAAAAACAGGAATTTTTCCTGTAAAATTGCTTGGTATTGATATACCATAACTTAAACCTGTTCCGTCATTTCTATATGGGTTTGACAATAAACCAGGTTTTGAGGATGGTTCTATGCCTCCACGACTTTTTTGCCATTCTTGTAATACATCATTGGGGTATACCCAGTCGGTGTATCTGTGTACAAAACCTGTTCTACTCATTTTATCTCCATTTGTTTTGGGAGCTGTAGATTGACCAGAGATTATCTGAAGGTTTAGCATAGCCAGTAAAAAAATATAAATGTTTTTTTTCATGGTTGTTTCGTTTTGATTTGTAATGCTTTTATTTAGTAATAGAACTTAAAAAACGGGTTTGCCTTTGTAGCAAACCCGTTTTTTAATATTTAGATTAAAATTCACTATAAAATTCTATAAATCTAATTTTTTTCTTGTTGTATCATATCTTGGTGAGATTGCCGTAGTACCTGGTTGCCAAGTTCTAGTAAAAGATTTTAAGTTATCCATAACTTCATCCCCTAAATCTCCAGCATATTTATCAAGAGCACCATCTCCTAAATAAAGTCCTAGATATGCAAGCACATCATCTGTACCTAAACCAGATTTTACTGGTAAATTAAGTGTTTGTCTAGGGTCTTTTCCTTTAGCAGCAGTAGCTTCATTTCTATCTAGCCAATCATCTCCATTGGTATTTAATAAATCACCAAATTCATTTCCTATTTTTTCACCAAACAATGCAACAAAATAAATCTTAGCATCAGCAACAGATATTTTAGGATTGATTGATGGTGGTGGTCCTTGGTAACCACAATGGTTTTCCACAAAATCATCGTCAATATCAATTCCTAAATTTATTTCAATATCTAAAATAGCAAGTTTTGTGTTACATGGATTACTTACTTTGTCTCTCAGACTAACAAACAAGCCATCACTGTTAATACATCCATCATTTCCATTACCAACTGGGGAAACACAAGCTAAATTTGTAGGGTCATAATTAAACTTACCACATGGACTACCGCTGTTTACGGGTTTATTATCAACAACATCTTCTTTAGCTTCTTCATCAGCAGGAGTTTTATCTTTTTCAACTTCTGCTTTAGCATCGTCAAGTTCGGATTCTTTCTCAACTAATAAATCTTCTTTCTCAGCCAATTCAGCTTCTTTCTTAGCTAATTCAGCTTGTTTTTTTGCTAATTCAGCTTTTTTTATAGCTAATTCTGATTTAAGTTGGGCTAATTCTAAGTTAGCTAATGCAAGTTTTTTATTAGCAATTGCCAATTCAGCATTTGCTTTTTTAGTTTCTTTATTTGCTACATTCAATTCAATATTAGCATTTTTTAAATGTAATTTAGCAGTTTCCAACTCTTCTAGAGCTTTTTTTAGGTTTTCATTTGCTATTGCTAATGCTTTATTATGTGAATTGTCATCGCTAGAATCTTTTTTCTCAGCATTTTCAGTTTCTGCATCAGCTTTAGCTTTATTTAATTCAGCATCTGCCTTAATTTTCTCAATTTCAGCTTCTGCCTTTTCTTTTTGGTCAACAGCAACAGCCTCTGCTTGCTTAGCATCTTGCTTATCTTTTTCAGCCTTTATTTTCTCAGCGTTTATTTTTTCAATTTCAGCCTGAGCTTCTTCTAGTTTAAATTGTACTTGCTGTACTTCATTTTCAAGTTTTTTGTTTTGTTCTTGTTCTTTGCTTTGTTCTACAATAGGCTCTTCTTTACTCTCACAAGAAGTAGCTGTAGTGTTTATAATCAAAGTGATTATAAAAACACTCAATAGTTTAAAAAAATGGTTGTTTTTCATTGTTATATATTTTTAATACAAATATAACTCTTTAGATGCTTAACATCATTTTTAGAGAAAAAAATAAGCCTATTCTAAGTTTTTTTTAAAAAAAAGATATTTTTAAATGTTAAAAATTAACATTTGTAATGTGTAAAAGTGTCTTTACAGTTTTGTTTTAATGTTAACATATATAGTTGTTAAAATTTATAGATTGTGTTATTTTGTTTATAGTGAGAGTTTACCAATCTATATTTAGCTAGTTTATAAAGGAACTATTTTTGTATGTTTGACCTATAAATATTACAGAATTCTATGCTTTTTAGACCTAAAAAAGAAAATATAATTTACAGCAGTATATTTTGTGTTTTATTTTTATGCACAATTTTGTTTAGTTGTACACCAACAAGTAAAAGTTCTGATGTTATAAAATATACAAGTACAGGAGGTATTACAAACGATAAGATAATTTGTCCTAGCGATGTTACAGATGTTATTGTTCCGTTAACTTCCTTAAACCCATCTCCCCAAAAAGGAGTTCCTAAAATGAGTATGGAGGGGCTTAAATTTTTTATAAAGAAGAAAAAGATTAGTTCAATAGTAGAGTTGCTAAACAAATTGCCTATCCATTATAAAACAAACTTTTCCTTAGTAGAAAAAACAAAAGGAGAAGGGGAGTCTTCTTTAAAGTTTCCTAGAATAGTTTTATTTGGTTCAGACGGTAGATTTTTAATAAATATCAGCACCAAGCCAGATGACCCAAAATACGAACTTTTAGATTGTGCTGAGCTAAACCAAACAACTGGGAAATGGGATTTTTCGCAGTTTGATTTTAAAGGAAATCAGCCCAAGTTTTATAAAGAGCCAACATCATGCATACGCTGTCATGGGCTGCAAGCCAGACCTATATGGGGAACCAATATGGATTGGCCAGGGGTTTTTGGAGATAATGAGGCTGCGGGACCCAACGGAGAGGCTTTATCTTATAGGCACGTATTGGTGATGAATAAAATTAAAAAAACTCCTAGTTACTCTAATAGGTTTGATTTTTTAGTATGGTCAGATCAAAAACTAACTTCTGGAGGAATAAGACGTATTGCTAACAATGCTTTTGGAGCAGAATTGTTGGTTTCTAACCTTGCTATGGGTTCTGCAACAGCAAGAGGTGTTTTTTTGAGGTTAAAAAACACCTACCCTAGTCAATATTTAAAACTTAGAGAAGAGCTTTTGCTTTTAGGCTGTGAGCGAATTTTTGGAGGTATATTAAGTTCTAAAGAAATAAGCAATTTAAAAAGTGCTGATTTAAAACGTTTTAATTTAAGTACAGTCAATATAGATGTTTTAATGAATCATTTAGGTGTAGACACCAATGTAGCTTTTTCTTTAAGTACTTTGGCTCAAGAAGAAAAACCTAAAAAAAACTGGAGTTTAGGTGCGGGTGATTTGTATGATTTGGTTTTATTACAAATTTTAGATGATTTACAGAAAGATGATAAAGTTTTAGCACAAATATTATCTTCTGTAGAGAATAGTCCCGGAATTTTTAAATGTAAAAATTTAGGTGAAAATATAAAAGAGGTAATTGCATATAAAATGTTACACTTGTTTCATCTTCAGGGAAGTGCTCGTTACAAAGTGAACAAAGTTTTTTACCCACAAGACGTTGAAAATATAAAAGAAAAAGTTTTTGAGCCTATCAAACAACCATTAATTGCATACTTAAAAAGTAAAACAACCATGTAGTTACAAAGCGTAAATAAAAATTAATTACCTAATTATTTTGTGCTTATAAGTTTTTGATATGTATAGTTCTTTTTGATATAAATTTTAATACCAACATCTTAAATGTTATTTTTGCAATTATGGATAATAGGAAACAGATTATAAAAAAACTACACCGAGGTGTTGGTGAGGCTATTGATAAATTTTCAATGATTGATGAAGGAGATAAAATTATGGTATGTTTATCTGGAGGAAAAGATAGTTATACCATGTTAGATATGTTATTGCATTTTCAGAAAGTTGCTCCAATTCAATTTGAGATTATAGCAGTCAATTTAGATCAAAAACAACCAGGTTTTCCTGTAGAAGTATTGCCAAATTATCTAACTAATTTAGAGGTTCCATATAAAATTATAGAAAAAAACACTTATAAAGTAGTAATAGAGAAAACACCAGAAGGTAAAACTACCTGTAGCCTTTGTTCTAGGTTAAGAAGAGGAACATTGTATGAAGCTGCCAAAGATTTAGGTTGCAATAAATTAGCTTTGGGACATCATAGAGATGATATTATTGAAACTTTTTTCTTAAACTTTTTCTTTGCAGGTAAAATAGAAACCATGCCTCCAAAATTTATCAACGATGCAGAAGATTTAATTATTCTAAGACCGCTTTCTCTTTGTAAAGAGAGTGATATAAAAACTTATGCTCTTTATAAAGAATTTCCTATTATTCCATGCAATTTATGTGGTTCTCAAGAAAATTTGCAGCGTAAAAAAGTAAAACAGATGATTGCAGATTGGGAATTAGAGTTTCCTGACAGAAGTTCTGTAATGATGAATGCTTTACAGAATGTATATCCTTCTCATTTGTTAGATAGAAACTTGTACGATTTTAGCTCCCTTCAAAGTAAAATTTCTGAAGATTAAATTCTTTAGATGGTAAGAAATGTATCTAACCAAAACATTTAAGAAGTTTTTATAGAAATACAATCTCTTAAATTGTATATTTTATATATTGAGAACTTATTTTTATTAGTTATTCCCATTTTAATGAAGGTTTCTGTAATTGTTGTTAGTTATAATGTTCAATACTTTTTAGAGTTGTGTTTGCTAAGTGTAAACAAGGCTTTAGAGGGAATTGATAGTGAAATTATAGTTGTAGACAATGTTTCTAAAGATGACAGCTGTCAAATGGTGAAAAAAAGATTTCCAGAAGTTGTCTTGATTCAAAATACAGAAAATGTTGGTTTTTCAAAAGCAAACAATCAAGGTGTGGCAATTGCCAAAGGAGAATATGTGTTAATTTTAAATCCAGACACAGTTATAGGGGAGAGTTTGTTTTATGAAATTTTGCCTTTTGCAGATCATCAAAAAGATTTAGGTGCTTTGGGCGTTAGATTGATTGATGGTACGGGCTACTTTTTGCCTGAAAGTAAAAGAGGACTTCCAACTCCTAAAAAATCTTTTGCCAGAATGATAGGGTCTAATAAAGGAGGTTATTATTCTAATTATTTAACCAAAGATGGAATTGGTAAAATAGAAGTTTTGGTAGGAGCCTTTATGCTGATGAGAAAAGATAGGTACTTAGAGGTGGGTGGCTTTGATGAAGACTATTTTATGTATGGTGAGGATATTGATTTAAGCTACAAATTAACTAAAAAGGGATATGCAAATTACTACTACGGAAAATCAGTAGTAATACATTACAAAGGAGAGAGTACTCGTAAAGATGTAAAATATTTAAGACATTTTTACGGGGCTATGAGTATCTTTTATAAAAAGCATTTTAAATTTACGGGAATAGATTTTTTTGTTATGCGTTTGGGAGTTAAAGTGTGGTTTTTAATTAAGTACTTTAAATTAAGCAATGCTACTATTTTAATTGAAGATACAAAGAGGATTTTGTTTGTAGGGGATAGAGACATTAATATTGAATTGCAATTGAATAAAAAAATAGTTAATATCCCATCATCAGGGGTAGTTAAGTTAGAGGAGTATATTAGAGAATATAAAATAGAAGAGGTTTGGTTTGAAGAAAAATCAATGTCTTACCAAGACATAATTAGCCAAATAAGCACACACAGATTTTACAAAGTTTTGTTTAAGATCTTACCCAATTCAACCAATTTTTTAATAGGTAGTAATTCTTCTGATGGACGTGGAGAAGTAATTTATCTAAAATAAAAAAGATCGCTATTAGCGATCTTTTTTATAAAATTATGTTTTAGGCGTTTCTTCTGTTTGATCCCAACTTTTTTTAGCTCTCATTTTTTTATAAACTCGTACCATCAACATCAAAATAACCGAAACTAAAACAATTCCTACAACACCCCAAATCCAACTAATAGCATTTTTTAGGACTACTAAAAATACTACTGAAAAAAGAATAATGGTAGCTACTTCATTCCATAATCGTAGTTGTAGAGTAGAATATTTACAAACGTTGTTTTGTAGTTTTTTAAATATTTGATGGCATTTTAAATGATATACAATTAATGTTGCCACAAAAGATAGTTTTACCCACATCCAACTCTGTGACAAATAGCCTGGGGCTAAATACAAAAGTCCAACAGCTGTTATAATAGTAATAATAGCAGATGGCCAGGTAATAATATACCAAAGTCTTTTCTCCATAAGTTTGTATTGTTCTTGGAGAATTATTCTAGCAGTATCTTCTTTTTTTTCGGCTTCTTTATGGTATATAAATAATCTTACAATGTAAAACAAACCAGCAAACCAAGTAACTACAAAAATAATATGAAGAGATTTGATATGTAAATAATCCATAGTTCTATTTCTTTAACCAGTTATTTAACCAATTGCTTACGGTTGTTACCCAATCGTCTCTATCATTTAAACAAGGAATGGTTTTAAAAACTTCTCCTGTATTTTCTTCAAATTCTTCTTTAGCTTCCATCCCAATTTCCTCAATAGTTTCTAAACAATCGGCAACAAAAGCGGGAGTAACTACGGCTAGTTTTTTAATTCCATTTTGAGCTCTATCATTAATAGTTTCATCTGTATAAGGTTCTAACCAAGGATCTTTTCCTAGTCTAGATTGAAAAGATGTACTATAAAAACCGGGTTTTAAACCTAGTTTTTGTACCACATTTTTGGTGGTTTGGTAGCATTGATGTCTATAACAATACGCATGCGCTTCAGAAGAAGTGTTACAGCATTCACCATTTAGTTTACAATGGTTTCCTGTAACATCAGAGTTTTTAATATGTCTTTCTGGAACTCCATGATATGAGAATAATAAATGATCAAAATCTTCTTTGTTCAACTCTTCTTCAATACTTTTTGATAAAACATCAATATAATCAGTATTGTTGTAAAAAGGAGGCAGATCTGTTAGTGTGATGTCGGGAAATTTATCTCTAATAATTTGTTTAGCTAAAACAACAATAGTCTCGGTGGTTGCCATTGCGTATTGTGGGTAAAGCGGAACAATTAAAATATCTGTAACTCCTTGCTTGGCAAGTTCTGCAATTCCAGTTTCTATAGATGGTTTACCGTATCTCATAGCCAATGCAACAGGAGCGTCTACT
>Ga0115030_1001236_pt1 | contig 11457 bp, 11 predicted proteins | sample SidtaG_4_FD_87174 | JGI IMG/M metagenome (GOLD analysis project Ga0115030, IMG submission 87174) | Marine algal microbial communities from Sidmouth, United Kingdom - Sidmouth_Male1 metaG | ecosystem: Host-associated > Algae > Red algae > Unclassified | place: Sidmouth, United Kingdom | collected... | reverse complement strand
ACGGCCGTATCGCCGACGGGCGTTGCGTTGCTCGCGTCGCTCGCGTCGCTCCTCGTGCGGGTGGGGGGGGACGGGCCCGACGGGGGGGGGGGGGCCCCCCGCCCCCCCCCCCCGCCGTGGGGCAGGCCCCCCCCCCCCCCCCCCTCAATGCCGCCACAGACGAGACGGAATCGACCGGCCGCCACCACCGCTGCCGCAGGGTCAGCCGCCACGGCACTGCGCGACAGGAATCTGCACCTGCGGTACCGTACAGGGGGGGGGGGCGGGAAAGGGGAGATATGGATTCTCTGCAGACCGCCTCTCGCGGGGAGAAGGGGGGCCTTGCACCGGTGGCGGATGGATGTGACAACGGGGAGGGGGGGTGGTGAAGCTCGACGGGCGTGCTCCTCGAGCAGAGGGGAACCGGAAGCCAGAGTGGCCCGGTCGCCGGCTGCAGTGCACAGAACGTGCCTGTTGGGGGGGTGGGGAGGGTGCACACTGCTGACGGCGGCGGCGGTGGTGGCGGCGTCTGCCGGTGGCCGGCGGCCGATTGCCTGCAGTGGCTCGGCGGTGGCGTGCCTGGACGGGCCCGGGTGGGGGCTCGCGGACGCTGGGTGTGGAAAGGGGGTGCGCTGATCGCCATGATCAGGGGGGTGCGTGGACGCTGGGCGACGGCCGGCGCCCACTGGCACGGTTCGCTCGGCCGTCTCCGTGGGAGCTCGCGGGCGGCTCGCAACCCCGTCGCTGGCCTTCAGCAGCCAGCGCCGGCGTCGCCGGCTCAAAAGACCCCCGTCGCGCCGCCCAACGAGCCCCCCCCCGTCGTTATCTGCACCGTTCGTCCCTCGTGCCTCGACCCGCCGACCACCCCCGCCGACCACCCCCGCCGACCGCCCCCGCCGCCCGCCTTCACCACCGCTGTGCGCCTTCCCCCCTGTTTGCCCAGCACCCCCGACCCCCGACCCCTGCACCATGGCCTCACTCGCCCAAGACCCGATGGCGACCTTTGTCCCCGTCACCCCCGACGGCAGCGTCCGCAAGCGCACCATCCGCTCGGGTGCCGACGACAGGGTCGGCACGGCAACCAAGATGACCATCCACTACTCCATCCGCGTCACCCCGACGGTCGGGTTGCAGCCACCTCCGGAGGCGCCGGTGGCCGCCCGCGCTGCGCCCGTGCCCGTCCCCGCCCCGGTTGTCCTCGAGGACAGCCGCACCCGCCGCCGCCTGCGTGGCCGTCCGCTGACGTTTACACCCGGCTCGTCCGCGCTGCTGCCTGGCATCGAGGCGCTGGCGGCGTCGCTCGGGACGGGGGAGGTGGCGCTCGGCTTGCTCTCCCCGGCTGCGGCGTTCGGTTCCTCCCCGGCGCTCCGCCGCCGCCGGCCGGAGCTGGCAACGTCCACACTCCTCGTCACGATTGAGTGCGTGGCGGTCGACCGGTCCGTGTCGGTGGCAGACCTGCTCACGTTGCCGCCGCCCGCGCGACTCGGCGTCATCCGCCGGACGATGCGCAAGGGTGACGCCGCGCCATCGTCCGGCCAGGCGGCCGCCGCCTACCTCAACGCCCTCGCGTTTCTGGACTTAGCGCAAGTGGCCACGCAGGCAACCTCGGGCAGGGGTGCCAAGGAGCCAACAGAGGCGGTGATCAGCGCCGCCGCCGGCGCGCCGGGGCTTTCCCCTACAAGCGTCCTCCCCGGGACCCCCGGGCCGTGCGCCTCATGCAGTGAGGGGGAGGAAGCGCCAAGCTTCTCTGACATTACCAGCGATATTGCCTCGTCAGACGAGGACGAGACGGGGTCGCCACGATTGCGGCGGCCGCCGGTCGTTCGGTCGCTCTTTGGCAAGCCCGCCGCCACGGGGCCCGGTTCATCGTTGGTAGACGTCTTCCCGACTCGCGCCGACGCGGCGGCAGTCATTCGGTCGGCAGTTTTCGAGGAGGTGGCCGTCCTCCGCCTGACCGCCTCCATTGGGTTGGCCAAGGCCAAGGCCGTCGCTGGGGAGTGGGCGGCGGTCCGCCACGCTGCCGCCGCCGCCCTGTCCTCATGCCCGGCATCGACAGAGGCACGCCACTACCTGGGCGTCGCTGAAGACGCGTCAGCGGCTGTGTGACGGGACTGCCGGCCGGGGGGCGTTCGCACTTGTACAGACTGTAGCAAACGCCGGTGTGGTTTTTTCGTCACACCATGTACTGCTCTTTGTGCTTCTTGCATCCACCACACCTGCATCCGACAGCCATGGAGGGGCTCCTAGTTTCTTTTGCTTCTACAAGGCAGCCAAAAACCCTGCGAAGAGGCAGGGGCGAGCCGCGCCATCAACCAGTCCAGCACGAGGCCACGAGCGCCAGCGCCCAGATGCTCATGACGTCACGGTGGGTAGGCCGACAACATTCGTCACGCTGGTCGCACCAAGCAGGAAGCGGCGGTGCCCGCATCGATGTTACTGTCCCTGCAGGGACACTCGGCAGCTGCCGAGTGTCCCCGGAGCTGCCCTTCCACTTCAGCGGACATGCCAAAGAGGCGTGAACAGTCTCGAAGCCCACAGCCTGAGACGGTCGACCATCTGGAGTAACTGCAAAGAGTGAGACAGCCCGCAGTGGAGAAGGCCTCGTACACTGGCGACACGTACGCTGGTATGTCAACAGAGGCTGTGGTGGCAACCCTCTTTTTCTTGCTCAACATCTGCTGGGCTTCTCACTGAGTTTGCTGATTCAGAAAGAATCTGAAGGAAACTAGCAGCTTGAGCGCTTGTCTGTAGAAACACATGATTGGGTTGCAGTGAATTCTCGCCGTAAGATCGCCGGTCATCAGGTCGTTTCCGAAATGACATGCGTTTCCAGGTAGACAGGGGGGGTAAATGTGAATATACGCAAGGGCCTTTCTAAATCACTCCCAGCCTTATAAGGAGAAATCACTGTACTAAGATACAGTCCACCTCTCATGATCCATCAATGATTCTTGATGGGGCCACGACGGCATATCCAGCCTGCCTGTACAGGCCGTTGTGGATCTGGGCTGCTCTTTTGTTCACGACTGGAAGAATCGTCGCATATTGCGTCGCATCGCAGCGCTTCCAGAGCCGTAAGACTGCATCTCAAAACGGCCCTAAACTCTGACCCACTGAACATTGTTGCGAAAGTCTACCATCGTCACTCCGTGAAGCGGGTTTGGACAATGGATATGGCTTCGAAACAGACCCAAAAAACAATTGTGTCGCACAGAGTGTCGGTACCAGGGCGAAGGCGGCTATCATTTGTACGCCAATGAGCGATCTGGGGGGGGCTTTCTCTTCTGGCCTTCTGGAGGTGCAGGTCTACTATAATTACAATGAACAAGTTCCACCTCGCACGGTCACCGTGCTTGGGCGATCATGAAGCTGCATTCTTCCCCTCGTGTCCTTGCCATGACGGCAACCTGCCGAAACATCTTGCTCACCTTCCCCATTCTCCCGCCGGGTGGTAAGCCTCCCTGCCAGATGCGGCCCCGTCGTTGTCGCAAGCGGAGTTGTCCATGTTGTGCCGAACTGAGGGCGTTTGCGCCTGCAGTTTTTTTTTGCTTCTTGCTTGTTGTCTTGATCTCGGGCCGGAACTGGCGGCAATGGGGTGACGGGTGCAGCCCCAGGCGCAGCGGGAGTTGCACAACGACGGTCGACCATCAGCAAGGTTGCCGCCACGCAGCATGAGTGACAGTGGCAGGGGAGGGCAAAGGCGGCTCGCGGCTGGCACTGTGGGAGGGGGCTTGGAAGCGCACCCGGACGCTGGACGCCACCCGCCGCACGGGTTATCCGCGCGCCACACTGTCTCACCCGCCGCGGCCGCAGCAGGCGGCGCGCCTCTCCCCCGAGAGCACCGTGCCGTCCGGGGCACCCCAGTGGCGTGCATTTCGTGGGTGGTGGTGGTTGCCCCACTGCTTCCGGCCGTGCCCCTCATCGTCCTCGTCTCCCACCGCACACCCCGCCGTGCCCTTCGTGTGATTTTAGCATGGAGCCACCAGAGGGGGCGCCGCCCTTTTCGGCGGCCGCGCTCACCCCACTGACGACTGGTGCTTTGGTGGCGCGGGCAAGCGGCAGCGGTGGCGGTGTCGGCAGCTGCAACCGTACTGGCGGCGGCGGCGGCGAGAGTGACGGCGACAGCGACTCGCTGGAACAGTCATCGCAAATGCCTCGCCGCGCGTCGGTGGACTCCACCTTCGGCAGTGTCGTCGACTTTGGCCCCGACTGCGGCGACGGCGGCGGCGGCGGCGTGGACGATGGCAACATCAACAACAGCAGCGGCTCGGACTCATCGTCAGATTACGGGGCGGCGACAGAGGACCAGGCCTTGTGGTCTGTCGTCGACGTGGCTATCGCGTCCAAGTTGCTTTCCTCCCCCGCTGGCGACGGGGCCGGCACCGCCGCCGACGACGGGGAGGACACAGAGGACGGGGAGGGGTTGGCCGGTGGTCAGCGTGGTGGTCTGGGTGGCAGCATTGGCGGCTGTGGAGGTGCTGCCAGCGCTCCTAGCCGCGGTGCGGACCTGCTCCTTGGTGACCGCGCGCGGGGTGGGAGGATACACGATTTGCAGTCGTCCACGTCTCCACCCGACGCCACCCCCATCCGGTTGAACACCCCCCATCTTTTTCTGTCGCCCGTCTCGGCCGAATCATCCGATGACGGCGAGGCGGTCGTTGCGCGAGACTTCGAGCGCGTCTGCTCCCCACCCGGCGCGGCGGCGACGCCCGAATTGGACCCGTCGTCCGCGTTGGACTATGTCGGCCGCGGCCGATGCCGCGGGGCGCTGGTTGCTGCGGCTGGCAAGGGTGCCACAACCGTCGTTGTCTGTGGCGTTATGCAGCGGGGGATCAGTCTCGACGACGATGACGGCCTGTTTGCAGACGACGTGACCAACCTGCGGCTGACACCCTTGACGGTGGAGCGCCTGCCGTCGGGCGAGGTGAGAGACACCTCCTCGGCGCGCTCATCGGGTTTAATTGCGGGGATGCTCCCACGGACCGGTTCCTACTCGGAGAGCGAGGGCAGTTACGGGCTCGCGCCCATGGCGAGCAGCGTTGCGGAGGCGGCGGAGATGGCGGTGCCGAGCCTCATGGCTGACCGCGGCGTCGCCCTCTTCTTTCGGGAGTTGGCGCAGACGGGATTTCACTCGCCGATGCTATGCAGCTCCGACTATGGCCGCCGCTGGTCGTGGGCGTCGGATCCATTTGTGCTCAAGAACAATGCGATGCGGCGGGAGCTGTTTGACCTCGTCCAGTGCACGGACGCCATCCGGGTCATTGCCTCCAGCTTGACGATCCTCCACTTGAAGGAGCTGCAAGTATGGTTGACGGGCTTTTTTCGCTTCTCCCATCTCTTCTTTGAGCTCGACGCCAAGGTGCTCCTGCCGGCAGTGCGGTCAGCGGTTGGCATGCGAGACCACGACGCAAAGCGCGCCTTTCGCTTCCTGTCGACCACCCGTGACTGGCTGCTCATGAAGCAGGAGGAGGTTAGCGCGTACTTGGATGGCCTTACCTCCTTCCCCTTGGCGGTAGTGCTGCGCCTCCTCTTCAAGTGCTTCCAGGAGCTATCCCCGCGGTACCTCGAGTATTGTACGGTGCAGGAACGGCACCTGCCGCCGCTGCTGCTGCGGACGCACGAGCCTAAGGACAAGGCGGTTCTCGAGACCAAGATGCTTGCCCTCGCGCGCGCCCACAATAAGTCGGGTGAGTCGGTCGTCTTCCTCCTCAGCTGGATGAACGACAAGCGGCTGCTCAACGCGTGGATCGCTGCGCGTCTCACGTGGCGCCAGCGGCTGTCGTACAATGGGTGGGTGGAGGCGTTTCGGAGCAACCACCGACGGATCGTCGAGTTGTTCCACGCGCTCGAAGCCGAGACGACTGCGAAGCTGCGCAACGACAGGCAGCAGCGGGTGCCGAGCATGCGGTACAAGTACCCGTTGAGTACCAACATGGCACCCCAATCGTGCGTGAATGGCGAAAATGGGGCCTTGTGAGAAGGACGGGGAGGGAGGGGAGGCCGACGGAAGACACAAGGCAGGTACGCGGCGGACGATCAGCTTAGGCTGGGCCGGCGCCAAGGCCGGCCATGGCGCCTGGCGGGATAACTCTCATCGGCTGCTGGGTCCACATCCTTCAGCGCAGTCATGGGCTCTTCTCGTACCGAGCAGTAGATGTAACCACAGTCTAGAGCTGGCGAGTGTAAGAGTGACGGTCGCTGCATGAAGTAATACATGCTATGGTCCCGGGGTCGGTTTCGATGACGTGGAAGGAACTGGTCTTAACGGGAGACGCTCTGCGGATGACCTCCGTCAGCCGCAATTCCGGTCGTTCCGGTCGTTCGTGAAGGGCTGTCACAAGATGCCCCGCGGCAACAAGAGGACGGTAGCAAAACACAGATCGCTTTAATTCATTGCAAAGAGAGCCCCTCGAACAGGAACACACGTTCCCACACTTGAACAACAGGACGAAGACATCATGCGCCGGACGACCTTCAAAACACATTACCCACCCAGTCAACAACACGCCGCGAAAACAACTTCAACGGCTACTGGAACCTCAACGACGAACAACGACCGGAACGCAAATGGATAGCGGGCACGAAAGGGGGGGGGGACTCGCTCCTGAAGAGCGTAGAAAAAAGTGGGTCAAGTGAAGCGATAGTGGCGGTCAAGTCCGGCCACCTTCAGTAAAAAGCGGAAAGCGGGTTCGCCATGACCTGACCGCCCGCTTCGAGGTTGCGGAAACAGGAGGGCGACGTCATCCCCGGGGCGAGTCGGCGGGGTCTTGTAGTCCGACAGCAGGCGGGCAACCCGTCTGGAATGGGGCCCCCCTCCATCGTCTTCCTGCCCACATTGATTTCCTGTGAGTCTGACAGTGGAACTGACCAAATCAAAGGTGCCTGGGGATCAAGTAAATACAAGAGACTGCGTACTCTCGTACTCTGTTACTCGTGATCATCGCTTGCGTCGCGCGGCGTCGAGTCGGGCCGCCTCCTTCATGAACGAACGAGTGCGTCGGCCTCACCAGGAGTGTAGAGGCTGATGGGGAAGGTGACATCCAGCACCAGCGGTCGACTTGGCGGTGGTTGCCTTCCGGTTGTTTCTTTGGCGGGTGTTGACGAGTGAAGCGTGCTCCTGGGGGCTGGATTCGCTGCCTCCGGTTGCTCGGTCCAAGGTACGTCTGGTGCTCTTCTTTTGTGTTCCTGTTAGTATTCTTGCTCTTCCTCCTGCGACCAGTGATGATTGTATTTTCTTTCAACGGAGTGTTCACAACAGTGCCCAACGGTGAAGAAACACATACACCGCTGATTAATTTGTACCTCTGAGGCTCACAGGACCGCCGCCGTGCGGACACCGCACTTGCAGATGCAGTCGTGGGAGCAAGCGACTGACATTTCAAGCCTCTTGGTTGCCGTGCCCGTGCCTGATGCGATTCTTCTTGCACTGATCGATCACAGGCTGAACTTCTCATACACCCCATTTTGTTACGTGATTGTCTATGCGCAGCGCACGCTCGTTGTGTGAAAGCGTTGGTGGTACATGAACCTGGTTAGCACACCTTGTTGCACGCCAGACAAGCTAGGGCGTGTGAACTGTTCGGATGCGACGTTGTAAAGGCTCTCCCCATGCCTAAAGACATGTCGTGCGGCACAGTGGAGATGATAGCAGATGCAAGCATGCCTGAACGAAATAGCAGTCCACAGTCTACATCCCCGTTGCGTGGTCACCCACAGGGTGACGGGGCGTACAACACCCCCTCCACCCTCGCAGCCACTCCTAACACGCCACACCCGAGCAACCTCACCCTGGGGGGGGCGCCGACGGCGCGACCGGGCTCTCAAACACCACCCCCGGCGGCGTCGACTGCAGCCACACTTCGTCCCCCTCCACGGACGCGTCCAGCCCCCGCTGGCCAAGCATCTCCCGGTACCGCCGGTCGAGCGCGGTCATGGCCGCCCCGCCTGACCGCTCGCTCCAGCGGTTGCTGTTGCCGCCGCTGCCGCCGCCGCTAATGCTGCTGCCACTACCACTTGCGTAGCGGTCTTCGCCCACGTCGCTGACGCCGCTGCCATACCCAATCTCGGCGCCGCCGCCGGACGTGTCGCCCGCCCCCCAGCCGCCGTCGACGCCCGCGTAGTACGGGTCGGGGGCGGGGTAGAGCTCCGCATCGGCCCCCGCCGACGCGTACGTGTAGAAGGCCGGGTGCGGGGCGGGGCGCGCCCCACGGGCCGGCGCTTCCCGGGCGGGCCGAGCCTCCTGGGCGTCCGCCTCTCGGACAGGAGCCTCCCGAAAGGGCGACGCCCGCGCCGGCGGATCCCGCGCGGGCGGCTCCCGCGACGGCGGTGGCGGCGGCCGCAGCGGCGGTATCGCGTCGCCGGCCGGCGGAAAGCGCCGCCCGCCGCCCGCCTTGGCTCCAGTCGACCCGGCGGCCGCCGCCGGTTGGCCGGCGGCCGACGACACGGCGGGGGCGGCCGACGCGGACCGAGGCGTCGGGGCAATTGACCGGGGCGCCGGAGGTGGGGGTGTGGCCGACCGCGGCGGCGCCGCCGACGACGGCGGCGGCCGCACGACCGTCGAGCGGATGGGGGCGAGTGGCGCCGCCGAGCGGTCGGCGGCGGTGGGGGAGGGGGAGCGGGGCGCCGGCCCGCGGCTGGGCGCAGGCGCGCGTGCCGCCGCGGATGCGGGTGCCGCCGTCGGCGCAGGGGCCGGCCGAGGCGGCAGCGGTGGCAGCGGCCGTGACGTCAGCGGCAGTGGCGGCGGCGGCGACAGCGGTGCGGCCACTGGCGGTGGCTCAATGGCAGGCGCCGGCGGCGGCGGCGCTGCGCCGCCACCCCTCCCGGCGCCCGAGGGGGTGGTCCCCCCCACCCCCGCGCTGCCCTCAGCCATTCCGTGTACGGCGAGGTGCTGCTCCCGCAGCGCCGCCAACGACCCGTCTGCCGGCGCCACGGCGACCAGGTGGGGCCACCGCCCTCGCAGCGACTCGGCCATCCGCTGGTACGACGTGTCGTGGAGGCGCGACGCTTGCGCCGCGACAAACGACGCCATGAGGCGGTCCATGAGCGGATCCCGCGCGGCGAGCAGCCGCTCGATCGCAAGAACCGCCTGGTCCCGCAACCGCGCGCCCGCCCACATGTGTTCCGCTCGCTTCTTCTCGTTGCGCGAGAGCGTCTCGGACCGCTTCTCCGCCTTTTTCATAGCCGACGCGGAGCCACCGGGCGGCGGGGGGGTGTTGTTCAACTCTGCCACCTTGACCGCGTAGTAATCTTCCTCCTCCCGCGCCTTGTTGAGGGACGTGAGGAGGCCCCGCGTGCGCGCGACTTCGGCCATGTACGTGTCGGTGAGTTTGGCCGCCGTGCCGGCCAGGCCCGCCGCGGAGGAGGAGCCCGAGCCTGTCGCCGCCAGCGACGAAGCGGCGGCTTCCATCTGTGGCAGCAACACCCGCGCGGCATGGTTGTTGGACACCAACGGCCCGCCGCCGCCCGGGACACCTCCACTGGCAGACGGCGAGCCGACGCTGTCGTCGCTGCCCCGCCGCTCCCCATTGCCGCCGCTCGCCGCGGAGCCCGCCACCCCCCGGCGTGCATCGTCGCTGCTGGTGCCCCCAAAGTGCACCGCCTCCACCGCCTCCCCGCCCCAGCCGGCGTAGATGGTGCGGAAGGCCGACACAAACGCCGTGCCTGTCTCTCCAACGGCCGCCCAGTGCATTTGGTTGGCGGCGGCGGCGGCGAGCACCGTCGGCATTTGGCGTTCGAGGATTTCAAACGACGCGACGCGGGTCGTCAGCTCGGGGTCGGCGGCGCGGCCAGCGCGGGAGCGGCGCTTGCTGCCAATGGACTTCTTGAGCGCGTGGAGCACCATGGCGGCCGTGGGGGAGGCGGAGGAGGGGACGCAAGGAGGAAGGAAGAGGCGGGGAAGGGTGCAGGTGTATGGCAAAAAGAGAATAACGCAAGCGGGAGGGGGATGGGGGCGACGACCAAAGTCGGACCCCGTGGCGGTCGGCGGCGGCCGCACGTCGCAGGCGCAGGGACGAGGCGCGTGGTGAGCCACGTAGTGCACGGTGGCAAATGCAAACGAGTGCCCAGGCAGCCGACCACGGGCAGCACAGACGGTAGCAACGCGTGGCCCAAAGGGGAAAAGAGGCGGGGCGTTGCCTCACGCGGCGTTGGGGCGGCGTGACGGGCGGTCCGGTCCGGTCGGCGACGCACCGCACGCGTCAGAGAGTGTCGACGCCGCTCTAGTGCGAGAACATCGGCGCCTCGCGGCGGGTGGTGTGTGGGGTGGAGGATGATGGGTGTGGGCACCGCCGCGGACCCAAACGACTCGGCCGTGTATACGTCCTGGGCAAGGAGCGGAAGGCGCGCGGTGCACAACCCCACGTTGGCCACAAGGACGGTGGGACTGCTACGCAACTGGCGTGGGCGGGCCGTGCGCACCCGTTTGGAACGCGCCCGTGGTGGGGAGGTGGAGGTGGTTGCCGCGCGATTGAGGCTACTGACATACCGTCATTGAGGATACTGACATACCGTCAATTAAGTTCACGCCATAGACATATTTTAGTTCAATATATTACCGATCATCGCTCTTTGCATGATTGGAACGTAGTGAATTTTGGCTCCGTTGCCCTATGCCCCAGGCTTATGTCGGGCGTACTCGACCATCATGCGCTTCCTGGCTTCTTTCCTCTCTACTTTTTCGTGCCCCATTCCCGCCCCCCCCTCTATCTAGGTCTTACCAAGCCTCTGTGTAGTGACCGCCACGTCCCTCGAGTACTGTACATCAGCTCAATCGAGACTGCCACGCTGGACCTGCAGCGAATATCTGTATCCATATCGACTTTTGGTGATTTTTCCAAGCTGGTCGGTTAGAAACTGGATTTATTTCAATAAATGTTCGTTTAGTTGTTTAAACTTCAGTATATTTCACCCAATCGATCGAATACCTCATGCGAACGCTTTCAAGGGGCCCGGTTGTCACGCGATAACCACCAGCGTCCACCGTGCGGGTACGTACAGCAAGGGGCACTCACCCGGCCAGGCGGAGCTGTGGGAGGGACCCGCTGGTCAGCCACTCGCTCCACCCGAATCCGTTTTGCAGCACGTCAGGCGTTCCTTACGGGAAAGACCAATGGGAACGCGTCTGGCAGATGTGATGGCGTCCAGCGGACAGTCAACAACCAGATGCAAGCCAATCACGCGCGTGGCGGGAGCAGCAGCCGGCCGCGCGCGCGCGACGTGCCCGCCCTCGGCCGACGCGGTGGCGGCCGCACGCCTAGTTAAGAGGGGATCGGGATGCTCTTCTGGGTTTTCAAGAGAGCTGATGTGTCTGATTGGCTCCTATTTCAAATACGAGAGCTCATTGGCCACATCAGATGCTGTCAGCTTCTCCGGACATCCTTTGGATCATGGACCCGTACTTCAAGGCGGAAAACCACGTGGACGTGGACAACAGCTCTGAGTGACCTTCTGGGGCTCATACAGCAATGATAGTTTCGAGTT
>Ga0115030_1001233_pt1 | contig 11478 bp, 8 predicted proteins | sample SidtaG_4_FD_87174 | JGI IMG/M metagenome (GOLD analysis project Ga0115030, IMG submission 87174) | Marine algal microbial communities from Sidmouth, United Kingdom - Sidmouth_Male1 metaG | ecosystem: Host-associated > Algae > Red algae > Unclassified | place: Sidmouth, United Kingdom | collected... | reverse complement strand
CGAACGAACGCAGGCTGCGATCGCCGCCATCCAATCCGGCGATCTGGCAACTGCCGTCTCGATCACGCTCGACTATTACGACCGTACCTATCGCTACGGATTAGAGCAGCGCGACCGCCTCATCCCAAAGATAGAAGTTACTGCTCTGCTACCTAGTCAGGCTGCTCTTCATCTAAAAAGCTTTGTATGTATAGAGTCTAAGGATTCTAGCAGATAAGAAGCGCAGTATTCGTGGAGTGAGTGCCTCTTTTCAATTATGCCTATAGATATTGCCAATGGTGGGTTTACTTGGACTATGATTGTGCTGTAAAAGTTCCGTAGTAACGGACTCGTCTTGAAGATCAACTTATTTTCACAGTCGCGGTAATGAACTAAAGCGACAAGCTCAACTGCATTCACCCGTCCTTTTCATTTATAGAGTAGGCAAACCGAGTAGGGAAATAGGAAAGCTAGAAAAAGCCAACCCTTATCAGGAAACACTTCTTAAGATATCGATGATTATCACTTACTACGTAATGGCTAGCATTACTCTGATCGCCCTTGTGACTGCGCTTGGGAAAGACAGGACCGCTACTGTAGGACTCGAAGCCATTCTATTTATATCGATAGCAACGCTGCTTTGTCCCGTGACCTTGCCTTGCGTTGTCTTTAGCAAATCCAAGCGCCTCAGCAACAGGCAGCGAAATCAGCGATATAGTTTCCGCAATAGCTACAGCCAAGATCGTAATAACAAGACCGTGAGCACAAGTTAGTAAGCTCAAAATTACAGGCGCGCAGCCTAAGACGATGGGTCTACAGCTCAAGACTATATAGCCTGTACTGGATGCATTCGGTACAGGCGCATTGCTTGACTCGCTACAACATAGAGCCTTCAGGATAAAAGCTGTACCTCATTCAAGTGACCAAGGCTATAGCTTCCCCGAGAAGGTAACCTTTCTAAGTTGGCTAAGAGCTAGCTACATATGTAGCTGCGCTTCGCTCAAATGCTTAATCAAGGTTGCTTTGGGAAGTGGTCCTTCTAGGTGGTTCCAAGGCAACACCTGATCGGTTGGCCACTGGTCATGCACGTAAAACTCCAACGGTGGGAGAGTGCCTTTTAGCGCTTTGAACGCTCTACGATAGCTACCCAAAGTATCACCATAGCCCCTGGTCAGCTCTAACAGATCGGCTATTCTGCGATCGCCTCTCGAAATCAGCGCTTGAATCACCGACCAGCTATAGCTCTCTGGCCGAAAGTCAATCCCATGAGGCTTTAGCCGCTTTCGCAAAAATTTCAGGCGCTTCTCCGCCTGCTGGTTTACGCCATACCACTGGAACGGCGTATGACTTTTGGGCACGAACGTACTGCATCCTAGCGTTAGACGCAGCCCCGGCACTCGCTTTTTAAGATCTAGCATCAGCGCTGCGGTTTCGGCCAAATCTGCTTCTTCTTCGCCAGGAACGCCTGCCATTCCGTACAGCTTCAGCGAAGATAGTCCACCTGATTTGGCCTGCTGCGCTGCGATCTCGATCTCATCGGTATCCAACTTCTTGTTGACAATATCGCGCACTTTTTGAGAGCCGCTTTCAATCGCGATCGTAATTGACTTAGACCCGTGAGTGACTAGCGTCTTTGCTAGCTTTTGATTCACGGTATTCGTTCGCACTGATGACATACTCAGTCGTACATCGTCATACTGCGGCTGATTTAGATAGTCCAGCAGCGATTCAAACTCAGGGTGTTGTGTAATCGATGCGCCTAATAGTCCTAGTCGTTTGGTGGCCTGTAGTCCTCGTTCGATAGCCGGAATCAGCGACGCCTCCATACTCGCCGCTCGAAACGGCAGCGTCAGATAGCTGGCTAGACAAAACCGACACATCTCCGGGCAGCTACGCACCACCTCTACCATGAAGATATTTGCCCAGGCGGCTTTTTCGGTCACGACTGTCGAAGCTGACAGTACGTTGCCGCGATAGGTCTGCTTTTTGACAGTCGCTGGCACGTCACTATCAATAGGAGAAATGGATGCGATCGCGCCTTCATCAGAAAGGTAGCTCACAGTATAAAGGCTAGGAACATAGACCCCCGGAACCTGTGCCAAAGCCTTTAGCTGAATCTGTCGATCAGCAGAACGTACTCGCTGGTACTCATCCAAAAAGTCATCTAGTAACGTTTCGCCATCACCTAACAAGATCACATCAAAGAAAGCAGCAAACGGCTCTGGATTTGCCGTCAGCACAGGCCCACCACCAAAAACCAAAGGATGATTGACTGTTCGATCTGTCGCCCTGATAGGAATGCGCTGATCTTCTAGCAAAGTCATCACATTCACATAGTCCAGCTCCCAAGAAAGAGAAAACCCCATTAGCTCTGCCCGTACTGGCAGCGGCTCTCGCACGTCGGTGAACAGGCGACTTACTTCCACATCAGGTCGCCGTGCCAGCATCGACCACACTACCTGGTAACCCAGGCTAGTAATGCCTACGCTGTACTCATTCGGAAATGCGAAGACTACTCTCAACGCATCGTTCAGTGGACGGGTCGGCGTGAATAGAACCTTTTCGAGTGAAAAAACAGAATTAGACACAAATAAGTCAGCAGTGAGTACGAGGAACCTGCAAAGCGTGAGAGGGTAGCCATAAAAGCCTAGCGCATAAAAAAGCAGGAGCCATAGACCCCTGCTTTTCGATCAATCAAACTAAATTCTGCTGGGTTGGATTAGCCTTCCCACTTGCTAGCCACTAGCTCAGCTAGATCAACTACGCGCTGAGAATAGCCCCACTCGTTGTCGTACCAAGCGATCACCTTAATCATGTCGCCATCCATCACTAGAGAAAGCTGCGAGTCAATCGTGGCAGAGACATTCGTCTTGCGGAAGTCAACCGACACCAAAGGCTCGTCAGTATAGCCCAAAATGCCCTTCATACTGGTTTCAGACGCATTCTTAAGCACGTCGTTGAGCTCTTCAGTAATTGTCTTTTTACTAACTTGAGCCACCAAATCAACAATAGAAACGTTGGGCGTAGGCACACGCAGCGCAATTCCGTTCAGCTTGCCTGCCATTTCAGGGATGACCAGTGCCACTGCTTTAGCTGCGCCAGTCGTAGTAGGCACGATGTTGACAGCGGCGGCTCTAGCTCGGCGCAGATCGCGGTGGCTAGCGTCTAGAATTCGCTGGTCGCCTGTGTAGCTGTGGGTCGTGGTCATTGTCCCCTTGACGATGCCAAAGTTGTCGTTGATTACCTTGACAACAGGCGCTAGGCAGTTGGTTGTACAGCTAGCGTTACTGACTACGTTCTGCTTATCGTGAGCGTAGTCCTGGTCGTTGACACCCATCACGTAGGTGCCGACATGACCACCCTTTCCGGGCGCTGTGATCAAGACCTTGGTAGCGCCCGCTTCGATATGGCGAGAAGCGCCTTCTTCACTATTAAAGACACCCGTAGACTCAATGACGAGGTCAATATCCCATTCTTTCCAGGGTAAGTTGCTAGGATTGCGATCCGAGTAGCACTTGATGACGTTGCCATTCACGGTCATGGTGTCGGCATCATATGAAATGTCTGCGTCTAGACGACCGAGCAAAGAGTCGTACTTCAACAGGTGTGTGTTGATCCGAGGATCTGATGTGTTGTTGACAGCAACTAGCTCCAAATTGCTGTTCTCGCGTGTCAACCAACACCGTAGGAAGTTCCGGCCAATTCGCCCAAAACCATTAATTGCTACTCTAACCACTGCGCGCTAACCTCGTATTTTCAGATACAGAAAATGACTTAAAGTTAAGTCTCTATAAGCATCTCTAATCATATCGCATCATTGTCACCTCATCTTTTTGCATAGGTCTTTATACCTACCCCTACGGGCTATGAGCTGATGCGAGCGTCTAGCAGGATATAGCCACACTGAAAATTCCTGCTATGATACGCCTGATTATATTGACGTGCCACGGCTTGAGAGGAAATTAGACATGCTGAACTCGGTGGATTTCAGCGGCAGACCGTTCCACTTTATTGGCATTGGTGGGATTGGCATGTCGGCTTTGGCACATGTGCTAGCCAGCCGGAAGCTAAACGTTTCAGGGTCGGATTTGCGCTTAAGCCATATCACTGAGCGGTTAGAGGCCCAAGGGGCGCACATATTCAATCAGCAGCAGGCGAAGAACTTAGCCTTCTTTGCTAAGAGAGTAGAGGTTGCAACAGGGACATCAGCAGACCATAGCGAGACAACGCCACCGCAGACGATGTTGCCTCAAGTCGTGTGCTCGACTGCGATAAGAGAAGACAATGCAGAGTATAGCCCGGCGCTAGCACTAGGGTGTCCAATCTTCCATCGTTCGGACATTTTGGCCGCGCTGATGAATGAGAAGAAGGGAATCGCGATCGCAGGCACCCACGGCAAGACCACCACTAGCAGCATTACCGGCTATCTATTACTAAAAGCAGGTATCGATCCGACCATTATCATCGGCGGCGAAGTCAGCGCTTGGTGTGGCAACGCCTATGTCGGTCAAAGTGACTACGTCGTCGCCGAAGCAGACGAATCTGATGGCTCTTTGGTCAAGCTATCTTCTGAGATTGGCGTAATTACAAACATAGAGCTAGATCACCCTGATCACTACACGAGTCTAGATCAGGTAGTCAATATCTTTGAACAGTTTGTTAGCAAGTGCAAAACGGTGGTGGGCTCGGTTGACTGTCCGACAGTGCGCGATCGCATTCACCCGACTATCTCCTACAGCGTCGAGGCAGACACCAGCGCCGACTACAAGGCCACTAACATTATTGAAACTGCGGCAGGAACCACCGCTGACATCCTAGAGCGAGGTAAGAATCTAGGCGCTCTCACCATTCCGCTGCTGGGCCTGCACAACCTGAGCAATACGCTAGCGGCAGTTGCAGTCGCTCGGCTGCTAGGTGTCAGCTTTGAAAGCATTCAAACGCATCTACCCAATTTTCAGGGCGCTCGCCGTAGGTTTGAGCATCGCGGCTTTCACAACGACATCTTGTTTATTGACGACTACGCCCACCATCCAAGCGAAATCACGGCGACGCTAGCGGCTGCTAGAGTACAGCGAACTCAAGTGCTACCGTCGGGTTTAGACCGTCAGGTTGTCGCCGTATTTCAGCCCCATCGATACAGTCGGGCGACGACTCTACTCAAGGAATTTTCCACCTGCTTCAAGGATGCTGACCGCGTTCTAGTGACTGATATCTACAGCGCAGGCGAACCAAATCCTACTGGCATCACCGGACAGGTACTCGCCGATGCGATCGCCAAGCATCATCCTAGCGTCGAGTATCACAGCAGCCTAGAAGCGACCAAACGAGCGCTAACGGCTAGCCTGAAGCCAGGAGATATTGCTATTTTCCTGACCGCTGGTAACTTGAACCAGATGATTCCTGAAGTTATGTCTGCGTATATGACAGAGCCCGCACCTGAAGCCGCGCTCACTCAGCAAGCCTGATGGTAATGGTGGATACCCTTCAACTTGCAGACGATTTTGAGATTGTAGGCCAAGCGCCGCTGGCCAAACTGACCACGCTGCGGGTAGGCGGTAAGGCAGAATGGCTAGCGCTGCCCAAGACCACAGATCAGCTTAAGACAGCTTTGCTATGGGCAAAGTCAAAAGGAATACAGCCGACTGTACTAGGCGCAGGTTCCAATTTGTTGATTAGCGATCGCGGCCTGCCTGGTTTGATTATCTGCACCCGCGCTCTAAGACAGAGCCACTTTAATGCGACAACGGGTAAAGTCACCGCCGCTGCTGGAGAACCCTGGTCATCTCTAGCGTGGAAAGCAGCTAGGCAGGGGCTCAAAGGCTTTGAATGGACGATTGGCATCCCAGGAACTGTCGGTGGCGCTGTAGTAATGAATGCCGGTGCGCACGGCAGTGAGACCGCCGACATCTTATTAGAAGTAGAGGTTGCTAGTCAGGACGGCACAGTTGCTGTACTGACCGCTCAAGAGTTGGACTTTCAGTATCGAACGTCTAATCTTCAAGGTGGCGATCGCACCGTCATTTCAGCGACCTTTCAGCTCAGTCCTGGCCACGACCCAGCCACAATCAAAACAGCTACAGCCGATGATCTAAGGTCGCGGCGAAAAACCCAGCCCTATCACCTGCCAAACTGCGGTAGCGTCTTTCGCAATCCCCTTCCGCACAGCGCTGGTCGACTGATTCAATCAGCCGGACTCAAAGGTCATCAGATCGGCAACGCCCAAGTCTCGACTCTGCACGCCAACTTTATCATCAATTTAGGTCAGGCCAAAGCTAGCGATGTGCTATCCCTAATCCGCAACACTCAGGCAGTGATCAAAGAACGCGATGGCATTGCACTCGAAACCGAAGTCAAAATCATCGGCGACTTCGAGTAGAGCTACCTTGAGCCTGCTGAGCGCTTCATTCATCTTGCTTTCTCTGCTGTCCCTAAGCACGCTTATACGTCGTAGGGCTAGGTCGTAGAGTGCTGTCAGAAGCGACTTCTCCAACCCAGTGCTATAGTTTGACAGTCAATTTATCCCACAACCCACCCAGCTATGACCAAAGGACAAGGATTCGGATTTGGCCTCGGTAAGATGAAAGAGCTTACCGAAGCATTCAAAAAAGCACAGCAGGTCCAAGAAGGAGCCAAGCGTCTTCAAGAAGAGCTAGAGCAAATGGAGATTGAGGGGACCGCTGGAGGCGGACTTGTCAAAGTGATCATGAGCGGTAATCAAGAGCCTCGTAACGTTGTCATCTCTGACGAGGCGCTAGGCGAAGGAGCGGAAGTTCTCTCAGATCTTGTCAAAGCCGCGATGCTAGATGCTTACAATAAATCCACAGCGACTATGCGCGAACAGATGGAAGAGCTCACTGGTGGACTAAGCCTGCCAGGAATGTAGAAACTAAATACCCACAGACTAGAGTTCTAGCGCTCTGGAAAATCAGAAGATCAATTCGCTATGCCCACTAAGCTTCTATTCGTCTGTTTAGGCAACATCTGCCGTTCGCCTTCAGCAGAAAACATTATGAATCACCTGATCGCGCAACAGGGACTGAGCCATCAGATCCTGTGCGATTCAGCAGGAACTAGTAGCTATCATGTGGGCAGTTCGCCTGATCGGCGTATGGGCGCAGCGGCGCAGCGTAGAGAGATAACGCTAATCGGTAAATCTAGGCAGTTTGCAGGGTCTGATTTTGAGACGTTTGACTTGATTCTAGTAATGGATCACAGCAACTACCAAGACGTTTTGAGCTTAGATAGTGATAATCGCTACGGGCACAAAGTGAAACTTATGTGCGACTATTGCCAAAACCACAGCGATAAAGAAGTGCCAGACCCTTACTATGGGGGTGAAGCCGGATTTGACTACGTGATTGACCTGCTAGTGGACGCCTGCGAAGGACTGCTTGATAGCCTAAAGGATAGGAAAGAATACTGAAAGCAAAGTCGCACAGCGCGCTGCCGTATTAGCAACATATATCTAGCGTCAATGTACGAGAAAGCAGAACATCCGCTGGCTGCACAAAACTCTACGACTTCGCTCAGCATTGACTCTTCCCTGCGCTGAGCACGTACCATCAGCAGCGCGCATCAGCCATATGCAGAAGTCTATATATAGCTTAACGATATGTTAATTACCAAAAAAACTTACGTAGATGTCTCTCTGATAGACAGCTGAGATAACATATTTCTAACGACAAATTATTCAGCTCAAGCTACTTACTTAACTCAGATTTTCGTATCAAGATGCAGAAACTAAGCATCCAAAGGATAATAGCGCTCTAAGTAGTCGTAGACAGGGTCTGTCTATTCGCGATTATCAACTAGGTAAATTCGTAACAACCACGCAGATGAGCTAAATGATGCTTTCCTAGTGAAAGTAACCACTTCTAAAGTATGTCTGCGGCCTTATCTACGCCGACTACAGAGCGCTTCGATAGAAGCTAGAGAAGGCATAGTAAATAGCTAAGCGGGTATATTCAAGAGGAAAATAGCAGCCGGTTAACTCATTACTTAATTTTATTGCCCTAGCTTTTTGGGACAAAACTTTGTCGGAAACAGATATTCCTTTTCCATCTAGTTGGCTTCAGTCTGCTCCTCTTGAGTCGGAGGCTGCGCGGCTAAGCCGTGTCTTGATCGTTGATGACAACCCAACTAACCTATTTATCCTCTCAAAGCTGCTAATTCGCGAAGGCTATGAAGTAATTGAATCTGCTCGTGGCTTAGAGGCGATCACACTGGCAAAGATAGAGCAACCTGCCCTAATTTTGCTAGATATTATGATGCCTCACATGGATGGCTATGAGGTCTGCGAGCAGCTACAGTCAGCGGTATCGACATCCCATATTCCCGTAATTTTTCTCAGCGCTCTAGATGCGCCTTTTGACAAGGTGAAAGCGTTTCATAGTGGCGCGGCAGACTATGTGACTAAGCCATTTCAAGCTGAAGAGGTGATGGCCCGAGTTCGGCTCCAGTTCGAGCTGCGGCTAGCCCGCCAAAGACAGGCACAGATCAACATAGAGCTAGAAGAGCGGGTACAAAAGAGAACTCAGCTATTAGAACAGGCACACGGCCAAATGCTAGCACTTGCACTGAGCGATCGCCTTACTCGTCTGCCGAATCGTCTGTCTTTTTTGAAACGTCTAGGGGAGGTAATGGCACAGCCGCAGACCGAGCTGTTCGCGGTTTTGTTTTTAGATTGCGATCGCTTTAAGAGAATCAATGACTCACTTGGGCATCACAACGGCGATCGGCTGCTCAAAGGGATTGCCCGTCGACTGACCGTTCTTCAGGAAAAGCGCCCTGAGATTGATACAGTTGCTCGCTTTGGTGGAGACGAGTTTGGCGTTTTGCTGGTAGATGTAGTCGATCGGGCCAACGTTACAACGCTAACAGAAGAGATATCGCAGGCGATCGCCCAGCCCTTTGTGCTAGCGGGCCACAGCATCTGTACGAACGCGAGTATTGGTATAGCGTGGGGCGATCGCAGCTATGTGGCCGCAGAACATCTGCTACGCGACGCCGACGTTGCCATGTACCAGGCCAAAGAGAATACGAGGATTAAGTACTGCTGGTTTGAATCGGGCATGCGCCACTTAGCGATGAAGCTCTTGCAGCTTGAGACTGGCATGCGACTGGCACTACAAAGGCAAGAGTTTGAGCTGCACTACCAGCCCATTATTGACATTAAGCGTATGACAATAGTTGGGTTTGAAGCGCTCGTTCGCTGGCGGCATCCTACCAAAGGCTTAATTCCTCCGAATGAGTTTATTCCATTCGCCGAGGAGACTGGCTTTGTTGTTGAGCTAGGTGCTCAGGTATTAGAAATGGCCTGTGTTCAAATTGCCGCCTGGGAAAGGGCCCGTATCATTAACGATGAAATCACAATCAGCATCAATATTGCGGCGGAACAGCTTTTGCAGTCCTCGCTGCTAGAACACATACACCGCTGCTTAGCAGCGACAGGAATCTCTGCGCACCGTCTCAGGTTAGAGCTGACAGAGCGCTCTGTCGTCAGCAACCATGACTTAGTAGATGACACTCTACAAGCGCTCAAGCAGCAAAATATTCGCTTGAGCATTGACGACTTTGGCACAGGATATTCAGCGCTAGGCTATCTGCACAAGCTGCCCGTGAGCTGTTTAAAGGTAGATCGCTCCTTCGTTAGACCTATTACCGACGATCCCAAAAGTCTGGGAATCGTACCGCTAATTATTGGCATAGCCAAGACGATGAGTATGGAAGTCGTCGCCGAAGGCATCGAAAATACTACGCAGCTCAATCAGCTACAAAAGCTAGGCTGTCAGTATGGGCAGGGCTACCTGTTTCATAAAGCTGTCCCTGCTGACAGTGTCGCCACACTGCTAGGAGCGCCTCTACGTAGGCTGTCTAAGCTCTAGATCGAACCATCCTTACTACATAGAGGCGCTTATCACAATCAGGATGTCTAGCCGCCCACAGAAACCATCGTAGCCGCATTGACTGAAGTCTCTGCTTCGATCGTCAGCTCTGCGGGTTCTGGAATATTGTGCAGGCTAGTTTGGATCTGCAAGGCTCCTTCTTTCTGCAAGTCCTCTATGTAACCGGGCTTTGCCTGCGTAGCTTCAGATTCATTGTTAAAGGGACCGAAGTAGTAGATGCAGCTGGGCTCTGCCGTGGTAATCTTCACCCACCAGGGGTTAGAAAAGAAGCTCAACAGACCGTTAAAGAAGTTTTTCATTACAGTTTTGGCGAATAGCTTTGTATTGTGGACAGTCTTTATTTAGAGAGTTGAATCCGGAATAATGCCTAGACGACAGGACTAATGAGCTGAGCACTCGTCCGATTTTGTCAGGCAAATTGTAGACAATTATATTATTTCGAGAGAGTTAATTAGCTTTCTCTTTCTTAAAATAATATCCATTAGTTCAAATCAGCTTGGTGTATTCGTTTACCGTCTACACATTCTTTTGACGATCCATAGCTCTATCTACCCGGTTTGCTCCCAACTATCTTGCCCCCTGTTTAGCTTGATCGTTGCTTCACTTGGTTTTTAGCTTCGTGCATAGACGATCGCCAGACATAGACAATTATTAAAGGTAAGCTAAGCCGCAGACGCAGCGGTGCTCAAACAGGTCCGTCCGTCTACTACAGTAGTTCTAACTTAGAAGCTGCTGATTCGGCTGTAGATTTCTCCCTAACCATAATCGGCAGCTTGTTAACCCAAGTCTGACGATAGATTTCATAGAGGGCCATACCAGTTGCTACCGAAGCGTTCAGACTAGGCGTTTTGCCGCTTAGCTCAATAGAAACAAGCTGATCGCAGAGGTTTTGAACAGAGAGACTAAGTCCGCTGCCTTCTGCACCGACTACTAAGACCACCGGAGCCGAAAAGTCGACAGTGTAAATAGGTTGGGCAGCTTCTGCGGCTAGTCCATATATCCAAAAGCTATTGTTCTTCAAGTACTCTAGAGAACGGCTCAGGTTCACAACTCTAGCTATTGGTATATTTTCTAGCGCTCCGGCTGAAACTTTAGCCACAGTGGAAGTAATGCCAACTGCTCGGCGCTGCGGAATTACGACTCCCTGTGCGCCAATGGCTTCGGCTGAACGAATAATCGCTCCCAGATTGTGGGGATCGGTGATTCCATCGGCGGCGACAATTACCGGACGACGAGCTTTGGCTTTGGCCTGCTCAACTAGCGCTTCTAGCTCTACGTACTCATAAGCGGCCACTTGGGCAACGATTCCCTGATGACTGGCACCTTGGGTCATTTGACTGAGTCGTAAGTTCTCAACTTCGTCAATGACAGTCCCGTTGGATTTAGCCGTTGCAATCAGCGGCCTAAAACGCGAGTCGTAGTGAAGCTTAGCATTGACCCAAAGGCGGTTGAGCGATCGCCCAGCTTCGATTGCGGCTTCTACCGCGTGTCGCCCGTAGATCAAGTCAGGGTTGAGTTCTTCGTCCGTGTTCTCGAAGCGGCCATCAGTACGATTGCCAGAACGGCTGTTAGCAGGGTGCCTACCAGAGGGCTT
>Ga0115030_1001232_pt1 | contig 11479 bp, 3 predicted proteins | sample SidtaG_4_FD_87174 | JGI IMG/M metagenome (GOLD analysis project Ga0115030, IMG submission 87174) | Marine algal microbial communities from Sidmouth, United Kingdom - Sidmouth_Male1 metaG | ecosystem: Host-associated > Algae > Red algae > Unclassified | place: Sidmouth, United Kingdom | collected... | reverse complement strand
GGTTCACCTTCAGGCACACATCTTTAAAAAGAAGGAGACAGCGATTTGAATCGTAAGCAAAGTGAAGTTGGACAAAGGCCCACCGGGACTTGATCCCACCACACGGCTGCGTGCCGCGGATCTTTGCGCGTTGCCGGCAAATAGTGGGTCTGAGGGGGATCAAGCTGGTGCTTGTTTCTTCTCGGTCGCTTTGTGGTCAACAGGGTGCCTCGGTCGAGGCATGGTGAACAGTTTTGCAGTGCGTGCGTGGTGTTTGTCGGGCCTTTGTGCTCCATGTTGTGTTTCAGATGGCGTTTCAAGCCAATCCGGCGACAATGCACATGGTTTTCATGTCACTCTGTGTCCCAGCCCAGTGCGAGGCTTTTGGCGGAACAGCTCTACCAGAAAACGAGGACGTCAAGAGTGGGTTGCAAACCACGTAGCATTATTCACCACGAGCTTCTCTATCACTCTACCTCACGATCAGTAGCAGAAGTATCTGCTTTTTACCTGCTTTTTGCGCTTCTTATGTGTACGCCTCTTGGTACCGTGGAGACGGTACGGATTTCACGAGTACGCTGTAATGCTGCAACGTGTCCGCATCCGAATGTCCGCCCTTATCTGGGCGTCGGTGGTGGACGGGGCCGCCGCCCGCTGTTCGGTTCATTTCCCAGTAGACGGCCCCGCGGCGTGTTGGGAGCACCTCGGGGCTGATACCGTGACCCCGCATCGCCTGGGGCCGCTTGTTTTCAGCCGCGAGTCGCTGTCCATCTGTTGCAGAATGTGAAAACAACGATGTGCTAGACAACTTTCGAGATGCGTCTCCAGGCCAGGTTGGCCATGGCCCAGTGGACGGCACAGCGGCGTGTTGGGAGCACGGCGCGGTTGATACCGCTGGCCCTCCTCACATGGGCCGTGTGCTCTGAGCGGCGCTTCGACGTGGGGCTGTTGCAGAGTGTAAATAGTAGGATGCGCTAGAGAGCTGTTGAGATGGGCCTCCTTTGCGGTGTGAGACTTCCGTGTGGGTCTGAGCACACTGGCACTCATGACGAAAAGCTCACTTATTAATCCCTTGTGCAACCACATATCGTATTAATTCGAACTTCTTCCTTTTGGTCGCAACAGAATTGTGTTGTTGAAGTGGCAGACAGAAAAAAAAGGATATCCCGCCTTATTTTTTCCACGTATATCGACAACAAGCGTACAGCCAATCCATACATATTTTCATGATTATCCACATTCCCCACAGTGACCCAGCCCATCCCACGTTTTCCGTCCCAAAACAGGCACACAATTCCCACCGCTTCCCTTCCCTTCGTGCCGCTCTGTCAATGATGGTAGGAGGCACCACAGCTGAGCACGTGGGAAAAGCATCTACTGCAGGTACTTGAACATCTTAGGTGTCTGATCATCGCAAATCAAGCTAGCCGAGAAGCAACCATGTGTTTGAGGTGGTTCCCCAGTCCTTGTACGTATGGCTTTTTTCGTGGGCCGTAGTAGGCTACATCAAACAGGCCTCGAACAGTGTTGTAGATGTGGCTTTGTTGACGTGGCTCTCCATAACCAGTGACTAAAGGATCTGAGGAGGCACCTTCCCGCCGCTGCAGCAAGAGACAGGTCAGCGAAATGACCAAGAAGGCTCGAAAGCCGCATTTCTCGAACGGTCTTGTGAGCATTTCGTGTCTTTGTCTTCTCATATGTTTAATTGGGCACAGAACAGCGTAACAATTTACTTAGAGATCGGGGGCGCTGATGTAACGGCGTATCGCTCTGGAGTTGTACCACGCCACATGTGGTTGTCGGTGCCCCAGGCGCACCGCACCCAAAACGGGACCAGCTCCGAGTAGAAGTTCTGGCGCGCGTGTCCTCTTGGGGCCCTCTCTGAGAGCCCGCGGGGAGGCGCTCAACTCCTAACGGAGACGGACCTTCAGACACGAGAGCAAACTTGTAAGCGCACATGGGAGGACGTACTAAAGCACACCTTTGAAAAAGTATTTTCGCGACGTTAAGCTGCCTCTCTGGATCGCGTGGTTGACGCAACCACACCGCCTGAGCGTGACCGCTACTCCAGTGACCTCGCATGTGCCGGTGAACACGCGCCTGTGCTCGACCAGTGCTTGATGTGCCTTCACGGACGTTCGCTTCTTCCACAAGGGCGCGACTTGCGCTCCCTTAGCGCTTGTGGAATGAAATTCCCTGGGAAGTGAGAAGTGTGGCACATAGCGCGTCCAGCAGATTGTTTCTCCACCCCATCGGGACACTATGTTGCTACGTTTTCTGAATAAGAGCGCGTGACAACAGTTGTGCCACTACCTTCTCATGCAGCTCCCCTTCTTGTCTGTTCCCATTCCAATGAGGTCGCAAGGGCACTCTCGGAGCGTCCAATGCGTTAATACTCTAAAGGCTAGTGGCCTGCGAGACGAGCGCAGGCGACCACACACCCATCCCGCACGCCAAGTTCTTCAGTAGATGATTTGAGCTAAAGAGAGTGCGACTGCGACGAGCAGCCTTCGCGATCGCGCACGACAAGCGCAGAGTCTAAAAATCTAGTGCAGTCTCTTGTCTTCAGGTTGCGCCCCTACGTACCAGGGGTTTCCGAGCGTAGCTTTTGTGGATTGGGATATCATTTTGGATATCGGTCTCTTGGCAGCAAAAGAGCACAACTGGCTCTGAACTCCTAGCGAGTCAAAGGAACAGATTCTCTGGCAGTGAACGTACGTGTCAAGCGTACGTACGCTTTATAACAAGAATATTACGTGCTCACAGTATCGCTGGACAAAGCGCATCTGAACCGCTGTCCTGTGCGTCCACCCTCACTCCTCAACGTCAAAATTTGGCGATTGACAAGAGATAGGTGAGCCGGGTTCTGCTGTGGTGTGTCGCGTCTCTTTCAATCGGCCTAGCAGGATCTTCCGAAGAACCCACTCGCCGGAATGCCACCGATGCAGCAAATCGAAATGGTGTGGTTCAGACGACTCGCGGCGATGAATGGACAGCCTATCTAACTTGGCAGCAATGTTCGCCACGTCAGAACCGCCTTCAATGCCCCGCGCGACCCCCTGAGGTTCTGTGTCTGTGAATTCAGGCACTCCGGTGGGGGTGGGGGGATCACGCGTACCTGTTGGAAAGCCAATTTTGCCTCAATCACGGGCTTCCATTGGTGGGGTGACAATTGGCATGTGAGATTTGCGTCACGCCATTCTGAGGGAAGCCGAAGTCGCAACTTTTGCGCCGCTCGTGTGGCTGTTGGATGGCGATGGGCGTGCAATTTCCGGCGAGCGGCTCGTCTGCGACCGGCCAGCACGCCACCGGGGCCCAGTCGGGCGACCCTTCACATTACGGGGAGTGGTCGCCATGGCGGCTTGTTTGGCGCCGTTCTCCCGGGTGCACTTTCATGTGCGGATACGCTGCACTCTCCGCTCGAAGTCCGAGAACATCGTGACAAGCGTTGGTGAGTGAGGCGCACACTACGACTGGGACCGATAGGGTGGGGGCACCCACCGTACACATCGCGTGCATGGCCAACCTACAACCATTGGCGTCATCTTTTACGGGGTGTTGCCTGTGAAGCGGACGCAACCCCGGGGGAGGTGGCGAGTCACCCACTCTCGCTCCAACTGGGGCCTTGGCCTATTTAGAACGTGCAAGGTGGTTGGATTTCTGGCCGGGGAGGGGCTGTTAGGAATTTGACCCACCTCGAGTGACTTCTGCCGCTCGTCTTGATCCGGTGCGCTTCGGCGTGCCAGCACAGGTGATAGTACGAGCGGTGGTGCACGTCGCGGGGGACGCTATCTGTGGTTGCACCGCCGGCCGTCGTGCTCTTGACGGAAGGATGACCGAAGTCCTGGGAGGAATGTACCGACAGGGACCGCGGCTTGTGCCGGTGCGTTTTTTGGCTGGCTGGCTACCGCGCTGCGTGGCACGCCGATGACCTGATGCACCGCCTTCCCCCCCCTGCTTTGACCATTACGCGCAGAGATAATGTGATTATTTCGCGAGTGCGTATCTGGCCACACTCGCTTACAAAGTGGCTAGTAGCGTATCGTTCGCAAGACCAGATCGGCGCGAGAAGAGTCTGGAGCCACAACTCTTCCAAAAGAGCGGAAGCGAGTTTCGCTGGAAAGTTACGCGCGATGCATGCGTTAACCAGTTACGCTGGGAACACCGTACTACGTACAACACTCACATGTCTTTACCGATCTGGCGCTGCCCCCCGCGCGAGCGCTCACGCCCAGAGCTGCCTTTCTATCGGTGCACCGATCACGATCGTCATATCGCCACAAAATATTGGGTATTGCTCGTGAGCATGTGTTTCGCTCGATTATCATCCATGGCAAGCAATATCGTCACAGTCTTTCCAATCACTAAGCCTGAAATCGTGGTCTTTTCATCACCGATTCCATCGGCTGCTGCGCAGCGAGCCCATAACCGTCGTCAAAGCACGTTTGCTCTTGCCTGTCTCGAGGCACTTGGGGACCCATTTTTCTGTTTGAAGAAATAGGTTTCCTGTACCAGGGACACGGCGACCCCACAGGACAGGCTTTGAGACCATACTCGATGCAACGTCCTTGCCAATTTATGTTTGTAGAGAACTGGAAACGTTCCTCGCTGCGCGCAGAGCGCCTGCTAGCAGAGCCGTCGATACCTCTTGGCGTATGTCTCTGTTAAGAAGAAAGGAGTGCATACAGCCCATTCTGTGTCTCTATTTTTACGAGGGCAGATGCAACTACCCCGAAGAACTGATGCAGTTGGCACTCTATTTGGAAAGCACCAGCCTGGACAAAGACCCAGGGCGGTTGTCAGAATTCCTGCTGAATCCAAAACAAGCAGCAGCAAGCGTGCTTTTGACGATGGATATGGGCCCGCTTCGCTTGTGCTCGCTTGCTTTTGAATGCGAGACAGCATCCACCAAGCTCGCTGCTGCATGGTGGCACGGTGCGCAGCAGCCACCCCCTCCCAAGAGGTGATCAGCCTCTGGTGCTGCCCTGCACCTGGCACAGGGTCCCCGCAATTGCATTTCTCGCCGCTGGATGCGCGCGACCGCGTGCAATCCCCGTCGTTGCACTGTTGCCCCAAGTCCACCCTCCCCTCGTTCCGCACAACATGCTTCTTTTTTAACCGCCCCCTCTTTCCACATATTGTACTTCTTATCTTGTTCCTCCATCCCACGTGGGCGTCGTTCTTCTGCTGTGCATGTCGGTAGCTGTCGTGCGGGTTATTTCTGTGCCAGAGCTGGTGTCCCTATCCTTCTATTAGCCCCGTCATGCGACTTTCTGCTTCATGAGTTTTTGTCACGTCGCACCCGTATGTTCTCTTTCGTTTTGTCCCGCCACCCACGCCCTCATCGCCGCTTCCAATGATACCATGTGACGGTCCGACAGGCACAGTGCAGTGCTGTGTCCTTATTCCTGCTGCCTTTGCTTTCTCGTTACGATTTATTGCTTTTCTACCCGCCTCCGCAATGCACACTCTACCATCGCCCTCTACCCAAAATCATTCCTAGTCTGACTTTGTGCTCTTTTTTGTTCATCTCTTTCCTTCTGCCTTCCATCTGCGTCATCCCCCACTTTACTAAGATCATGGTATGAGCTCTGCTCAATGTGACCGCCATGTGCCTTAATTCCTAGGACGACAAGCTGGCGGTCATCACCTGTGAGACGGTTACTGTGAGGGAACTCAATTGTTGGTACTATTAATCCGGACGGCCCGGGACCACCATTGAGAATTCAGTGCTTGTTACCAGCGCGAGTGGGCAGCATCCGCCGCGGTGGACGCGGTTACTCCAGAGAGGGCACCTCCTAGGGTTCTGGTGTCGCACGGAATTGCGCAAACGCCTCCCGGCGGGACATATTCGGAGGGCTGTGCGTTTACCTTTCTCTTACCGTTACAACGTTTCCCGTCGGCATCACCAGGAGTAGAAAAATACGTCTAGACGCTCGTTTTGTTAGACTTCCTTCTCCCGTATGCAATCCTTCAGCGCGTTCTTGCCTGCTGGATATTTTTGCTCTGGAATAAACACCAGAAATCGCACGAGACTGGAGATATTTGACACTTAGTCGGGAGCAACGGACCTGAGAACTGGACTAGCTGCAAGGAAGCGCCCGTGAGATCGGCCATACAGGGAGAATTCTCCGCCTTCGACCTTTCCACACCGGTCTGTGTTGCTACGTCGTCGCGGCTTTTGCGCCGTCGCTCACCCTTTCCACTCTAGGCGCCTCCCCCCGTCGCCGTCCGGCGCCTTTCTCCGCGTGGCTTGCCTCGACCGAAAGTCCTCCTTCTTTGCACTCACCCAAATTCCCCTCAGCCCTGGAGCTCGCTGCCCTATTCCCCCCCCCGCGCATCTTGCCCCCCGCCCCTCGTGCGACATGTTCTCTGCGGAGACGCGGCAGCACCTCGTGCGCATGGTCTGCCATGACGGCAAGAGCATCATGAAGCCCGCATATTGCTTGTGCTTCTCCGAGAGGTTGGCACGGCGCTTCCTGGGATACTTTATGGACTCTGGTGGCGAGTTTCACCATGATCCTGAGCAGTGGAACCGGCACGCAGACAACTTCCTAGACAACCCGACACTGTGCAATGCCGTCCTCTCCACCGTACAAGAGTAGCCCGACCTCTTCATGTACAAGGTTGCGGAGGTCGTGAACGCGCTCACGGTGGCCTTGGACGGCGCCGTGAGAGTGTCTCCGGCGTCGGTTGGGAGAATTTTGGCCCACAACAGGTACCTGCGCAAGATCATCGAGACGGTGTTTCTTACGCGAAAGGAGGCGCGGCGGGTGGCGTGGGTGGCTGCCCTATGGCGTATATCGCTGAGATGGCGCGTCTACGTGGATGAAGCTCATCAGGTGGGGCGTGCGTCAGAGCGGCGGTGGGCGTGGTCGGTGGGTGACACGTGGTCCGAGCTGTATGCGGCGTCGTCGGCGGGGGCCAAGACCAGAGATTTTCTGCCATGGCCTACGACCTCGTGCTCGACTGGAGCGTCACTCGTCCACCTCCAGGGCAGATGTCGGTTGACTTTCTCATTTTTTTGACAGCGCTTGTGTTGCCCAGCACGGCGGCATGTGGAGGGGGGTTGGGCTTTCCAGCCGCACCGATGTGTGCTGGTGCTTGAGCACGCCCGTATCCACGATGATGTGGGCCTGGAAAGAGTGAGGCAGGCGGGTGTTTTTGCTCTGATGCTGTCCCCTACTCCTCAGGCGTCAATCCTATAGAGCATGAATTTTCTGTAGGTAGCCGCTGGCTCCGACGCCGGTGCCCCCCAGACCAGTTCAACGCTTGACCAATGACACCCATTGATGCATGCTACCGCACATCACCGGAGATGGGTGCCGCGGGTTTGTCCGCGCCGCTGTGAGGCGGCACAACCTCTACGTGCCCTGAAATGTAAAACGTTCTCTGTCCCGAAGACTGCGACCCGTCATGCGAGCGGCTGGCAAAACAGTTGAGAGTACTTACCAAGGTCAATCGAGGCAGACTTGGATGGAAAGGTCAGGCACTTAGAGATACGCCGTCCGACTTGCTTACAAAATACACACTTGTTTCCAAAGCCTCTGGCTCAAAATAGACGGGCGTCGGGGCAAGCCGGAGCGGCGTCGCGCCGTCATCCCCGCGCTTCCCGACTGCGCGCCGCCGTCACTGCAGCACCGCTCCCAGCGCAGCCCCCCCCATAGTGCCTCTGTCAGCTTGTCTCTGACTGGCGCCTTTGCCCTCCATCTCCCAACGCCGTACGAGTGGGCCCTCTCTGCTTTCCTGCAGTCGAGATGGTGCCCCTGACGACCGCCTTTGCGGGCTTGCCCGCCGGCCTGCCCCTGCGCCACGGCGGCGGCGGCGGCGCGCGGCCTGCGGCGCTCCCTCGGGATGGCGTGCGGGCTCCCCTCTCCTCACACCCCCGGCAGGTGCGTGGCCGGCGGTGTGCACTGACGGCGACGGCAACGACGCCCGCGAGCGGCGCGCCCGCCCGCGCCGCCGCCGCCGCGTCGGCGGTCGAGGCGGGCGTCTCTTGCCCCGGCCCCGAAAACTCCTTTGTCGGCACGAGCGCGCAGTCGTTTCGCGACTTGGCGGCATCGGCGCCCGGCGTGCGGCTCGTCCCCGTCTGGCGCCGCATCTTCTCCGACGCCCTCACCCCCGTCCTTGCCTACCGCTGCCTCGTCGCTGAAGACGACATCCGCACCCCGTCCTTCCTCCTCGAGTCGGTGACGACGACGGGCACGGTCGGGCGCTACTCTTTTGTCGGCGCGCGGCCGTGTGTGGAGGTGTCGGCGACCGCCCATGCGGTGCGGATTGTCGACCACCGGGGGGGGCGCGCCAGCGGCGACGGCGGCGACGGCGGGGGCGTCGCCCCAGACGTGCGCACCGTGGACCACGTGGACGACCCGTGGGCGCTGCTGCGGGAGATGACGGAGCGGGAGCTCAAGGCCGCCGTCACCCCGCACCTCCCCGGGGCGGGCCAAACGTTTGCGGGGGGGTGGGTCGGCTACGGCGGCTACGACACGGTGCGGTACACCGAGGCGAAGAAGCTGCCGTTTGAGGCGGCCCCGACCGACGACCGGCATTTCGCAGACCTCCACTTTGGCCTCTACCGCGACGTGATCGTCTTTGACCACGTCGGCAAGATGGCCTACGTCGTCCACTGGGCGGACGTGACCGAGGCTGACGGCAACGTCGACGCGGCGCACACAGCAGCGCTGGCGGCTCTGGCCGAGTTGGCGGCGGTCGTCTCCCGCGCGACGCCGCTGTCGCCGCTGACGCCCGGCGCGGTCGACCTCGACGTGGAGGCGCCCGCGCGCACGGCGGTCAACCCGAGCAACATGACCAAAGCCGAGTTCCTCGACGGCGTCCGCCGGTGCAAGGACCACATCATTGAGGGCGACGCCTTTCAGATTGTGCTCTCCCAGCGCTTTGAGCGCCGCTCCGCCTCGGACCCCTTCTCCGTGTACCGCGCGCTGCGCATCATCAACCCGTCCCCGTACATGATTTACATGCAGAGCGACGAGGTGGTGCTCGTCGCCTCCTCCCCGGAAATCCTCTGCCGCGTCGTCGACCGCACGCTGACCAACCGGCCGCTGGCGGGCACCCGCCGGCGGGGCAAGGACGCGGCCGAAGACGAGGCGCTCGCGGCGGAGCTGCTCGCCGACGAGAAGGACCGCGCGGAGCATGTGATGCTCGTCGACCTCGGGCGCAACGACGTTGGCCGCGTCGCGCGGTACGGCACCGTCAAGCCGCTGCGGCTGATGGAGGTGGAGCGCTACTCCCACGTCATGCACCTCTCGTCGACGGTCGTGGGGGAACTGCGCGACGGCCTCGCCTCGTGGGACGCCCTCCGCTCCACGCTGCCGGCGGGGACCGTGTCGGGGGCGCCCAAGGTGCGCGCCATGCAGATCATTGACGCGATTGAGCCGACGCGCCGGGGGCCGTACGGGGGCGGCGTTGGGTGGATTTCCTTCCACGACGACATGAACATTGCGCTCGCGCTGCGGACGATGGTGCTCCCGTCCGAGCCGCAGGTCGACGCGGCGTCGGGCGACCGCAACTGGGTGTACTACTTGCAGGCAGGGGCGGGGATTGTGGCCGACTCGGACCCAGACGCGGAGTTTGTCGAGACCGTCAACAAGGCCATGGCGCTCGGGCGGGCGATTGACTTGGCCGAGGAAGCGTTTTGATCGTCGACGCCGTGCGTCGGCGGGGCAGTGGGACCGAGTGTTGTCTTTTGGGCTCATAGAACGCCCGACGTTTTTTTCTTCTATTCGTTCGACGCTCTGTCTCTCCGTCGGCTCGGATGTCTTTGTACGGCGCTGCGCTGCTGCGCTTGCCACGTTAGAAATCCATCCGACGAGTAATTATGCGGGGCTGTGCCCGGCCGTTCGACTGCAATGCACGGGGGCCACTTTTTGGTGACTCTGGACGTTTCATGACGACTGCCGCGTGGTGGCATTGGCATGGCGCCCCCGCCTTTGTCAAGGCGCGTGCCGCTGATTCCCCCAGGCACTCGTGCCCTTCCCTCGTTTTCGTCGGCACCCCATTGCCCCTGGTCCTCATCTGCCCCACCCATGGCGGGCCTTCAACAATTTGCCGACATCCTCGTCAATGCCATCCTCCTCCAAGACGGCACGACGCTGATGGCGTTGCTCAGCCTGGAGAGCGCCGTCACCTCCCGCGCCGCCGCCGACTACCTCGCCCGCGGGGGCCCGTCCGTCCACTCCCTCGCGTCCAACCTCAACACTGCCAAAGCCAGTGGCGGCTTTGGCTGCGGGTCGGCCTTTGGCCGCCTCCCCCCCCCGTGGCAGTCGGGGCTGTCGGCGCTCCTCGAACACCGCCTGCTGGCGTCGGCGGCGCTCGGCGGCCGCGCGTGGCCAGACGCGTTTGCGCACCTCGCCGAAGCACTCAACGCCTTTCAAGGCGCCATCCGCACGGAAGGCCGGTGGGTCGTTGCCGCCCTCCTCCGCCTCTCCACCGACGTGCGGGTGTTGGCCAAGCAGGCGGACGTGGCGGCGGCGGCGGCGGAGCGCGCCGCCGCCGCCGCCGTTGCGGCGCGCAGCGGCGGCGGCGGCGGCGGCGGCGCCGACGCCCCCCCTGCCGGCGACGGCGGCGCGTTTGCGCCGCCGCCGCTGCCGCCGCGGTGCCTGGAAGCGGCGGAGCGGACGATCAAAAAGGGCTTTACGCTCGCCATCTCGGACCGGGGCGACGCGGGGGCGACGAAAAAGTGGGCGGCGCTGGGGTTGGTCAACCAGCTCTTCCGCTGCTACTTTTCGCTCAACCAGCTGCGGCTGTGCCGCAACCTCATCCGCGCCGTCGAGGCCGCCTCCTTCCTCCCGTTTGAGGGCTTCCCGGCGCCCCACCGGGTCACCTACAAGTACTTTACGGGGCGCCTGGCGCTGTACGAGGAGCACTATGGCGACGCCGTCGCCGCCCTCTCCTACGCCCTGACGCGGCTGCCGGCCGAGCCGCCGGTCGCCGCGCCGGCCGCCGCGCCGGCCGCCGCGCCGGCAGCCGCCGCGGACCGGTACGCGGGCCACCGGCGGGCCATCCTCCTCTACCTCGTCCCCGCGCGGCTGCTGCTCGGCGTTGCGCCCGCAGCGTCGTTGCTCGACCGCCACGGCCTCACCGACACGTATGGGGGCATTGTGCGGGGCGTGACGGTCGGGGATTTTGGGGCGTATGGCGCCGCGCTCGCCCGCCACGAGCACCTCTTCATGCGCCGCGCGCTCTACTTGGTGCTCGACAAACTCCGCACGCTCGTCCACCGGTCGCTGCTGCGGGCGGTGCAGCGGGCGCTCGACGGCAAGACGCGGCTCCGCGTCGCCTGGTGGGCGGCGGCCATGGCCGTCGGCGCCGGCGGGGAGGACGTGGACCTCGTGGAAGCCGAGTGCGTGGCCGCCAACTTGATTTCCCTCGGCCTCGTCAAGGGGTACATTGCGCACCGGGCGGGGTTTATTGTGCTGGCCAACACGACCGCCTTTCCGGCCGTCGCGGGGGTCATGCGGCAGCGGCGGTTGGCGGCGGGGGG
>Ga0115030_1001228_pt1 | contig 11495 bp, 4 predicted proteins | sample SidtaG_4_FD_87174 | JGI IMG/M metagenome (GOLD analysis project Ga0115030, IMG submission 87174) | Marine algal microbial communities from Sidmouth, United Kingdom - Sidmouth_Male1 metaG | ecosystem: Host-associated > Algae > Red algae > Unclassified | place: Sidmouth, United Kingdom | collected... | reverse complement strand
AGATGATTGTGATCCAGGAAATGAACCGATGGATTTTATTTCATCTGGCTATGATCAGCCCTTATTCACCATCGCTGCCCACTCACCCAATACAGGTAAAATCAAATCTAAATTCTATAGTGATGGGATCAATCCTGTATCGATAACGGTAAAGGAGGCTTCTGGGTCTGATCTGCTGAATTGGGAGTCTGATGTCTTAGAGAAAGGCTGGTATGAGAAGATTATAGATGTGGCGGAGGCTAAGAGTGGGGATTATGAGATAGCATTTGAGGGAATGGAATATCGGGCTAGTAAAACACTAAAACTAAAAAGGCATAAACTTTAAATCATGAGAATATACCTATCAATTATTTGCAGCTTCCTTTTAGGAAGTGTGTTTGGTCAGATGACTTATGTGGTAAATAGCACAGATGATACTGATGATGGGGTTTGTGACGGGGTGCATTGTAGCTTATATGAAGCAGTAAACTCATCTAATAATGATAATGTGAGCTCGAAAATCATGTTTAATATACCTAACAGTGATACTATTTTTCTTAGTGACTCCCTTTATTTATATGAACCACATACTCAATTTTTTGGATTAAATACTTTTAATGGAAATAAAATAACTCTATCTCATAATTCTCAATTCAATTTATACGTATTGATATCGATTAACTCTACAGACATTGAGATAGAAAATGTATCCTTCAACGCTTTCACCAGCGAATACGATGGATACTGCGATTTACTTGGTGTACCATTGTTGTGTTTATCCTCGATTATTAAGATAGTAAATAGCAATAATATTTTACTTAAAAATAATGACTTTAATGGCCAAACTGATTCTTCATTAGGAATTATAAACTCAACAAATATTAACGTAACTAATAACACTTTTACTACAGGCAATTTACATGCTGGATACACTTTGCCAGTTGATATTGGATATCAGGTAAGCCTTTTTGATACAGTTGTTAACTTAGCAATCACAGGAAATACTTTTAAACGCAAAACTGAATTCTTCTCTATGCAAGGAGTAATTATACCAAGAGAAGACTTTTCAAATATCGAGGAATTTTCAAGCGGCATAAAGAATTTTGAAAATTCTAATATTAGTCAAGTTTCTATAAATAATAATCAATTCACTGATTTTTTTATTGGCATTGATTTGAATTGTGCTAATATCGATAGCTTATATGTAATCAATAATACATTTAAGGAGTGCAGAAATGCAATTGATCAATTTATTACAATGTCTTCTTATATTAGTTATTGTTCTAACATACAATATTCAAAACTATTTTTTAATGAAAATACTTTCAGTAATAATCAGCGTGCAATTAGAATAAATAGTACGCCAAATTTGATAAATAACTTAGACCTTTCAAGCAATATTTATACATGTAATCAAGTAAGTAACATACTTAAAATTAATGCCTCTAATTACAATTCATATTATAGAGGACCAACTATAAGTTATATAAATGAAACAACTATACAGGGTTCAAGTGATGCTAATGCAATTATAGAACTATATTATGCAGATACATGTAATACAGTATGTCAAGGATTAGATTTAATTAATATAGTTTCTTCAGATTTAAATGGGGAGTGGTTAGCAGTAACGCCATCAGATTTTAAAAATAGTGATGAGGTAACAGCATTACAAGTAGATACATTAGGGAGGTATTCAAATTTTTCATCGTGTTATATAGTGCAGCCTGACGCATGTAAATTTTCTGAGATTCTTCCAATTGAACTTAATCCTTGTTCTACAACTGGTTCAGTATTAGACTTAGATCAGATGACTGCATCAACTCCAGCACCTAAATCGGCTTTTTCTAATTCCTTTTTGGGAAAAGATGCGTGGTACAAAGCAGCCATTCCTCCAACAGGTAATCTCTTAATCAGATCGAATATTAATAACCAAGTTTCTCCTGTTATTGAAATATACAAAGGAGATTGCAATAATTTAATTATTCAAGGTGCTGTAGCTTTTAATGAGACCATTCAAGAGATGGTCTTTGAAGGATTAACCCCTAATGATACTTTATACCTAAGAGTTTGGGATAATAACAATTTAAAAGTAAATGCAGGAGAGAGTTTACTTCATTTGACAGCTCACGAATTAGGAGTCAATAAAGATGAATGGGAAATTTGTGATAAAGAGAATGCCTATCTGTTAGGAAATCCGACCATCATCAGTGAAAAAGATGCCAATAGCTTCATTCTAGAATTCCCAAAAAACGCAACACAGTCTGATATTTCGAGTGAAGAAAGTACGCTGATAGCCCAAGGCTTAGTCAAAGAAGACGAATGCCTCTGTGGTCAAAATCCTCTCCAGCTATGGAAAGCTGGAAATCCTGTAGATATGGAAACCAGACGTAAGTCTGCTATAGGCAGAGGTAATGTCGATACTGTCAATTACAATTACATTTTTGAAGCGCAAGAATTTCAGGTAAATGCTTATGCCATTGGCCAGCAATATGATACAGATGTTAGTATGGATCCTTACGGTAACTTTGTGATGTGCTGGATCGATGAACAGCGTAGACATAATTATGCTCGCTTATACAATAGTAGTGGTAATCCCGTCACACAAGAATTTAGAGTCGGTGATCGAGATGACACTCAGTATAGTGGAAGAATATCTATAGAAGATGATGGCGATTTTATCACGGTATGGCACGAGACAAATGGAAATACATCTAACTTATATGGACGACAATATAATGCCGATGCATCTGCTAAAGCTGCACAATTTGACATTAGCACTTCATCTGCAAATTCTTCATCTAATCAAGACATTAAAGACATCGCTAAATATGGAGTTAATGGCTCTGTAGATACTGATGCTGATGGAGACTTTATTGTCGCATGGCATGTTGGAAGTCGTATTTTTGTGCAGCGATTCAGTGATGCTGCTAAAATGCAAGATACGATCATGGAAGTTGGAGAAACCATTGATAATAATATCTCTCCTAAGCCATCGATATCAGTCAATAGTAATGGAGAATTCATCATCGTATGGAACGGTGAGGACACAGAAGATAATGGCATCTATACTCAACGCTATGATTCAAATGGTGCACCACAAGGATCAGCTACTTTAGTTAATACCATAGAAACACATAATCAAATCAATCCAGATGTCACACTCTTTGATAATGGAAGCTATGTCATTACTTGGCAAAGCTTCGGGCAAGAAGGTGCTGGATTAGACTATGGTATTTACATGAGACGGTTTGATTCAAGCGGCAGTGCTATTGGCCCAGAGACATTAGTTAATACTTACACTACAAATGCTCAAAAGAATCCAAGTATCTCTGGCTTCGATGATGGACGCTTCTTTATCGCATGGGATAGCTATGATCAAGATGGGTCCGAAGAAGGAGTCTATGGTCAGTTATTTGCTACTAACGGAAGTCCTCTTGGAGATGAATTCAAGCTAAATACCTTTACCGATCCTGAACAAGAAGAACCATCTACTGCAACAAATGGGACTAATCTATTAATTGGCTCTTGGGTAGATGGTGCAAATGATGGATCGTATAAAGGGATATTTGCTCAGCGCTATGAGATAGCAGGACCCAAAGCCATACCTATTGGGACGGCTACACCTTCTTTTCTATTAGGAGAAGAAGTGGCCTATACTCCTATCATCTACTCTCCGACTGATTCAGTCAGCCGTGTCAGAGTGGCTATCGTTGATACAGGTATTGATCCTGGCCATCCTTATTTATCTAAAACCATCTGGAACAATCAGCAAGTCACTGGTACAGGCTGTCATAGTGGAGATATCATGGGTTATGATTATTACAATAATACTAATAACCCACTGGACGTCGATGGACATGGCACTCAAGTCAATGGCATCGTTGCACAAGACTTTAATCCAGAGATTCAGCTTGAGATGATGAATGTCAAGTTTCATGAAGCTGACAAAGGCAAAGTCTTTGATGCCCTCTGTGGTCTATACTATGCAGTAGATAATGGTGCAGACATCATCAATCTGAGTTGGGGATTTGAAGCATCAGAGTATCCCAGCATTCTGAATAAAGCATTGAGCTATGCAGCGGATAGCAATGATGTCTTAATCATAACCACAGCTGGTAATACCAGTAAGAATAATGATATCGTCCATAAATATCCTGCTAATCTGGATATCGAGAATATGATCGTGGTCACAGCCTATGAGACCAGCAGCACAACAGGCAACATCAGACTGGCTAACTATGCCAGCTATGGAGAAAATAATGTGGATATCGCTGCACCAGGTTTTGTGGAGACCACTAATCTTGGAAATACACTTTCACTGTCAGCTGGCACTTCTTTAGCCGCTCCATGGGTTACGCACACCGCAGCTACCATCAGAGGTCTTTACCCTGTACTCACAGCAGCAGATGTCAAAGATTGTATCATGAGCACTGCCAAAGCTGAAGCAGGACTCTTAGATCGGGTTCTGTCTGATGGCATCCTCGACCACAACGCCGCACTTGCCTGCGCCCATGACAAAGCCATGGACTGCATGGGCATCGATTTATTCATCACTGTTAATCAAAACATCGACACCACCTATCGCTCAGATGCATGGGTGAATTCTGATGCGACTGTCACGAATAATTCTGATGTGAAAATGTATGGAGCTGAGTATGTCGGTCTACATGCAGGATTCGAGGTAGAACCCGGTGCTGAGTATTTAGCAGATATAGATGACTGTGCGCCAAATAATGAGCCTATGGACTTTGCTGCTGATGCAAGCGATGAAGTCTTATTTACCATCACTGCACACTCGCCAAGTACTGGCAAAATCAAATCTAAGTTCTATAGTGATGGCATCAATCCTGTCTCAATAACCGTGAAGGGCGCTTCTGGGTCTAACTTGCTGAATTGGGAGTCTGATGTATTAGAGAAAGGCTGGTATGAGAAGATCATTGATGTGGCTGATGTTAAGAGTGGGGATTATGAGATTGTCTTTGAGGGGAAAGAGTATCTGGCCAGTAAACGTGTTTTGTTGAAAAAGGAAAATCAAGTCAAATAATTTTTTCATCTCAAAAAGTAATCATAAACAAATCATCCACCTGACCTCCTTCAAAGGAGGCATGCTAAGCGCAAGGCGCGTTTCTAGGAAATATTTATTGATTAATATCCCATAAAAAAAGACATCTTAAACAAAATTATTCACCTGACCTCCTTCAAAGGAGGCATGAAAGCACAAGGCGCGATCTAGGAAATATTTATTGATTGATATCCCATAAAAAAATCATCTTAAACAAAATCATCCACCTGACCTCCTACAAAGGAGGCATGCTAAGCGCAAAGTGCGGTCTATGAAATATTTATTGATTAATATCTCATGAAAAAAAATCATCTTTAACGAACTCATCCACCCGATCTCCTTAAAAGGAGGCATGCTAAGCGCAAAGCGCGAATCACTAATGTACGGAATGAGCGTAGTTAAAAAAATTAGCAATTCGATACTCACCATTAAAAAAGAAAATGAAAAAACTAATCATCAGTCTATGTTTGAGGAACTCATTCCTCTTGACATCTTACGCTCAGGGTCAGCAATTACCAGCTGGATACTCTGCTGTCTTCGCTGGTGTAAACACTAAGGTGAGCTCATTAGCTGGCTATGCTGATGTCCATGTCGGCTATTCATTCAAAGGTAACTTTGATATCGGAGCATCGTATCAAGTAAAGGGAATGACCGATATTAATGTTAATATGAATGCCGTTTCTGGTTTTCTGAATGTACATATACTCAGACAAGAATTTAGGTCTCCCTTGAATATGAGTATCGGTGCTGAATACTCGAATATGCTTAACGTCAATCAAGAATTGAGCAGAAGCCCTATTAATTCAGGCATCAATCATCTGAATCTAAATGCTTCTGTCTCAAGAGCGCTTGGGGGTGAGTCCTTCTTCTTCATTATGCCTACCCTTCGAGTATCCTTTACGAAGGCCACCAATCCATTTAGTCCGGCGTATACTCATAAATCATTGAGTAATAATTTCAGTCAGATGAATTATGAATTAGAATTTAGTGTGCCAATTATCATGAGTGGCATCAGCAAACAATTTTCCTTAGAACCCAAAATTAATAGAAGCCAATTAGGTATGACCTATGGCGTTTCAGCTAATTTTTTCATTCTGCAAGAATCAAAAGCATGTGTCAGAAAAAGAAGACTAAAATCAAGAGGCAGAAATTGGTAATTAAATTATTCGGACTTACAAATTACTTAACAATCTGAATGACCCAAACAGGTCAAAATGAAGTTAAAGGCATTATTATATTGAATGACTCACGTAATATTTAGTAGATTAAAATCTTAAAAAAAGAGTAGAAATAATATTCAGTCGAATTAAATTTTACAATCAATAACTAATATCATTTTTAAAAAGTCAATTTAGAAGACAGAGATTTTAACAACATTAAATCATAACAGTATGAAGAAATACATCATTTTCATCATAGCGATAGCTATGCCTATTTTTATCTCAGCACAAACCGTGTATGAAGTCGAAGCAAATCCTGATGGGATTATATTTCCTAGAATGACCACCGCACAAAGAAATGCTTTAAGTCCTGTAGAAGGCCAATGCATATTTAATCGTTCATCGGACCGAATAGAATGTTGGACAGGCGCCTTCTGGCAATCTGCTGGACCTGTGGGTGCTACTGGTGCAACAGGTGCCGTTGGTGCTACTGGTGCAACAGGAACGGTTGGTGCAACGGGCGCCACCGGAGCAACGGGCGCTACAGGTGCAACGGGCGCAATCGGCCCTCCAGGACCTCAAGGTGCAGATGGGGCTATCGGAGCAGTGGGCCCACAGGGCGCACCTGGTCCACCAGGATCTGCAGGAGGACAGTCATGCTGGGATCTCAATGGTAATAATAGCCCCGATGTGGCTACAGAGGATATTAATAATGATGGCAATGTGAATATATTAGATTGTATAGGTCCTGTAGGAGCAACTGGTGCTACAGGACCACAAGGCCCAGCTGGGTCAAGCACAATATTAGAAGACAATGATAGCGATACCAATATTCAAGTTCAGAAATTTGGTGATGAAGACAAAATTAGGTTTGACTTAAATGGGCAGGAGAAACTTATTTACAGACTCAACAATAGTGGAGACTTGATAATAGACTATATAGGTAGTAACAATTCAGGTGCATTCGGTAATACTTTTTTGGGTCAGGCAGCTGGAGATAATAATAGTACAGGAAGTAATAATACTTTTTTTGGTTCATATGCAGGCACGGGCAATATTACAGGACAAAATAATATATCCATTGGAAGAGTCGCAGGCCATAAAAATTTAACTGGAAATGAAAATATTTTCATTGGAACCTCGGCCGGTTATAATAATATTTCAGGAAGCTCGAATGTCTCAATTGGAAACTATGCGGGAAGAGAACTTCTTGATGGATACGGAAATACATTTTTAGGTTCATGGGCTGGTCAAAATAATATTTCTGGAAGTTCGAATACATTTATCGGGGAAAGTGCTGGCAGTAGAAATACTAGTAGTAATAATTCATTTATTGGAGAAGATGCTGGTTTCTTTAATGTAAGTGGATTTGGAAATACATTTATAGGTTCCGATTCAGGTAGAAATAATAATGGAAGCAGAAATATTTTTATTGGTTATGATGCTGGAGAGAATGAAGCTGGCTCTGAACTACTATACATTGATGTTACAAATACAAATCAACCCCTCATCTGGGGAAATTTCAATAATGGCAATGAACAAGTCAGAATCAATGGTAACCTCTGTTATACTGGCACACTAAATGCTTGCTCAGATATCAGATTTAAAAAAGACATTACTGCTATTGAAAGCGCACTAAATAAACTATCTCTGATCAGAGGCATAAAGCATCAATGGAATCAACAAAAATATCCAGATATGGTATGGAAAGATGGCGTAGAATATGGTGTGATAGCTCAAGAAGTAGAAGAAGTCTTTCCTCATCTCATCAATGAAGATGAAAGCGGATATAAATATGTAGACTATGCTAAAATATCTCCCATATTAATCGAGGCAATTAAAGAATTAAAGAAAAAAAATGAAGACTTAGAAAATGAAATAAAAGTGATCAAAGACATGATTCAAAACATCAATAAATAGTACTCCTAAAAGTCTAAGACTTGCATTAGGTATAAATTAAAAGCACAAATCAAACCAACGCATATGCTTGATCAGAAATTGATTATACAAGAATAAAAAACAAACATAAATTAATACACCGCAATTATTATAGACTCTTATATCCTTCGATTTTAGCACGCTTTATATTTAATTATACGAAGCGTGCTTATCAACTAATTATGTATAAAATTAAAATAATGAGAACCTTTCACATTAAAGCTATTATCATATCAATTGTCTTAATTAATGGATTTTGTATTTCTGCTCAGAATCAAAGTCGAGAAAATCAATTAATCGAAGCGAAAACGATAGATTCTAATAAATCTCAAACATTCTCAGCAGACATTATTGAGGATTTAGTATTTATAGAAGGCGATATATGTATAGGTCATAAAGATGAAATTATAACATCTAAAAAAGGAGCGATTATTATAGGCGGGAATCGCAAGTGGTCAAATGCGACTATTCCATATGAAATATCAAATAATCATATTAGAACTCAAGATATTCTGAATGCAATTGATGCAGTGAATACAAGTACAAATCTTTGCCTCATACCAAGATCAAATGAAACAGATTATGTCGAATTTGTGAATTCTTCAGGATGCTGGTCATACATAGGCAAGCAAACAGGAAAGCAGCTAATAAGTATAACAAATGGATGCGCCTATGGAAGTATAATACACGAAATATGTCATGCCGCTGGTATGTATCACGAACAAAGTAGAATGGATAGAGATGACTACATCGCCATTAACTGGAACAATATACAAGCAGGTAAAGAAGGTAACTTCAATAAATATAGCACAGGATCAGATGAATATGGGTATGACTATGAATCTATCATGCATTACTCCAAGTGGGCCTTTAGTAGCAATGGAAATCAAACTATTGAAGTACTAACACCGCCAGCGACTAACACAACGCGTATAGGACAAAGAGATGGCTTGAGCCCCAATGATATCTTAAGTATTAATACCATATACCCCACTCCTTCAAGTTGTACAAACACTTTTTGTAGCGGCATAACTTCGCTGACATCCCAATCTGGTGGATTCTCGGATGGAAGTGGTCTTGATGATTATGGAAATAGCAGTCAATGTGAATGGAGAATTACACCTCCAAACGCCATATCGATAAGCTTAGAGTTCACATCATTTAATATAGAAAATGGTTACGACTATGTCTATATTTATGATGGCATAGGAAATAATGCAAATTTGATTGGCACATTTACAGGAACTTCGCTGCCAAGCACAATTAGCTCAACCACAGGCATTATGGTTGTCAAATTTGAATCCGATGTTTCGGTTGTCTCAGGAGGGTTTGAGGCTAACTACAGCTCAATATCGTCCAATACTACGTGTTATAATAGCTTACCCATTCTTATTGATTACTCCAACAGTCAAGCTGTCACCATAGATAATCAAAATTGGGATAGCTATCATTTTGAGATATTAAATGCCTCTACCTTCCCATCAGAACTATTCGATTCAGGCATACAATATCCAGCATGCGGTAATTCTAATGGATCGAGGCTAAAAGTCAATATAGTGGACGCCTCTGGAAATGAAATAAATAGCTTTTGCCATATTGAAAGCATCACTGATCTTGCAGATCTATGGTTTTTGATACCAGAATCAAACTGTCCTGAAGATTCAATATTTATCGAAATAGTCGATGAAGTATGCTCCATTAACTATCAGTCTAATTATATCACTATGTCTAATGAGTTGCCTAATTCTACATGTTTCTCAAATCTAAGTTGCTATCCTAATATTGTCGAACCAGAATTAGAATTTAGGTCTTCAGAGAACTATGTAGCTAATGGCAATAACTGGACTAGATATAATATTCCAGTTATCAATTATGAAGAATTCCCACAAGAATTATTTGATTCTGCGCCTCACTTAGCAGCTTGTGGACTTAATACGAATAGTTCTAGAACATGGGTTTACATATATGATTCTGAGCAAAATTATCTATATGGCTTCTGTGCATTAAATTCACCTTCCGACCTCGATAATATATGGATTGCTGTGCCACAGGGAGATTGTCCCCCCACCGGTGTATTTATACAACTCATAGACAGACAATGTGACATCACCTATACATCTCCTTTACTTAACTTAGAGCCATTTGGCCCCTCAAGTTGTGATGATGATCTATGCTTTCCTAATACACCTTCGCCTGACTTGGTATTTGAATCATCTCAAACGATAAACAGTGGTGGACAACTATTGAAAAAAGTCAATCTTGATGTCAATAATTATCTCTTATTCGATAATGATCTATTTAGTAATGCACCTTCACTTCCTGGATGTGGATCTAATTCAAATGCTTCTCGAAGCTGGGTCCAAGTCTTTGATCATTTAGATAATTATATCAATGGGTTCTGCATGTATAATCAGAATTCTGATCTAAACGATATATGGTTTACCATTCCTGATACAGATTGTTTGCCTGACTACGTCTACATTAAGGTAATCGATCGACTATGCAATGAAACCTACTTTTCAAATCAAATCAATTTATCAAGTCTAAATAGCATGAGTTGTAATACGGGCTGTCCTGACTTAATCATCGAATCAATAAATATTACTAATTACCAGAATAACTCTATCAATTATGAATTCACAATTAAAAATATTGGTACTGCTGCCGCTTATTTAGATGGACCAAGTTCTGCTAACTATGACAACGTAAGTATTCAAGCATTTCTATCTAAAGACACTATTTTTTATAATCAAGATGATCTTGGAGCAGGTGGCACAATACTAGGTGTATCTCCTTTAGGATACTTAGACATAGGTAATAGTTCTTTATCTGGAAGCTTTGGAGCGAGTCTATCATCGCCTTCCAGTAACTACCCATACCTCACGCTCAAAATAGACTGGGGAGAGTCTTTATCAGAATGTAATGAAAGTAATAATACTGCATACACCCTAATCAATAGTAATGATTCACCATTATTTAATTGTAATGCCATATTACAAATCAATCAAACAGACATTAACTCAGATCACTACCGCGCTAGTCAATATATAGAGTCAAACGGTAGGGTCGTCAATGAACAATCTGTAGAATTTGACGCGAGGTCACATGTAGATTTGAATCCTGGATTCAGTGTAGAAAAAGGGGGTGTCTTTATTGTGAGCTTAGATGGGTGCTGAACTATCATAATGTAACGTTGAAAAACCAACTAAAAGGTGGTTTTACAGTCAAAAAGTAAAGCTGAACAAAGAAGTCTCTATAAACAAATTATTCTCATTGCAGAATATATAATACTTATTTCATATGTCCTTAAAATTAAGATGCTCCACCTAGATGATGAGGTAACTTTTTGCATT
>Ga0115030_1001227_pt1 | contig 11501 bp, 13 predicted proteins | sample SidtaG_4_FD_87174 | JGI IMG/M metagenome (GOLD analysis project Ga0115030, IMG submission 87174) | Marine algal microbial communities from Sidmouth, United Kingdom - Sidmouth_Male1 metaG | ecosystem: Host-associated > Algae > Red algae > Unclassified | place: Sidmouth, United Kingdom | collected... | reverse complement strand
TGCACAGCGTCTCGTTCTCAAGTACTCCCGCAACGTGCACTGGCCTCAGAAAAAAATTAAAAGGGGCTCATGGGGTGGACGGTGGTCAGTGTTTGCTCATCTTGAGTAGTACCCTGAACTAAACTCCAGGGAATTTTGAACGAGTCCATTCCGTCGGTTCGTCGGACCATCGATCGAGGGCAGGAGGCTGATCCGCCGACCAATGGAGGTCTAATCGATCGTCAGTGGTGGTGTTACCGTCACAAATTGGTGTTACTAGAGCTACATAACGTGCGCAGCACGACGACACCCGCGCACGACTTCATGTGCACGCAAAGAGAAAGGTGTCCTAATGCAGCTTGCACAAATCCGACACGACAGCGTACGCGTTTTCATCGTTTCTTTAGAAGAAAAACGCCCCACAGAGGCCAAACCGAGGGGTCGTGCAAAAGTCGTACGAGCAATTCTTGTGAAAACTGGTCTCCTGGCGGATGCGGCGACGGAGTGCACTGCACCGCTCTCTGAACCGCCAAGATGTGACAAGCCAGATCCTGCAACCTCCGACTGCGAGCGACGCCGACAGGGTGACAGTGTGTGGGCTGCTCGGGCAGATGGACTGCCCCCATGCGACATCTTCAGTGCCCTCCTCGGCGCTGCTGCTGGCATGCTCTATTGGGGTATGCTTCGGGCGGTGCACTGGCAGTGTTGCGCGACATATGTCTCGCGTTGCGGAAGGGCGACTCAGCTGCCCCAGTCGTAGTGGTCCGCCCCTCTAGTGCGCTCTTTCCGCGGCGCGGGTGGGCGATTGAGGTGCCTTCGGCCGTGCTTACGTGTCGCCTGCCAAGGTGGCGTGAGGGCTGGCGTGAGGTTGGTTGTCTTGCGGTTGCCGGACGGTATGCGGACGCCCCGAATGCGTCCCTGGAGATTGTTGCGCAATGGGAAGCGGGCGGCCCTTTTCGTGGTGCCTGGCCTGGTTTTGCGCCGTGCGAAAGTGAAAGGGTGGCTGTGCTGCGTGGCAGGCCGATGCGCGTATGTATCGGAGTCGTCAGACTCGAAAGCGGGTGCCCCCAGCCCCTTATGCGCTCCCGTCGGTTCGTGGGGTATGGTAAGCACGTGCTGGGGGTCCAGCCTCTGTCGCTGCGGGTACGCTGGAAAACGTTTCAGAACGTGTGTGCGGAGCCGTCTGACCAGGCGCTATTGATGCTAGCGCGCAGAACGTGCCAGGATCTCCTTCTGTAGCGGACAGCTCACGCGGACGTGTATGCTACTGGCGCTGCAGAGGCACATGCTTTCTTGGTTTTGCACGGGACCGGTGTGGGGACCAGCAGTATAGAACAACCCTACCTGTTCCGCACTGTGAGGATCAGGCACGAGGGTATGGCGGTGGTTTGGGCAATGTGGAGTCTACTCTTCTGGGGACGAAGAGGTATGTCTGTCCTTGGGTCCGAGGTGAGCAGAGGAGGTGATCTAGAGAATGAAAGAGAGCACTGGAGCGTCCAGATTTCAACTCGTGCTTGTACGTGGACCGGCGGCCACTGATGCAACGTCGGCAGCGCACTGCCATAGAGGACACTGAACTGATGCGCTTTGCGGCGACGTGAGAGGGACATGCATCGTGCTTCCCCCAAGATGCTCCTGCTGGTCGTATCACGTCACCGCCCGAGACTCAGAGCTCCTTCGCTGACTCGAGCCGCCTAGTAGGGGACGGCCTTCCGTTGACCGTCTCGCGACGATATTCTTCGTGACAGACGCGTACTGCATACTAGAATGCTTGTGTCTGTTTTCTCGCCTTTCTGGCACCGTGATTTCCGTGTACGTGGGTGGGCTCTGGACGCCGTCGGCGGTAAAAATAGATCTTTGGGAGGTTTCTGGCGGGCGTTCGTGCTTGGCGTGTATGAAAACCCTGTTCGGACGCTGTTAAAAGACCAGGGCTCCCTCGTCTGGTTCACCCGAGGTCACCAACCGTTCTTCCCGTGTGCTAATTTCTTGTTCCTCGACTGTCCCTCGCTTTCTTGCCTCTGTCTTCTGCCATTGTCACCCCCCCACCAGCCACCCCCATCTCCTGTCTTCATGGCGGAGCCGATCTCAACATCTTCCGGACTTCATACGTGCTTCCACGGCCAACTGGTCTTTGACACGTTCGTGGCCTGTGCTCGCCACATGCAGTCAGCTCACCCTCACAAGACCCGCTTGGCGGGAACGGCGGCTTCTGGAACTGCGGCGCCTGTCGTTTACGAGCCGCTTGCCACACTTTCGGCCGCCCCCGGTCCAAAGCTCCCGAATCCGGGCGCCCCTGCGCCCAATGTGCTCCCTCCACCGGAGCCTCCGAAAGAAAGCGGCGAGATGGCTATCTACAACAGCACAGTGGCGGGGGAAGCGAGCCAGGACGATGCCGGGAACGAGCTCGGGCGTGACAACCCGCTAGCACTCGTCTGTGACTCAGACGACGACACGCCAGACCTTATGAGCGACACCGAGACGGGCGATGATGACGAAGCTTGTGGCTTTCACAGCGACGACGACGTCGAAGGCTTCTTCCAGGCGCGCGGACGCGCACGTCTGCGGGCGCGTGGCAGCGCGCGGCTGCACGCGGCGGTGCACGCTGCGCGATATCTGCAGGCGGCACGTCGTGACGATGGGATGGAGCGGGGCGTTATTGGCGGCTCGGCTCGCCGCCGTCCTGTTTTTTGGACCAGTACGGCGGCGCGAATTTGTGCGTACTATGAGTCGATGCCGGAAGCGTCGAAGTCGGTCCAATGGGTCGACTGGGACGTGGCCAACCGTTCGTCGCGGTTCGCATCCCCTGCCCTTCGTGGGGCGCTTCGGTTTTCTTTGACTGCCGGCGGTGGAGGCCTCTCAGAGGGCGACATTGTGCGTCTTGCTGACGTTTTCGTGCATGCAGAGCGGGCTGCCACGGCGGGTACCACGGCCGTGGGTGCGTTTTGTGCTGTTTTTGAGACGCCGAACTACTTCCTCACAGCGGCTCGCGAGAAGCAGGCGCGAGTTCTGGCTCGGCTCCGCTCGATGGAACTGCCCATTGAAATTGGCGACAAAGTGTACACCTACTACTACCGCGACGTCCTCACGGCTGGCCTTGACGCGCTAGCGCGCGCGGCGGCCGTTGACTTTGGCGAGGACGGGCCATTTGGCGGCGTCACCGCCGCGAGCGACCAGTTCTAGAACGAGCTGCCCGAGCTCGACGACGGGGATGAGTCCCGTGAGCGACGCGTGACGCTGGAATCGGAACTGTAAAAGCAGGAGCGGCACAACGTGCGAGCCGTGCATGGCCGGGAGGCTGTCGTGATGGGCGTGCAGCTGCACGCGGACGAGGCGCTCGTTTCCTGGTCGGGCGCGCACAATATTTTGCCTGTGCCTGCCCGTTTCGCTAATGATGTAGGCTTAGGCGGCGGGTGGTCTACGGTTGGATGCATCTAGCACATTCCCCGCGCTGTAGGCCAGACGCCGGCCGGCCGCCTTGAGGTAGGCGACGTGCGCAAAGACCTGTTGCCGGGTTGTCTTGCCGTGTCCCTGCGGGAGCTGACGCGTGCCAGCGAGTCGGGCGTCATTGCGCCCGTGAGCGGGCGTGGGGACACTTTGCTGATGCCACGCATTTTTGGCATCGTAGTGGACCAGCTCGAAGAGCGCGCTATCTACTCGCTCATGGGTAACAGGTGCCGCTTCTTTTGCTCTCCCTGCATGGAGGACAAGGGCGATGTTCCGAGTGCTTCTTCCACTCGCGCTGTGGACCGTGTTGTCGTTCAGACTCTGGACGCACACCTGGAGGCCGCCATTGTGCGCCGCCATAGCACGCGGCCGGCTCGCCGCCACGCGCTCGGAAAGGAGCATGGCGCGTTAGCTTTTGCTCCCGCTCTCGGGGGTGTGCGCGGGCTGAGCACTGGGTCGCGCTTCTTGTAAAAGACAGCTACTTTTGACTTGCTGCATGTGTGGAAGCTCGGCGTTCTACGGCTGCTGTCCCGACGCCTTCCGGCTTTTCTCACAACCATGTGTCCGGATTGGCAGGCTTGCCTGGGGTCAGCAACACACACTCTTGATGCCCTCAATCTGCGGGCTTTTGAGCTTGACAGGAACTGCAAGGTTTGTCCGTCAGCACCGGGGTAGGTTTGCGTGGAGAGGGACACACAAGTGACATGTGCCATATGCTTGACGGTCATTGCCTGCCTGTTGGCAGAGATATGAGCCTGGTGTTTGACAGGTCGTTGCGAGTCTGGCACTTCTCTTATGTTGCACACGATCACCTCTGTCCGTCGACCATTCTTCTGTCAATGACCTCAGTCGCTTCTCCCTCACCAGTTGCTTTGTACCAATGAAGGAAAAGCAATCCACCATGACAGGGCGCAGTTGGAGGGACTTTTCTGTCTTGTGGCCATTCATTTTGGCAGGCCTCATCGGGCCGCCCGACGATGCTGAACGGGAGCAGTCGTCGGGCCTGCGCCGCAGAACCGCGGTACCAACCCGCGCTTCCGTTTTGGTGGCGGGGGATGGCACGCGCTCCGACGCGGCAAACGACGATGACGGGTGGGTATGTGTCGATGGGGACGACCATGCAGTTGAGGAAGAGCCGCTGGGGGAGATGCCCGATCCGGAAGTGGTGACCTCGGCGCGGTCCGTTGCGGTATTCAAGGACCATCCCGTGCATGTAGCCGGGCTCGAAATGTTCTGAAAGGCTGCCGAGCTCGGAGGGCATCTGTTCGGCGACAATGTCGCCGACCCCACCACCATGACTGAAGCCGACGTACGAGCCATCGAAACGAAAGCCGGGACGCTTGGTATCGACTACCTCCAGACGCTGTACGGTTGCACTATCACAAGCAGGGTCCACCGGCTGATCTACCACCTCAGTGACGAGCTGCGCTCCCAAGGCAACTTGTGGGAGGGCGATAAATATCCCAACGAGACGCTACATGGTGCGTGCAAGAGCATGTACAAGTGCACCAACAAGCGCGGCCCCGGTGTGTATCTACACATGACGCGCTGCGAGCAGACTCAGGTGGGGTGCTGAAGGAGATTGAGGTCGCAGACGGCGTCGGGGTGGCTGGGGGTGGAGGCGCAGACGTGACTGTCGCGGCGCCGATATGTGCGGCATACCTGTAGTTCTCGGGCCGTGGCCAGCGCGTCGCCGTCACCGACCTAATAACGGTGCCCGAGCTGCACGAATTCGCCGAGCGACTCGCCACCGACGGTGTCCACTGAGTGAGGGTCAACAAGCCGGCACGCATTGTCTCACAGTTTGAGTTCGGCGCCGCCGGGCATATGCAGTTCCTTCGCGCGACGGACAGATTCATGGGAAAGGCATGGTACTCATTCATCAAGTAAAAGTCCCGCACCGGAGAGGTGCGTTGGGGGCGCGCGCGGCTGGTTGTGAGGTCTTTTGGGCGGCAGGCGCGGACCTGCGTGGTGGTAGAGCGACTCCTTCGCGTCGACGCCGAGTCGGGATGCGTACTTACGACGTACGGTTGCATGCGCCTGGTGTGGGACTTTGGCCGAATCGGGGAAAGCTTCCCCTCGTTGGATGTTGTGGACACGACGTGCATCCTGCGTCTAGAAGATTTGTAAGTCGACTGGCGTGACGTTTCGGAGCGCCACGGGCTGCGGGCCATGCCGTCCACCGTTGCCTCCACGCCCATCGAGCCGCGGGCGGCACGCTTTTTTAGGAACCCGTTTTATCCTTGGACGCGCCGCGACCTTGTTCCCACACTATGATGGCTTGCTAGTGAACAAGAGTACTGAATGGGTTTTTCTGCTGATATGTGGGGTGATCGTATGGGATGATTGGTTTCGCCTGCTTAAAGTGCTCTGCGATATTCAAGCGTGCATGTGTGCAGGCTGCGCGTCGTGCCCTGTCGCTTGTACGGTTTGATGTCACTGGGCAACCAAAACTGGTCGACGCGATTGGGGAGTGAGTGGGGCGTGATTGGAACGTCGCGTTTCCATTAGCTATAAGGCACTTTTGCACGCCGTGCACGCGCCGTCAAGACAGAGCCTGACAGCAGTCCGGTGTGCACGTGATTTCGCTAACGATACGCTGTCATCGTTCGCAGCGGAGACTGACGGACGACGATAGCCTATTGTTAGCGAAAGTCACGTGCGTCGTTTCGCTTATGATTGGACAGGAATCCTTCTCGATATCCGGACACAGGTGCGTGCATGGTATGGGGGCGCCGTTCCCGACTCCGACGTGGTTCTGACTGGACCGAGCCTGAGGCGCTTTCTCAGCACGTTTCGCAGTTCCGCGGGGCCCGCAGAACCGGGGTGCATGATCTGCAAAAGAACATCGGGCATCGGACACACCGTTACTGTATTTACGAGGCACGCGATCCAAGTATATTTCCAGTGCGATTCAATTGATACTCAATACTAGATGGCACCCTCGTGGTGTCCACCTTCTTCACAGCAGCTCGCACCGCGATATACCCTCCCGAATGGTAGACTGCCGCTGGGGCGCACGTCACTTTGGCGTGCGCGGCCATGTCGCGCGGGCGTGGACTTTTAGCTTCTCCACCCCCTGTTGTAAACACCCTCTTGAATCTTGAGGACGTATAAGCCCGCTGGGAAGGTTGCTTTGCCCGCGCCATGCGCATGCCGGCGGACGCCGCTGTCGACTTGGTTGACATTTTGCGCCCTCGTCGTCCACGTCGCGGGCTGTCTCGTTCGTGCCGGACAGCTCTGGTCTTGAGGTACTGAGATGGCGGTAGCTATGTTGACGTCTATGCAGTAGGGCTGTTAACATAAAGCTGCTGAAATGTCTTATACCTTGAAAGGCCTTTTAAGCGTAAAAGAGCATCGAGCTGTTAGGACGCAATAACAGGAGAAGACACTTCTCAGAAGTAACGATTTTCTGTGACGGAGCGGAACAACAAAACGTGATCTCCAGTGCTCGTCGGTGCAGATCGTGCAACTTAATCCAGAATTGTGCAGGTGTTACGAGTACTTTCATCTGCCCAGAGGGTCGTGGAGATCCGGCTTGTGCCTTGCCACCGCCTTCTCCGAGCCAGCGCGGTCCACCATGTCTCAGGTCATTGAAAGACCTTGCCATTGTCTGCCAACATTGGTGACAACGGTGCCCACGCTGGTCCGCCTGCCCCCCCCGTCAACGACGTCACCCGGCGCTTTATGTTGATTTACTCCTTCCTGGAGACGCAGCGCACTGCGCGCTCCGCCCCCACCACCAATCACAGGTTTTCCCGCTCCCTGCCCCAATCCCCCGTCACTACGGCTCCTCTCGTCGCTGATGCTGGCCCTGGTCGGGGAGTCGCGCTCCTCGGTACGCGTCCGCCCCAAGCTCAAGTTGGGGGTCGCCAACATTATGCTACTGTTCGTGGGCATCATGATTCGACGCTGTTCAAGTCGATGGGCGGCTTTTCCCCAGTGGAGTTCGATGCGATTGTGGAGCTGGCTCTCGAGCGTGTGGAGCGGCAGATGGAACCGCCGCTGCACCGCTCTGTTGAGATGAAAGAGCTGCGGCGCCCGCTCCGCCGGGTATGTTTGGCTGTTGAGATGATTTTTCTGACTCTTGTTCTGTTGCGTGGGGGAGACGAGGGGGCGCTGCCAATCCGGACTGATGCCTTCAATGTGGGCGTGTCCCCTGCGACAGTCAGCAACTATTTTTCCCATTTCATTCATGCCCACCATGACACGTTCATTCTGGCGTGTCCCATCGTGTGGCCGAGTGCGGTGGAGAGGCGGGAGATGGAGGGCCTCTTCAATGGGTTCCCCTCGGGTATCGTCTTCGTGGATGGTACGAGGGTTCGTCGGTGGCGCCCGACGGACATCCAGGAGCAGCTCCGCGCCTACGATGGCCACCATCACTTTCATTGTTTTTCCGTGCTGGTGTGGGTGGCTGTGTATGGCTTGATTGTGCGTGTTGACATGTTCTCCCTTGGCGCCTGCCACGACCGGCTTCTGTTCACCCGAACAGGGCCACACCTGTTTCCTGCGTCCTTCTTTGACGGCGACCAGCACGCCATCGGCGACACCGGGTGAATTGGCCCAAGTCGTGTGCTGGCCTGCCCTTTTTGAAGAAACGCTAAGGAGGCACACGTGGACCAGGGGGAGTGGAACACGGACATCCGCACAAGCCGCATCCGCAATGAGTGGGGCAATGGGGACGAGAAGAACCGCTTCCGAGTGTTCTTGGGTCTGTGGTCGTACTGGTCTGAGATTTTTGCGCGTTCTGTTGAGCTGTGCGCGATGCTTTGCAATTGGCGGTGGAAGCACAGCGGGGCCCGCCAGGTGCCGCTCCATAGGCAGCTGGCCAACATGGACTCCTACAACGCCGCGAGGTTATTGTATTCTAAAAGAACCGTCTATCTGCAGGTGACTGACCACCAGGCCCTGTCAGAAGCATCGTTTTCAGTTTCGGGGACGGTATAAATTAATCGTGAAATTCGAGTACGTGTGCCGGTCACCTGTCTCTGCATGTGTATTAATACGAGATATACCTGGAAAAAGCGGGTACGAATCAACTCCGGAATTGATCAGCTTGGATCAGCTGCCAACCTTCAGCAGAGGGAAGCACTTTAGCCCAAGCATGTCGCAACGGTTCCGTCACGTGAGTGAACCTGTTGGCCGCGTTGTTCACGGCTAACGTGACAATTCGAACGGGCGCCCCCTGGCGAGCACACCAGGGCTCGGAGATTCCCCCCCTACCAGAATCGTTGTAGCCTTGAAATCATGTCCAAAACTTAACTCGTACTTGGCGGACGTGAAACGACAGGCCCTTCTGGCTCTAATCCCGCTGGCGGTCGGAATTGATCGATACCCACGGCTACCTACTCATCTGTGGATCTGGGTGTGGGTGCCGGCCGCCCTGCTGCCTACGGGTACGGGAGTTTAGACACTTACACCCATAAAAGCCCCTACTTACAATTTACAAGTGGTAGGGCCTGCTGACAACGCGGCCGAAGACGCTATTAAAATTGACACCCCCACAACAAGACGCCCGGGCACGCAGCACGCGAACCCCCCTCTCTCTACCCCCGACCAGCGCCCCGCCCTTGCCGCCGCTGCGCCCCGCCGCCGCCGCACCCCGCCGCCGCCGACGCGCCGCGCGTCCCGCCACGACGCGCGTGCCGCCGCCGACATGTTCGCCACGCCACGGCGGCGGCGGCGGCGGCGGCATCGATGGCTGCACGCCACGCGCAGCCGCGCCGCAGTGTCGCCGCCGGCAGGGCGCGACGGCTACCCTCCGCTACGCGGAGGGAGGCCTGTGTCGACGTCCGAGGGGCGAAAGAGGCGCGGGGGGGGGGGGGGGGGGGGGGGGGGGGGGCGGGGGGGGGGGGGGGGGGGGGGGGGGGGGGGGGGGGGGGGGGGGGGGGGGGGGGGGGGGGGGGGGGGGGTGCGCCGAGCGGGTTGCAGCACGAGCGGCCTTGAGGTCTTGCCGCCGGCACCCGGACCCGTCTCCCCCGCCAGCGGACAGAGGTCCCCCGCCATCTGGCACAGCACCACCATCACGACGTCCCCCCACCTCCACACCGCGCGAAGCACCATCAACAACCTCCCCGCTTCGCGTCAGGTCGCCAGCCGGCAGGTGTCAGCGTTCAGTGGTCGACGCCTCCAGAACTGCCACCACGGAGTTGGTGGGGTAGCGGCAACGGGGGGACGACGCAGTGCTGAACCACAAGACGAACGGCTGGCTTCCCCCTCGGTGCGCGGGTGGTGAGTTCGGGTCCAGTCGCAGTGCTGGAGATCTCCTGCGGGCCTGAGGCCAGGTCATCTGTCAGTGGACGCCATTTCTTTATAATCTTCTCTTGCTGCTGTCTTCCTGCTGTCTTCCGGCGGTTTTTGCTGCAGTTTTTTTCCTTGTGTTTCTAGTGTTTTTCATTTTTCTCGCGCTGTTCGTCCACACTTCTCAGCAATATCAGACAAGCTCATTGGCGTCGGAGCCCGAGCCCGTCGCAATGCTCGATGAGGCCCTCACACCACCGCCCGCGCGCCCACGAGTTCCGTCTGCTGCCGCGCCCGCGCCCGCGCCCGCTCCCTCCCCCGCCTCCTCGTGCTCCCCCGGCCCCCCACCGCCTGTGCCACTGGCATCTGACGAATAGGTGGACTCGTCACTGCTCTCGTCTTATATCTGGACGAGCGCCGGCGACGTGGGGGGAGGGCAAGCGTTCTGCACATCGAGCGCGGACGCCATCATGGCGTCACCTTCCGCCTGCGGGGTGCCGATAGACGTGGCGAACAGCCCCGTCAGCATACGCCCGTGCTGGGCCGACGCCGTCGCTGTCTGTTGGGCCTGGTACAACTGCTGGTCTGACCAGAACTGGCGACTGAGCGTCTCGTTGTGGGCTTTCTGCGCCTCCTTCTTTGCCGTCTTTTTGCGCTTGTTGTACTTGTCCTCCTTCTTTGCCTGCTCCGACTTGCTCTTCTTCTTGCTGGCCTGGACTTTGGTGCGCAGCTTGTCGGGCGTCGACTCGTTCGCCGTCCGCACGTCTGCCTGGAGCGACCGCGTGAGCGCGTCCACAAAACGCCAATGCGCGGCCTGCTCCTCGTCCACCGCTTCGTACTCGCCGTTCTCGGCGCGGCACACCTTGGCCGCCTCGTTGTGGTTGCCTTCCACAAGCGACTTCGGCTGCTCGCCGGTGTAGTGGTCTCGTATTTGTTGGATGAGGTGGGAACGAGTCGTGGCACAAAGCGCGCTGTAGGCCTTGGCCTGCGCCTCGCAACGCAGAAGCCACGCAGTCGCCTCCTCACACGATTCCTCGCGAATGGACGGGACGGCGTACACAGCCATTCTCTTCTTCTTGTTCAGCCGGATACTTACGGCTGGCGCCTGCTTCGGAGCCATGTTCGCGTCGTAACAGCACCGTTGGGGTGGCGAGCGGGGGCTCCAGACGAGGGGGGGGGGGGGGGGGGGGAGGGGGGGGGGGGGGGCGAAAAGGGCCCACAAGGGGGGGACACCGGGGGGCGGGGGGGTGGGGGGGGGGGGGGGGGGGGCGAGAGAGAGAAGGGACGGCGCATAACGGCCACAACAGAGCAGCATCCTGAGGCTAGCGCGGTGGGGCGAGGGGCCCAAGCGCTTCCAGATCCGGCGTGGCACGCAATTGAAACCGCCACTAAAGAAATGGTCAAAAAATAGAACAAATACAATGCGAACTTATTTTGCATTTATTTCTCTCAATTGCGTTTGCATACGTGCCACGGATATCGATAAGCGTAACAGAGCGTTCCGGACGCCGATCTTGTGCCAGGGGGATGACAGCTCTTATACGAGATGACATAAGGGCTTATGTTAAGAGCCCTAGTATTTGGCGTGCACCCCGCCACGCTGTACGGGTCTTTGTGGGCGGTGATGGACTCCATCAATGCGACCCCTTCCCTGAACTTGGACCTCCAGCTGAGATTATATGAGAGGCCATAGGTGGTTGGTGAACAGGTGGAAAGGATGTGGTTGTCGGCGGGGAACGACATGAGAATGGATTCGGGGTGACCTGGAGACGAGAGAGGTTTTCCGGACAGGCTGCCTCTCTCGCCGTCGGTCACAAAGACAGAACTGGCTCCGGCAT
>Ga0115030_1001221_pt1 | contig 11515 bp, 8 predicted proteins | sample SidtaG_4_FD_87174 | JGI IMG/M metagenome (GOLD analysis project Ga0115030, IMG submission 87174) | Marine algal microbial communities from Sidmouth, United Kingdom - Sidmouth_Male1 metaG | ecosystem: Host-associated > Algae > Red algae > Unclassified | place: Sidmouth, United Kingdom | collected... | reverse complement strand
GGTCGTTCCGTCAAAAGCTGGAGAGACCCCAGTCAAGCCAATCGCTGTCTGAGCCAATCAAACGCAGAAAAGTGCCTCTTTGTTAGGCCTGGACTCTCCACTTTTTGGCGCAACGACAATAATGGAGCGGTGTGTAGCCTGGTAGTGATACCCAGCTACACGACGCGCCGGAAACTGTATCGAAAAAGCAAGCGATAGAGTGACAATTTGGTTTGGAGGGAACATCTCGTTGAAAGGCGCGGATACCGATGGACGATCAAACTTTCGGACGTGGCAGAGCGAGAGTATGCTATTTCGATGGTCTCCTGGTTGCACAGTCTGTTCCGAACGAAGACTCAGGGATCCGTTTGTGCCTTCACGTTGCATATGCAGAAAGCCTGGGCAGTTGCGCTCCCAGCCTTTCCCATGTCCCCTTCTCCCTAGCTGAACACAACATCTAGTGTTCATGATAGCATGTTCCTCTTGTAAAGCTCAGCGATAGCGGTCGCCGATGCGGATACAATGACGGGGGTAGGCTGGCCCTCAGCAAACCAGTTGGGTGACCCTCCATTCTGCCCTATCCAAAGACGCTCAGGGAGTCACACACTCCTCGCGAACGCATGTATGGCGGTATCGATAAGGTTTGCAATGGTAGATCCGTGGTCCCCACAACGATAGAAGAAGCAAGGTATTCATCGAGACCCGCCCAGTCCAGCCCCACTGCAGACCGCCCGACCAGCCCCAGCTCGCCGCTATTGGTGATAAAGGGGATTAGCAGCTCAGACGGTAGCAGAAAGGCCCATGGGCTCATTTTTTTTTCCTGTCCATTCGCCACCCGTAGAGGGGGCATGTGCGGCACCGACCATCGAAGACATCGAACCATCTGTCATGAAGCTCCTGAGGACATTTTTTAAAAAACCCACGTCACATTCAGTGTTTCAGGATCTTCACAAGTGGAGAACAAGCCAAGCTGCGAACACGGGACACCTCGACATTTATGTGATTCGCTGTCACTTATATTCGTCTCTGGCACACACGTCCACAGAGCCGAAGTTGTGGACACAAGGAAGTGCTGTATATGGGCAACCGGGGAACTCGTCCTGGTCCAACCTCTTCGCGAGGAACCGCAAAACCCCTCCCCCCCGTCCGCTCGACCCCAGCCATTGCATCAGCAGAGCCGTCGGTCGCGCGACTCATGGAATCAGCTCATCGGCGCGACACGCTCGCCCGCGTCGGTCGCGCGGCGCGCGCCGCGGCGGCCGCCGCGGCGGTGGGCGCGGCGGCGGACGCAGCGGCGCCCCTCGGCTCGGCGGCGGACGCAGCGGCGCCCCTCGGCTCTGCCCCCCTCCCACAGCGCCCGCCCCGACGTGCGCCGGCGGCGGCGGCCTCGGTCGGTCGTGAGGCAGCGGCACGAGCGCCGCCGTGGCGTTCCCCTCGGCTCGTGCCGCCGGCGCCGCGCGCCGCCCGCCGTCGGCTCGCTGCACGGCCCCGCCGCGGCCGCCCCTACCGGCAGCAGCGCGGCGGTTGGGCACACCCGCGTCGCGCCTGATCCCGGCAATGGCGCACGCCCTGCACCGCCCACCGGCAACGGCAAGCGCCTCGGCGCCCCGGGTCCGGTGCCGGCCGGTCGATGCGCGGGCGCTTCCCCCGCCCGCATCTCCCTCACGCTCGGCCGTATCCCGCCCACGCCCCTCCCCGAGGCGTAACCCCCACCGACCATGTACGCCCCGACGGCGGCGCTCCCGCGCGGGGAGTTGACCCCCCCCGTGACGGCAAGGTCGGCCAAGCTCCCCTTGCTGCCGTCGCGGAGCTCGGCCATGTGGGCGGTGCTGGCGGCCACGGGGGCGTTTGCGTTGCTCGCCGTCGTCACGACCTGGGGCGTCGCGCGGCGTGGGGGGCCTTACGAGGGGGACCCGGCACCGCGGGAGCCGCCAGATGCGGCGGTACGGCCGCCGCCACCGGTCGTTGCCTTGGCCGCACCGGCCGCCGCCGCCGAGCCGCCGCCGCCGCCGCCGCCGCTGCCCGCCGCCGCCGTCCACGACGCTGATGACGACCCAACGACCGTCTACATGCCGTACCAGCGGCGGCCGGCCGAGGTGGCGGGCGCCCCCCCCCCCCCCCGGGGGGGGGTGCTGGCCGGGCCCCCCGAGGGCGGCTGTGGCGGGCGCTACAATGTCGGCTGCAAAATGTTTTTCTACCTCCGGTGCGGCGTCCTCGGCCACCTCCCCGCCGTCCGCTGGGTGCGCTCCGTCGACGCGTACACGCCGCACGCGGCCGCCGGGGACGTGGTGCTCGTCATTGACCGCCCGTCGGCGCGCGCGGCCGACGCGGTCCCCGGGGAGGTGGCGGCGCTCCTCGCCGCCCGCGCCGCCGGCACCATCCCCGCGTCCGTCGCCGTCGGCCTCTACCACACGGCCGACGAGGAGCGGCACGACGACTGGGGGTGGTACCCCGCCCTCGACCTCATCCTCCGCCACTACTTCGTGCCGGCGCTCGCCGACCGGGGCGCCCACCCGCACCTGCTGCACGTGCCCATCGGGCCGGTGGCGCCGGGCGCGTGTACGCCCGCGTCGCCCGAGGGGCTCGGCGTCACCGACGTGGCGTCGTCGGTCGCCGACGCGGGCGACGGGGCGGGCGACTACTGCACGTGCCCGGGGCTGCCGCCGCTCGCGCCGCCGTCGGCGCGGCCGGTCGGCTACCACCTCGCCGCGCTCGTCCACCGGGACCGGCAGGGGTTGTTTGATGCCGTCGCCGCCGCCGCCGCAGCGTCCCCGCCCACGGCGGCGGCGCCGCGCCTCGGCAACGGCACGGGCCTGGTCGAACCGCAGGGCACCTTTGGGGGCGACGCGGGCACCATTGGCAGCGCCGACGCGGACCCCAAAATCCCCTACCTCGCCGCCATGGCCGCCGCCGCCATTGAGTACGTGCCGTGCGGCAACGTGATGGAGACGCACCGGCTGTACGAGGCGCTGCTGATGGGCGCCCTCCCGCTCGTGGAAGCGTGCGAGGCGGGCGCGCGGGCGTGGATGCCCGCCCCCGCCGACGCGCTCGTCGTCGGGGGGGGGAGCGCCGCGGAGCGCCACGCCGCCATGGTCGCCACCGCCACCGCGTTGATGGGGGACCCGCCCCGTGCCGACGCGCTCGCCGCAGCGACGCGGCGGCGGTGGCGGGCGCAGCTCGACGCGCTCGCGGCCGACGTGCGGGCGCTCCTCGATGATGCCGTCGGCCGGCGGCGGGCGGTGGCGGCGGCAGCAGCGGCGGCGGGGGCGGCGCCCTCTGACGCGGTGGCGGCCACAAAGGGAACCTAGGCCAAGGAGCGTAGGCTGGGGCGGGGGCGGACGGGGGAACACGCCGTAACAGATGGCGGACAGTGCTGGCGCGGGCAGCGCCGCTGACGGGGCTGGTGATGGCAGAGCTGGTGGCCCACAACACACACGCATTACACATGTACCTTTGAAAAGCTCGAGCCCGTCGATGCAACCGATTGGTCGGGCGCGCCAGACCGGCGCCCGTACCCACACGACCCCGACGCTCGAATCCAAAGACCGACTCGCAGCCAATCACATGTCGCGCACTGACCGCAACTTTGGCCCGGGCCGAGAATGGATCCACGCCTTCATCGACCGGAACTGTGCGTGCCCGCTTCCGCCTCCCGCGCGGTAGGGTGGCGTTGCGTGGCGGCGCTGTTGCCGAGACTCCCATCGTGGCGTGGCGTGGCCCGCGTGCCCCTCTGCGACAGGCCGTCGTGTCGCCCGTGCCTGCAGCAGATCCCCGCCGCGTGGGGGGGCGCCCCACCCCCGCCAGTGGCCGCACTAGGACGGCTGCCGGCCGCCGCGAGTGCATGCCCCTCACCGCCGCCGCCAGTAGCCTACCCGCTGCTGCTGCCGCCCGCGTGCTCTGCCCGTGTCCCCCGCCCCTCGTCCTTTGCTTTTCTTTTTTTGTGTGCGTGCGTGCAGGACCCTAAGAGCGTCTGCGTTTGCCGCTGCGGCGCGCCGGCCGTCTCCCTTTTGGTGCCGTTGCGTGCTTGCCGCGTTTCCCCTCTGTCGGCCGGCGCGCCGAGAGGCGGCTCGGGCACCCCCTGGCGGTGCGCCTTGTCGTGCCTGGTGCGCAGGCGCGGCGTACGGCGCGCGCCGCCATGGCGCCCGACGCGCGGCCCCGGCACCGCCGGCCGGGTGGATCGAGCTGTCTGGCGGCGGCCACCACGTTGAAGGACGCGGCCGACGCGCTGCCACCCGCGTCGCCGTCGTTGTTGCCATCCAAGGCAGATGGCGGGTCTCCCCCCGCCCCCGACGGCGGCGGCGGTACCCCCCCCACCGCCGACTGTGGCGGCGGCGACGACGACGACTGCGTGGGCGCCCACCCGTGGCGGACCGTCGACTTTGCGGCGCTCCCCCCCTGGATGCGCGACAATGAGTACCTGACGCGTTATTACCGCCCCCAAATCCAGTCCCGACGGCAGCTGCTCGCGACGGGCTTTTTCCTCTTCCCCCACAATGAGACGTTTAACATTTGGAGCCACGCGCTCGGCTTCCTCCTCTTTGTCGGCCTCGCCATCTACACGGCCACGGTTGTGACGGCTGAGCAGTCGGTCGTGGCGGCGTGGCGCGCCCACACCGCCGCCGCCGCCGCCACCGCCGCTGCGGGCGGGGGGGCGGGCGGCGGCGGCCACCCGACGGCCGCGTCGGCGGCGGCGTTTGCGGCGGCGCGCGGCCGCGTGGCCGCCTCGGCCGCCTCGGCGGTGGCGACGGCGCGGGCGCACGTGCCGGCGTTGGTGCGGCCGCCCGCGGCCGGCGGTGCCGACGACCTCTTTGTCGCCCTCCGCCACGCGCCGGCGGCTGTGGCGGCGGCGCTGACCGCCGCCGGCGGGGGGGCCCCCGCCGCGAGCGCCGCCGCCGCCGGCGCCGCGTCGGCGGCCGCCGCCGGTGCGGCTGCGGGGGACCTCGGCGCCGTCCTCGGCGGCGCCGCTGCGGCGGCGGACCTCCGCCCCGCCCTCTCGCGGCTGTTGGCCGAGGCGCGCTTTTACGGCTTTGCGCCGATGCTCCTCGGCGCCTGCCTCTGCATGCTCTCCTCCACGAGCTACCACGTGTGGTGGAACTACTCGCCGACGGCGCTCAAGCTCCTCTCCCGCGTCGACTATTGTGCGATTGCGGTCTTGTGCGCGGCGCACTCGCTGTCGGGGGTGTTTTTTGGGTTTTACTGTTCCCCGCCGCACGCGGCCACGACGGCGCCCTACACGGTCGGCGTGTTGGCCGCCACCGCCGCGACGGTGGTCGCCATCATGCACCCGCGGTTTGACTCGCCGGCGTTTCGCACGACGCGGGCGGTCACGTTTTCAACGCTCGGCGGCATTTGCTTTGCGCCGCTCGCGCACATGGGCGCGGTGTCGGGGTGGAACCACCCCGAGTTTGTGGCCGAGGCGAGCTGGCTCGCCGCCGTGGCCCTCGCCTACCTGGCGGGCGCCGTGCTGTTTGCAAGCCGCTTCCCCGAGTGCTGCGCGCCACGGGGCCGCCACGACCTGTGGGGGGCGAGCCACCAGCTGATGCACGTGTGCGTCATTGGGGCGGCGGGGCTCCACTGGTGGGCGTGCGTGCGCGCCTTTCGCTACCGGATGGTGTACGGGTGCGCCTTTTCGCCGTTTGTGTGGACGTGAGCGGGGGGCGCGGCGGTGGGGCACTGGCGGCGGCCGGGTGACGCGGCAATGGGGGGCGGGCGGCGGCGGGCTGGGGGGTGCCGCGCGAGATGGACGCCGTGCAACAGTCGCACCTCTGGGGCGCGCGGGCGGGTGACGCGCCATCAACGAGCACACTCGCATCTGCGGCGACTCGAGCGGGCGCGGTGGCTGCGCTGGAGCGGGCTGCATCTATTGTGTTGGAGCCCAGTGTGACACCGCGTGACGGGATGCATGGTCTTTGCGCCAGTGACGGATGGACAGACTAAAGCAGAGCTTGACCAAGACCAGTGACGTACACCCAGTGTGGCCGAGAGCAGACGTGACGAGACGAGCTGCAAAGAGAAGACGAGACGAAAGGGAACGAAACAAAAAAAAAGAAAGAACTGCTCACACCACATCCAACAAACCAACGGGACCGCGACTCGCAACACAAAAAGCACACCAAGAACCCGGTCAACGACGACATCTTGCCGCTGCGGCGGCCAGCCCCTTTACGGGAAAATCTTGCCAGCCGTGAGCTGGTGGATGGGCGTCAGCTTGGTCATCCACTCCTGTGATCGGGCAAGCCACACGAGAACGAGCCACGGAAAGACGATGGGAAGAGAGGACAGTTAAAATCAAGCACAGTGTGGGCCAGAAGTCACGCGCGTCCCCCGACAGACCCTCAGAACAAAGCACACGCGCGGGAGCAGAGCAACTGACCTGGTGGATGAGCCCCCCCACGGCAATCATGGCCAACCGGCCATTGATGAGCTCCGCGTTTTGCCACCGCGCAAACGCAGCGTTGTTCTTGGCCAAGCCCAGGGGGTCAAACCCAAACTCCCCGGGGCGGCGCGGGGAGCCCTGCATCATCTGCAGCAGCGCCGGCACGCCCGTGATAATCTCCAAGCCCGACGTCCACAGCAGCAGCTGCTTCATGGCGCCGTGCGCAACGTAAAAGTTGTGGGATGGCTCGGCCAGCGCCGGGCCCGAGTAGAAGGGCAGCGTGTAAAACTCCTGGACAAACAGGCCGAGCACGGCCAGCATGGTGATGCGGCAGTGCTTGATTTCCGCCTCACGGAGGAACTTGAGGTCAATGTAGTTGGAGAAGCCAAACGGGTCAAAGCCAACGTCTGTAGGGGAGACACAGTGGGACGTGAGGCCAAGGAGCAGAAAATCAGACCAAACACCGTTGCCGCGGTTAGTCGGCAGCCCAGCAGCACAGCAGAAGTCACTGTTCTGCCGAGACGCGCCAACGCTACTCACCGACGCCCGCGCCCACGTCCGCGGTGCGGTCGCCAAACACACCCGCCGCGGGACCCCACACAACGTACCACCAATCATGGAGCCGTCCAGAGCGGGCGGCGCCTCCATAAACGGGATGGCCTTGCTCTTGACCATCGTCCACCGGGCGACGGCGGGCGCCGCGGGCGCCGCGACGCGGCATCCCGCAAACGCGGTCGGCGCCCGCAGGGTCGCCCCACCAAAGGCCGACACAAAGCCCAACATGTTGGCGGCTCGGGGGACGAGGAGGGGGGGAAACAGACTGTCCACGTGCCGCGCAGGGAAGCGTCGGGGCGGGCGGCGGGATGGCAGCAAAGGGGCAGAGCGGCGGGCGACTCGTCTGCGTCGGCACGGCTGCGGGCGGCTGCGGCGCGGGGGACCACGCACGCGCTTTAGAGGAGGGGGGCGGCGGAGTGCGCAACAGCAGGGTGGCGAGCGGGGGGGGGGCGCCAACCGAACCGTCGCCCCGCGAATGGGCGCGAGACACAGCGCGCGGGCGGGCCGTGGCGCATTGGTGTGGATGGGGGCGGCCCCCGTGGCTCACACCTCGGCGGCGCTGCCGCTGCGAGGCGGAGCTGCTGCAGGGGGGAGGAGCCGAGACGCGCTGCGTCAACCACCCACCCGCAGCGCGCTGCGCAAGGCGGCCAAAGGGGCTGAGATCCTCGAGGTCGCCACGAGATCTGTTTCTGGCGCCAAGCCGTCTGCGGCTATGAACGAACCTGTGGATAGAATGCAAGAAGAACGAGGTGTGGTTGGTTGGTCAGGTCCCGGGCCAAGCTATGAATCTGACTCGGGGTCGCTCCGCAGCTGCCGCGAAAAGTACACGTCCAAGTGAAAAGAGTGCACGCGAACACATCGTGGCCTTAACGTCACAAGTACTATTGCCCAGGGTGCAGCTAGAATGCATGAATCTACTCTACTTGGTTAACGAACTGGTCTCGCTGGTTGTCTGCGACGCGCCCACATGTGGGGGACCACGGTGTCCATGTGTGGCCCCCCGTGGCCATGGACGCGTATGCATGCTCACAAACCTGGACCGGCGGCGCGGTGGCTCGCACGAGGACCAGGTCAAGGACAACAGTGGGGTGGCCACCCATTAGCACGGGTGTCAGCGTGAAGAGGCTATGCATACACTTTGTCATCCAGCGCTCAGGCGAGCGCTCGGCATGCGGCCCAATACAGATTGAGATCCGCCGTAACAAGTGATGTGCGACCACAGATCCTGCAGTGGCCGAGAAGACGGATGTGCATACGTAGCGGTGCTCGCCGGTGTCGAAGATTGAGCGTTCGGCCCACGAAGGGGTCCACAGCGGGAGGCGAGGGGATGCACCTTCCCTGAACACCCCAGCCAGTCTCATGAAGGAAGTGTCCCGCGCCCATCATGGGCGCGGGATGAGCCCGCATGATGCGGGCGGGCGGGCACAACTAGCAGGTTCTTTGAACTGGGCGCTGGGGCCCGGTGGCCGGCGGCCAGCGCTGCACGGCGAGCACAAGCGCCGGAGTCGACACTCAGCGCGCTTCCGTGACACGCACGCGACCTCGTCGACGGCTGCTTGCACGCATCAGCGCGTGTTTTCTTCCTCCCCGCCCGTCAACGCGTGTGCCGCGCCACAAAGCTCGCCAGCGCCATGGCACCCGGTCGGGGGTTGCTCGCGGCGGCCGGCGCTGCGGTCGTCGTGATCACCACCGCCGCCGCCTCCACGACAGCCGCGCCTACCACAGCGGCGGCGGCTGGCATCCGCACGTTGGGGGAGCTGCGGCAGTGGCATCCAATCACGGTTGACATTTCGGACGGTCCCGCCGCGTCGGAGGACGGGGCACACAACCCCTTTCTCGACTATCGGCTGGGCGCGACGTTTAGTAACGCCGCCACCGACCGGACGGTGTCGACTCCCTGCTTTTGGGCGGCGGATGGGGACGCAGCGCGCACCGGCGCCACGGCGGGCACCGTCTGGCGATGCCGCTTCACCCCCCCCACGGCGGGCGAGTGGGCGTACGCGCTCGATTTTAAGGCCGGTGAGCGGGTGGCGGTGACGCCCGCCACCGCGGGCACCCCCGTGAGGCCCTGGGACGGCGTCATGGGCTCGATATCGGTGTTGCCAACCGACAAGGAGTGGCCCGATTCGCGTGCCCAAGGCAAGCTCCTTGTCGCCCCTGGCAGCCGATACCTCCGTTGGGAGAGCGGGGAGTGGTATCTCAAGCACGGGAGCGATTCTCCAGAAAACTTTCTGGGCTACCGCGGTTTTGACGGCAGCGCCGACGGGCGCCACACGTACGCCGCTCACGAGGCGGATTGGGCGGAAGGGGACCCGACGTGGGGCGCCAGCGCCAGCGCGAGCAAGGGCATTGTTGGCGCCATCAACTACCTGTCCTCTGTCGGCGTGTCGTCCATCTACGCCATGCCCATGACCGTCGACGGGGACTCCAGGGACACGTGGCCGTGGACGGCCAAGCGGGAGATGTGGCGGTACGACGTGTCCAAGCTCGCCCAGTGGGGCGCCCTCTTTGACCACATGGACACCAAGGGCGTCGTGCTCCACTTTGTGCTCTCCGAAACGGAAAACGAGGAGCTGTTTGAGCGCGCCGACCCGGACGTCCACAACCACGGCTTCTCCGACGCGCGGCGGCTCTTTTACCGGGAACTGGTCGCCCGCTTTGGCGCAAAGAACGGGCTGGTGTGGAACCTAGGGGAGGAGAACGGGTGGCATGACCAGACTGGCCAGTTCAACACGGACGCGCAGCGGGTCGAGTTCCTCGCACACTTTGCCGCCCTCGAGCCGTACGGCGCGCTGCTCGCGGTGCACACCCACCCCGCCGGCAAGAAGCAAGTCTTCACGCCGCTCCTCGGCGACGCGTCGGCGCTCACGGGCGCCTCGCTGCAGGTCAAAACGTGGGCCCACGTGCACGCGCAAGTCGGCGAGTGGGTCACCGCGTCGGCGGCGGCGGGCAAACCGTGGGTCGTCACCGTCGACGAAATTGGCGGCGGCGGCGCGCTGCCCGACGACCGCTCCCCAAACGACCACGAGGCGGAGCGGCGGGACGTGTTGTGGGGCGCCCTCACCGCCGGCGCCGGCGGCGTCGAGTGGTACTACTCGGCGGGGGATCAGCGGCTGGAAGACTTTCGGGGGCACGCGCGCTTGTGGGCGACCGCCGACCGCCTGCACCGCTTCCTCGCGGCGCAGCGGGTGCCGTTTTGGGCCATGGCGCCAGCGGACGGGCGGGTGGCGGGGGCGGCCAACTGGGCACTCGCCGCCGACCAGGTGGTCCTCGTGTACCTGCCGCACGGGGGCGCCGCCGAGGTGACGCTGCCGGCGCCGGCGGGCCAGTGGACGGGCGGCTGGTTTGACCCGCGCCTCGGGTCGCCGCCCGACCTGCTTGGGAATGTTTCCGTCACCGCTCTGGAGGTGGGGGGGGCGGTCGACGTGGGGAAGCCCCCACGGGCAAAGAACAAGGACTGGGCACTGCTGCTGCGGCGGTCCGTGTCGTCCGAGGTGGGGACCATCTAGAGGACGGCCGCGGCCACTGGGATTTTGGTGACGGCCGCAGCGGGGCATGCGCGACGGCCGCCCGACGGTGCCAGGGGGGGGGGAGGGGGCAAGGGCAGAGTGGGCGGGATCGCCGTCGGGCTGTCTGTGGTGGGGGGGGGCTGTCGAGCGCGGCCGGCAGCCCCCATGCAGGTTTTCATTTTTGTTTTGTCAATTTTGTGTTGATCGTGGGGCCTTGACGGCGCTTCCAACGCGCTCCACGGCCACGCCGTCCACCCGCCGCCCGCCCCGACCAAGCGCATCCCCCATCGCGTGGCGCCCCCAGGCGATGGTCAGCCCAGCACGCCCGGCGACGGCCGAGCCCCACACGCCCGGCGACGGCGCGTGCGGCCTGCTGCGGCCGGGCCCCGACGAGCCCAATCAGCCGCCGCGGCCCCAGTGGACAAGCGGGTCCCGGTGCAGCCGGCGCCCCCCGCGTCTGGCGCTCACAGCCGCGCGCCTCGGTGCCCCTGCCCTCCCCCATCCTCCCCCCCCCCGCCCAAGGTACGAGACACAGGATTTGAAAAAAGGGTTTCCACTCCCCCCGACCGCCCCCCCGCCCCGCTGGTACCCCCACCAAGTCGCTGCACCGCCCACCCCCTACTCGCGCTCCGCCGCTGTGGCCGCCGCGTCGGGCGGGGAGAAGGGCGTGCGCGCGCCACTGCAACCACACCGCGTCCGGACGGCCAGGGCACGGGGTTTGCCAACATGACACACGCAGCGCAAAAAGAGGGCAATCGGCAGTCACGCAGGGCGAGCACGGGAGCGCGCAACCAGTTAGAGGACAGCACACAACCGCCCGCACCACCGAGCAGGGGGCGGGCAACCGACAGGCCACGCGCTCACGTAGGGCACAGACACTACCCTCCACACGACGATGCCCAGGTCAGACGGCGCCCCACCGCCGCCGGGGCGCCGCCCCCGCAATCCCACAGCGCGCCCAAAAGACGACGACCATCCGCCGCCCCCCCCCCCCCCCCCCCCCCCCCCCCCCCCCCCCCCCACACCCCGCCCCCCCCCCCCCCCCCCCCCCCCCCCCCTCCCCCCCCCGCCCCCCCCCCCACCCCCCCACCCCCAG
>Ga0115030_1001219_pt1 | contig 11516 bp, 6 predicted proteins | sample SidtaG_4_FD_87174 | JGI IMG/M metagenome (GOLD analysis project Ga0115030, IMG submission 87174) | Marine algal microbial communities from Sidmouth, United Kingdom - Sidmouth_Male1 metaG | ecosystem: Host-associated > Algae > Red algae > Unclassified | place: Sidmouth, United Kingdom | collected... | reverse complement strand
GGGGTGGCGCACCTTTCTCTGGCGCTGGGGTCATGCCCGTCGTCGTCTCTTTTATGGGAGCGGTGGGCCATATGTTGAGAGAACCTTTCTGGGGGGGGGGGGCCGGGGCGGGGGGGGGGGGGAGGGGGCGGGGGGGGGCGGGGCGACCCCCACCCCGCTCGCCCGCCCTGCTGCCGTGAGCGTGGCCATCGCGACGGACAAAGAGTCAGGAGGGCAAAGGAGCCAGCCCAAGGCGTAGGGCACCCGACACGGTGGGCGAAAACCGAGGGGAAACGGGTGGACGCGAGAACGTGAAGGCAGCACGTGGTACGGAGTCCACAACGGTCAACAACGCAAGACGCGAGACAGGACCGCACCCCGACCGCAATGCCCGCAACAGCGAAGGGGCTGGTACGCACGGGGGCCTGTGGGAGTGGACGGCAACAACAGTGATGACCACAACGTCCCTACGCAGTCGCACCGCCCGACGGGGGAGCGCACCGCCTGTATTGTGCCTTGCTTCCAAGCGCATCGTCAACCTTTGCATGCCCGCTGTCTGCAACTGCTATCGGTTCGCACGAACAAGCCCATTGTACAGGCAAAGTGTCAGAAGTACAAGTATTTTTCACAAGTTTACAGCACTTTGCAACCTCTGAGTAGTAGTCGTACTCGCCTGTGACTTCCCTCCACTCGACGGCCACGCTGGTCTTCCCGCCTCCCAGAGCACTGTTTGCCCCTGACGGCTTGGATGGCTGACGCACCGACCGGGCCAATCGCACGCACCAGCTGCGCTACGCAAAAGTTGCACTCTGGCAGCTACCGCGTCCCACGGCCCGAAAACGGCAGCGCCGGCTTCGCCTCGCCGCCTGGCGGTGCGCCCCCGTTTCGTCGAGATTTTCGGAGAACCTCGCAGGACCTCCGTGGCGGTGGAGGGAGCGCACCGCCCGCCGGGGGGCCTGTGCGCCGGCGACTGTCCTGTCGGCCGCAGCGTGCACGCTTCCGGTCGTCGCTCGGTGCAGGCGGCACCAGGCCGCGCGGTGGGTCGCGCGCCCGCACACAGAGCCCGTCTGCATCTGGTTGGTGCGTCTGCCGGTTGGCTCCCCCCCCGGCCTGTCAGACAGGGGGGCACGGGCGATGCACCTCGGCGGCGCGCTCATCTCCCGAGATCCCCCGCCATGGCCAACGGCGCGCCGCCGACGCGTCGAGAGGCGTTTCCTCCCCAACACGGGCCGGCGTGTGGGACGACGGTGGACAGCCACCCCGGCGCCAAACGCTGTCTGTTGGGCGCCCGCCCGCAGCGTATCCCATTGCCAGGCGATGGCGAGGCGGGCGTCGGCCTGCAGGGAGGTCACGTACCACCCACACGCCCCGGGACGCTCGCCGCACCGCGCACCTCGCGGCGGGGGGGGAAAGAGGCGCGTCTGGCCCACCCCCCGCCCGTTTCGCCCCATCAGGCGCAGGCGGCTGCGCGGGCCACCCCGCAGATTTTTTTTTTTCGGTCGCGCCCCAGGGAGCTGCCGAGGTGCCGCGGGGCCCACTGAGCTGGCGCGCCTTCAAGAAAGGTGGGGCGTGCGCGCGTGCCGCGCGCCATCCCCACCGCACCCCGCCCACGTCCGCTCCCCGCCCGTCTTGTTCCCCGCACGCTGCCGTCTGCTCGCCCGTGGAGCCAGCGTCATCCCGCGTCGGCCGTGGGTGGCGCGCGCCGCATCCGCCTCGTCTGTGTCTCTGCACCCGCGCGCGCCATGGCTTTTGTGTCCGTGTCGGTGGTTGGGGTCACCCCGCGGGTCCACCGCCGGGCGGCCGTGACGATGGGCCTCCGCTCGCCGGGCGGGGGGTGGGCGTCCCGGGCTTTCCGCAAGAGCAGTGGCGGCGGCGGTGCTGGGGGGGGGGGGATGGGTGCAGGTGGCGGCGGCGGCGGTGACGGTGGCATGGGCGGGGGGAGTGGCAGCGGCCGGAAGGGGAAGAGTGGCGCTGGGGGCGCCGCTGGTGGTGGTGGTACGTTCCTCTGCACGCGGCAGAAAGGGTTGACGAGCTTCAAAACATGGTCAAGCGGGGGCACAGTCGAGCGGGATGGAACGAACAGATGATGGTTGACTGCTGGTGTGCGCGTGAGCGTCAATGAAGCTGACGACTGATGGTCTCTCGTGTTCTTGTCGCTCTTTGATATTCCCGCCAACTACCCCCTGTTGTCAAACCCTCTTCCCTTCCCCACACTAAAGGTAACCTGTACAACCAGTTCATGGCCTGGTACGGCGGCTACAACAAGGCCAACCCGCTGGCGACCGCCGCCGTCACGTCGGCGGTGGCATTGAGCCTCGGCGACGTCCTCGCCCAGACGCTCGGCGGCTCCGACTATTGCGCCGCCCGCACGGTGCGGCTGGCGCTGCTCGGCGCGGCGGTCCACGGCCCCGGCCTGTCGACGTGGTTCACCCGCTTGGACGTGGCGCTGCCCGGCACCCAGCCGTTTAAGATTGCGGCCAAGACGGCGGCGCACGCGGCAGTGGTGACGCCCCTGTGGGTCGCCGCGACGCTCGCCTGCGAGGCGGTAGTGGCCGACGGCGGCGTCGGGGGGGTCGTCGACAAGGTCAAGGACGGCATCAAGGAGGGGGTGTCGGAGCGGTGGATGGTGTGGCCGGTCGTCCAGGCTGTCAACTATGCGGTCGTGCCCGTCCAGTTGAGGGTGCTGTTCATGGGTGCTGTTGGCGTGGCGCTCGACGGCGTCAAGGCCGCGATGGTGAAAGACTCTTGATGCGCGCCGTGCTTGTGTGGAGTGCCTCTGCATCGGTTGGGCGAGGCGCTACCGTGGGCACCCTCCTTCGTGTGAGAGGGACCCGTTTGTTCTTGTGTAGATATTAGTTTTGTTGCTCTGTTTCTTGAGTTGCTCTTTCCATTGACTCATGCGTCAAAGTGCGATGAAACAACTCGTGCTTCACGCGGTGGGTGGTGCCAGCTTCCTAACAAACATAATGTACCAGACAGGTACCCAGCTGAGACAAAATGCATGCAGTGTGCAACGCCAAGGCACCAAACAGTGCTCGACATGAGAAAAAACAGAACGGAGGTGAAGACGTGCCCAACAGGGGGCACGCCGTAACAGTACAATACCGTTTGCAAGTCGATAGCACAAGCCCACCGGCGAGCAAAGCACTGCTACGCCGCCGTCTTTTTAGCCTCGGCCACCGCTGCCGCCTCGGCCTTGGCCCGCTCCGATTGCCGCAACGTCACCAGCTCCTCGGCCGACGTCGGGTGCACCCCAATCGTCGAGTCAAACAGCTTCTTGGTCACCCCCGCCTTGAGCGCAACGCCCGCGAGCTGGATGAGCTCCCCCGCCGCCGACTGCACAACGTGCACGCCAACCACCAGGTCCGTGCTCCGCTGCACAACCAGCTTCATCAGCTCCCGCTCGCCGACGCGCTGCGTGAGGGTGTGCTTGAGCGGCCGAAAGGCGCTCTTGTACACGTCCACATCGTCGGCGCCAAACTGGGCAACGGCCTGCTCCTCAGACAGGCCGCACGTACCAATCGCCGGCTGCGAAAACACCGCCGACGGGATGTACTCATAGTTGGGCGACCGCGGGTTGTCATTGTAGAGGGTGTCGGCAAAGCAGTGGCCCTCGGCAATGGCCACGGGCGTCAGCGCCACCCGGTCCGTCACATCGCCGACGGCGTAGATGCTCGGCACGTTGGTTTGCGAAAAGTCGTCGACGGGGATCTCGCCCGACTTGCCGGTGGTGACGCCCGCCGCCTCGAGGCCGAGCGTCGACGTCATGGGCTTGCGGCCCGTGGCAAACATGACAATGTCCGTCTCGACGGTGCTCCCGTCCTTGAGGGTGGTTGTAAACGAGCCGTCTGCGTTTTTGGCCACGGAACGCACGTCCGTGTCAAAGCGCACGTCAATGCCGCGCTCGGTCATCTCGCCGGCCAAGTGCGTGCGGACGTCGTGGTCAAAGCCACGGAGGAAGAGGTCCCCGCGGTACAGCTGCGTCACCTCCGAGCCATACCCGTGAAAGATGCAAGCAAACTCCACCGCAATGTACCCGCCGCCCGCAATGAGCACGCGGCGGGGAAGGGACTCGAGGAAAAAGGCCTCGTTGGACGTGATGACATGCTCCGAGCCGGGGAAGGTCGGCACAAAGGGCTCACCGCCAACGGCAACGAGGATGGTCTCGGCAGTGTGCGCCACCCCGTCCACCTCCACCGAGTGGGGTCCGGTGAGCTTGGCAGACCCGACCTTGAGCTCCACCCCCGCATTCTCCAACATGCGCCCGTAAATGCCATTCAGCCGCAGAATCTCTGCATTCTTGTTGGCAATGAGCGTCGGCCAGTCCACGGTCGGCTTTTCCGGCACGGACCACCCGTATCGCGCCGCGTCCTCAAAGTCGTGCGCATAGTGCGAGCCGTAGGAGAAGAGCTTCTTGGGCACACACCCGACATTGACGCACGTGCCGCCGAGCGCCGCCTGCTCCGCGACCGCCACCCGCGCGCCGTGGCCCGCGGCGATGCGGCTCGCGCGCACGCCCCCGCTGCCGGCGCCAATCACAAATAGGTCATAGTCGTACTTGCTCGCCCCGTTGGCGTCGGCGGCCATGGCCGCCGCCCGCCGGCGGGCGCCATGGCCGCGCACCGCCGGCGCGGCCGCCCGGGGACGGGGCGCCGGCGCGCTGGCGGGGGCCACGAGGGAAAATGTCGCCGTCCGGGACGGCGCAAATGCCGACGTCCGCAGCAGGGAGGAGGCGCGGGCGAGCGGCTGCCTGGCGAGCACGGGCGCAAGCGAGACAAAGGCCGCCGCGGGCGACATGGTGAGCAGCGGGAGGGGAACGAGGCGGCAGGGGGCGGCGAATGTATCTGGCGACTGCGTCACCGGGGTGACGTCAAAATGTAACAGTCGGCCGCTGCCCAGGATGCGGATGGTGTCTGACGACCGCGCAGGGCAAGGGCAGCCACCGGGGGGGGTGGGGATGGATCAGCCGGCAGCGCAGCGGGGGCTCGGCGAAGGGGATCACCGTGCATCCGGAGGCGGTTTCGCTGGCATCCCGGTCGTGCGGCTGGAAGACGGCAAAGAGATCGCTGCATGGGGTGGAAAGTCAAGATTCAATCTCCAAGTCCCGCAATTGTCGATCAAGTTGGACCCTCCACTTCCCAGACTGCCACGCCGCCCACGAATCGGTGCGTCGGGGCGGCGAGCGCGGTCACACCCCGATGCGCCCGCGCCAACCGCGCCGGCCCGCGCTCGTTCCGCACACCCAGCTCCCCGCCGCGCGCGGCAGCTCGCGCCCGCGTCGGCGTCGCGCCCCGGTCTCCCGTCTGCCTCCTGCCGATACCTTGTATTCCCCGTCCCTGATTGTCGCCCGCCCACCGCCAGCCGCTCGCCACACTGCACCCGTGGGGGACGTCGGTGCGGCCGGCGTCGGCGGGACGCGCGGCGCCAACGCCGACGCCTGGGGCGGCCGGCCGCCCAGCCCCGCCGCTGCCGCCGCCGCCGCCGCCGCCGCCGCCGCCGCCATGGCCTTTATTAGTGGGTGCGGCGGTCACCTCGGGTCTGCCTGGACAGGAACAGGAGCCCCCCACCCGCCGGTGGCTGTGTGCCACGGGCCGCGGCGACCGGCCGCGGCGGCGGCGGCGCCGCTGCGGATGGCCGTCACCCGCGGCGCGCGGGCGGGTGCGCCGCCCCCCTCTCCCTCCACCCCCGCCGCCGGCGGTGTCGGTCACGCGCGGCCCGCCACCCCCGGCCGCGTGCTGGCCGTCGTCGCCGGTCGGCGGGACAAGGCGGAGCTCAAAACGACCGTATCGGTCCCCCCCCCCGACGGATCGCCGTTGCCCGGCGGGCGCATCCGCGCCAAGGCGTATTGGGATCAGATGGGCATCATCCCCTACTTTGCCGCCTTTGCCATTGCCGCGCTCGTCACCAAGGGCGTCAAGCTGAGCGTCGCGGCGATGCGGAAAAAGGCCGACGTGTCGTCGGGGAAGAAGGTGTACGCGTCGGCGGGGGGCGCGACGACCAAGCCGTCCTCCATCATTTCGTCAGAGGAGGAGGAGGCAGAGCTGCACGTCTTCAAGTGTGGTGGCTGCGGGTACGAGATGTACCCGGCGCGGGGGCGGGAATTCAAGTTCTTCCCCGATGGCTTTACGTGCCCGATTTGTGGGACTCCCAAGAGCGACTTTCGAGACCTCAATGATGAGAACGACCCGAGGAACTGGGAGGACGATGACGATGATGAGGAGGACGAGGAGGAGGAGAGCGACGAGTCGGATGGGGGGGAAGAGGGGCCCCGGAGTGGAAGCGTGCCGGCGGTACAGGCATAACGTGGTTGGGGTGGGGGCGTGATGCCATGCACCACAAGCGTTGGAGCTGTGGGGTCGTCCAGACGACTGGTACCGCGTTTGTGTTTTTGGTGTTGCTGATCTGTTATACTCTTGTTGTTTCGTTTTTCTCCTTTTCTTCCCGCGTCGTGTCTTTTTTTTCCTCCTTTTCGCGTACGTCTTTCTTTCCCTTATCTCGCCTGTCTTTTTTCGGTGAACGGACCAAACTCCTGTTGTCCGATTCTCTTCTCTTGTCCGTAGCCCACTAGGCTCTAGTCGTTCCAGCACGGGTACCAGCCTGGTGCCGGTCATGGCCTTGGCCATCGAGGCCTGACCCTTCCGCATTTCAGGGAACGTACCGGTCGTGCGACGGCACCCACGCCCACCAGAGTGCAGGGCATACAGAAATAGTCGCACAGCATGTGGCTTTCAAAACACGATACCACGCAGTTGCACTCGTGCACTTGTGGCACTCTGCAGCACAAACCTACGGCGGCTGTCGCCCGAGCCGGGCAGCCCGCCTTTGCTGCCTCACGCGCATCAAAAAGGAAATACCCCCACGCACCAGACCGACGAAGCGCAAGAGGGAACAATGGATCCACCAAGCAACTCTCGTTCCCGTCGTGCGCCTCCACAGCACCCCCCACCTTTGCCATCCCCCCACGTCCACGCTGTCACCGACGCCACTACCTCCGCGCCGAGGTCGTGAGCTCAAGACGACTTGGCCGCCGCCTGGGCCTTCTCAAACGCCAACTCAAACGATGTCCGGAAGGTCGGCTGCGCAGCGTTGGCACCCTCAATCTCCGCCTTGGATGGGCCGCCGCCCGAGCCCGAGTCGTCCCCGCCCTCCACAAACGGCTTCATCGACAGGCTCAGGCGCTTGCGGGAAACGTCGCACTCGACGACGCGGACGCTAACCTCCTGGCCCTCAGACAGGACGGCGGCCACGCTGGCGACGCGGCCTTCTTGGATCTGGCTAACGTGCACCAGCCCGTCGGTGGGGGCGCCCTCGAGGCTGACAAAGGCGCCAAACTCCCGCACCGACGACACCTTGCCCGTCACCATCTTGGACGGGTCCGTCCCGTACTCGGCGTACCACTTGGACAGGGCGGCACCAACGTCGCCGCCGCCGCCACCACCGCCACGCGCGGAGCGGCCGCCACCGCGGCGCTCGCCCTCGGGGGCGGCCTCGCCCTCGGGCAGCACCATGCGGAGGGAGAAGTTTTTCTTCTCCGTGTCAATGGCCGAGATGGCCACGCGCACCGTCTGGCCAACCGTCACCACGTCCGACACCTTCTCCACAAACCCGCGGCCGAGCTTGGACACGTGGATCAGCCCGTCGGTGGTCGTACCAATGTCGACAAAGCACCCGTAGTCCATCACCGCCTTGACGGTCCCATCATACTCATTCCCCTCGGCCAGCTCTTCGTACGGCACAGTGACGACGCGCTGGTTACCGCCACGGGAGCCCTTGGAGCGCCGCTTAGACAGCGAGCGCCGCTCGGTGCCCTTGGCGGCAGCGTCGTCGGCGGCAACCGCCTCGGCGACAGCGCCACCGCTCTCAGCCGCCGATTGCGCAGCGGCGGTGACATCATCAGAGGGGGCCGCAGGGGGAGAAGCCTCCTGCATCCTCCATGGCGTCGATACGCGGTTGGAGCGGGCGGCGGCAGGAACCACGCGGCCAGCGGGGGCGGTAAAGGAGCAGGCCGCGGCGGAGGAGACGCGGGCAGCAACGGCACCCGTCGCAACTACGGCAAACGCAGCACCACCAGCCATGATGCTCAAGGGGTGAGGGGGGAAGGGGAGGAAATGGGTGAGGTGCAACGGTGCGGGGGGGGAGTGGTGAGCAGGTGAGCACGTCCGAAAGAGGTAGGGACGCACGAGGGCGGCGGAGCACGAGTGGCTCGCACAAGAGCGAACCGACGACGGCCCTCACGCGCTGTGCTGCTCGGGCGCGGCGGCGGCAAGGGCTGGAGATCGGCTAGGCCATGGGAATACAATTGCCGTAACATTACAGATCTTGTTGATCCTGTATCTCGAAGCTGGTCTCCATCAGACCAGATTTCAGGGTGTACGGCCAGGACCAGTGTTCGTGATTCTAGTCCAGCACACTGCGGCGCTTTCTGCCCGTTCACTATGCATGACCTGACCATCTGTTTCGCCCCTCCTGTTCCTAAATCATGACATGTCAACGCTGCCGTGCTACCGCCCGATTGTTTCACAGCCCAACTTTTCGAGCGCCAGCACGTCCACTTGCTGTTCATCTCCCATCCTGCACACCCATGCCAGCAAATCGGTCACCGCCTACACCTCGACACTGGTCGCCTACTTGGACAATACAACTTCGGCCGCACCACCGTTCCCGCCACCTCACGATGCTGCAGGGTGTCTCTCTCCTTGCGGCAGTGTCGCAGCGACCAAAGCCCGTAGCGAGGCTGGAACGAAGGCAATACGACTGTTCTGCTCAACACACGAGGCGCCATCGCGCTGCACCCCAAGCTCCCACAAGCTGATTCACCTCATCTTCTCTGTCTTTCTCCGCAGCCAGCGGTCGCATTCACCGCCCATAAGTACCCCGTGGTCCCGCGGCACCGTCCACCGCTCCGAAACACTAGGCCAGCTCTCCCGCGGGGCACCACCAGCTTGTCCAGTCGTCCAGCCACTGCTGCTGGCCTCTGTTGGTCGCGGCTGGAACTCATGGTCACTGCCCACCGCGGGCGTGTCCGTGCATCGATGCCAGTATAAGTGTCCCTTCCCCAAGTCTTGCCATCAGGCCCCTCTGCCATGCGACCCCGTGCGGCCCGACCCTGCTCGCCACCAACGCTGCGCAGTGCCGCACAGCGGCGGGCCTATCCATCCACGCCCGGTGACGCTCGCCATGCACGCGTCGCACTGCATTGGCGGCGCGCCGCCGACATTTTGCCGTCCGTGCGGCCGCCACTCGCGCATCGAATCAACCGCCGACAGAGCTCAGGGTGCACTGGGTCTCCTAGAGAAAACAACAGACTGCCGCGGAGGTCTACTTAGGGTGGGTCCCTCCCCTGCAGCGCCACTGCCAAACCGACGGTGGCAGTGGCCCGGCTGGTGGAGCGGTTCTGGCGACACGGCAGCATGTTGAATGCGGAACCGGCCGCGCGTGGCGTAGGGGTCTCGGGGGATGCCTACTGCCGCTTGTCGGTGCGCGGCAGACGCTGGAGGTATTGTCGGCTCATGGCCGGGGATTGCGCGGCGGTGCGCAGTCGACGTTGCGACGCCTGGCGGTGGCGCCCCCGCCGGCCGGCCGTTGGAGACACATTGGGCCTGGGGGGCTTCGCGCGCAGTCCACCGGTGACGGACGGCAGGGGCACACGGGTGCCCAACGTCAGACGCGGCAGCGGTTCGCCACAAGCCGGCGCCGCGGCACCCACCATCCGCTTCAGCGGCGGGGCCGGGCGGCCCCCCCCCCCCCGGACCCGCCTGCACCGCACCTCACGGCCGACGGCGGGCGCCGCAGGCAAGGGGGGCGGGAGGGTGTGCGCACAGAGGCGCGCGTCGGCGGCCGCACGCGAGCGCAGGGTGCCGCGCGTCGCGTGACGCCCACTCCCAGTCGAGTGGGTGGGTCCTTGCTGGCGGCGGGCCCGCCGCGCCACACCCCGTCTGAGGTGTCCCAGCGCCGGGCGGCTCGACGCGCCGCCGCGGACCCGGCCCGATGGCGGCTGCGTGCCATCAGGGGAGGACGATGGTCGTCCTCGGCGCCTGCGCTCGCGCTTAGCCGCCGTCGGACTGCGGGAGGGGGCGGGCGCCGGCACCGACCGCGGTCAGCGCCGGCGAAAGTGCAGCCTCCCGCCCACGGGCTATAACAGTAATATCGTCGTGCCCACCCGTCGCCGCGGTGGGCGTCGACAGCCCGTCACGCTGCGGGGAGGCGAGGGAGCACGACCTGCGGCGGGCGCCGGCGCGAGCGCCCCCCCCCCCGGCTTCCCCCCAAATTTCCTAGCCGCCCCGACGGAAACTGCGTGAGCCCCGCCGGAGCGCCACCGCGCCCGCCCAAGTCAGTGGCCCGCATGACGCACGGTTCCGCGATGCGTGGCGGCCAGCCATGCAATCCACCAGTGCGCAGTTGGTCACACGTCGGGGCGGACGGTAGGCGCCGCGGCCCCGCCGCTCCGCGCCACCGTCGGTTGGGCGTCCTGGCAGGCGTCGCGGTCGTGGTCCTCCCCCAGCCCCACCCACAGCGACAGCGAGGGTCAAGGCATGCACCGCGCGGGGCGCAACGACCGAGCGGCTGACCCGCATCGCCCGCCGCCTCTCCCCCACGCGGCCCCTTCGCTGTCCTCGCCCCCCGCCAGCGCGGCCGGCCACGCGCGAATGGGGGGTTGTTTTGAAAAGCGGCGGGCGGCACACGCCGCTGCCGTCCCGCCGCCGCCGCCGCGATCCCGTACGAGCGCCGCGTACGGCTGCGCGTTTGCCCCGGTCGGTCGCCGCCTCACGCGCTCGAGGCGAGAGGCTGCTTGCGTCCGCCCCACCCGCCGATCGCCACCCGCACACGGTGCGGCGCACCTTGCCGCCCACCCATGGACGCAGGCGGCCGCACCCGCCGCCACCGCCGCGGCCGCACCGCCCGTGCGGTCACCCGCCGCGCGGTGGCGGTCGCCCTCCTCGCCGCCGCCTCGTCGGCCGCCGCCCGGGGCGGCGACGCGGCTGCCACCCCCTCTGACCGGCGGGGCACCGCCACCGCCGCCTCCGCCGCCGTTGCCGCGACAGCGACGACCCCCCCCGTCCCTCCCCACGGTAGGGACGGCGGCGGCGGCGGCGGCGGCGGCGGCGGCGTCCTCCGCCCCCCCTCGCGCCCCCGCCGCGCCGCGGCGTATGGCCGCCTCGCGCCAGCCGTGCGCGGGGAGAACGACGGCCCCAACGAGCCGTCGCCGTCCGGCTCCCCCGACACGGACGATGACCTGCCGTCGGGGGGCGTCAACGCGGAGGACAAAGACGACGACACCGACGACGAGGGCCTCTCCGCGGGTGCCATTGCGGGCATTGCGGTGGGGGGGGTGGTCGGCGTCGCCGCCGCCGTGGCGGCCGCCGCGCTTGCGGCCATGTGGGTGTTTCGGCGGGGGGCGTGCGGGGTTGGGGGGGGGGGGAAAGGGGGGGAAGCCGCCCCCCCCCCCCCCACGCCGCCGGTGGCCCCCCGGGCGGCGGCCGCGCCGGTCGGCCCCCCCGCCCCGCGGGGCGGCCGCGGCGGCGGCCCCGGGGGCCACG
>Ga0115030_1001218_pt1 | contig 11520 bp, 8 predicted proteins | sample SidtaG_4_FD_87174 | JGI IMG/M metagenome (GOLD analysis project Ga0115030, IMG submission 87174) | Marine algal microbial communities from Sidmouth, United Kingdom - Sidmouth_Male1 metaG | ecosystem: Host-associated > Algae > Red algae > Unclassified | place: Sidmouth, United Kingdom | collected... | reverse complement strand
GATGACGCCGCCGACGGGGTTGCGTCGCCGCCGGCGTCGCCCCCCCCCCCCCCCCCCCCCCCCCCCCCCCCCCCCCCCCCGGCCCGGCCCCCCCCCCCCCCCCCCCCGCCCCCCCCCCCCCCCCCCCGGCCGGCCCCCCCCCCCCCCCGGCCGGGCGGGGCGGGTCCAGGGGGGGGGCGGGCCCCCCCCCCCCCCCCCCCCGCAACGCACGCCCGAGGAGGCCATGGTCCGCGCCGCAATGCTCTGCGACGAGGCGGCGGTAGTGGCCGCCCTCGAGGCGGGCGTGTCGGCCAACTACGCGTCGACGCAAGGGGACAGCCGCATGACGGCGCTCATGTGGGCCGCGTCGGAGGGCAACGTGGCGATTGCCAAGGCGCTCCTTGCCGCTGGCGCAGACGTGAATGCGGCGGCCAACACTGGGCACACGGCGCTCATGTACGCGTTTGACAACCTGCCGACGACCAAGCCGCGGCCGCCGCCGCCGCCGGGCTTCCCGGGCCTGACGGGTAAGAATGCTAAAAAGGCGCCGCCGCAGATGGAGGTCAAGGCGCGCGTGACGGGCCACGCGGGGGTGGCCAAGCTGCTCCTCGTGTCGGGCGCCGACGCGAGCATTGTGTCGCCGTATGGGGAGACGCTCCTCCATTTGGCCGCTCGCAAGGGCTACCCGGGCCTCGTCGACCTGCTCGTCAGCCGGGGCTTGGACGTGAATGCGGTCAACAAGGGGTACCGCCACACGGCCTTGCATTTGGCGGCGATTGACAACCACGCCGACACCATCCGCACACTCGTTGGCCTCGGCGCGGTGGTCGACGCCAAGAATGTGGTGGAGTGGACGCCCCTGCTGTGGGCGGCCGCGTGTGGCAACGCCGACGCTCTGACCGCGCTCGTCGAGTGCGGCGCGGACGTCAACACCAAGGGTTCGGCGTCGGGCCGCGTGTCGGACGGCGGTAAGACGACGCCCCTGCGAGAGGCGCGCAAGAGTGGAGAGGCGGAGAAGCTGTCCCGCATGCTCATCCGCGCGGGCGCCATTTGAGTTTGGGTTGCCTCGTGCGGTTACGGACGATCAGTTATGAATTTGGGCGCGAAGGCGCCACGATGGCACGGGGTGGGTGTCGGTGGTCGGTCTGCTGAGCGTGGCAGTTGTATCGTTTTTTCTTTGGAGCGTGTAGTGGAGCATCGCGAAAGGCTATGACCTTATGACCTTTGGTGCTTGATGCTGGAGCAGCGGAGTCCGTCGTTTGCGGGATCGTGAACGTATGTTATGTTGCTGGGGGGTGCTCGTCCTGTACATATGCTTGCTTCTCGGAGCAGCAGCCGGGCGCCCATCGTGGTTCTCATTGTTGATCCTTGTTGAACAGAGGGTGGTGAGCTGGGCGAGTGCTATACGCAAGCCGCCTCGACGTGGGTTCTTGTCTCCTGTGTTTTGTACCATTGATTATAGACCATTTGTTTCCACGCCACAAATATCGCACGGGCGTGTGCGGACGCGCAGCAGCGCATACATCTGTAACGTTGATACTCCTTTGCAAGCGTTCACACGGATATCGTCAACAACGTGCAACCTTCGCACACAAGACCAGCAATAAACGCAACAGAAGAAAGAACAAACGCCGGACGAACCAACCACACCCCCCCGAGCAAGAGTGGCTACAAAGACCCTGCGCGGTACCGACACGGGTTCTCCTCACCACCCATCGCCATCCACAGTCGCCCCCATGCCATGAGGTGACCCCAAACAGAGTACGCGCCGCACCGCCCCTTGGTCACCGACACGCTCCCCTGCGGTGGCGACACGCACCCTTGTCCCGGACGACCGCCATCAGTCGCCACCGACTTGCCACAAGGCTGCTGCGATGCGCATCCACGCCACACCACCGCATCGGGCAGGTCGCTGCGAACGCCCGACCATCCGCCGTCTGCAACCCGCACACGTCTCGGCACCGCTTCGCCACCCGCCGCTCACTCCTGTTGCGGCTTGCGCACCCGCACGGTCGTCTGCACGTCCCCGACGGCCACTGGCGCCGCCGCCTCGGCGGCCGTCGCCGGCACCTCCTCCCCCCCCGCGTCGGCGCGCACGCGCTTCCGCACCGTCGTCTTGACCGCCGCCGCCGCGTCGCCGTCGCCATTCCCGTCCGCCGGCGGGGACCCCCCCTCCCCCTCCCCCTCCTCGTCGTAAAACTCGTACAGTTCGTCGAGGATGTTGAGCACCTCCACGGCCGTCTCGTACTTTGGGTTCGTTCGCCAAAATACCTTTTCGGGGGTCACGCCGACCACCTTCTCCGCGAGCTCCACGGCCATGTCGCCGACGTGGGAGCGGGCGTCTGGGTCCGCCCCCGCCGCCAACAGCGCGCGCACCGTATCGGGGCGCTGGTAGCCCGTGGCCATGTGGAGGGGCGTCAGCCCGTCGTGGTCCGCCGCGTTGACGTCGCCGCCCCGCTCAAGCAGCGCCGCGATGGACGGCCGCATGCCATTGGCGGCCGCAATGTGGAGGGCGGTGCGGCCGTTGGAGTCGGCCGCGTCGGGGCTGCCGCCTGCCGCGAGGGCGGCGTCGACCGCGTCCATGTCGCCCTCCATGGCGGCGGTGAGGAGCGCAGCGTCGGCTTCGGTGGGGGCGGACATGACCCCAAAGTCGACGTCCTCTTCCTCCTCCTCCTCGGCGTCATTAGCCCCGTCACCATTGGTGGCGCTGGTGCCATTGCCGCCAGCGGGGCTAGCGGCAGCAGCGACCTTCGGGTCGCCGCTGCCGGCAGCCGCCGTTGCCGCGGCCGTGTCTTCCGACGCGGCCATTCGCGGGTGGCCGCCGCGCCGCGCTGGCGGCTGCGTGACGGTCAGCCGCGCTGGCGCGGGCGCCGGCGCGACAAAGGCTGACGCTGGCCGGCCGCAAGCGCGACCGACGAGCGTGCCAGCGGCAGGCCGAAGAGCGGCCGACGTCGGCCCACAGAATGCCATCATGGTCACCGCGTGGAGTTTCAGGCAGGTCAGTGAATCAGGGGGCGTCCGCGTCGGCGCAACAGTCAGAGCGGCGGGCGCCTGGGCGAGCGTGGAGGCCGGAAGAGCGGATATCTGCAACAGCGCAGAGGCTAGAGAAGCAGGAGACACACCAAGCACCGCGTCGCCAGTGGTGCCAGCGGCGAGGTCTTAAAAATAGGCGGGGGCGGGGCGAATGTGATGCCGCTGCCACGGCCGGGCCAGCGGGGCGAGCAGGGCGAGCGGGGCGAGCGGGGCGAGCGGGGCGAGCGTGATGCCACTGCCACGGCGCGGCGAGGATCGAGGAGCGTTGGGGAGAAGGGCTGGGTGCCCGGGCTGCCTGCCCGAGCGAGGTGGACCTCGGCGAATCTCGACAGCCAGGTGCATTTGCACGCCCCTTGTCGAGGGGTGCTACTATACTTATAATTATAAATGGACCTATTGCCTTGCACGTTCCAGGGCGTGGTCCCCAATTTTATGACCCAGCGGACGAGATTGCGCCTTCGCGGCGTCGCAAAGCTCAACCGCCGCCGCAGCTCGCGTGTAGCAAGTGCCCACACCCTCCCAGACCTCTTTCTCTGTCGCCACCCCGCCGCCCCACCTCCTCGAACTAGGCTACGCTGCTCGTTCCCCCCCCCATATCCCTCCCCCCTCCACCTTTCTCCCCCCACACGACTCCTTTCTCTTCCACCACTCCCCTTTCCTCCCACCCCACCACCATGAACGCCCCCGCCGTCCACCGGGCGCCGGCCTTTGTGCCCGTTGCCGGCTCTGCCTTCCGCGGCGCCGCCGTCGTGGCGCGTCCTGCCGCCGCCGCGATCTGCGGCGCCCCCGTGCTGCCCCCCGTGACCGCCGCACCCGTGGTAGTCGTTGGCGCGCCGCTCTTTGGCGGCGACGTGGCGATGCGCTGCCGCCGCAACCTCAAGCTGGAGAAGCGGGCGCGCAACCGCGCCAACGGTCGGACATTTAAGAAGTCCAAGCCGCGCTTCTTCAACCGCCGCTCGGCGGTGGACACGACGACGGACAAGGACACTGAGTTCCTCTCGTCCATCTTTAACGTATTGACCTTTGACGCCCGCTCGTCGGCGCCGACCGACGACCGCAAGAAGGGGGGTAACAAGGACCGTCGCCCGCGCAAGGACTAGGCGAGCCGCAGCGGAAATGGGATGGGAGGGGGAAGCGGGCGGCGAGGGGTGGACAGTCTGGCTGGTTGCTTTCGGTTTTTTTCTTTGTGTGAACGACGAGCTCCTAGGTACTGTATTCTGTTGTTCGTGTGCTCTTTGGTCGGGGGGCACCCGTCGATTGGTTGTGGCGGTACTGCGCGCCCGTGCCAGCTGGTGGTCCATTTTGGATGTGTGGTGTCAACCGTGTCACTGGCGTCGCGCACTGCATACTTGGATGTGTTGTGTCAGCCGTGTCACTGGCGTCGCGCATACATACTCTCTGCCATTGGCACTAGCTCGGCTTGTACATGTGACTTGGCAGCGCCTGCAGCGTGGATTTGTGATTCTAGAGGACACCGTGCTCTTTCTTGCACGCGCGGACTTGCTGCTATCTGTAGTGGTGTAGTGAACGTGTTGTATCGAGGTCAGCATCGCTCTACTGCGCGCGTTCGGCTCCACAGTGGCGTCCGACTGTGCGCGGTCGGTCGTCGGGTGAGTGATGGTGTCGTAGTGATCGTGACGCGGCGCGCGCGTGCAGTCTACGTGTGTGCACACATGCATCCTCGCGGAGGGAGTGAATGGCCGACGCCGCGCTCATGACACGTTGGTTAAGGCACATCTCAGTGAGTTCCATGAGGCAGAGCCAGCGAACACAAAACACAACACGTCAAGTTAAGAGACACAGGCACGAGAACAGAAATGGCGTGCGGCAAGAATAGAGTAGTACAATACACTATTGTACACTAATGTACACACCAGCGTAGAGGGTGTGCGCGAAGATGCCGGCGTGCTCATCTGCTGGCATGTTTTCTTTATTCCTTCATTTTTTATGCTCACTCTCATCCCAACGACACAGCCTGACGCAGGCACCGCGCAAGGAAAATAAGTAAGAGATACGCGGCGCTTTCGAAGCAGGCACGCAGCCTGACGCAGGCACCGCGCAAGGAAAATAAAGTAAGAGATACGCGGCGCTTTCGAAGCAGGCACGCGTCTCAAAATTGTGTCACCACCATCCGTCGCGCGACCGACGTCAGCTATGTACAAGGGGTCGCGCGAGGGGAGGTCGTGGCGGGGTGGCCGGTCCGCACGGGGGTGGGTGTAACCCTCCACCCGCGACCGACAGGGACAGCGGCAAGGAGCCGCCGAGTAGGAAGAACAGACGTCCAGCGCCTGCACGTCAAAAGGGAAGGGCCGGGCGGTCGACTCGGAGATGCTCTCGCCGCGCCGCCGGCGGGCGGCCGTCGTACCGCAGACGGGATGGTCCGCCGTCTGCCGGCAGCCGCGATACAGCCCACAAAAGGGGATGAGTATGTACAGGAGCTCGTCGAGGCCCGGGACCGCCTTGCCACAGATAGTCAAGCGCAAAACGAGGAGGATGCGTGAGCGTGGTCCCAGACAAAATGTCGGCAAGCCCCCAATGGTGGGGCGGCCAACACACGCAGCTGTCGAGCCGTCAAGCCGCGACGCGAACCTCTCCCCGCCGCGTCGACGTGGCCGCAGTGCATGCCGTTCTCCGATCGTCACCACTGACAAAACTGACGTTGTCGTTCATGCGCAAGCGGTACGACGACGGCACAACGCGACCGTTAACGAGCGCAACGACCCCCTTGGAGGCAAACGTCGCCGCTTCGACAACGCCTGTCCGCACCGCGAGATCGAGCAGCGTTGACCCAACGGCCAGGCGGTGCAGCTGGCCTGCCGCACACACAATGACCCAGCTGTCGCGGATGGCACGGCCAACAGACGCAAGCGTCATCAGTGCGGCCTCGGACGCGGCAGCACTGCTAGTCTGGCCACGGCGTGCCGGCCGCGCCTGCGCCTCGCGGAGCTCCGCGTGCAGAGTATCCGTACCGCTCCAGGCTGACGCACCCGCTACGTCCGCAGAGAGAAAGCGTTCCTGAACGGGAGACGCGTGCGCAGCCTTGGGGATGGGGACAGGCGCAGAGGCGGCCGGCCGGTGGTGGAGGGAAGCCCCGCGCGGAATGCCGAGAACTCGCGACTCGTCGGTGGTAGGTTGGGGAGGGCGATCACAGGCGTCAAAGGAAGAGAGCGGTACAGACGACAGAGCAGTCGGCTCGGACGAGCCCGTCTCCTTGTAGATCCAATGCGCCGCCTGACCATACTCCGCCAGCACGTGCATCTTCTCCGTGCGCACCTGTACTTCAAGCGGCGTGCCAGAGGACGATCGCACCGTCGTGTGAAGCGAGCGGTACCCATTGGGCTTGGGGTTGGCCAGGTAGTCCTTAGAGCGGGACTCGATGACCGACCACGCGTCCTCGACGGCGGCCATCACGTCGTAGCACGCAGCCGCCTCATCATCGTCCCCGGCCGCCCGAGGCTGCACAATGACGCGCAAGGCGAGCAGGTCATGGATGTCATCCAACGACTTGCCGGACCGGGACATCTTGCGGGCCAAGGAGAAGATGCCCTTGACACGGCCCCGAATCCGCACCGACCGCGCCGACCGCCGGACCGCAGGAGAGCGGGACAATGTCCGCTCAAGCTCCCGCTTCGTCTCATCCAGTGTAGCTGCGCATTCGTCCATCCGGGCTCCGACCAGCTCCCGAACACGCGCACACTCCTCCGGATACAGGGCCTCGAAGCCCAGCTCTTCCAGCTCCGTCTGCACAGCCCACACACCCAGCTGGTTGGCCAGAGGCGCGTACAGGCTAAGGGTGCGCGTCGCATCCGCGTGGCCCACATCGTCCGGATCCTCGCAGGGCACGCCCGCAGACGCCATCCGCCGTGCAGCGACTACCGCTGTGGCCAGCTGCAGCGCCACCGCTCGTACGTCTGTGGCCGTCGCCAGGATCAGCTGCCGCAGAGTCGCAAAGTTCGCCTCACTCATGACTGAATCCTTGGTCACCTCAACAACGTTGTCGACAATGTGGTTTTGCCGCAGGATGAGGAGCACGTCACCACCCACGTTGGCCTCCACGTCTGCCTCCGACAGACCAGACGATGCCACGTACGACGAGAGGGTGTCGTCCGAACCTACCCCCGCAAACATCAGCGACGGAGACGCGACCAGGCCACGCAGGACCGCCGCAATGACAGTGTCCACGTCCCACTGCAAGTCAGCTACGATGGCCGCGACGGACACGTTCTCCACCAGCCGCGTCGTCTGCGTCTGCACCGAGAGGGTCTGCGCCATCTCCAACGCTCGGACGACCTTGTTGCGAGCAATCGGTCCCAGGTATGCGTACATAGCAGAGTCCAGTTGCCGCACGGCCGACGCCAGCTGTGATGCGCTGTCGGCGTCCATGCGGGGCAGCTCGGGCGCCACCGGAAGCAGCGGCACGCCCTTAACACCGCACATGAGGTCCTCGCCTAGAACGTCGGGCATGGACGAGCCCATCGGGACGAGCTCCGCGAAGCGGTCAGCGGTCGACCGCTCTTCCAACACGCCTGACGCCGAAGGCGGCAACGTCGCCACTGTCGACCCGGACCGGTACCGGCCGCCCGAGTGTGAGGCGGGCCAAAAACGCGCGCGCATCGTCCATGACGAGGACGAGGGCGAGCCGGACGGGGAGACCGACATGGGCGACGCGCCCAATAATCCATCGTCACTCTCCCAGGGGTACTCGCTCGGTCGTGGTCGGTGCCGCTGCTTCAACAGACGCACGTCCGACACAAACCGGACGGAGACGGGCGACGACGCCATGAACGCCGTCCGCGGCTCGGAGGGGGTTACAGCATCTCCCGCCATGGCCGCATCCCGCACCGTGTCCCGTTCGCGCAAGTGCATCATCCCCGAGACCGTGCGGGAGACTCCGCAAACCAAAAAAAGGGGGGGCGCGGGACGGCGCCGGAGGTAGGAGGGGGAAAGGAAGGAAGGGGAACGTCAACGGGAACGCAAGACAGGTGTGCGCGCGCGGGCGCGGCCCGCCCGCGTCACCAGGGATGGAAGGAGGGTATGAATAGGGAATAGGGAAGAGACGACCGTGCAACGACGCGACAATGCTGTCACAGGGACAGGCGCGACCAGACTGCTTATATCTGCACAGCGATGGCAGGCCACTGGGAGGCCCTCAACGCCACGTGCGCGCGAAGCACGAGCACGCACCCGCCCAGGAGCGTGGACCGGGGGGCGCCTGTGGGGGCAAGAAAACCAGAGCCGACAAAACAGCGGCACTGGGCCAACACCGACGCGTCTGGCCTACCAGCGGCACCCCCTTGGAGGGGCGTTGCAAAACGGAGCCACTGTCCCAGCGCCGCCCCCCTCCCACCGACCCCTCCCGCCCAGTGTGTCTGTGGGCGGCTCCCCAGGCCACAGGCCCCTCCTCCGGCGTCTGCGGGGGCCAACGCGGCCACTCCCCCATCGACAACCGCGCTGAGGGGGGTCTTGTCGGGGCGGAGTGGAAGGCGGCGAGAGCAGATTGGCGACCAGTTCTGCCGTGAAACTTCAAACAGATGGGGTGTGCTGGCGGGCCGCACACTTCCGTGGCGACACTGCTGGCCAGCGCGGCCTCGGCCTGGGGGCCGTCGCGAGCGAGAGGAGGTCGCTTTCCGGTCCGCGCCGGTGGAACGTCTCGGATTGGCGGTTCCTGTGGTTGAAACGGATTGCCGGGTCCCCCCACCTCGTCGAAACGGAGGGGTCGGCGCCGCTTGCGCGCCCGCGGCCGTCCAAGGCTCCGCTGGAGGGGTGGAACCGCTGCGAATGCGCAAGAGATGGCAAGGATGGAGGCGGCCTGTGGACCTGGAGGGGTGGCCGAGCGCCCAGTTGTCAACGTGGCGTCCGTACTCGCTGCATACGTTGCACAAAAAAATCTGTCATGCAACCAATCTGGCCACACGCTGGGCGGGGACAGGTCGTCAGCGACAGCCACGACACCCCAGGTGTCGGTCACGAGGCGACACAAGCCCCGGCTGGCTCTGCCTGGTGCACTGCAAATTTGTGTTCCCCGCCCCGCTCGGTCCGACTCACACCAGACAGAGCCGCCAGAGGCAGCTGCGGCGTCATCTTGGCGCGTGTGGCTGAATTACGCCGCCACATAGGTGCAAAAAGTGCATGTAAGGTGCAAACGATTCCTCACAAGTTGTGTCATTGGGTCGACGTTTCGACGTCCAGCGAGGCACCTGCAGGGGGAGATGTGCACCTCGCGGACCACGCAACGCACGTGGGCACCTTGGTGGCACATATCGAGGCTGTGGTTGTGTCCTTGGGCCGGACTCTCAAGTACGGAGACGTTGTTGCTTGATGGTGTAACGCTCGCTGTTGCCGCAAGCTGAATGGTCCAGCGAGTGTGGAGATCGCCAGATTTGTTATCTCGGTTGCCTCGATGCTGCATCTGGCACTGCAAGAGTGCACAGGATGTGGACGAAATGAGTTCATCCACGTGCAGCACGTCATGAAGATGAAGGGTCTGCGCTGGTGCCGCCACCTGGAGGTCTGACAGAGACCGAAAAAATCTGAGCTCTTCCACCAATGCACAGCAATGAAATTGTGATGAGAACTTACACAATCAGCGTTTCTCATCCTCTACAGAGGCGAGTCGCTACTGGTCGGTCAGCGTCGCACGACGCAAGGCTCGGGCGACAACACCACTCCAGTGTGGCCCGCGCTGTAGCTACGGGTCTGTCGAGGAGCCCGCATGCGGCTTCTTCGCAGTGGAAGCTGGCCCACGACGGTGTGACAGGGTCGGCCTCGGAAAAATCTGCCAGCTGGGGAAACCGCCGACTCTGTTGGCCAGCCAGCTGTAGCTGCCTCTCTGGGATGGGCGACTGTCTGCGACCAAAAGGGGACATAGATAGGTGCCTCGCCCTCATACCTCGTGGACCCCGCTGTCGCCTAAGATAGTACACTATGGCTGTTTCGTGAGGCACACCAACATCGTGGCGCGCGCCGTCTCAGGTCAGCGCCCGTGCGAAGTGTCATTGCTTCGCAAACAGATGAAGGCCCGGACGCCAACGACAGCTACGCCTGCAGGCACTGCAATCGAATTGTTGGCCTCGGAGTGGAAGGAACGGTCTGCCATCCGCACCCCACTGTGGAGGGAGTGGTGCGTATCGGTGCAGGACCCCCACAGCGCAACCGCTAAACTCTGTTGGGGACCGTGTCTGAGCGCGGTCGTGGTACTCGCGTGACGAATCTTTCTCCCAACAACAGCCGTATCTGTAAGAGCTGGCGGTTGCCTGCAGCACGCGACAGGAGGCGGCGGGCGCCTGAGGCGACGGCGTGAGCCCAGGCGTGCCAGGGGGGCATCGACTATTTGATGATGGGTAGGTGACACGCGCCAGGAGCAGCGAGCGGGTCCTCGCCTGGTAGGGTGGCCAGAGCGACAGCAGGAGAAGAAGGGCCACCACCAGCTGCCTTGCTTTGCTGGCGACCGCCGCTGCGCCAAGGGCGGACGCAGACGCCAAGCACGCAGAAGCAATTCCTTTTCGGGCGCACCAAGCTGCTGCTTGTTTCCACCCATCATTCGAGTCTCCCGCCGTTTTCCAGACCGCCCGTCGCACCGGCACCACCTTCAACGAGGCAGCCGCTCACCGCTGACTGGGGTGGCCAGTCGTGTGCCCCATCTGTTGGCCACCTGCCCCACCGGCCGCCCTACCCCATCCATCCACAGTCACCGACTGCCGACCCGCTGTCACAGGCTGTTTTTCCTGCAGCTCCTCCTGCTCCTTCTGCTTCTCCCCCGTTGGAGCCCCCAACTACTCGACCTCTCTGTCATGTCCTTGAGATCCGCATCTTGTTTCCAACAGGAATCTGTCATTCGTTGGAAATGTATTGCTGCCTTCCCGCTGTTGGACGCTATGGGCGTCTGTGTCAACTGCCCATTGGCCGATCCAATTTATTCGGCTTGGTGGACGGCTGAAGAACAGTGTCAGACTACTTGGATTATTCTTGACGTCCACAAAATGGGCCAGGCAGTCAGCGATATCCCCAGCTGCTCTGGGATGTCGCCTCCTTTATCACGTCGTCTCGAAGGTGGCCAAAGCCCAATGCTGCGGGGGATATCGCCTATCCCAGTGGGGCGAGCTTGTCGCTCGCCCCACCGCGGCAGCCGCAGCTGCCAGCCCCGCCGCGTCCTGCCTCGGCCGCGAGGCTCGGCGGCGGCGGGAGCGTTTCTTCTGTCTGACTGTCAGCTCTTGTGTTCAGTCCACGCACCCGCCGTCCCCGCCCCTCCTCGCCCTACGTGTCCCAACTGTCTGGCACGGACACGCCGCGGGGCTCGCCGTCCATGCCTCCGCTGACCCCCCCCTCTACCGACCCCTCCGAAGCGATGCTCAGGGGCCTGGCGGCGAGGTCCCCCCCCCCCTCCCCCCCGCACCAGCGGATCCATGGCATCACATACCAGCCAAGGGCGGCAACGACCGCCACGCCGACCAGGACCCCAACCGCCACCCCGACAATCGAGGCGGCGCCGAGTCCGCCGCCCCCCTCTTG
>Ga0115030_1001217_pt1 | contig 11521 bp, 13 predicted proteins | sample SidtaG_4_FD_87174 | JGI IMG/M metagenome (GOLD analysis project Ga0115030, IMG submission 87174) | Marine algal microbial communities from Sidmouth, United Kingdom - Sidmouth_Male1 metaG | ecosystem: Host-associated > Algae > Red algae > Unclassified | place: Sidmouth, United Kingdom | collected... | reverse complement strand
GGGTGGTGGCGCCGGCGCGGGGGGTGGGGCGGGGGGGGGGGGGGGGGGGCCCGCCGGGGGGGTGTGTCCCGCCCCAACACAAAAGGCACCACCCCCCCCCGCGGGCCCCCCCCCCCCCCCCGAACGGGAGCGTCGCAGCCCCCATGGCCGGTGAGCCGACGCCGGTGCAGGCGCTCGCCAACCTCAGCGAATCCAGATATGTCGAGCGCGGCCTTGTAGAGCTCGGGCTATGCGCGGACGCTCACGAGAGCGTCCTGTATTTGTGGGAACGGCGCCTACCCCGCGGGATGTTTGACGGCCACCAGAGTGCGCTCCCCGCGCCGGATCACGAGACCTTCCACGGCCTTACCCAGCGTCTTATGACGGGCTTGTTTACGCTTCTCGCCAAGGACGAGCGTCGGCGTGTCGGCTTTTCGCTTAAGGACGCGCTGGGGCACAGCCACTACTCTAGCACGACCATCTACAAGGTGAAGACGGACGCTGTGGTGTCGGTCGGCATCTCGGAGTGGGCGGCGACGCTGACGGTGGCCTGTTTTGTGTTCCGTCGCGTGCTAAAGAGCGCCAAGGCCACTGCCGGCGCCACCCTCACGCCGCTGCCGGCGGCTCTTGAGGTGGTCGATGGGTACACCGCGCTGACCAACGCGCTGTACTACTTTCCCCGGGCAGACGTCGACGGCGAGGCGGCTTGCAGGTCACGGCACACCGCTGCCGAGCTGCTGGCCCTTGCCGACCGCTTCTTTACGCTCGTGTGCGCCGCCTGGCTCCGCAGGGACGCCGCTGCCTTTGGGCGCAATACCGACGTGCCCAACCTGCATCGGTTGCGGGAGCTGCTGCACGCCGTCATCTGCCTGCTCCTCCATTTGCGGCATTTGCAGGAGCTTCTTTTTGAAGGCGCTCACCAACCGCTCAAGCGCGCTATCACGACGGGAAACGGCCTCAATGACGCGTTGCGAGCCGTGCGCCGCATACAGCAGGGGGAATTGGCGTCCCGCATCGCCCTTCAACCCGCCTACTTTGGCATCGACCCCGAGTGGCTGAAGCATGCTGGGGTGATGGCCCCCTTGCGCACCTCGAAGCCGCTGTGGAGCCAGCCAAGCGGGGACTGGCGGGGCTCTGGCGGCAGGATGTTTGGCAGCCAAGTACCAATTGCTGCGCGCGCACTCATTCAGGCCCGCTGGCACCAGTCCTTTGTTGCCAAGTGGAAGGGCCGCGCCAAGCGCGGTGAAGACAGACGGCTGGTGGTTGGCGATCGTGTGGGTGTTCTAGTCGTGCCGGTTGCCGCGCGATGCGAGGTGTGCGTTGCGCGCCGGGAGGAGGTGCGCGGGCCCCTTTGCCGCACGGCATACTTTCCCACTGTTGCTTTTCTCGACAACCCCAGTGGGCTCCCGGAAACTGTGGTCGAACCGTTCGTCCCCATTCCAGACTCGGATGACGTGCGTGTCGACTCTGAGCGCTTTCTTTATTTTCCTTTGGTTACTGGTGTGCGCCGTGCGTTGCTTTTGCACAGGTGCTGCTGCTCGCGCTCTCTGCAGCCGTCCGGAAGCGGCCACTCTCAAATCAACCTTGGGAGAGTGTTTGGTCGGCCAGACGGATTTCCGTCACCGAGCAGGTAACACGGTAGGTTTGGGGCAGTAGATACGGCTGGGCGAAGGGGATTCATTGATAATACGTGCCCTTTCTTTTTCATGTTCATGCACGCCCTACTACCGACTCAGGTTCCGGAGCCACTGCGCCGTGGAAGGCCGATTTCGCGATCCACTCCCACCCGAAGGCGCCTGGCTTCCCCTGGAGGAGGATCCTCCACCAAGGGTGGCGTCGCCGCTGGGGTTCGAGCTATTGTCGGCGCGGTACTTGGTCAGGATGACGTCCTTCTCGGCGGCGGTCAGCCGCTGCGCTGTCAGGTCCAGATCTTGCCTCCCGTCTGTTCGCGGCATCAGCAGCGTCCACTCGCCCGGCGAAACCCCCTTCTCTGCCTCCCTGTGGGGCTTGGTCAGCCACGCGCGATCGGGCGACACGAGCAGCCCCCGCAACGTCATTACAAACGAGAGGACGGCGCGGTTGTCAAACTTGTGGGCCGTCCGCACCACGGCCTGCAGGATCCTCAGCGCAATAGTGTGATCGCCTGCCAGCGCGGAGCCAGGCTCGGCATCGGTCTTGTGCTCGGGCGCCGGCAGGTCACCGATCGCGATACACTCCAAGCATGCTGCCGTGAGCGTAGAGGTGACTGAAAAGTAGTCCGCGTCGGCGCCGTCGTGGGCAGACGGCTTGGCGGCTTCAGGGTCGGATAGCTCCATGGCGGTCGACTCCCTGATCAGAAAATACGCGAACAGGATGTAGAAGAGCTTGCGCGCCCAGCACCTCGGGTCATGAAAGGTGCCTCGGATGATTCTGTCGGTGGCATGGTCAACCCGATCCATGGCTTCGGGGTCGACGCCGCTATTTCCGCGGAAAACATGCGGCTGCTGCTGCAGGGGCCTCCGGGCGCTTGCCTGCAGCAAGCGCTCGGCGACCCAGAAGCGCAGTCTTTGGAAGTTGATATTGGGGAAGGTCTGCAACAAAATACTACAGTGTGTCGGCCAATATGGCCGCTAACGGACGAGGTGGCGGCGCGTCCGGGGTGCGATGGCCGTGCACCGTGGTGTAGGAAAAGAGCTACAGGCAGCACCCACATGCAATGTAGTAAGATGCGTAGGCGGGGAGTCCATAAAAGTCCTCCCGCCCAGGTGGTACGGAAAGCACGGCGCTGGTGTCGATCAGAGGCACCCCCCTTTGTGACCTCTGGGTGCGACACTCGACGGCGGCTAGAAGCTCCAGTGATGCTTCACTGTGCGACTGACCTGGTGGTTGTTCCGGCGTGCGCTCCAGACCCCCGGCGCTGTGGGCACAGCTCAACCGCCGTGTGGCCCGTCTCCATCTCCCGTGCCAGTGACGTGGTCGGGTCGGCCGACAGAGGTGGCGACCCAGCCCTGACGCGACGAACGGCAGGGGCGATTGGTGATGGCGGAAAGATCGTTCTGATCGTCTAGGCCGCCAAGGAGGTCGCCGCGCGGCCGCGCCTCTGGGCAGCTCGCGCAGCCGAATACAAGTATCCGGTTGGTAGGGTGGCTGGCACACTCGACAAGCGCCGACGCGCGCATCGCGCAAGAGGCGTGGCGTGATCATCTTTCTACGCCGCTGCCAGTAGTGAGGCGCGCCTCCAGTGGTGCACTACCCACGGTTCTTCTGGCGGGAGGGGGAGCGGCTACACACTACAACAACGGCGACAGGGGCTGGGCGGCTGATTTGATCGATGGCGGTGGGCTAACGCTGCCTTTGTCGCCCACGATTCGCTCTCCACGTCGTTCCCCCCCCCTCCGGCATTTTCTCCGCCTCCCCCCCCGCCGCAGCCTCCCCCTCTGGACCGCCGCCAAGGGCGTCCATCGTGGGCACCTCCGCCGCCGCCGCGACGAGCGACAACGCGGCGGCAGCGGCCGCCGCCGCCGCCGCCGTCGCTTGCAGCTCCCGTTGGGCGGTCGCCGCGTCGGCCGAAGCCCCCGCCGCCGACATGGACGCGTCCGCGTCGGCCACAGCCGCTCCCTTAGCCACCGCCGCCGATCGCATCGTCGACGCCACCGCCGTGTCGCCGCCCGCCGCGGCGATGGCAGCGGCGGCGGCAGCCGCCGCCGCCTCCGCCGCTGCAGCTGCTTCCGCCACGTCAGACGCCGCGTCGCCGCCGGCGTGCACGTCGGCCGCGTGGGCCGCCGCATCGGCCGCTGCCGCGTCGGCCGCCGCATAGGAAGCCACCGCGTCGGCGGCCTCGGCGTCCGCGTCAGTGGCGGCGGCGGCGGCGACCGCCTTGGAATCAAGCGCCGCGGCCGTGGCGGGGTTGGTGGCTGTGGCGGCGGCGGCCGCGTCGGCCGCAGCAGCGGCGGCGGCGACCGCGGTCATCGCCACTGAGCCTCCCTCATCGTCCGACGTGGCCGTCACCTGAGATACTTTGACGTCCGTCTCGGCCACGCCGACGCGGCGGGCGGAAACCCCAGCCGTGGTCGCCGCGCCGCCCGTCGCCGCGCAGGCGTCGGCGACATCCACCAGCGCGGAAACGGCAGGGTCGCCGCCCGCCGGAACGCCCTGACATCCCCCACCCACAAGTCGCCTGCCGCGCGGCTTCTTGTGCAGCTGCCACCGGCCTCTGAGGACTCTGATGGGGAAAAACGGGTAAAGAATAGAGGAAGTACGATTACAGGAAAAGGAAAGAGCAGCAGAAAGGAGGGCTCGTCGAGCAGCAGGTGCAAAACATGCGGTGAGGTCAGCATAAAAACAAATTGGTCCACATCAAAGCTCTCCCCACTACGATGCGCTACGTACGCATCAGCACCTTAGGGAGACCCATAGAAATCCAATTGTATGCGACAGCTTTCGCACCCAGCGCCCTTTCCGGCGCGCAGCGCAGTCAGGCAGAGCAGTGCCGTCCTGTGTGGCAGCGTACGCGTCCAGCGCCCTTTCGGGCGCGCAGAGCAGTCGGAAGCCTCACACGAGCGAGCGCCTCCGACGCAAATCAAGCAAGCAGAGCCTTGCCGTCCCGTGTTGTAGCGTACGCTTCTAGCGCCCTTTCGGGCGCGCAGAGCAGTCGGCAGCTGCACACGAGCGAGCGCCTCCGACGCAAATCAAGCAGGCAGAGCCGTACCGTCCCGCGTGGCAGCGAACGCTTCCAGCACCCTTTCGGGCGCGCAGAGCAGTCGGCAGCCGCACACGAGCGAGCGCCTCCGACGCAAATCAAGCAGGCAGAGCCGTGCCGTCCCGTGTGGCAGCGTACGCTTCCGGCGCCCTTTCAGGCTCGCAGAGCAGTCGGCAACCGCACACGAGCGAACGCCTCCCGCGCAAATCATGTAGGAAGAGCATTGCCGTCATTGGCGGCAGCGGACGCGTCCAACGCCTTTTCGGGCGCGCAGAGCAGTCGGCAGCCGCACACGAGCGAACGCCTCCCGCGCAAGTCAAGTAGGCAGAGCATTTCCGTCGTGTGCGGCAGAGTACGCATCCGGCGCCGTTTTGGGCGCGCAAAGCAGTCGGCAGCTGCGCACGAACGTACTCGTCAATTGCGGTGATGGGAGCAATAAGGCTGCGACGGCGGACACATTGGAACACTGCACATCGAGAACACGGCGCTGGAAGATCCAGGACTGTCTGGAAAACTACATTGGAGCGACGGCCTGAGGTCCCAATGGCGGCATTCGAACCTCCCCAGATTTTGACGTGTGTCGACATGACTGGGATCCGCCTGCACTCAACTGCTTTGCACATTGTCAATTGCGCAATTGTGGATGGATCCGATCTGATTGAGACGGTGGCGCCGTAGACGCGTCGGAGCCACAGTTCCTCTTCCCCACCGTCGTCGTCGCATGCTCCCAAACGCACCTCACGTTGATCTGGTCTCCCCCATCCCGTCCTCGCTCAACCCTTCTCTACCCTTTCCCGTTACCATTTTACCTCATCCCCATGCCTTCCAAGCGGGGAACGCGCCCCAAGAAGCTGCGTAGCCTGCAGCGAAAGAAGGTGGCAGCGGCAAAGGCGGCAGCGGGGGCGCCGGCGGCGGCAGCGGCGTCGCCGCCGGCAGATGGCACGGTCGCCATGGCCGCTCAACAGACGATGCCGGAGGAGGATGCTACTTTGCCTTTCGCGACGACGCCTGTTGCGCCGCCGCCGGTGGACGAGACCGAGATAGTCGAGACGGAATTTGAAATATTGATGGAGGGGCGTGTCGGCGTGCCGCACATCGACATCCTTGGGTCGTCCGCACCAGTGCTCCACTCGAAGGTCGAGGCCAGCTTGGCCAGGCCGGGAGGCGCAGGCGTCCTGACGCTGGCCAACTTTATCAACGACCATGATGCCGCCCTGACGGAGAGGGCCGCTGAGCGCTTCACCGAGGAGAACACCGCGCCCATCTTCAACACCCAGCCGGTCTCCGAGATGCGGGGGCCAGGCGCAGACCTCAATCGGCGCCAGGCGGTGATGAAGGCTACCTGGGCGGCTACACCAGCCGTAGTAGCCCGCCTTGAGCGTCTGTGTGAGCTGATGTTTCACGTCAATGGTCGGCGGTATGTTGCTTCCGAGCCGAAGATTCTGGTTTCATTGCCAGGCGCGGAACGACAAAGTCCGCATGGCGACGATGCGGAAAAGAAGGATGTCGGCACCCCCCCGCGCACGCTGGGCGTCGTCATGGCGATTGACGACACCGGCTTCCTAGACACCTGGCTGAGGAGGTTTTGTGATGACTAACGGGGAGCTCATGTCGGTTGTGTATCGGTCTGAGGTGGAGCGCGTGCACATCAAGAAGGGGTGTATCATCCTTTTTAGAGGGGACGCAACCCACCGCGGGGTGGAGAACATGTCCGCGGACGACCTCGACCGCCGCGTCCATGCCTACTTACGGCTGGCCGATGAGCCCATCAGCACCGAGTGGCGCGACAAGACCTACCCGGCCAAGGAGATCATGTACAAGAAATAGATTCTTGCACACCTGTTGTTTGCTCACTCCACCCGCACAAAGCCCGCACTCATACGCCACGGACGCCCACCGAAGTCCTTCTACTGCCGCCGTCGTCGACGTTTCCGCACGTGCCACCGACGCACCCACCGACCGCGCGCACGCACCCCCCTCACCAACACTCCACCCTTGGCGTCGCCGCGCCGTGACACCGAGGGCGCCGACTGCTCCGCGCCCTTTCCGCCGCCGTTGACTCCGCGCGGGCGGCGTCACGGCTGTCGGCGCGGCCGCTGCCGGCACAGCGCCGATCCCACCGGCCCGCACCACCGCGGGGGTCATCATCCCCCCGCGGTGGTGGCGGGGGTGCTCCAACCCCAGCGGCCGCCGCCCGTGCTGCCGCCCCACCCGCCAACCGCGTGCACCCCCCCCCTCCCCCCCGAGGACGCACCACCCTTACCGCAGCTCGCCCCGCGCGGGCGGCGCTCTGTCCGCCGCGCCCCTCCACCTCGGGGGTCGTCATCCCCGCACGATGGCCGCGAGGGTGCTCAACCCACAGGGACAACCGCCAATGCCACCGCCAAACACGCCACCCTCGCCCCCCCCCCCCCCCCCCAAGACGGCGATGCACACTTGCGGCCGCCGCGCGCCGCCGCCGACAGGGCCGACTGGGCCAAAGACTCCCCGCCCTTGCCGCCGCCGTCATCACCGCCGTCGTCGCTGCCGCCGAGCCGCCCGCGTAGACGCCGCCGAGCCAATGCTGTCATGCGACGAAGGCGGCGGCGGCGGCGACGGCAATCGCGCGGTGGCGCTGCGGTCACCCCTTGCGGGCGCATCATTGGAACGGCAACTTGCTGCTTTTGGGAAATGGGGGCATTAAAATTTGACATCCCCACAACGTTGCTCTCAAAGAGCCCTATCAAACACGCCCAAGGACAGTCCAAACGCATTTGTGTAACCAAAGTTATCTCAGACTGTCACCTGCTTACGGGAAGCGTCCAGCTGCAAGTGCTCCGACGGTCGGTGAGACCGCTTCAGCTCGCATAGTCAGAAGCTCGCCCTATGTCTCCCAGCGTCAGGTTGGGTCTTTGAGCCCGTTTCTGCACTGTAATTCAAGCCGGATGTGTAGAACATTTCTAGGGGTCATACTTTTCATTGAACTCAATTCGTCCTGCCTCGTCACCCTCGCCGCGCGTCTTCACTCGCTGTCGTCGCCACCCTGCCCACCAGCCTGCGATGAAACCCTGTGACGCCGACGGCCATCCTGCTTAATGCCTACTGCGTGGCGCCAACGACCGGCGTGCGTCTCGCCGGCGGCCGACGTGCATCGCGCCGGCGACCGCGTGCGTGGCGCCGACGGTCGCCGTGCGTGGCGCCGGTGGCGGCGCCGGCAGCCACCGGCGACCTTCCGCGGCGCGGGCGTCGCCGCCAAGATTTCTGTGGCACTCAAAGACCAGGAGGCCGTGGCGGCAGCTAACGTTGCGAATTCTGAGTGAGAAGGGAGGCGGGGGAAGGTGCATGAACATGTCTGCCGAAGGGCAACACCCGCGAGCAATGAACTGTATCAGCATGATCTTATCTGTATGACTACCCCACGCACAGAGTACCACATGTCACTGTCCACCACGCACGACTCCACTCACACCAGAGTCCGGGGCACCCGCCACGGGCCCGTCAACCTCCTCTTCTACTAGTCCAAGCACTTCATTGTTTGCAAGCTCAACAACACAACACGGAAGGGTGCGAGTGAGCTTGCCGCACGTATGGCGGTCGTCGAAAGACAAAACTCCCGTCACACCGGCCGGACACCATCTTAGAAAAGCCGGACATGCGGGCATTAGGCGGAGCAACGAGTCCACAGGAATCGTCTTGCGTACAAGCGGTTGTGCGTAAGCATAGAAAAGGGGGTCAAAAACATCATCCTCCCGCACAGCCACGTCGACGAGCTCGCCAGTTGGGTGGCGTCGCAGTACGTACCACTTTCCGCAAAGCCACTCAAGCAGGACGAGCGCGGGTGTAGACCCGTCCTTGCGAGCAAACCGCCGAGACAAGCACCAGTTGAAAAGCGGAGCCGCCATTCCCAGCGCTTGAAGCAGGAGGTCGGGGGAGTGGAACCGCACTGTACGCAGCGCCTTTTCGCGACTGGAGGTTTCATGAACGTCGTACGCCAACGACTGCATCTGTACGAGCTCGTCCAAGGCCCCCTTTTCCGTTACCATGTCAATGGTGCGGGTGACCTTGGAGCGGCTCTCGGCCTGGCTGGCCGATCCCCGCGCTCAGGTGCGGCTGAACCGTCAGGCGCAGTCTCCATGGCCTCCCTGTCGGCGCTGGAGTGGTCGGTGGGCTCAAAACGCGCCGTCGTTAGCGACTCCCGGCAGCAATACAGAAGAAGAAGAGCGGCACAATATCAAACTGTACACAAGGAGTGACTTCGGAAAAGCGCGGCAGTAGAAGACCGCAGGCGGTGAAGGCGAGTTACGGCCTGAGAGAACAGCCCTTCCGCGGACGACGGCCCGTGAGGCAGCGTCCAGTCCGATGAAGACGGGGTCCAAGTGACGGCGGGAGGACTACTGGGCCTGGGGCTACTACCTTTTTAGTGACGCACGGCTTGTAGCCCCGCTCGGATTTCGGCTGACACCCGCCGTTTTACTGGTCTTCGTGCCACGGTAGCGGTTGTCAGTGGTTCCAAGTGCACGCGGCGCGCAGGCCACACCGCGCGCAACGCGCTCGCGCGCGCTTTCCAAAGGCGCCGGTGCCCTCCCCTCAGCTGGCCCCTGTCACGTGCCGTTCGGGACCTTCATTCCCCCGTCTCTGCCGCCCGCGTGCGACTCTCATCCCATACCTCCTACGCTCGCTTCTACCCCCGTGGCTGACTCCCTACCATGGTATCTTTTTGCCTGACGATCGAAGTTTCTCAGCCCACCCCCGCCACCAGCAACCAACCGGCATCCTGCCAGTTGCTGTCACCACCGGCCCGCCCGCCCTTTGTACCTCGATGACCACTCGTGGACGGCACAGCGCCCGTGTTGCTGTCCTATCTTAGTCCTCGGACGGCTTCGGTAGACATTTCTCTATGAGCCTCTGTGCGCCCCTGTTTACTTTCTTGTGTGCGTGTCGGGCTCGTATGTCTTTCTGTCCACTTGGCGGGGATGGTGGTCATTTGACGTTGTCGGCATGTCCCAGGGCCGGCATGTGACTGGTGCGAACACGACGCTGACGGTGTTGCTCTCTGTGACTCGCTGTATTAGTTGTTGTTGTTCTTTCATTTACACATCTCTCCTTCCATATATGTCATTTGTTGCGCGCTATGCTCAGATCTACGTGCGGGTAGGTCTGTTGAATGCGGTGAGGTTTCTTGGGGAGTGTTGGGCCCTCTTGTCGGGGAGCGCGGACACAGAGGGGCGCGCGGGTACAAATCGCCGCCCTCCTCGGAGAGCCCGACGCCATGGTTGCAGGGGGCGCCTTGTGTCCGCGGCGCAGCTCGGTTCTCACTGGTCTGTCTCGTACCCCGTCTTGGGATGGTGTGCCTCGGTTGCCTGTCGTTTTTTGGCTACTGAAGTTTCTTCCTGTTTGCAATAAGTAGACGCAGCTTGTCTCCGACTGTCTGAGACGTCAATGGCTGTACTCCTCGCCCGGACGTGACGGTCGGGCGCTGGTGGGACGACACCGCGACGGCGCGGCGTCGGGCCAATGCCGTCCTGCGCGCGACGGTGAAGAGCGCGCGCCTTGACAATTGGGGCGACCCCAACGGTCGGCGACGGGGGCAGCGTGAGCAGAGGTGGCGGCCGGAGGCATCGCCCCCTCGGCCTTTCTCGCCGGCGTTGCAGAAAACAACCCCCGCCTTGGCTTCCTCGCCTCCGGGCGGCGCCTCAACACCGCCTCTCGGCGGCGGCTCTGTACCACCCCAGTGGCAGCGTCGGTCATCGAAGAGGCGGCGGAGCACCTCGCCGCCGCCTCCGCCGTGTGCAACACGACCGACTCGGCCGGCTGTGCGGCCCGCACCGTCGACGCGGACGCGGCGCGGGTGCTGCTACGCGATCACCGAGGCTGCGGAAAACTCCTTTTACGCCGCCCTCGCCGTGCGGCTCGCGGGCGGCAGCCATCGGGCTGGGCGGACACTCACTGAAGTGCTGTGGGATGAATGGGCACGGCTGGACCGGGCCGCGTCGGTGGTGGCGGCGGCGGCGGGCCGGGGGGGACGGGGACGCAAGACGCACGGAAACGAGTGGAGCACACGGTGGCTGCGGTGGGTGGCAGAAGAGGCTGGCGTGGGGGAGACCGGTGGCGGCGTGGGGGGGTGGCACGGGGTGGAGGGAGGTCGAGGCGTGGAGGACCGCGAGGGGGTGCGCCACGAACGGCAGCGTAGCGCAATCCATAGCTTCGTTCCAATATCTGGCCCAGTCCCGCAAAGGCTCTGGCAAGACTCTGGAGGTCTGGTTGACGAGCTCGGCCGAGGTATGGTTTGCGACCTGTGACGGGCTCTGTCGATCAAGCTCAGTACTGCTTCTGGTGTCCAGCCTTCAAGGCCTCGGCCACGCCATCTCTCGTCGAGCTTGGCGCCCGAGCTCGGCGACGTGTCGAGTCACGAGCTTGCGCGGCCTCCGTTGACAATGTCCGGCTGTCTTGCGTTGAACGTCTCTGGAAATATTGCAGTCTGCTGAATTTTGCCTGTCCAGAACGAAACGCAGTCCTCGGGACAATTGTGGCTTTCATGAAAGACGAGCAAATGTTTGAAAATGTCTGGCGGAAACCGTCGAGGCCAGTATACAGAGCCAGTTCCAAGCGTTATTTGATGTTGAATATCTCGTTTTTGAGTCTTTCGGGCCACTCGACATGGAACCGGAGCACCAGCTGTCCTCTCCTGGGTCCTCATTCCGCTCAAGAAGTCGATAACTAGGCATCTCGGCTCGTATTGACGGACTGCCTTATCCCCCATGTAGTCCTTAGATGCTCTGTGGCCGGATTCTGCGGGCGATGGTGGAAAAAGCACCGCGGATCAAGCAAGACTGGAGAAAATTGACCGTTTGCTGAGAGCAAGGGACGCAAGAACTGTGCGGGCTG
>Ga0115030_1001209_pt1 | contig 11566 bp, 10 predicted proteins | sample SidtaG_4_FD_87174 | JGI IMG/M metagenome (GOLD analysis project Ga0115030, IMG submission 87174) | Marine algal microbial communities from Sidmouth, United Kingdom - Sidmouth_Male1 metaG | ecosystem: Host-associated > Algae > Red algae > Unclassified | place: Sidmouth, United Kingdom | collected... | reverse complement strand
TGACACTCTTCCACTGGAACAGATTTCTGGCACATAGAATTTCGGGTCAGCCTGAACTTGCAAGTCCCTCCAAATCCCAAGGGACTTCGACCCAAGATTTTCCAATTCTCGGATGGAAGTCGCTGGGGAATATGTTCGTTGGCGGAGATCTGATCTCGGCTTCGGGTTCCGCCTCGGATGGGTAAGCTTCTAAAATATTCCCGGCCCCTCCAGGGGGCCCAGATTGAAGGGGCTGGCGCCCCTTCAGTCTGTGTCAGGCCCCTCAGGGAGGCCTGATCAGGCGATGCTCCTTCGTTCACTCTTTTAGGGGGGGTGTTACGGGTGTTGTCGGGGGCCACCCTTGGCACCCACCCGAGGGGGCGCCTCTTGTCACCCCGCTCTCGGGAGCGCTACGTGGAACTCGCGACCCACCCCCTCCGGCCCCGGCTGGGGGGCCGTGTCATCCGAGACAAGGGGTTTTCCCCCACATATCCCCCACCTCAGGGCCCGCGCCTGGCAGGCCCGAGGGCGGTGTGTCACCGCCTTTGGCAGCCCAAGGGGAAAGACCCGGGACTCGTATCGTTCGTCCCCCCGCCCATCACCCCCACGGGGGGAGTGCGTCGGGATACCCGCACAAGGAAGTCTATCGCACGGGCACGCCCGGGCGCGAGAGAGAGGCCCCGAGTCGGGGCGCATAGGACGGTCACCGCTGAGCGGTGTTCCGGCGTGCCGGGACTTCCGTAGGTGTCCGAGTCGTCACGTGTTTGGGACGGCGCTCACAGCGCGAGTCCGCGAGGTGCCCCGCATCCCAGACGGCCCTGCGCCCCCTCTTGGATGGGGCCCACTTCTTCTCTCCGGGTCCCCGTTTTACGGGATCCGATGGCGTCGGCCTGTGAGGCCGACTCCGCGGCCTCCATGGCGGTCGATAGTCGGTAGGGCGGCTCGGTTGATGTTCTCGGCCCGAAGGAGGATATTGACGTCACTCTGGCCAACCTTCTATGGGCCTCATGGCCGGCATCGGCCGTCGTGGACGACACGTTTTCGCGGTTACCCTGGGAGCCCCCCGGGCTTTCGCTCTTCGAGCGGCCGTACGCGACGATTTTTAGCCGTCGGATGACCCACGTCTGGGCGAGCATCCGGGAGTTCTATGGGTCGCAGTACGCCGTCCCCGAGAGGACGGGTACGGACTTCCCCTTTCTCCGGCGGAAGGATAATTGGCACGTCTGCCAGGTCTTAAACCACTTGGCTCACAGGGGGCTTCCTCCCGAGGTGGGTAACGGGCCCTATTACTCGTAAAAGTGCTACCCACGTTCGCCCTCCAAGTTGTGGGCGACAGACCCCGGCTTCTATATGCCGGCGGTCTTGGGGGAGTGGTCCTGCCGCAGTGACAAAGGTCTCCACGCGCTTTACGAGCAGCGTGAGTTGCGTGACATCTCGGTGGCACACCGCCAGGTGCTCTACCCCGCCACGCTGGCGTTGCGGGCATTTGCGGAAGTACCGCGCGGCATGGCCGCGCGGATGTCCCAGATGGATGGGCTGCAAGGCAGCCAGCTCATGGGAGAGACCCTCGGGGGTCCCTACCATATTACATTGGCGACCCTGTGGGGCTTAGAGGTTTGAGACGTCTTTGTCGGCATCATTCACCATCATGGGCATCTGTGGCGCTTGCCGGTGGCCTTGCGTGAGGCCTTCGCTGTCTGAACGGCCGAGCGCTTATGCTCGGCGGACCCTATCGTCCAGCCTTTCTTGGAGGCTGGCCTTGTGCTGCTCCGTCGTGTGGAGTAGAAGGCTGACGCCGCTTGGATGGAGTGGGAAGGGACCCCCCGCGGGGTCGTCCGTTGCGCCAAGGCGGTGGACGACGAGGGGTTTTGACCCTCTCGGAGGGACTTGGGGACACGCGCCTCCCTTGCGAGAGGGACATCCTCTCCGACCTGCACCTCCGCACCGTGAACCGCGAGTTGGCAGACTCGGGCCCGTCTCCGTATGGCCCAGTCGCAGCCTTGGCCGCGGCGTCGGCCCCTCCGCCGCCAGCTCTAGCGGCGGCGGTCTCGCGCTTGCTGCCTCCCATGTGGGGGGGACTTGCTCGCCCCCCGTACACCGCTCGTGGGGGTGCGCGGAACACTGGGTCGCGTCGTACCTATCCCCTCGTAGGGAGTAGCTCGGTCCCCCGTATTGGGGGGCATTCGGGGCCCCCGGTGAGGCCTATGCCCCTTTCTGTTGGGAGGGGTCTGCCCAACTGGGGACCTCTCGACTCGTGGGTCCGGTCCTATGGTCGGTGTTGGGGCGTTGCCTAGGGGACCTCCAAACCATCCTGAACAACGGGGTGGATTATACCCTCAATATGGCCTAGAGCCGCGCTTACGTGCGGCTCCGAAACGAGACGGTCTCGGTTGCATCACGCCCTATGGGGGACCATGAGGCAGACCGGCTGTGAACCTTAGGCACAGCCGAGTCACTCCGCCGTATTCTGGCGGAGGAGTATGGGGTGGCGGTGACGTAGACTAACACCGTCTTGGCGGGGTGGTCCATCCGTCACGTAGGGGCGGCGGTTCCGACCGCGGGCCCTTTCTCGCCGGCGAAGCAGCAGCGTCCGCCGTCTCCTGCCCCGCCCCATTATGGGGCGGGCTCTGGTGTTGCGGCCGCACCCCCCTACGGGATGGGGTCGGGTTCGTCTCCCGGGCCCTCTTATGGGGCGGTTCCGGGTGCGTCGGCGGTCTTCTCCTTCGAGGCGGGGTCGGGTTCGTCGCGCGCACACTCTCAGGGGCCGGGATCTGGCTCCCCGGCTATGCCCCTGTATGGGACTACTACGGGGCCGTCGGCCAACCCTCCGTGCCCCTCGGGGCGGGAGTACTATGGTCCTGAAGGGGGTCCTGGCCAGGGCGACGGCCATGGCTATGCACCGCGTTCACGGGATTATTGACGTGTTGTCTGGGGGCATTGGTCGTTCCCCTTCCACCTCCTTCGGGTTGGATGTCTTTGTTGCTTTTCACCGCCCCTCGCGGGGCTGGTGCCGCACTACGAGGCCGAGTGCGAAAGGGCCCCGTAGGTACTAAAAGGGCTTAGCCCCTCTTCTTGTTCCTCTTTGCATTCTGGCCCCGCCACGCAGCCTGTTGGTCTTGTACCCTTTTCTTGACGTTGTCAAAGAAGACAACCCTTTCCCGCGACAAGGCGGGGAGTTTAGTTTCTTCCGGAGACAGTAGTTCCGGAGTGCTTCTCTCGGGAGGGAAGAGGCAAATTGCCACATGGCTTCCTTTTCGGGAAACCCGAACCACTGACTAGGAGCTTCAATTGCCCGTCATCATTCCAGCCATGTTTGATAAACTTTTCAATCACGAATTCGGGACCATCCATAAGTTCGGTCCCCTTCTTAAAGAGTGCTTGTGCCCTAAGGGCACAAGTCCACTCGGCGTCCCGCGCCGAAGGCGTGGGATGCCCAGTGACATGGTCACTGCTTACCTTCCTGATGCCCCTAAGGCTCTCTATGAGGAACCGGGACCCATCGGTCTGTAGCACCGTGTACGGCCCTTGGGTCTTGAACCCAAGCTTCTTCGGCGAGCGGGACTGGGCATCTAGATACACCCAGTCCCCAGCCTTCAGCTAGTTATTCTTTTCCCGAGTGCGTGCGTCGAACGCACGCTTGTACACAGCCTGGGCTTTACCGCGGTTCTTTCGGACTTTCGGTATGAGGACCTTTAGGTCATCTTCATATCGTTCCGCCGCCGAGCTGGCCTCGACGGGTCTTTCCTCGGCTTGTCTTCGCCGAGGCAACCTCTCAGTACCAATACGTTGAAGCCGCCTCGGGCTCACAAAAGCCAAGGGGATCTCACCTGTGCTGGAGTGGACCTGCGTATGGTACGCAGTGGTCAAGAGGGACAGGTCCCTGTCCCATTCGGCTTGGTGTTCCGCCATATAGCAGCGGAGTTGGCGAACGAGGGTGCGGTCATACCACTCCACCTGCCCGCTCGTCTGCGGGTGGTAAGGAGAGTTATAGCTCGAAGATATACCAAGTAAGCCCAGGATGCCCTGGTAATAAACCGAGGCGAACTGAGGACCGTTGTCCGTAAGGACCGAGTCGGGGATGCCATGACCGGCAACCCATGTATCAAAAAAGGTCGATGCCACGTCAGGGCCGTGGCCTCCCGGAAGGTGTTGGCTCTGGTCAACTTCGTGAACCGGTCACGGATGACCGGGACGTGCTTCTGCCCCCCTTTAGAAGCAGGAAGAGGTCCGAAAAGGTCCATAGCGAGCCCCGAGAAGGGCTCGTCGGCGGTGAATAGCTCCAGCACCGTCGTGTGCGTCCTCTCAGAGAGGCGATGCTTGGCGCACGTGGGGCATTGCTGCACGTGCTTGTACAAATCGACGACCATCGTCGGCCAGTACGCATACCTACGAAGGGTGTTGTAAGTCCTTCCCGAGCCGGGATGCCCGGCTAGCACCGACAGGTGTTGGTGTTTCTGGAGGCGCTCCTTCAGCGCCTCCGGGATGACCACTTGGGTTTCCCGTCCGTACACCGAGCGGCGACAGAGTAGCCCGTTCTTCTCCCAGAATAAGAACGCTTGTGGACTCCAAGTTGGGTCGGGGGGCGGAAGAGAATCTTTCAGCCTCGCCTGACAAAAGTCATCCTTGACTCGGCCCAGGATGAATTCTTGGGCTGATAGGGCCCCCATAGGGGCCTCCTCCGGTGACGCCTTCTTTAAGGCGTCACTGGCCCGGGTCTCGACGGCCAGGACGGGAATGTCCTCGTCGAGAGAGGAGGTGTCCAGACCCTCTGTAGGAAGACGCGATAAAGCGTGTGCCACCTTGTGGTCCTTTCCCGGCTTATGCCCTATCTGATAGTTGTACTCCGACAATCGGAGTCGCCATCGGTTAATCCGAGCATTCGGACTCATGTTAATGAGAACCGATAAAAGGGCGCGGTGATCGCACCGTAACACGAATTCCGCACTTTCTAGGTACGACCGTAAATAGGTCACTGCCCAGACGACGCCTAGCGCCTCGATCTACGTTGCGAAATAGTTCTTCTCCGCAGGGAGAAGCGCACGGCTGTAGTGGCTCATGGAGTGGTATTCCCCGTCGGACTGTTGTTGCTGCAAGCAACAGCCCAGCTGTTCATAGCTGGCGTCGACATCGACGATGCAGTGTCCGTGCCTCTTGGGCAGGGAAAGGATAGGGGCGTCTAACAGACTTCCTCGGAGTATCTTGAAGGCGTCCATCTCCTTCCCTGACGGAGGAGGAGGCGTCTTCGGAAGCTTGGGGCTCGTGAGCGCCGTTAGGGGCTCTGCTATATTTGCAAAGTCAGCTACAAAGCGGCGGTACACGCCACACATACCCAAAACGCTTTTCATCTGGGTCTGGGTTTCCGGATAACGGAGAACCCGAAGCGCCCGAAGGTTCTTTTCCAGTACGCGTACCCGTCCCGGTCGGATCACATGACGGAAGTATTCCACTTCCACTTGGAAGAAGTGGCACTCAGACGCCTGCAAGGTGACCCCCGCCTTCCCGAGCAGGGTCAGCACCTCGTCGAGGTGCTGCAAGTGTTCCTCGCGCAAAGGAGGACCCGCGATGTTCCGGCGACATATGACCACAGGCCTTCACGGCCTGCATTCGAGCCCATTCAGGCACGCTATCCACTCTCGGCACGGCACGACATGACCAGCCGGAACGTGCCGTGGAATCCACCAATGGGATCCCAGAATTACCTCTCCTGGAGGGTCTTATGGGGGGCAATGGGAATTGGGGCTGGCCCGGTTTTTACGCGCTGGGGTGCCCGATTTGCAGGCGCCGGCACGAATCGGCAGGCGTCCTTGTTGTGTCCTCTGGGGGGGGGGAATGCAGATTGGCCACCAGACGTTGATTGGCTCGAATATGCTGTCAGGAAGCATGACGGGCGAATCCATGGCAGCCCCGGATAATATCCAGATTCAGATCGTCGACGTGGACCACTGATGGACCCCTGGTGGACCGACACTGGTCCGGTCAGCCGACTGTGCTCTCCGTTTGCGCGCGCTCTTGGGTCGGTCCGTTGGCCAGCGTCATTGCGACCCGCCACGTCCTGGGGGGCTTTTCGGCGCATCTCGCGACCGGGCCTGCCACCGCTGTGCTCGCGTCCTCGCCGCCGCCGCCGCCGGGCCCGCCGGCTGCGCGGCCCCGCCACCGCCACGCTCGCTGCCTCCCGCCCCGTCACGGCCGAGCTCGCCCCCCCCTCCCCGGCGCGGCCCCGCTCACCGCACCACTTCACGACCCCGCTCGCTGCCGCAGAGCTTCATCGATCATCACCGCGTGGGACGGCACGGGCACGGTCGCCGATGCGTGCTCTGTACCGGACCTCCCCCGCGGGGCGCTCCTGCCGGCACGCCGGTCGCTGGTCGCGGCCGCGGCCTCTTTGACCCGGGTGGCACTCCCCCGTGGCTGCGAAGTGGCTCAGTCGCGGCTGAGATGTGGCTTTTTGTCACGCCCCTCTGTCTACGTCGACGACGCCGATGGATCCATGATTGTCCTTCCGTCTTCCTCTTTTGGTATCGCCGTCGCACCTGCCGACGTGCGTCGTGTGAGCGATGATGAGGACGAAGGCCAAGATGCTGATGGTGCTTTGGGCTTGGACTTTGTTGGAGGCGCGGGGGGCATGGGCGAGGTGGGCGATCATGCGAGCCAGCGTGACGGCGGGCATGTCGGCGGTCTTGGCGGCGGCCGTGACGGTCCCAGAGATAACGACGGTGGCGATCAGGACGGAACCGGTGCCGACGTCGACGACGCTCGCCTCTCCCTCGGCAATGGTGACCAATGTGGTGAGGCTGATTGTGCCGCCCTTGCCCGACCGGCGGCAGGCGTCGCCCCTCCGGTTGCTGCGGGCGTCGCCCCTGCGGTTGCGGATGGCGCAGCGGCTGGGAATGACATTATCGCCGGCGCATCCTCGATGCACGATGGGGAAACGTCCGCCGACGGCTCCCAGGTCGGTGGCTTCAGCGCGGCTCTCTGTCGACGAGCGTGCAGTCGCGTGCCCCGCCCTCCGCTCGCTTTGTGTGCCCCTGAGACGCCAAGACGTCGGGTTCCATCGACGACAACAACCGATGGGCTGCCGTTTGAGGAGGAGGTCCTGCTCGATTTCTACACCAAGGAGCTGCAGGTGGCAGTGGGAATGACCGCGCGGATGGGAGGGGCTGCAGCCGTAACCGGAGCCTGCCTTCACGGCGCACAGGTGCTCATCGTTTTGGAGGCCTACGACCCGATCGTCACATGGACGACGTACACCGACGGCATCTTGCTGTCCCTGTGCAGCTGCTCGGGTGTCCCTGGCGGCGGCCGCTCGTCGTTTACTGGTTTGGCGATGGAGTATGCCACCACGCAAGCGGCTCTGGAACGTAGCTGCCCTTGCCGGCATGCGACGGCGCTTCTGCGCGCCTACGAGTCGTTGGCGCACAGAGCCGGGTCGTTCACCTTGGCAGAATTATTTAAGACCTTCCCGACGCTGCTCGGCCCGATTGACCGAGAGGGCAGTGACAGTGCACCGGTGTCTACGATCACCTACGACGTCAAAGGCCGGCAGGCGCCAAAACGTGCCCATCTACGTGGTGTTTTACGACGGCACGTGGACGGCCGTGGTCATCCGCCCATCAAACAACAAGTTCAAGCTCGCAACCTGCTGCCAATTGTCGTGCAAGTCACGCCCTTGGGGCTGTATCCATGCCAAAGCGGTGAATAAGTTGACGCGGGTGGACGTGGCGTCCGAGGCGGTACGTGCTGAGATGGCCAGGGAAGATGCTCTGCCGCTGGGCCCCGACGGCATTTTCAACGAGCAGGAAGCGGCTAAGGCAGCGTCTGCGGCCACCCGCCGACCCGCCGCCGCCACTGCCGCTGCCGCGCCTCCCAGACCCCCTCAACCACGCCGAGCAAGGAACATGCTTCCGTGCTCGACCGAGGTCGCGCTGTGCGACGCCTACAGCGCCGCCGTCGACCAACTCCGACAAGAGCAGCCGCTCAGACGGCTGGACCACGTACACGTGGAGCCGTCGTGCCTCATTTGTGGGGAACCGGCCCGCGGCTGCCACATCAAGTCGTGGTCAGCTGACCTCTACACGATGCGCGGGCTCCTGGCGGTGGTGGTGGGCTCGTGGATGTGCTCTAACGGGCACCTCGTCGAGTATGACGGCGCTCAGGACGGAGTATTTTTGGCCAGCCCCGAGATCGTGTACACGCGCGTCTTTCTCGACTCGGTGATGGGGGTTTGTGTCATTGCTCGGTCAACGATGGCAGCGGCGGCGGAGTACCTCACAAGTGTCTTGCGCAACACGGGCGCCTACCGGGACGGGGAAAACGGCCAGGCGAGGCAGCAGGTGTCCAGCGACGTCGGCGAGTTCTCCGAGACGCTCATCATTCCCGACGACGCCTTCACCTGCAAGGACTGCGGGGAGGACGAGGCCCAGGGCGGGCGGTTCGACTGCGTGCTAGGCGACGGGCAGATCTTGGCTGTCTTGCAGCAGTACATTATGCCCATGCTGCGGCCGGTAATGGACGCTCCCCCGGCGGACATGGCGATGACGTACACGTGCGCCGTAAGAAGCGCCACAGTGCGGGCGGTGATCCGCCTCCGTGTCCGATCGGGCGCGACGGACTCGGTCGCCGTCCCGGCAGAGGAAGTGGTCAAGTTCCGTCCCTTTGCGGCGATGATGGACTGTGTGCCGCCCGCGCCGCCACCGGCGCCGACGAAGGAGAGCCGCGGCGTGCGCACCAGGATCGAGCAGGAGAAGGCGCTGTTGTGGGCGGCGAGCATCGTCTTCCACAAGTTCTTCATTGTCCGCAGCCTGCACTGGACCACAGCCGTCACCGCCACTGACGCCGCGCGCGACACCGACGGGGGGGCGCTGCCGGACTCGAGCGAGGAAGACAGCGTAGTGGACGTGCTGAGCGTTGGCCGTGGCGCCGAAAACAGCGGTGATTCGTCGGGCAGCGCCTCCGAGTACTCCAGCGTTGACTTGGAGCAGTTGGCGGGCGATAGCGGCAGCGGCTCGGAGATGGACGTTGACGCCCAGCAGCTGGACGTGGGCCTGGAGGCTCTGATCATTGACGTGGCTACCGGGAGCGCCGCCTCTCGCCCGACGCCGGCTCAAGCCGGTGACGCCTCAGAGGGTTTTTTCCCTGCAGCGAGCATCGCCGACGGTGCGGAGGCCGGGTCGGGCGACGCCGACAGCGTGCACAACGAGGAGGGTGGCGCCGACGACGCGGGCGCCAAGCTGGGCGCCCATGCTGACTCAGGTGCCAAGGCGGGTGTCGCCGATGAGGACTCGTGTGGCGAGGCGGGCGCCGCCAATGACGTCTCAAGCGGCGAGCGGGCGTCGCCGACGAGATGGTCGAGGTAGAGTTCTGCATGGCAACCGGGCCGCGCACGGTCGACCGGTGGGTCGTGCCGCTGGCGTCTGTTGAGGACACAGGTTTGGAGGCCGAGAGCGATGACCCCGTCGCCATTGACGCAACCGACCCCGCCTCGCCGTTGACCCAGCGCGCTTTGCGCGCTACCAGCCAGGCGGCGAAGAAGCCGCGGACGCTGAGCCTCTTCCCGATTTTAATGATGGGGAATATCCCCATTGTGCACTCGACCATCAAGCGGCTACTGCCCCGCAGTTGGCTGGACGACGAGGCCATTAACGGCCAGGTCACCCTCACGCACACCCTCAACGACCGTACCGTGGCGGCTAACCAGTCGGCACCCAAGCACTACTATTTCAACTCCTTTTTCTACACCAAGCTGCGGCACGCAAGCGAGTACTCCTACCACGTGGTGCAGCGGTGGACCAGGAACGTTGACGTGCTCGCGATGGACAAGATCTTCATGCCGGTGAACAACTCGCAGACGCACTGGATCTTGGTGGTGGTAGAGAGGGGGCCTGGTACCGTCCGCGTCTACGACTCCTTCGCTGCAGAGTGCGCGGTTGTGACAGACAGCATCGAAAGGTGGCTCATCGACGAGGCCGCCTTCCACGGCTCCGAGACGCAACAGTGGACGGTCGAACACCCGAAGTGCCGCTTGCAAGAAAATTGTGACGACTGTGGGGTCTTCACGATCACGGACATAGACTACATATCCCGGGGTTTGGACGTGAATACCATGACTGTAAAGCGGGCAGTACAGGGGGTGGGTGCGTTATGGTTCTATCGTAGAGGTGTCGCGAGCCGTAAGAGGGCAGCCTGATAAGACCCAGGCGCCCCCACGCTCTCAGCACCCGCAGACACTCCCACGCCCAGCATGCATACACATACCACGCACCTCCGCGGGCGGAGGGCGCACGGGCCACGAGCACAAACGCTCACAGCCCCTCAAGATCCCGACCATGCACCTCGCTAATCTCCTGGAGCTCATCCCCTAAAGGGTGCCCCCAAAATCAGGTACATGCGATAACATCAAATAGGATGTCAAAGTACAGAACAAATTGGAATGTGACATTCCGCCAAAGCATTGAGTGACATGGAATTGCTGAGCAATGCTCAACAATCCCCCTTATTGCATGCGTCACGTTTGATGTTGTGATGACCAATGAGATTGGTGACGACGCCGACCCGATCCGACCCGGCCGCGGCCATAGTAGTACCGCGATGGAAGGTCGGTTTTCTTGTTCCGACTTCGGCTGAATCGCCCCGACCCGATCGAGACCATAGTAGTACCGCGATGGAAGGTTGGTTTTCTTGATCCGACTTCGGCAAAATCGCCCCGACCCGCCCGAGCCCATAGTAGTACCGCGTCGGAAGGTCGCATCCGCTGCGACGTAAACTCTACTACGGCAACTTGGGCCTGCCGCGCTCGGGCCGCTACCACAGCGCCATGTCGGCGCCGCCCAAGTCGGGGCCAACGCCGATCGCGTCGCGGAACGCCGTGAAAGCGGGAGACGGTAGAGGCTTCGTGAGTCCGTCGGCGGGCATTTCCGCCCTCGGGAGAAAGTAGAAAGCTACGTCCCCGCGCGTCTGGTAGTCACGCACCATGTGGTAGGCGACGTCCACGTGCTTGGTGCGGCCCGTCGCCTCGGGGTTTTTGATCAGTGCAAGGCACGACTGGTTGTCCTTCCCCATCGGCACGGCCTGGCCATCGACGCCAAGCACCCTCAGAAGCTTGCGGAGCCACAGGGCCTCCCTCGTAGCCATGGCGGCCGCCACGTACTCGGCATCGGCGGTGGAAGTTGCCACAGTCGACTGCCGCTCGCTCGCCCACGCAACGGGACAACCGCTGACGTTGAAGATGAAGCCCGTGGTAGACAGACGGCCGTCAATGTCGCCCGCCCAGTCAGCGTCGACGTACTCCTGCAGCGGCTCCCTGCTACCGTGCGCCACCCCCAGACGTGTTGTGCCGCAAAAATAGCGCAGGACACCCTTGGCCGCGCGCATGTGAGCTTGCTCGGGGCAGGATATAAAGCGGGACAGCTGCCGGACTGCAAACGAGATGTCTGGCCGCGTCATCGTCGACAAGTAGAGCAGGGAATCTACTAGCGCCGCGTAGCGGTTGCCCTCCGGCAGCAGGTCCTTCCCCGTCTTTGCGAGCTTCACCCCCGACGCCATGGGGGTCTTGTTGGGTGTCGCCATCTCCATGCCGAACGCCTCAAGCAGC
>Ga0115030_1001207_pt1 | contig 11576 bp, 4 predicted proteins | sample SidtaG_4_FD_87174 | JGI IMG/M metagenome (GOLD analysis project Ga0115030, IMG submission 87174) | Marine algal microbial communities from Sidmouth, United Kingdom - Sidmouth_Male1 metaG | ecosystem: Host-associated > Algae > Red algae > Unclassified | place: Sidmouth, United Kingdom | collected... | reverse complement strand
GGGGGGGGGGGGGGGGGGGGGGGGGGGGGGGGGGGGGGGGGGGGGGGGGGGGGGGGGGGGGGGGGGGGGGGGGGGGGGGGGGGGGGGGGGGGGGGGGGGGGGGGGGGGGGGGGCTCCCCCCGCGGCCCCCCGACGGCGGGAGTGGCCTCGCCGAGCCCGCCGGCGGCGGCGGCGACGACGGCGGCGGCGGCGGCGGCGGCGGCGCGGCGCCCGAGGCGGCGGTGTTGGTGCTCGGCACGGCCGCGCCGCGGGGCACCTGGGCGGCCGCCCTCGGCTCCCCAGCGTACGTGGCGGCGACGGCGGCGGGGCGGGCGGCGGCCGGGGAGGTGGCGGCGCTCGAAGCGGCCGCCGCGGCGGCGCTCGGCGTGCGGCTGCTGCTCGCGGATGAGGCTGACGGCGCCGTGACGGCGGCGCACGCGGGGTACGTGACGCTCCTCGCGGGGCTCGCGTCGGCGCCGCCGCCGGCGGCGTCGGCGGCGGACCTCTCCCGCCTCTGCGTCGTCGTCGGCCTCGGCACGGGCGGCGGCGGCGGCGGCGGTCGCGGCGGCGGCCGCGCCGCGTTTGCGACCGACATCCCCGCCGGGGTGGTGTTTGCGCCCCTGTCGGCGGGCGCGGGCGGGGTGGCGGCGCACGTGGCGGCGGCGGGCCCGGCCGTGGCCGCCGCCCACGGGGTGGCGGCGGCGGCGGCGGCGGCCGCTGCCGCCGCCTGTGCCGCCGCGCGCGCCGCCACGCGCGCCGCGTCGGTGGCGGGGCGGCCGGGCGTGCCGCCCGCGGCCGTGGCCGCCGGCGGCCGCGCGCTCGCCGCCGCCGCGCCGGCGCTGGGGGGGGGGTTGGGGGGCATCCACGTGCGCCTCGGCACGCGCCTGCGCGTGTGGGAGGACGTGGGCGTGGTGGAGGTGCCCGTGGATTTGGGGCGGTGACGGTGGTGCGGGTCACTGGTGATTGGCGGCGAACGAGCATGCGGCGGCGGTGGCGACCCGTTTACTGCCATCTCGTGAGGCCAGTTACGTCACTCACACAAGGACAGAAGGGTCTGGAGGGTCAGTGGCGCGCACCGGGCGCCCGACAAAGGGGACCATGCAAACAGAAACACAAGCAGGCCGTTGGGCCACGTCAAGCGCGGCCCTTAAAAGACCTCGCGCAGCATTTTCTCTACCTCATTCAGCCCGTGCCAGTCGTTCTCTTTGCTGCTCTTGGTCTGCTCCGGGTCCTTGTATCCAAGCAGCGCCCCCTTGGTCAGCGGCGCTCCGTCGGGACGACACGCATCGAAGTCGATCAACACGGCCTTGTCCTCCTCGGTGACCATGATGTTCTGGAGGCTGACGTCGTTGTGGCAGTACCCCAGTCCGTGCAAGTAGTGCAGGGCCTGCCCCACCTCCTTCACCACACGTTTAACGTTCAGGGGGGCGCGCGGCTTCTGACAACGGCTCTTGAGGCTCTCCTTCAGCTTGTCCAGGGCGAGGCCTACAATGTAGTCGACGCCGTCGCGCCGCTCAACGACGCAGCCACGGTACTTGCAGATGTGGTTGCGCCCGTCCATGTTGTTGAGCCCCCCGTCCGCATCACTGGCCAGCATCATCTCGTACACACGCGCCTCGGCCAGCAGGTACTGCTTGTTCTTCTCGTGCTCCTCTGACTCCACGTAGTCGAGCAAGCACATCTCCTTGACAAACACATCGTTGCCGAGGTTGGCTGGCGCGCGAGTCATGGTCAGGTCAAACTTGGGGAAGGCCCGCGTCTCGTCAATCGACAGCGACAGGCCGCCCACCTGGCCAGGATTAGGGAGCACGCTTCCGCCCTGCTCCTTCGCACGGAGCTCCTCCAGCACCTCCGGGACGGTCGACGACAGCACAAACTGGTCTGGCTGCGTGCACCGCATGATGTAGCGTCGCCCGTTGAGCCGGTAGAGAAAGGTGGTGTGGCTGTACACACCCTGGTCATCACACTGCAAGGACAGGAGATACACAAAAGGACGCATACTTAACGTCGACACCAGGGGCTACACACAAAGTGCCGGCGACACCGACCACGCCACACGTACACCCTCCAGCAGCTGAGGCTGCCCCCAATCGTCCGCGCCGCCGAGTCGCATTCACCGCGCGAAAGGAGCAGCGTCAAGGTGGTGGACGGGGCAACATTCCCCCACCAGGTGTCCACCACTTCCAATCGAACGACCGACTCGGCGGGCGGGCCACAAGGGGGGCCCGAACACCCTGTCGGATGGGAATTCAAATCAAAGCTGACGACACGCACGCGAGCCACACGCAGCAAAGCAAACAGGGTTTTAATGGTTGCGTGAACCTTCAACTGTGTATAATAGACGTTTTCGGTATACAGCGATTTCTCGCTACAGGATCCCCGGCCACGAGATCGTTTCCCAAATGACCGCGCTTCCAGGTCGTCAAGGGGGGTAAATATGAAGAAATGCAAGGGGCTTGCTTAATCACCTTCGATCATATCATATAGCGAGATCATCACGATAGTGCTGAGTCCCCACGTTTTGTCCTGGGGTACTGAGACGGACTGTGATCCACCGATCAGAAGAGCCCGTGGGATAGACTCTGGCCCGCTTGCACCGGTTTTCTCTCTGTCGTTCGGATCGGAAATCAGTAACCTCTGAAGCCCAATTGTGGGAGGCCCAGAAGGAACCGGCAAGGGAAAAGTGCAGTCCACACCCGTCCCGAGGAGGGGGACAAAGGTATAGTCTGCATCCGTTTACATCTGGCTTGATTATATGAACCCGGGTCACATAATCAAGCCCGGCCACACTCGAGAGCGCTCCACAGAAAAGGACGAACGCTCCAGCAATATTACAGAAGCGTATTTCAGATGGGAGTTAGGAAGTTGAATGCCGCATTTCGAGGATCTGCCTCTTTTTGATGCAAGGCTGTCCACCGCGACGGGTCCCGCCACCGTCGTCGCCACACCCACCATCCCAACTCGCACTCCCGCGCTCGCGGTATCTCGATTTATGCCGTCGGTGGAGGCGGCCTCGCGACGATTCTGAGCCCTACCCTTGCCGTGCAGGACCTGGTTGTGTCGTCACCATCCCTGTCATCTGGGTTTTCTGCGCGTGTCTGCCTGTCGCCCTCTTTCTTACCCTACGCGCCCCTCTCCCCACCCCTCTCGAGACGCCCCACTTGGTACAGTACCCTATGGTGGAACGCCCACCAGGACGTTTCCGAGTTGGTGGCCCTCATGGCCAACACCTCCATGGCCGCGGAGCTTGACGGGCTCTCCGAGAGTGCCCGCGCTTCCGCGTTCCTGAAGTGGTTGAGGGCGGAGGACGATGCGGCGGTGGTTGACGAGACCGTTGACATGGTTTTGGCTGGTGAGAGTGACGGATGAGGCTGCCTCATGTGCGTGGCGGGTCTTAGGGGGGTGTGACATAAAGTCAATCTTTGTCGGGTGCACACCTGCGCCCGTCTGTCACAGGCTTGTGCAGTTGTCTGTCAACGTTGGTCGAGGTGAGTCGCGGCACTAAAAAGACAAATCGGACCGTAAATGGACAACCTCCGACACCCGCCTTGAATGGGTCACTGAGGCCGGCAATCGTCGATTCAAGACCGTAGAGGCCGATTGGCAACGAGCTGTGCAAACGCCAGCGTCCAGGTCGTTTGAGCTGTCGACAGAGACTATGAACCGACCAGTACTGACAACAGGTCATCATCAACAGCTCCAGGTGGTGACGACTCTCAGTCTTCTTTTCCGCCGGAAAAAAGGCCAGTCAAAAAAAAACTCGTTTCGACCCACCTCAGAAGGAGCTGTGAGAGGGGGTAAAACGAGTTTTCTTTTGACTGGCCTTTTTTCCGGCGGAAAAGAAGACTGAGAGTCGTCACCACCTGGAGCTGTTGATGATGACCTGTTCTCAGTACTGGTCGGTTCATAGCCTCTGGCGACAGCTCAAACGACCTGGACGCTGGCGTTTGTACAGGGGGGTGACAACAGTTTACGATCACCCCCCAAATTTCGACCTCACCGTGTCTCTTCCGTCACTCCGAGCTCAGCAAGGCGGCCTCTTCCCCGGGGTTTCTTGGGCTCTCTGTGCTCCTGGTGACTTGTATGTTCTTCTTGGTCTACCAGAAGGCCATCATCTCTGTTTCCACAGGTGAGGAATCGGTACAAAGCCGATACAGCCTGGTACTGACAATGAGGAGCACTACCACCGACGGGGACTCCTGGAAGGGCTACTCAAGGCGTCTGTCATTTTTCTCATGATACAGTAGGTAAGCGTAAAGCAGCTGTGTATTTTCTCAGTTTTGTTGGTACCGTCCGTATGGAGCATGTTTTGTTGTGTTCAACTTCTCGCGAAAGGGTTCCAGTGCGCTCTGTGTTCCGGCCGGACCTGACGGCTGGCTGCTGTGCATCTGCATCCTCAGTCTTCTTAGATGAACGAGAATGGGCTCTTTATGACATCTGTCGTGTTTGTTTTGTCAGATGAAGAAAGAAGCGTCTCCTTGCATGTCGTGAAGAGAAGAAGCGTCAACAACCCGTGAAGGGGGGGGGCCCGCGACAGGGGGGGGGGGGGGCGTCTCTTGGGGGTGGGTGCGGGGCGTGCTGCTCTGCGCCGTGGGCGTTGTCGACCGCCTTGGTGGGCGGGCACGGCGGTCGGCGGCGGCGGCGGTGGGGGTTGCGCGTCGTTTTTGGGGGGGGTGGCGGCGCTGGCGTCGTGTCAGAGGCCAGCGGGTCCCCGCACTCGGATGCCATTGTCCGGGCCAAAGGGCGCACGTAGGGGCTCTGGGTGGATGGCTGGCGAGTGCCCAGAAGGTGGACAGGGGGCAGAGACGGGAGCCCGCGGGCGATGGTAGGGGCGTCGGCTGGGAGGAGGAGCCGCGCTGTGGGGAAGACTCTAATCCCTTGGCGCCGCCCGCGACCCGTTTCCGAGGTGTCTGTGCGTATTGTCGACCGCGACGTTCCGTCTGTCTGGCTCGGCACCGCCGGCCGGCACCGCCGGCGGACCGACGCGGGCCCACCGCGCGGGCGCCGAGGCGGTGACCGACCGCCCCCACGGTGGCGCCCCTGCCGGCCGTCGCCGCGGCCGCCACGGCGGCCACCCCGGCGGCGACGCGACCGCCAGCGCGTCGGCGAAGAGCGCACCGCTGTCCACGGCGGCGGCGCCCAGTCGGGGCGTCGACCGCCGCCGCCGCGGCGAGCCGCCTCGACGCGGCCGCCGGCCGCGACGCGCCGACGAGCGCGGACGCGCCCGTCGGCGCGGCGCCCGCCGCCGCGTCGGCCGACCCCGCCGCCGTCGGCGGCGACGCGGTGCCGCCGCGGGCGGCCCGCGTCGGCCGCCGCGGGCGCGCACGCCGCCGGTCGGGCGGCGGCACGCGCCCGCCACCGGTGGGGGGGGGACGCCGCCACGGGCTGTCGGCCGCGCGGGCGGGTGCAACGACCGGCGGGCGGTCGGCCGGGGGCCGCGTGCCACGCTGGGGGGGTCCGCCGCGGTGGGGCCCCCCCCCGCACCGTCCGCCGCGTGGCGCTCCCCACCGCCGCCCCGAGCCGCCGCCCGCGCGGCGCCGCGCGCGCGCGCGCCGCGCGTCGCGTCGCCGGGGCGGCCGGCGGGGGGGCACGCCGCCGGTCCGTCGCGCGCCGTGGCGGCCCCGCCGCGCTCACCCGTTTCACCACCCCCGCGGCGCTTCACCATCCCCGCGCCGCTTCACCGCTGCGGCGGCGCTGCGCCACGGCCGCACCGCTGCAGCGCGCGCGCGCCGCTGCACAACGGCCGCGTGCAGAGGTGGTGCAGCGGCGCGACCGTTGCGCGGGTGCGGACGGGACCTCTGCAGTCACGAAATGGGTGGTGCCACCCATTGTTTCTTTGCCAGCTGATTGTTTCAAGCCGCTTCTGGATGTACTTGTTTTTTGCCATGTCGCTGGCCTGATATTTGTAGCACGGCTGCATTGCTGTGATCGGCGTGGCCGTATCTGCACCGGACCCAACAAAAGTAGCCTGTCGACCGTTGGTCGGATAGCCCGTTGCCCGGGATCAACGCTGCGGATCACGCCAGTTTGTGGATCTGGGCCCCGGTCGGGTGGCGCGTGCGCCTCCACAGTGGTCGCTGGTCCGCCACTGGGGAGTCCCCTCCACGCGGGTTGGATGTGGGCAGGAACGCCGAGATATTTTTGTCAGCCAGGGTGATTCTCGATGGGAGGCCCCTCGCACAACCTCCAGATTGCGGGACCACCCAAGGGCTTCCAGGCGGCCCGAAAGCCGTTGGACACCCGCTCGAACCACCCTCTTACAATCCATGGTGGACGTCTACCGGTCAGTCCTCGGCAGCCCGTCATCTGCCAACAACATCTCCCACAGTTCCGGACCACTGGGAGGTCTCTCAACGCTCCCACCCCAGCGGGGCCTCGCAGCTCCTTTTTCGTTGTCCGCGACAGGCGACGGCCACCCCCTCGGCTGCCCGACAGCAGTGGGGGTGTGGAACCCGCCGGCAAGGGGTCGAACGCCTCCACAGACGCACGTTGCAGTGCAGCCGTGTCCCCCTTTGGCAGCGGCTGCCACGGGGGTGCGGGCGGGCGTGACGCTGGCGCGGGAGCTCGGCGGGGGTAGAGCCGGGGGGCGCCCTCCCGGGCCAACCTGGCCGGCCTCGCCCGCCCGCGCCCCCAGCCGGGCGCGGGCTGGGCGACAACCGCCTCGCCGCCCCCGGCTGCTGGTGCTCTTCACCGCTCCGCGGCAGGGCCCGCCCACTGGCGCGTCGGCCGCCGCCGCCCGCCCCGTGTGCTCGCTGCGCGCGCCCGCTCTCACCGCCGCCCGCGCTCACCGCCCGCCCGCTCTCACCGCTCTCACCGCCCGCCCGCTCTCACCGCCCGCCCGCTCACAGATTCGCCGCCGCCGCGGCCGACGCTCGACGCTTCCACCGTGCGCGCGCCGCCCTAGGCGTGGCTTGCTATCCGGTGCGTAGTGCGATTCCCACAGCCCCCCGGTCGAGCGCTCGTCGCGGCGTCTGCTGCCCGCTCCCTCCCCCCTCCTGCGCCCGCGTGGTCTCCCGATCGTCTGCCAAACGGCTCTGCCGTCGCAGTCGCTTCCTCGGCGCTAGCTGCATTGACCCGCCGCCGGCCTGCGGCCGGCACCACGGTGGCGCCGCTGCAACCATGGCGTCGCTTGACTGTAGCTTGTACGTCGGCGGGTCTGTTCTCCTTTTGTGGGGTCCCGTCCTAGCGGGCTCCGTGTCCTTGTCCACACACGATTTCGTTCTTTTCTTGCTCCCCGAGGGGTGCTTCCGCGTGTGCAAGAACCGCGCAACTGACATTGCTCCTTCTTCTGCTTCCGCTATGTTGTGTACCGACATGATGACCTGTTTGTTGTTTCCCTGTCGCTCTCTCCACACCGTCCTACTCTCTACGGACCTCACAGTTCGCCGCATGGGCTGAGCGACTCCCCAGTCGCTCCGGCGGATGGGTCGCCGCCGTCGCTGTTGCACGCGGCGGCCTCCCCTTCGGAGGCAGCAGCAGCAGCAGCGGCGGCGGCAACATACGACCACTTTCAATGGCACTCCCCGGCCTCGGTGAACATCAGTTCCGCGCAGCCGACGGACATTGTGGACGCGACGGTCGACCTGTTGGGCGACGTCCCCGACGAGCCCGCGGCGGTGCAACCGGCCGACAACTTCTCCGCCCCCCCCTCCCCGACGCCCACCTGCCCGTCGGCGTCGAGCAGCTCGATGGACATTGGCGAGCACCTCGACGCCGTCGGCTCCTCCCAGACCCCGTCGATGGACATTGCGCCGCTCGACGGGATGCCCACGTGGTGGGGGCTCGGTAGCTCGGCTACCGCCGCCGCCGCCTCTGCGGCCGAAGATTCTTTTGACGAAAGCCTCTACGCGTCCCCGCCTTCGCTCTCCTGTTGGGCGGCTGCGTGGCCCGTGACCCGCCGCCCTTCCCGCCGCCGCCGCCGTGGCAAGCGCGGCGGCGGTTTCAGCGGTGGTGCCAGCCCCGCCGGCTCCTGGTCGCCTGCCCCTGAGGCGGACACCCTCGTCCGCTCGGAGCGGCTGGGCGTTCGCGTGCGAGCAGCCGCTGCCGCTGCCGTTGCCGCCGGCGTTGCCGTACCGGCCGCCTTTGGGTCGCCGTCGGCCACCGCATCGGTGCCCGTCGATGCTGCCATGGCGGTGGAGCCGCCGGCCGCCCGCGTCACGTGGGCAGAGTCGAGCGACGTGACGGCGACGCACGTGGCGGCGGGGCGTGACATGCAGGGCATCCCGTGGGAGACGATGCTGTGTTCCCGGGAGAGCTACCGCGAGCAGCGGCTTGCCGAGCAGCGCGCCACGTACGCGTCGGCCCGCGAGTCGGGGGGCGGCGGCGACGCGCCGTCGGCGACTATGGCGACGGCAACGGCGGCCGCCGCCTCCACAACGGCGTCGCCTGGGACGGCGTCCCCCCTCTTTTCGACACCCGGCACGTACGGCACAGCGGCGACGGCAGCGGGGGGCGTTCGCCCCCTCCGCGCGCTGCGTTTTGTGTACGGCACCCGCAGCCTGCGGTGCTCCATCAACCACTTCCAGCTACGCAACTTGGTGTGGGCGCCCTCCCCCCACGATGTTTACCTGTTGCAAGACAATGGCGTCGTCCACTGGGACGCGGTGACCCGCTCCCGCCGGTGCGTGCTCGACCTGTCGGGCGCCACGCCGGGCCTACCGCATGTGCAAGTTTCGACCATGACGGCCGGAGCCGGGCTGCTACTGGCCGGTGGCTTTGACGGTGAGTTTGTCGCCGCTGACGCCGCCGCTGGCCGCCTGGTGCACCAGGGCCGCCTGTCAGCATCTGCCGCAGCCATCACTACGGGCCTGGAGGTGTACGAGCAGGACGTGGTACACGGCCCGAGCGTCATCACGTGCAGCAACGACACGGTCGTGCGGACGTTTGACGCCGCCTCCCTCGGCGCCCCGACGCGCCAAGAACCGGGCGGCGGCTCCGTCGGCGGAGCGGTGGCCACCCACCACCTGCCGTGGGCGGTGAACCACGTGTCGCGGCAGCCCCGCGGCGGCCGCCTGCTCGCCGTCGCGGGCGACAACGCGGCTGTGGTGCTCCTCGACGCGGCCGGCGGGCGCACCACCGCGGCCGGCACGGGCGGGCGGTCCGCCCCGTCGGCGGTGATGGCCACCCTCGGCGGCCACACCGATCATTGCTTTGCGACGGCGTGGTCGCCCGACGGGGTGTTACTGGCAACTGGCTCCCAGGATGGTTCGGCGCGGCTGTGGGACGTCCGCCGCCCGGGGTCGGCGCTGGGGGTGTGTGGCGGCCCCGCCGATGGGCCCGTCCGCTCCCTCCGCTTTTCTCCCAACGGGCGGCTGTTGGCGGTCGCCGAGCCGCGCGACTTTGTGCGCGCCATCGACGTGGCGTCGGTGGCCGCCGGCGGTGGACGCCGGCCTGTGGCAGCGCAGGACGTGGACGTGTTTGGGGAAGTCGGCGGGGTGGCATTTACCCCAGACGGCCGCGGTCTGTTTATCGGCGTCCACGACGACAATTATGGGTGTCTCCTCGAGATGGAGGTCCGCTCCGGGCGCCGCGCTGACACCGACGCGGTGGGGTTGTGAACGCCTGGAGGGGGAGCACAGGGGGAAGGTCCCCGTCCCAGCGCGCACGGGATTGCACTGCTCATTTTCTTCTTTCTTTTTTTCTTTTCATTTTTGTGGTCTTCCTTGCTTTCTTTTTTTTTGTTTCTGACTGTGCGCGCATGGGCTTCTTCTCTAGCGGCGACTATTTGTTTGAGCTGCTACACATTTCTGTTGGTGATGCACGTTGTCTAGCCGATTGGCTCTTTCCGAGGGCTGTGTGGGTCTTCTTGCATGTTCTGTTCCTCGTCTCTTGTCCTGCTTTGGGTTCCTGTTGATGGCGACGGCTGTTCGGGTCGTAGTTTTCTCAAGCTTTCGTTCGGCTTGCACATGTCCGCACCTCGACCATCGGGGTCTCACGCACACGTCAGTGTGCCGGCCACACACAGACACGCAGATCATTTTAGAAACGATGTTATGGCCGGCGATTTTATTGCGAACAATCAATGTATTGTACCCGCAATGCCCAGCCACGAGCAATTCACTACCTGACCGTGCGTCCTGCTGTAGCGTGACTGACCACGGCCACCTCCCAGTCTGCTGCTTGCGCCCCGCTTCGGCCGCGCACCGTCGCACGCGGGGCCACGTGCCGCCACCCGCCTTTTGCGGAACGGGGCAGGCAAGGAGGGCGCACCCCCCGACCTACGATTGCCGCCGCTCAGGCGTTGGCGCCGTTTGGCGGGCACGGGGCGGGGGTGCGTGGCCCCGTTGGACAGCGCACCCACAGGTGTACTGAAGGGGGCCAGACGCCTGGGGTGCTCCTCGACGGAGCGACGGGAACGCAAAAGTGAAAGCAAAAGTAGAGGCAACAGAAAGCAAAAAGCAGCCGCCCGACCTGACGCCAACGCCGCGCCCAGTGGCGGTTGCACCCACGGCGGGCTCCCCGCGGGCGCGCACGCCACACACCCGCGTCGAGCACACGCCGCCCCCACCCCGCGCGGGCGCACCGAGCGGCGCCCGCCTCACGCGGGCGGCGCCGCCCACAGCGCCGCCGTCGAGGCGACCCAGTCGGCCACGGTCATCCCCCCCTTGCCGCCCAGCAGCCGCCCCAAGTCCCCGCTGGCCGTCGTCATGCGCACCCGCCCCGCCGCGGTGGCGGCGGCGAGCTCCGTCAGTGAGCGGGCGGCCCACTCGGGCGCGCCCGCGGCGACCGCCGCCGCCACCGCCGCGGCCTCGTCCACCTGCTCATACACCACGGTCGGGCGGCGGGGGCCGTCGCCGTCGCCGCCGCCGCCGCCGCTGCCGCCGGCGGCGCCGCCGCCCCCGGGCGGCCGCGCAACCACCGCTGCCAGCGCCGCGGCGACCGCCGCCCCGTCGGGCGCGTCGCCAATCAACTCATAGACGGCGCCGGCGTGGGGCCACGGGGCGTCCCCCGGCCCCCCCCCCCCCGACGGTGGTGGCGTCGCGGTGAGGAGCACCGCCGCCGCGGCAGCGCCAACGTCGGCGACCGCCACGTAGGGCGTCACGGCCGTCGCGGGCGCGACGCCGACGAGCACGCCCGTCGCCCGCACGGCGGGGGCGGCGGCGAGGAGGTTTTCGAAAAACATGGCCGCCCGCAACACGCACACCCCCGGCCGCCGCGGCGGCGCTGGCGGCGGCGGCAGCAGCCCACCCCCGTCGGCCACGCGCGGCGGCGGCGGGGCGGCCACCCCGAGGGCCCCCTCCATGGAGCGGAACCACTCCCCATACGCCGCCGCGCTGCCGTCGCGGGGGAGGACGGAGAGGACGGCGACGCGGCGCACGCCCGCCGCGGCGGCCGCGTCAACGACGGCGGGCAGCCAGGCGGCCACGTGCGCGCTCGGCGGCGTCGACACGAACAGCGCGTCGACGGGGGCGAGGGCGGGCCCCAGCGCCGCCGCTGCGGCCGCCGAGCCGCCGACGAGGCGCAGGCGCGGGTGGTCGACGGGCCACGGCGGGGGGGGGGGGGCGCCGCCGCCGCCGCCGCGGGGGGGGGGGGGCCGCGCCCCCCCCGGGGCGGGGGGGGGGGCGGGGGGGGGGGCCGCCGCCCCCCGGGGGGGCGGG